>Ga0302220_10002743_pt1 | contig 12674 bp, 14 predicted proteins | sample II_Palsa_E1_3_FD_194572 | JGI IMG/M metagenome (GOLD analysis project Ga0302220, IMG submission 194572) | Peat permafrost microbial communities from Stordalen Mire near Abisko, Sweden - II_Palsa_E1_3 | ecosystem: Environmental > Terrestrial > Soil > Palsa > Peat permafrost | place: Sweden... | reverse complement strand
GCGTTGAATCTTTGGTTGCGGGGGTAGGATTTGAACCTACGACCTTCGGGTTATGAGCCCGACGAGCTGCCAGACTGCTCCACCCCGCGAAAAAGATTATAGCGCTAAGGGTATGTCAGGTCAAACCGAATCGAAGAATATTGATATCGAATGCGAATGCGTTGAATTTATTGCAGCGATGATTTATTGCAGCGATGCCGGCTTCGCCCGTGGGTACGGATCAGTTCCACGACGTACCGCTTCCACACAACGCCGATGTTCCCGCGACAACCGGCTCAACAGCGGCAGCAAAATGATTGCCACCGCAGCCCCGCCCGCCGCGAGCCAGCCGAGCCCGAAAAAAAGCTTCGTATAAAGCGGCAGCGATTGCAGCGAACCCAGGTCGTTGGAAGGCATGCGCGCGAAGTTGGCGACCACACTGCCCAGATACTGCGACACACCCGTCGCGACGTAATAGGCTCCCATCATGAAGCCGCTCATGCGTGCGGGCACATAGTGGGCGATCATCGCGAGACCCAGCCCGGACACCAGCAGTTCGCCAAGCGAATAGAGCCCGTAGCCGCTGACCATGAACCACGACGACACACGGCCATCGACTGCATGACGGCCGCTGAACGCAAACACGAAAAAGCCCAGCGCGACCACCATGAAACCCAGAGCGTACTTTGCGGCGATGGGGATATCGTGGCCGCTATTCGCGAGCCGCGTATAAGCGATCGCGAGGAACGGACTGAGCAGCATGATCCACAGCGGATTCAACGCCTGGAATTGCGCCGCGCTCCATGAGAACAAGGTCACGTTGAAGAGCGTGAACGACGCGTCCACGTTGCGCAGCGCGAACAAGGTCAGCGAGGTGGACATCTGCTGATAAAAGATAAAGAACAGGATGACCTGCAGCGTGAGGATCAACGCCGCGAGCAGACCGGAGCGTTCGCTCCGATCGCATTTCAAAAGCATCCAGCCGAAGATCACGAGAACGGCGACACCCGCCGCGTATACGCAGATCGCCGCCACGTGTTCGTTCTGCAGCACGAATACCGTCGCGAGGCCCAAGGCCACGCTGCCCACCGCGACCGCTGCAAAGCGGCTCAACATCATGGGCTCGTCGTCAGGAGCCGAACCGATGTGCCCGACCGTGCGCCGCATCACCATGAAGTTGATCAAGCCCAGCACCATGCCCGCAAAACACACGGCGAAGGCGGCGTGCCAGCCCCAATGATCCTTGATCCACGGCGTGGCGAGCATCGAAATGGTCGAGCCGATATTGACTGACATGTAGTAGATGGTGAACGCGCTGTCGAGGCGCGCGTCATCGCCCTCGTAAATGCGCCGCACGAGATTCGCCGCGTTCGCCTTGAAGAGGCCGTTGCCGACCACGATCACACCAAGCGCCGCGTACAGGTACCCCAATGAATCGAACGGAATTGAGAGCATCAGATATCCCGATGCCAAAACGCACGCGCCAAAGATCATCGTGCGCCGCGCACCCAGCACCTTGTCGCCAATCCAGCCGCCTATTGCCGGCGCCGAGAAGACGAGCGCGGTGAACGCGCCCCATGTGAGGTTCGCGTGGGAATCGGCGAAACCCAGCTTGTCGATCATGAACAGCACGAGTAATGCTGCCATGCCGTAATAACCGAAACGCTCCCACATCTCGATGAGGAAAACAGTCGTGAACGAGCGCGTCTGAGACGCGCCGGACGGATGTGGAGTCATGGGTCAATCTCGATAGGGTTGGACGGCGTCCCCTGGCTCTGAACCGTTCGCGACCCATGCGCTTGACAAGCGATATGGAACAAGAAACGCAGTTTGTTCATTAATACAGGAGTCCGATACATGGGAAGTCGCGATTATCCCAGTAACCTCCATAAATGTGTGACAAAGGCTTGCACATACAGCGTTCAGTTTTTTGAGATTAAGGAGGAGGTTGAAAATCGAATGACACGATAGAGACGTTTGCGATGTTATTGATTGAATATCGTCAATTGCTCTTCGGATTGGATACGTTTTTTTACTTTAAATAATTTCGTATAACGATCTATTTGTCGGTACGACACCGGTCCACTGCCTTTTTGTAAACTCGTGGTAACTTTGTGTCTTCATTTCATTCTCAGGTTGCGTCAACATGAACACTATCAAGGCGATTCTCACCGGTCATACACGCGGTCTGGGTGCGGCGTTGGCCAGCCACATGCTGTCACGCGGTATCGCCGTGCTCGGGGTATCGCGCACACGCAGCAACACGCCCGCTTTGCCCCTCTTGCAGGAAGTCGAACTCGATCTCGCGAATGCCGCGGCGCTCGGCGAATGGCTTGGGACTGAAACGCTCGCCCGGTTTGTCGATGGCGCGCATACCGTCCTGCTGATCAACAATGCCGGCATGTTGCAGCCGGTTGGGGCAATTGAAGGGCAGGACGTGAACGCGATCGGGCACTCGGTGAGCCTGAATGTTGCCGCGCCATTGATGTTGTCGGCAGCAGTGGCGGCAGCAAGCCCGGCGGCGGCTGATCGACGTATCGTGCATATATCGAGCGGCGCGGCGCGCAACGCGTATCCCGGCTGGAGCATCTATTGCGCGACGAAGGCAGCGCTCGATCATCACGCACGCGCGGTCGCGCTGGACAACAACCGGGCGTTGAGAATATGCAGCGTTGCACCCGGTGTGGTCGATACCGACATGCAAGCCGAGATTCGCGGCATGGGTCTGGAGCACTTTCCGTTGCGGGAGAAATTCGAAGAACTCAAACGCAACGGCCAGCTTTCCACCCCGGCCGACGCTGCGCGAAAGGTGCTCGACTACGCGTTGAGCGATACGTTCGGCGACACGCCCGTGGTGGACGTACGCGACCTGTCGTGAGTGTCTGCGTGAGCGTCTAGACGAGCGTCTGCATGGGTATCGCCCCGAACTGCGTGCTGAGAGAGCGCATCGGCGGCTGTGTTGCGGGCGCGGGGAATCCACTGAAGGCGAACATCGGCGAGTTGTGCGATCAGACCGCGCGCCTGCGCCGCGTAGGTGCTTAGCGCGGGCGCACTGCTGGCTTCGTCGCGAAGCACGTCTTCAATGACAACTTGACTGTCGCCATGAATCACAAGCTTGGCCGGCGCCGGCTTTCGTGATACCGCGGCTTCGAGCACCGCGATCAGCGCAAGATATTCTGCCTCGCAGCTGTCACCGTGACCGGCCCGCGCGCTGATTTTCACGACGTCGCCGTCCGGGCCCTCCAGCACACCGCCAATGCCAATCTTGCCAGGATTCGGATGCGCCGAACCGTCGAACCAGGCGTGCCAGGCGACGGCATCACGGACAGCAGGCCGCACTTTTCTGGCCGCGCGCGCGACTGCGCGCTCTTGCTCACGATGGTGTCGCGCCTGTTCCGTCGCCGCCCTTTCCCGATGCCGTGCGCTCACTAGCTCCTCAAGTGTCCCCGTGCCGGCGGACTTTTCCAGCGTCTGCATCAAGGCGGCGTGAGCGGAGAGCGAAGTGAGCTTCGACAAGCGCCGGCTCGTCGCACGCTCCTTCTTGTAGGCAATCAGCAATAGCTCTTCGAACTCGAACATGCCGGGCATTAAAGTGATCGAATGAAGTGATCGAACGCCGAGCTTAACAAGTTTTTGCAGCGGGTCAGAAATCGGAACGCTGAGAACGTTGCCGCTTGATATGAAGCGCCTATGGCGATGGCGCCGCGATCACCACGCTCGCGCGTCGATTCTCCAATCCCCTGGCGTCGCCTCGTCCGCTCAGGTCGTTCGCGCCCGATGCCGAAACAATCCGCGCGTCCACCACAACCTGCTGGTGTGCCGAGAGCGTATCGGTTGCGTTGATGGCAAGCGAGTCGTCGAGAACGATCGTAGTGGGAAGTTCACCTGCGGCCAAACGACGCTCGGCGAGCAACGTGTTCGGCAGGACCGCCGCGCTGAGCGCACTCGCCGGGTTCGTCGAAGCCGGTACGTCGCTCGTGCGAGCTGTCACGATTACCGCTGCATCGGATGCGATGTGCACGGCATCGGCTAGTCGAATATCCACGGTAACTGCGCTCAAGCCCACGGCCTCATCGATATTCTTTTGCACCTTCATAGCCTCGGGCGAACCCGCCTTGAGCGTCGCGATCAGCCTTCGCCAATACCCGATCGCGCGGGCATAACCCCGCGCTTCGAACGCTGCCGACGCCGCCAACGCAAGCGCTTTCGGATCAGCGGGATCGATGGCGAGCGCCGCAGCGATCTCCTCCGATGCTCGCCCGGCGAGCCGGCCGTCGCCGGCACTGGCGATGGCATCGGCGAAATCGGCGCGCAGCGGTGCGTCGCCCGGATCGAGTGCGATCGCCTTCGCGTAGGCCGCGACGGCGTCCGCGGGCCGCTCGAGCACGGTGTACGAGCGCGCGAGCGTGGCCCAGGCGGCGGCATCGCGAGGATCTGGCGCATGATCGCGCAGACGAAACGCGAGCCGCGACACCATCATCTCCATCGACATCGACGACATGTCGCGCGAGAACCCCAGCGAGTCGTCAAGCGACTTGTCCAGCTCGAGCGCGGCCGGTTCGCCGAGCTTCAGGTACAGCAGGCACGCCGCGCTCGGGAAAAGCGCAATCAGGACAGCACAGGTTGCGGCGCGTGTAGCCGTACGCGGCGTGGACCAGCGTGCAAGCGAAGGCGAACCGGCGGTATCGGCAAGTAAGCGCTGTTTTATATCGCTACGCATGCCTGCATATTGGTCTCGCGATAACGCACCCATGCCCAGATCCGTGCCGGCATCAGCCAATTCCCGCCGATACAGCGACACGCTCAGCGCGCGAGCCCTCGATACACCGGCTGCACTTTCCCGCTGCATCAACGGCACGGCTGCGCACAGGACGGCCGCTATCAACATCACGGCGGCAATGATCCAGAAGGTAATCATGGCCGGTTGCCCAGCAGATGCCTGGCGCGTTGCTGCTGCAGGCCGGTGCTCGTGCTGGCGGCAGCTTGCGCTCGAGCGTTGGTTTGAACCTGTGCGTCAGCGTCGGCGGGACGGGTAGCGGTTCCCTGCGCGCTGACATTGGCTTCGGCAATCACCACGACGCCGGAATTAGCGGCCGCGCTGACCACACCCATCACCAACACGCAACACAACCCGACCACGACCCTATTCATCGCTGCCCTCGCCTTGAAGGCTTCGCACGAGCGGCAGGATTTGCGTGTCGAGTGCGGCTTGCGTCAGCGGGCCCGAGCGTTTGAAGCGGATCACACCACGCCGGTCGACCACAAACGTTTCAGGCCCGCCATACGCACCATAGTCGATTCCCGTCTTCCCCGATCGGTCCATCATCGATGCAATATACGGGTCGCCCGCCTGCTTGAGCCACTGTCGTGCGGCGTCCGGTTCATCCTTGTAATCGAGCCCGTAGATAGGCACGATATTCTTAGCCGCGAGCGCCATGAGTGCCGCATGTCCATCACGGCACGATTCGCACCACGAGGCCCAAACGTTCATCACCCATACCTGGCCACGCAACGCTTCAGGAGACAGCTGCCGATCTGGGGCATCGAGACGCGGCAGGTCGAACGTAGGCGCTGGCCTGCCGACGAATGTTGACGGTGCCCGTCTCGGATCGTTCGATAGCGACGCGGCCAACACCACGCTCAAGCCCGCGAAGAAAATCAGCGGGAGCAGGAAGCGCTTCATGATCTCGTCTCCTTGGCGTTCGCTACGTTCGCCGCCGCGATAGCCGCCTGGGTTCGAATACGCACATGCGGTGCACCCGATGCAGCCTGCCGCCGCTCACGCACGGCCAGCCGGTACCTCCGATCGCTTGCCGCCAACACACCGCCGATCGCCATCAACAAACACCCCGCCCAGATCCAGTCGACGAACGGCTTGATCTGCACGCGCACGGTCCACGCGGTGTTGCTGTTTTCCGCTGCATTGCCGAGTGCGACGTAGAGATCGCGGAACACGCCGCGGTCGACGGCGGCTTCGGTCATCGTCGTTTTCTGCACGACGAAGAAGCGTTTCTCCGGACGCATCACCGCGATCACGTGCCCTTCGCGACTCACCACTATGTTCGCCCGCTGTGCACGATAGTTCGGACCGTCGACCGGCTTCGTGCCGTCGAAGCGAAAGGTGTAGCCGCCGGCCTCGATCGATTGACCGATATCGAGCCGCGCAACGCCTGCCGTTTCGTAGCCTTTGACCAGTGTCACCCCGGCAATAAAAATCCCGATGCCGAAGTGCGCGACCAGCATGCCGTAGAACCCGCGCGGCACATGAAAGAATCGCAGGATCCAGGGTCCACCCTGCTCCCCGATACGTCCGGCGAGCGCAGTGAGCACGGACGTCGCGCTCCATACCGCCAGCAGCATGCCCAGCGCGACCATCGGTTTCCATCCGCCCGCGAGCCATGGCAACGCAATCGCGGAGGCCACGCTGACTAACGCCGCCCAGCACAAACGCACGAGAATATCGGGCAGGCGCGCGGACTTCCACCTCGCAACCGGTCCAATACCCATCAGGAATACGACGGGTGTCATGAACGGGACGAACACCGCATCGAAATACGGCGCACCGACGGAGCTCTTCCCGAGCCCGAGCACATTGAGCAAGAGCGGATAGAACGTGCCGAGGAATACCGAAGCGGCCGCGACCATCAGCAAGACGTTGTTCGATAACAGCAATGATTCACGCGATATCGCGGCGAACCCCGGACCCAGTCCGATCTTCGGCGCTCGCCATGCGAACAATACCAACGCGCCGCCGGCCACTATCGACAGGAACGTGAGGATGAAAATGCTGCGCGTAAGATCAGAGGCGAATGCGTGCACCGACATAATGACGCCCGAACGCACGAGGAACGTGCCGAGCAGGCTCAGCGAAAACGCGCAGATGGCAAGCAACACGGTCCACGCGCGAAAACTGCCGCGTTTATCGGTGACGGCGAGCGAGTGCATGAGCGCCGTACCGACGAGCCACGGCATGAACGAAGCGTTCTCCACGGGGTCCCAGAACCACCATTCGCCCCATCCACGTTCGTAGTACGCCCAGCCGCTGCCGAGCATGATGCCCAACGTGAGGAAGGCCCAAGCGGCCGTGGTCCACGGGCGCGACCAGCACGCCCAGGCGGCATCGAGTTCGCCCGACAACAACGCCGAGATGGCGAATGAGAATGCTACTGCGAAGCCGACATACCCCATATAAAGAATGGGCGAATGCGAGACCATGCCCGGGTCTTGCAGCAACGGGTTGAGATCACGGCCATTCATTGCCGGTGGCAAAAGACGTGTGAACGGATTGGAGGTCCAGAGCATGAACGCCAGGAACCCCACGTTGATCCAGCTCATCACGCCGAGCACGCGTGCGACCATGGGTATGGGAAGCTGTTTGCTGAACACAGCTACCCCTGCCATCCACCACGTGAGCAGAGAGGTCCACAGCAACAGCGAACCTTCATGGCCGCCCCAGACCGCTGCGAAGCGGTAGATGAGCGGCAGCATCGAATTGGAATTCGACGCGACATACGCCACCGAAAAATCGTTGCCCATGAACGAAATCGCCAGGCAACTGAACGCCATCGTGACGAATGCGCATTGGGCGCGCGCAAGCGACCACGCGCTTAGCGTCCAACCCGTGATTCCGCGGGCCGCGCCGACAAGCGGCAACACGCCGGTCGTGATGGCGAGTAGCAACGCGACTATCAGTGCGAACTGGCCGAGTTCCGGGATCATCGGGTGACTCCTGCCGGAACAAGTGCAGTGTCCGCTGCAGTGACCGATACACCCAACGTGGAACGCGCGCGTTTGATGGCTTCAGCGACGTCCAGTGGCATGTATTTGTCGTCGTGTTTGGCCAGCACCTGATCCGCCAGGAACACGCCGGCCGGCAACAACCTGCCCTGCGCCACCGCGCCACTGCCTTCGCGAAACAGGTCAGGCAGCGGCCCACGGTAAAGCACTGGAATCTCTCGAGCCGTATCGAAGATCATGAAACGCACGGTCAAGCCGCTGGCATCGCGTTCAACCGAACCGCGCTGCACCAGGCCGCCTACGCGCACTCGTGCTGCGTGTTTCATGCTGCCCGAGACGAATTGCGCAGGCGTGACGAAGAACATCACGTTGGCGTTCAACGCATTCAACACGAGCGCGGTGTCGCCGCCGAGCGCCACAAGCCCGGCGGCGACAATGCACGCGCGCCGCGCGCGCCCTTTCACGGTTTCTCCGTCAACGTGCTGCCGCGCGTGCGCGGCTGCACGACATGTCCGCGCCTTCGCTGCCGCCAGTTCGAACCGACAGTGATTGCGATCTCGATGGCGAGCACGAGGAAAGTGATGTCGAACGCGACCCACAGATACCAGAGATCGCCATCGCCACCGGTCAAGTCGTTCATGATGTTCATCACGTTGCCTCTCGTTCATCGATAATCCGCCGCACCCGCGCGAGCGCCATGGCAATCGCGTACGACGAGAACGCCAGCATCATCACAACGAGACCTGTGAGCATTGAGCTGCCCATCGATACGCCACTGCCGAATGAAAGCGATGCGCCAGGATGCCGCGTGTACCACCGCTGCACCGGGCATGGACAGTTCACGCTGCACGTTGCGCGCCGTCAGTCGGAACATCGGCCGCATGGTTCGAAGTAAAGATTGCGGGTGGCCGAAGGCGCGGTGGTGATGAGCTTGTGCGTGGTCATCAATACGATGCCGCCTCGCTCCAGATGTCCCGCAATGCAGCGTTCGAGCACGCCGGCCGACTCTTCGTCCAGCGCTGCCGCCGGTTCGTCGAGCAACCACAGCGGCTTGTGTTCCAGCAACAGCCGCGAAATGGCGAGCCGGCGCTTCTGTCCTGCAGACAGGCCACGCACAATCGCGTGCCGGTAGCGGTCGAGTCCCACGCTCTCGAGCGCTTTCTCCTGCACCTCTACTCGCTCTTCGGCGACTTCGCCCAGCACCGAACTGAAGGTCAGGTTCTCGGCGGCGGTCAGATCGTCGCTGATACCGTTCAGATGCCCGAGATAGGCGAGAGAGTGGCGCCACACTTCCGGGCGTGCCTGCGCGTCTTTGCCGCGCCATCGCACCGTGCCCGCGCTCGGTTGCAACAGACCCGCAAGCACGCGCAGCAACGTGGTCTTGCCGCTGCCGTTCGGGCCGTGGATCTGGAGCACCTGGCCGGCGTCAACGTCGAACCCGACGTCGCTAAAGAGCCTTTCTCCACCGCGGTCGAAGGCCAGTTTGTCGACAGACAAAAGTGCATCGCCCGATCTTGCCGAGGAAAATTCCGACGGGATAAACGTGTTCCGCTTCATCGTAGACCTCTCAATGTGAACGCGCTTCGCGCAGCTGTTGATCTCGCATTGCCTGAGTCATGTCCGGTAATTCATGTCCGGCAATTCATGTCCGGCAATTCGTCTGCAATACCCTTGTGCCAATCGATACACGTCTTCTCGCCCGTGCCGAGAAAGCGCTGACGCGGTGCTCGGACGATTGATCGTCTGCCAGTAACGCCTTATCAGGCCGAACATCGCACACTCCTACCTCTTGCCGGCCGCGTTCGGCCCGGCAGGCCCGGGCGCGACGCGCACATCTTCCGCATCCTTGAACGTGTTGCCGGCAAGCGGCTTCGTATCGGCTTGCGGCACATGACACTGCGTGCGGAAATAGCGCCGTGGCGAGAGGCTTCCGAGCGTGACGTTGTCTCGGATGAGGTAATGCGATACGCCGATGGGCACGGCCCCACTCTCGGCCCCACTCTCGGCCGCGCGGCTCCTCGCGTGGCACGCGATGCAGCGGTTGGCGTTCTTGTCGAGTTGATAGCCGTCGATCTTGTGCGGGATCGTCGGCGGCTGCTGTGCATGGGCGCGGCCACGGATGACATCCTTAATTTTTCGATAGGTGCAATCAACTGCTGTTTCGCCTCACCATCGATCAGCGTTGTGCCGCGCATGGCGTCGTGAAACGGTTCGGCAGGAATCACCGGCTGTGTAGACGCCGGCCGCCGTCTGCTTAATAAAGCTTCGACGCGTCAGGCTCATCACGAATCTCCTGATCGAGCACTTCAATATCCTCGTGATGCCGATAAACAAGCGAATCCGAATAACCACCCGGGAGCGCATGAATGGCATTCAGTTGATCGACGATGTCAACTGAGCGGCGTGCCTCCAGGGTCACGATTAATGTTCCTTTCGGACTGGTTACGTGAATCTCGGACCCGGTAGAAGTGAAATAGCCTGCTTGATATTTTCAAGATCCGATTGGCTTGCATGCACGACAATTCCCGCAATATGTGACTCGGAAATTGAAACGAACTCAACGAATGCATTTTTACAAACATGATGGTTAATACAGGAACCACGACCGAGAACCACGAACAGTAACCAAATGATGGCCAGAAAGAGGAAGCTACGGTGCTCTTCCGTCTTTCGAAGGGGAGTTTCGGTTCCCGTCATGGTTATTAACACGAGAAGCTGCGCGATCAAAGTCCGGTTTTTTGAGATGCCGTGGGAGTAATTGTTGGCGCACGCGGGGAAGGCGTCAAGGGATTTATTGTTTTGGGGACATGCGAGTAACGAGTGATTGTTGCAGTTAAAACTAATTATGAAATACGGGCGTCGTTATATCCCTGGTTATTAAATCAAGTGAAATCTCATTCAAATAAAATCCCGCTTAGTGAAATTTTGATAAATCGGTGATTTTTTGATAACTTGGTTAAAGATCGGCGATCGCGGCCGGTTGACAAACGTTCTGCCAGAGGAGAAGCGCTGCCCAAGTGTGGGCGTACCCCGACATGTCATTGGTCAATGTACAGATTATCAAAGGCGGCGAGCGGCCGCCTTTGTCGCAAACACACTTCAGCAGGTTCGCAAGCCTCCTCACCCCCGCGTCGGAATATTCAGCCCTCTTGCCACCGCCGGCCTGGCGACGAATGCATCGAGTGCACGCCTGACGTTCGGGAAGTTTTCGATACCGACCAGCCCACCCGCTTCGTAAAAGCCGATCAGGTTTCGTATCCACGGAAAGCTTGCGATATCGGCGATTGTGTAGGTGTCGCCCATGATCCATTCGCGCCCTTCCAGCCGTTGCTCGAGTACGCCGAGCAGACGCTTCGACTCAGCCACGTAGCGCTCGCGCGGGCGCTTGTCCTCGTAGTCCTTGCCGGCAAATTTGTTGAAAAAACCGAGCTGGCCGAACATCGGGCCAATGCCGCCCATCTGGAACATGACCCACTGGATCGTCTCATAGCGGCCGGCCGCATCCTGCGGGATGAACTGACCGGTCTTGTCGGCAAGATAGATCAGGATCGCGCCGGACTCGAACAACGGCAGCGGCTTGCCATCCGGGCCATTGGGATCGAGGATTGCGGGGATCTTGTTGTTCGGATTCAGCGATAAAAACGCCGGCGACATCTGGTCGTTGGTCTCGAAGCTCACCAGATGTGGCTCGTACGGCAGCCCGGTTTCCTCCAGCATGATCGAGACCTTGACGCCGTTCGGTGTCGGCAGCGAATAGAGCTGAATCCGCTCGGGATACTGCGCAGGCCATTTTGCTGTGATGGGGAAAGCGGACAAATCGGTCATGGTTATCCTTTAGACAAAAGCGGCAAGGTTGCGGCATCAAAGCCTCGTCGAAGCGGTTTACTGGCCTGTTTCGACGCACAGGACGACAAATATAGTCATTCCCGCGGTTCTTGTCTTGACGCGCCGCGGCTGTGTCGAGGTGATCGCCTACGCCGGAACCGGATCGAAGCAATCAAGAAGCGTTAACATGGCAATACATTGCTGCAAGGCTTCGAACGCTTTACGCGGACAGAATTCAAACAGAGCTGGAGTTACCCATGAGTCAAATGATCAAGCGAAACGGATTGCAGGTTGCAGCCGAGTTGAGCCAGTACGTCGATGACGAAGCGCTGTCAGGCGTCGGTATAGAGAGCGAGGCGTTCTGGAAAGGCTTCGACGCCCTTGTTCACGACCTCGCCCCGAAGAACCGCGCGCTGCTAGCCGAACGTGACCGCTTGCAGACGGAACTGGACCAGTGGCATAAGGCGAATCCGGGACCGGTGCGGGACCTGAAAGCGTACCGCGCGTTTCTGGAAGGCATTGGCTACATCGTGCCGGCGAGCGCGGCCGTGCAGGCCACGACCGAGAACGTCGATACGGAAATCGCTGAACAAGCCGGACCGCAACTTGTGGTGCCACTGTCCAACCAGCGCTACGCGCTCAACGCCGCGAACGCGCGCTGGGGCAGCCTGTACGACGCGCTCTACGGCACAGACGCGATTCCCGACACGGATGGCGCCGAACGCACCAAGCAATTCAACCCGGCTCGCGGGGCAGCGGTGATTGCCCGCGCCCGCGCGTTCCTTGATGAAGCCGCGCCGCTCGCCAACGGTTCTCACGTTGATGCCACTGCGTATCGAGTGGAAAGCGGCAAGCTCGTCGTCACGTTGAAAAACGGTTCGTCGGCGTTGAAATCGCCCGCTCAGTTCATTGGTTTCCAGGGCGATGCCAGCTCGCCTTCGGCAGTGCTGCTCAAGCATCATGGCCTGCACTTCGAGATCCAGATCGACGCGACGGACTCCATCGGCAAGACCGATGCCGCGCATGTGAAGGACGTGTTGATGGAAGCGGCGGTCTCGACCATTATCGATTGCGAGGATTCGGTTGCCGCCGTCGATGCCGCCGACAAGGTCGAGCTCTACCGCAACTGGACC
>Ga0302220_10002738_pt1 | contig 12681 bp, 9 predicted proteins | sample II_Palsa_E1_3_FD_194572 | JGI IMG/M metagenome (GOLD analysis project Ga0302220, IMG submission 194572) | Peat permafrost microbial communities from Stordalen Mire near Abisko, Sweden - II_Palsa_E1_3 | ecosystem: Environmental > Terrestrial > Soil > Palsa > Peat permafrost | place: Sweden... | reverse complement strand
CCTGATCCTGGCGGTGATGAGTGTCGTCTACTTCCACTATCTTGACCCGGGTGCACCTAAGTCGGGGCTCATGCATTTCTACGCGCGCGTCGGGCACTCCAGCACCCTCGCGCTCATGGTCATCCCCCTCTTTGCGACCATGGCCGCCAAGACGGAAACGCGACTACGTGGCCTGACGGGCGCGCTATTTTGCGTGGTGATTGGCGGCGCCACATTGAACCGCTTCTTCTGGATTGCGCTAGCGCTGGTTGCCGTGGTGCTGTTATGGCCCCGTTCGTCACGCGAGCATGTGCGGGCATGGACCGCGCTGGGCGCGTTGCTTGTAGTGACGTTGGTGGCTGTAGGGTTCAGCAACAAGCTGCGGCTCATGGGCCCCGCCGCCAGCAGCGTGACCGCTCCAGTCGTGCAAGTGGCCAGCGCAGCACCGGGCATTCTACGGGTTGTTGCTCGCGCCTCTGATACCTCTGATACGCAACTTACGGCTGTAGAAAGCACACCGGCGCCCAGGCCCGCAACATTGATCGAGCGGCTGCATGTCGTTAGCGGCATCAGCCGGGCAATGAGCTCGGATGCGCGGCCAAGAATCTGGGCATTCTATGGAAGCCAGGTCGCCAAGCACCCTTGGATAGGCATTGGCTTTGGCAAACCTCTACCTTCGCTCGCTTACGGAAGCCTTGTTCCAGACGACCTGTTCAAGCTGGACGGTAATGTCCGCACGCATGCGCACAACCTCTTTCTCAATACGCTGCTTCAGGTCGGGATTGTCGGGCTGATCCTCCAGCTTGCAGCGTTGGGTTGCCTCGCCTACCAGTTTTTCGCGGTGCGCCTGATTTATCCTCAGCTGTATCGCGCAGGCCTTGCGCTGATCCTGGGCATGCTTGCCAAGAATCTGACCGATGACTTCATGTGGCAATCGACCATGCTGATGTTCTGGTCTTATTGCGGCTGGTTGTTAGGTCAATCCGCCATCCGCCTGAATTCGCTTGGCGCGACAACGGGCGGATACCGCGCGGCGCCGCATTCTATTGACACCAAGCCGGCAGAGCGTGAGTTGGAATCTGTCGGCTAGCGGTTAGGCAAAAGTTCGTCGCTTAGGGAACGGACGTTCCCCTAGGCCCCCTGAACGTATCGATCCAGTCCTTCAGCGAGGGCTGCAAACGCGACCTTACAACTCGGGTTGTCGCGCAGGTCTTCATGCATGGCAAGCCAGGTATCCAGTTGGAGCGATATCTTTCCAGGGAAAAGACGGATCAGATCAGGGTCGCGGCGAGCAAGCCCCACCTGACACATCCCAATACCAAAACCCGCTCGTAACATCGCAAGCGAAGCAAGGTCGCTGTCAGTGCGTAACGCCATCAGCTCCCGGCGCAGCTCGGGTAGCTGACTCTTCACGCTGCGAATAAAAGCGGTTTCCTTGTCGAAGCCGATGAGCGCATGGTTAGCCAGCTCGTCGATAGTCGCCGGCTTGCCGCGGCGCTCCAGATAACGCTTGTGCGCATGGAGCCCAAGCTCGACATTTCCAATCCGGCGCGCAATCAACACGCCCTGGCTTGGCCGCTGCATTCGTACTGCTATATCCGCTTCACGCTGCAACAGGTCTTCAATCCGGTTGGACGGCATCAGTTCAATGATCAGTTCTGGGTAAGCGGCGTGCAGTGCAGTGATGATCGGTGGCAGCACTTCCACGCTAATAACGTCGCTGGCGGTAATACGGATGGTGCCGCGCACTCCCACGCCTTGACTCGACGCGGCCCGCAACAGCGCAGCACTATTCGATTCCAGCGCTTCGGCAAACGGCCTTAGTGCCAGCGCTTCCTGTGTAGCGCTAAGTCCCTGTTGCGTACGGATAAAGAGCGCGTAGCCCATGACCTGTTCAAGCGCATCCACGTGTCGCCCAACCGTAGGTTGAGTCAGTCCTAGCGCACGTGCTGCACCCGAGAGCGAACCCTCGCGCAACACGCCCAAGAAAGTCCGGTAGAGATCCCAACTGGGTTCAGTCTCAGTCATACAAAAATGTATACCAGCTCGATTGGTATCGATAATTCCATTTAACTGCCGCGTGCGCAAGAATAATCATCACGACAACAGGGGGGCAAAGATGACAGACACTCGCACGGCATTGGTTCTGGGGGCGACCGGCAGCATTGGTGGCGAAGTGGCGCGGCAACTTGCTGCGCATGGCTGGAAGGTGCGGGCGTTGCAACGGGACCCCGCTGCGTTGGCGGATCGCGACGAGCGATTCGAATGGATCAGGGGCGACGCGATGAATCGTCAGGACGTGATTGCCGCTGCGGACGGCGCGCAGATCATTCTCCACGCGGTCAATCCACCCGGATATCGCAACTGGGCCGGGCTCGTGCTCCCTATGATCGACAACACGATTGCCGCGGCGCGCGCTTCAGGCGCGCGGATCGTGTTGCCCGGCACGGTCTATAACTACGGCCCGAACGCGTTTCCTGTATTGCGCGAATCGTCGTCTCAAGAACCGCTCACGCATAAAGGTGCGATCCGCGTCGAGTTGGAGCGCCGCCTGCAAGCGGCAAGCGCAGACGGCGTACGCAGTCTTGTCGTCCGGGCAGGCGATTTCTTCGGCCCCGGCGGTACCGGCAACAACTGGTTTTCAGGGGGTCTCGTCAAACCGGGCAAACCCGTTCGCGCCATGTTTTATCCGGGCAAAGCGGGTATTGGACATCAGTGGGCTTATGTGCCGGACGTAGCCCAAACCATGGTGCAATTGATCGAACAGGAGCATCGGCTACCCGTGTTCGCGACCTTTCATATGAGGGGTCACTGGGACGCCGACGGCACGCAAATGATTGGTGCAATCCAACGCTCGGTCGACCAACCTAAAGTCAAGGTGCGTGCGTTCCCGTGGTGGGTGCTTCCGCTGATGTCGCCATTCTCCGAGATGTTCCGTGAGATGCGCGAGATGCGCTATTTGTGGAAGAAGCCCATCCGCATGGAGAATGCTCCGTTGCTGGCTACGCTGGGTGAGGAACCGCATACGCCTTGGGATGAGGCGGTGAAGACTACGCTGACTTCACTGCGTTGCATTTAATGCGTCTTGCCATCTGCACGACATGTGGAGCGTCGAGCGCACGATGATGCACATCGACGATCGGCAAGTCCGCGTTGTTGCCGCTTTGCAGAAAGCCTTCGCGCATCGCATCAATGGGCGTGGGCATCTTCGTCAACTCATGCGTGCAAGCGCCATCAGCGTGACGATATCGAACGCCTTCTGCGTGGCGCCTACGTCCGCGCGGCCCTTGCCGTGGATATCGAACGCCGTGCCGTGCGCCGGGGTCGCGATCGGCACCGGCAGGCCGCCATGGACCGTGACACCGCGCCAGAAGCCCATCAGTTTCATCGCGATCTGGCCTTGGTCGTGGTACATGGTGACAACACCGTCGAACGCTTTCTGGTCCCGGGCTCGCACAAAGATTGTGTCGGCCGGGAATGGTCCTTGAGCGTCAAACCCCAGCTTGCGCGCTTCATCTACGGCCGGCGCGATTACGTCGATCTCCTCGCGGCCGAACGCACCGTTGTCGCCGTTATGCGGATTGAAGCCACACACCGCAATGCGCGGCGCCGGGTTGCCCGCACGCTTGAGGCCGTCGTGAATCAACCGCACCGCGTTGATGATCCGCTCGGCCGAGAGCTTCGCGCTCACGTCCTTTAATGCCATGTGCGAGGTCACGCGCGAGGTCCACAGTTCGTCGAGCACGTTGAACTCGCAAAAGGCGCCGGTATAACCAAGCTGCTGCGCGAACCACTCCATCTCGTCCCCAGTCTGCATGCCCGCCATGTGCAGCGAGGTCTTGTTGACCGGCGCAAACAACATGCCCTGCGTGCGGTTCGCTTTCGTTAGCGTCAACGCCTGCTTGAATGCTTCGAGGCTATAACGACCACCGCGTTCAGTAGAGACGGCGCGTTCGTACGGCGTGTCGTCGGGCAAGCGAAAGTCGATCAGAGACGGCACACCGTTGCGCGTCGTGGCGGCTTGTTCGTTGTCGACGACGGTGTATTCGAAGCGCAGTCCGGCGATCTCCATGCCGGTCTCAAGCTCACGCCGGTCGCCAATGATCAGCAGGTCGGCCCGCGCCCGGTTCTCGGGTTGGGCGAGCAAACGCGCGATGAGTTCGGGGCCAATTCCGGCAGGGTCGCCAAGCAATACTGCGATACGAGGTGTCATGCGTTTCACCGTATGTTCAATGAGTGCGGCGCAGATCAATAACGATCGAGCCGATAATATAAACCAGCGCACAAGCGCTGCAGAACGACAGGACAATGTCGAACGAACGCGTCCGCTGCTGGATGAAGCGGGTGATCAGCGGAATCGAAGCGCCGCACCAGCGCACCCTGGTCACCCTCTCTGCCTCAAAGGCTGCCGGTCACTCGATGATGTTGAAGTCGTCGAGATACTTGTCGCTCAGGGTAATGCCGAGTCCGGGCGTTTCGTCGGAGAGTTGCAGGAAACCGTTCTCCGGTAGCGGCTCGCCTTCGAAGATGTAGTAGAACAACTCGTTGCCTACTTCAACATCGAACACCGGGAAGAACTCGGACATGGGGCTCGCCGTGCTCGACATGGTCAGGTGATAGTTATGCATCTGTCCCGCGTGCGGGATCACCGGCACCGACCAGGCTTCCGCCATCGCGTTGATCTTGCGCGCGGCCGTAATGCCACCCACGCGATTGGTGTCGTACTGGATCACGTCCACCGCGCGGCGTTCCAGCAAGTCCTTGAAACCATAGCTTGTGAATTCGTGTTCACCACCGGACACAGGAATGATGTTCATCTTCTTCAGTTCCTGATACCCCTCGATGTCATCGCCAATCACCGGCTCCTCGATCCAGCGCGGGTTGAATTCCGCCAGGCGCGGCAGCATGCGGCGCGCGTATTCGAGCGTCCAGCCCATGTAGCATTCGACCATGATGTCGATGTCGTCACCGGCTAGTTCACGCAGCAGCCGCACTTGCTCCAGGTTCTTCGCCATCCCCTTGGGTCCGTCCTTCGGACCATAGCCGAAGCGCATCTTCATCGCGGTGAAACCCTGGTCGAGATAGCCTTGCGCTTCGGCCAGGAACACATCGCGGTCGTCGTTGTTATAAAGCTTCGACGCGTAGCACCAGATCTTTTCCTTCGTGCGCCCGCCCAGCAGCTTGAATACCGGCTTGTTCACTGCCTTGCCCATGATGTCCCACAGCGCAATATCCACCGCCGAGATCGCGGCCATGCCGATCCCCTTGCGACCCCACGCGTGCGTGCGACGGTACATCTTCTGCCAGATGTATTCGTTGTCGAACGGGTCTTCGCCAATGGCGATCGGAGCAAGATATTCATCGACGATCTGCTTGGCAATGCGCGGCGCGAGCGCGCAGTTGCCAATGCCGATGGTGCCGTCGTCGCACTCCACTTCCACTACGAGCCAACCGTGGAAGCGGAACGAACCCATCGCGTCACCCCGCTCGTAAAGAATGTCGACGGCGTTGGTGCAGAAGTGCGCTTGCGGCGGAACGACCTTACCTTTCCATTCAAAGACGCGCGTGCGGATATGCTTGATTTTCATGGTCTGACTCTCCTCGAGAAATTTGTGACTTAATGGCTCGGCCGCTTTTTACCAAGCGGTGCGGCGGAATCGATTGAACCGGTGGACTGTGCCGAAGCGGACTTGAACGCGAGCAGCAAGGCCGCGCCAATCAGCCCCGCGACCGCAAGCGAGAGCATTCCCGCTTCAGGCGAGCCGACCACGCGCTCAGCCAGTCCCTTCAGGTTCGGGGCAACGAAGCCGCCCAGGTTGCCGATCGAATTAATGAGCGCGATGCCGCCCGCTGCAGCAGCGCCGCCAAGGTAGCCCGTGGGCAAGGTCCAGAAGAGCGGTTGCACCGAGACGAATCCAATCGCGGCAACGCAGAACGCGATTACGGCCAGCGTGAGCGACGCGGTCATCGCCGAGGCCGCAATACCGAGCGCCGCGAGCGTGAGCATGGCGGCGGCAAACGTCCGATGATGTCCCACGCGGTCAGCAATGCGGGTCACCACGAAGGTCCCGGCAATCGCCGCAATCCATGGAATGGCCGTGATCAAGCCGACCTTCGTCCCCACATGGCCGCCGGTCAGCCCGGCAATGCGCGTCGGCAAATAGAAGACCACGCCATAGACGCTGATCTGCACCGTGAAGTAGATGAAGCTGAAGAAGAGCACACGCTTATCGCGCAAGGCGGCGAGCACTGAGGACGGTCCATGTGCGAGCTTGCGTTCGTCCTCGGTGCGCAACGCGGAGCTCAATGCATCGCGTTGCGCGTCGCTGAGCCAGCGTGCATCGGCGGGACGATCGGTCAGGTAGAAGTAAGCGATGACACCCACCACCGAAGCCGCCACGCCTTCGACCACGAACAGCCATTGCCACGGATGCAGGCCGAACGGATTTGACGCGTTGAGCAAGAGCCCGGACACCGGACTGCCGAGCAGCAGCGCAAGCGGAAAGCCGAAGTAGAACGCGCCCATGGTTTGCGAGCGGGTCTTGGCTGGAAACCAGCTTGAAAGAAACAGGATGATGCCGGGGAAGAAACCCGCTTCCGCTATCCCGAGCAGGACGCGCAGCGCGTAGAAACTCGTTGCATCGTGAACCAGCGCCGTGCATGCCGAGACAATGCCCCACGTGACCATGATGCGGCTCATCCAGACGCGCGCGCCGAAGCGGTACATGAGGAGGTTGCTGGGTACTTCGAAGATGGCGTAGCCGATGAAGAAGACCCCCGCGCCGAACGCGAATGCCACATCGCTCAGGCCCGTATCGGCCTGCAGGACGCTCTTCGCAAACCCCACGTTGGCACGGTCGATGAAGGCCAGTACGTACATTAGCACCAGGAATGGCAGCAGCCGCGAACGTGCCCGGCCAATCGCGCTGTCGAGCGCCGTATCGCGCTTAGCGATCATTGATTTGTCTCCTGAGTTTTATTGCACGCGGCTCGTTCTCGGCTGGTTTTCGGCTGGTTCTCAGCCCGTTAAGTCGAGGGTTTTTGTGCGTGTCGTTGGATACCCGTAGTGTGCGAAACTACGCGATAACTGACTATTGAATTAATCGCATCGCTCTATTCCCTGGAGTTATCGCTCGCATGATCGCGCCCGCATCCACCATCCGCAAACGCTTGCGCCTGCGTCACCTGCAACTCATGGTTGCGCTCTCGGAAACCGGATCGCTCCGCCGCGCCGCCGACGAACTCGCGATGACCCAGCCCGCCGCGACCAAGGCGCTGCAGGAGCTGGAGGACACCGTTGGCGTGTCGCTGTTCGTGCGGCATGCGCGCGGCATGGAGCCGACCATCTTCGGCGAGGCGGTCATGCGTTATGCGCGCGTGGTGTTTGAAGACCTCGACGAACTGCGCGAGGAACTGGCCGCGATCGAGGCCGGTGATATCGGCAAGGTGCGCATTGGCGCCGTGATGGCACCCGCGCCCGAACTGCTGACGCAAGCCATTGTGTCGCTAAAAGAAGCGCATCCGCGCTTGCAGATTTCCGTGCAAATCGATACCAGCGACGTGCTCGTGCAAGCGTTGCAGCAAGACCAGCTCGATATTGTGATCGGGCGGATTCCCGATGGTTTTCCCGCGCTCGATCTGAGTTTCGAGACCTTGTCGGAAGAGGCTTTATCGATTGTCGCTCGGCCGGATCATCCTGCCGCGAAGACCACCGTGCGGCCCAAGCTTGCGGAGCTGGCGCAATATCCGTGGATCGTGCAGCCGCATCCGAGCCCGATGCGCCAGATTATCGACCAGACCTTTCGCGAGTCACGCGTAGCACCGCCTATCAGTACTGTCGAGACCTCTTCGATCCTTACCACGCTATCGCTCTTGCGCGACTCGGACATGCTCGCCGTGCTGCCAAGTTCGGTCGCGCAATACTACGTTGCGCTGAAGACCATGACCTCACTGCCCACGCCATTGCGTGGCAGGCTCGCACCGTATGGGCTGATTCTTCGAAAGAATCGGCGAATCAGGCCGGCGACTCAACTCGTGATCGATGTGATCCGGGGTGGCGCAGCGGTTGCTCAGTGACCCGGGTGGTCCGCGAGCTTGAGTCCGTGGCGGGTTTCATCGTCTCGATTGGCATCGTTATCCAGCGCTATATCCGGGCGCATGAAGAACGTCATCACAATGCCGATGGCAAGCAGGCCGACTGAACCGGCGAACGGCAACGTCCAGCTTCCCGTGTGATCCACGATGAAACCAAATACGATCGGCGAGAAGATACCCGCTATCGCGGAGCCCGCATTCACCAGGCCGCTCGCAATGCCGACGTGCTTGGGCGTAATGTCCATCGGCACCGCCCAGATCGGTCCGATCGTCATCTCCAGGAAGAAGAACGACAGGCTCATGGACGCCGCCATGACCGGCAGCGACTTCACGAACAGCACCGGCGCGAGGAACACGAGTGCGCCAAGAAACGCGCCGATGATGACGTTACGCCGTGCCGCCACCACGTTGCCCGTGCGCTTCAATATGCGGTCGCTCAGCACACCACCCGCCGTATTGCCGACCACGCCTGAGAGGAATACTCGCGCCGAAAAAAGCGCGGAGCTTTTCAGGTCGAGGCCACGGCCATGCATGAAAAACGTCGGTAACCAGGTAAAAAACAACCAGCCGGTCCAGCCATAGCAGAAGTAGACAATCATCGTCGGGCCGATGCGTTTGAGCAGCCGCCGCCACGGCACCGGCGCATGAGTCTTTTCAACCACGACCTTACCTTCCGGCGGCAAGCCGAGTGCTTCTTCCGCGGTCATGTGCCGATGCTTGCGCGGGTTATCGGTGAAATACCACGCATAGACGCATACCCAGATCGCAGTCAGCACACCGACCAGGATGAACGACGCGCGCCATGATGCGAATGCCACAAGCAACGCGATCAGCGGCGGCGTCAGTGCGTTGCCGAGGCGTGAGAACGAGTGCGTGAGACCTTGCACGAAGCCGCGCTTCTCAGCCGGGAACCAGTTCGTCAATGCACGCGCTTGAGCCGGCAGCGCTGCGCCCTCCCCGACGCCCAATAACATCCGTGCGCAGAACAACGTGATAACGCCGCCCGCGAAACCGGTCGCGACGGTAGCAACGATCCAGATAGACGCGCAGATGATCAGGGTGGTTTTTGCACCGAAGCGATCGCTTAGCCAGCCACCGATGACCTGGCAAATTGCGTAAGTGTAGGCAAAGGCAGCGAAGACGAGGCCCACGTCGGTGTTGGTGAGATGCAGGTCATCGCGAATCAGGCCGGCAGCGGCCGAGAGATTCACGCGATCCAGATACATGATGAACGACATCGCGCACATGAGCGCGAGGATTGACCGGCTGACTTTGGGTCGATGGAACATTGTCTCCTCCGGTGTTGCGCCTTCGGGCGCTTCTTATGTGAGGTGAGGCGCTCAAGCTTCGCGCACTAGCCGAAGCAATTGGGACAGAGTCTGTTCAATCCAGCGATACCCGTCTAGTGAAAATATCTGATGCGGCGATTCCTTTTGCTTATAGGTCGAGGGGATGCGCCGTGCGCGGACGGTTGTAGGAGATCCCGTTGGCAATGGTTTATCTCATACGTCATCCTATAACAACCCATCCACATAAATGATCCGCATTTTTTCATCACATCCCTTATGAGATGGCTTTATCTCGGGTTTACATGTCTATTACACAGATCATTGCCGGTGCTAATCTTCTAAAATGACATACGACAACCTATGACTTTGGATTAAAAAATATCAAGTTGCCAGCCCCCCGGCATCCTGCTCCTTGTGATTGGAGTGGACCGAGGGAACCGGGTACGCGCGTCTCCGAGGGCAATCACCCCTCTTCTATCAACAAATCTTCTTAAAACCATAAGGATCCCTTAGGAAAACACAAATCGCCTTGATGTGCATGCATGCGAACGCCGGACCGCAGACCAGAGCACCGATGATTACCAACAGAGCCCGCAAAGGGCAAGGAGCCATCCGTGGCAAGAAAAGATAACGACGGCAAGCGGGCGACATTGAAAGTCCGCCGCCATGACAAACCGAATTCTCCCGCACGCCGGGCGTTTATCGTGCTCGCGGGAACATCCGCTGGCGCAACGCTGCTCGGCGGCCTGTCCGCCTGCGGCTCCTCCGACACCCCCGCCGCCGCGGTGACGCCCCCAGTGGTGCAGGATCCAATCTGGGGCACCTCGGGTGCGGCCACGCAGATCATCGCGTCGCTGCAACGCATCACTCAATCGATGTTCCCGTCGAACGATTTTGTAGTCACTCAGTACGGCGCGCAGCCCTGCCAAGTCGTCGCCGCGACCAACCCATACACGGGCGCGTCATCGCTCACCAGCCCCGGCTCAATGCAGACCAACGCAGTGGGTTCGTTCGATTCGCGACCCGCCTTTCTCGCGGCAATCCAGGCTTGCAATGCATCGGGTGGCGGCCGCGTGGTCGTGCCGTCCGGCACGTGGTACTGCGCCGGGCCGATCGTCCTGCTCAGTAATGTCAATTTCCACCTCAGCGCGAATTGCACGATCTATTTCAGCCCCAATCCCGCGGACTATGCGAAGGATGGCCCCGTCAACTGCGGCGCGAACGGCAACCTCTTCTATAGCCGCTGGCAGGCGAACGATTGCCTCAACTACGGCGCGCCGGTCTATGCACGCAGCCAGACCAACATTGGACTGACCGGCGAGGACTCGACGTCGGTCCTGAATGGCCAAGCCATGACACCGTTCGCCGGAACCGGCAATACCAGCACCTGCTGGTGGACCTACAAAGGCTCGAACGGAGCGTATGGCTGCGCGGATTCATCGACACCCTCGCAGGCCTACAGCAATCCGAACAATGCCGACTTGAAAAGCGTTGCGCCCGGCATTTCCGATGCACTCTATGCGTTGCTCACCAGCCTGACGACACCGTGGCAACAGGACCAGAACTATCTGCCTGCGCTGTCCGAAGCGGGCGTGCCGATCGCGCAGCGCATTTTTGGCATCGGACATTACCTGCGTCCTTGCATGGTCGAGTTCATAGGCTGCACCAACGTGCTGATGGAAAACTACAGGACCAACAACACGCCGTTCTGGCAGCACCATCCGACCGATTGCAAGAACGTCGTGATTCGCGGCGTAACGGTCGACAGCATCGGCCCGAATAACGACGGCTTCGACCCGGACGCATGCAACAACGTCCTCTGCGACGGCGTCATCTTCAACACCGGCGACGACTGCATTGCGATCAAATCTGGCAAGGACCTCGACACGCAGTACGGCCCCGCACAGGATCACGTGATCCAGAACTGCACGATGAACAGCGGGCACGGCGGGATCACGCTCGGCAGCGAAATGGGTGGCGGTGTGCAGAACGTCTATGCTCGCAACCTGCAAATGCTCAATCAGAACTGGGCGACCAATCCGCTGAACATCGCGATTCGCATAAAGACGAATATGAATCGCGGCGGCTTCGTCAAGAACTTCTACGTCGACTCGGTGACGTTGCCCAACGGCGTGAGCCTGAAAGGCAACGGATACGGCAGCGCGCTGTTGAGCGGTAGTCCGATCAACAAGACGGTGCCGCTTGGCGTCGCCACGGCGACGGCGGCCAACCCGTCGGCGGCGCAAGGTGGGCTGATCACGTTCGACTGCGACTATCAGCCAGCCAACGACGCGATCCGTACTCGTCCCGCGGTGATTGAGAACGTCAACATCTCGAATGTGCAGGTAAGCGACGTGACGCTCAACGGGGTCACGGCTTCCTGTTTTCAAGCGATCGTGGCCCAGGGGCCCGTCGCATTCGATTACAACGGTCCGAGCCCGGCCCCGGCCGCGCCGCCGATCAGTAACGTCACGATCTCGAACTGCAACCTGGGGACGGCCGTTTGCGCCGGTCCGGCGAGCCCAACAACACCGGGGCCGATCTATGCGTATAACGTCAACGAAATCAGTTTGGATAACGTAGTGATCGGCTCGACGACTTACAACACGACAGTCGTCGATATTCGCTAACGAGGACGCTGTATGGGGCGGAGATAATCCCTTCGCCTCCTACAGCGGCAAGACCGCCCGAGCGCTGTCGAACCCCGGTTACGGGTCATGAAACGCGAAGCGGCGCCCTTGGGCGCCGCTTGACACGTTATGCCGCGGACCTGATCCCTCGCCTTACTTGAACCCCGGAATCGCTGCCCGCAAGTCCGGCTCGGGCGTGCGGACACCGCTTCTCGCCAGCCAGCACACCATACCCGCCGCGATGATGTCGAACACCGCGAGCACGACAAACAGCGGGCTATAACCGACTTGCGTGACCAACACGCCGAACAGCGCCGTGAACGCGGCAGCGCCCAGGTAACCCGCCATGCCTCCCATGCCCGTGGCGGTCGCGACTTCGTTCTTGCCGAACATGTCCGATGTGATCGCATACAGCGCACCCGACAATGTCTGATGAGCGAAGCCACCGACGCACAGAAGCGCAACGGCCGCGTAAGGGCTGGCCACCAGTCCGACGCATGCCGGCCCGATCATGCATAGCGCACCGAAGACAAAGACCATCTTCCGCGACGTGAACAGCGATACTTTCGCGTACTTATGGAACAGCGGACTGAGGTAGCCGCCAAGCACGCAACCGATGTCGGCCGCCAGAAAGGGCATCCACGCATACAGCGCGACTTCCTTCAGGTTCATGTGCCGCTCAGTGATCA
>Ga0302220_10002736_pt1 | contig 12685 bp, 11 predicted proteins | sample II_Palsa_E1_3_FD_194572 | JGI IMG/M metagenome (GOLD analysis project Ga0302220, IMG submission 194572) | Peat permafrost microbial communities from Stordalen Mire near Abisko, Sweden - II_Palsa_E1_3 | ecosystem: Environmental > Terrestrial > Soil > Palsa > Peat permafrost | place: Sweden... | reverse complement strand
CAGGAGGGTGCGTTCTGGTCTGTGACGCCACCGAGCGCGTAGACAGGGATGGGGGTGGCTGCGAGACAGGCTGCGCGAAGCTGGTCGAGGCCCTGGCCTGGGAGTTTTGTGTCGTTGGTCAAGGGCTTCTCAAATACAGGGGCGAAGAGGATCGCGTCGACCTTCTCCTGACGGGCGTGTAGCACCTCAGCCTGGGTGTGGCAGGCGATTGTGATCAGCGGTAGGGGACGTCCGGTTGAGGCGTAGAGCTTGTGGACCTGGGTTGGCGAGAGTGCGTCTGGCGAAGAAGAAAGATGAACGCCGTGGGCTCCGGTTGCTAAGGCGATATCGGGTCGTGAGTTGATCAGCAGCCGCGTGGGGCTCGCAGCCAAGTTGATCTGGTGCAGTAGGTTGCGGGTCAGGGCAGCCACGGTTGCCGCAGGAAGATCTTTCTCACGAAGCTGAACAAATTCGATGCCTTCGTGGATCCACCGGAAGGCTTCTTTGAGGAATGCGGCCTGCTTTTCCTGCTCGTCGCCGGGGTAGAGGGCGCGGCTGGTGATGGCGTAGCGAATCATGGTCAAATCAGTGTATGGTGCCAAGGCTGGGTAAGTGGAGTCTGTGATGTTGGTGTGGTAGTTTCAAGGCAGTAAGGCGAACGCGCACACAGTCAAGAACTGGCCCCTCACGATCGCCACTCGAGGGGCCGATAACGGGACAAGATCTGCCGAGCAATTGGAGTGGATGTCCATGAGTATGTGCCAATATGAGTAGTGTTTACGATCTGATTGTCATCGGGTCCGGACCGGCCGGGCAACGAGCTGCAATTTACGCTTCGAAGTTGGGGAAGAAGGTCGCGCTGGTGGAGATGCGCGAGGTAGTTGGCGGCGCTTGCATCAGCACCGGCACCATTCCTTCGAAGACCATGCGCGAGGCAGTTCTTCACCTCTCCGGGTATAACTACAAGTCCATCTATGGGATGAACTACCGGGTGAAGGAACGGATCACGATGGCGGACCTGGCGTTTCGGGTACAGCATGTGATCAAGACCGAGATCGACGTGACCGAGGCGCAGCTTTCGCGCAACAACATCGAGATGCTGGTGGGTGTGGCGAGTTTTGAAGATGCGACGCATGTGAAGGTGACGAACTCCCGCGGCTCGACGGTGTACGAGGCGAAAAACATTCTGATCGGCACCGGGACCAAGCCGGCTTCGTCTCCGAAGGTGCCGATTAATGGCCGCAGCATCATCAACTCGGACCTGGTCCTTGAGCTCGTGAACCTGCCGAAGACGATGATTATCGTGGGCGGCGGCGTTATTGGGGTGGAGTACACCTGTATGTTCTCAGCCCTTGGTGTGCGGGTGACGCTGATTGAGCGGAGGCCGCGGCTGCTGGAGTTTGCCGACCAGGAGATCATCGAGGCGCTGAGCTACCACCTGCGGGATTCGCGGGTGACGATGCGGCTGAACGAAGAGGTTGAGTCGGTCGAGGAGATGCCGGACGGAACCGTCGTGGCAAATCTCGAGAGCAAGAAGAAGGTTCAGGGCGATGCGCTGCTGTATGCCGTCGGCCGCCAGGGAAATGTGGATGAGTTGAACCTGGCCGCTGTGGGGATTGAGTCGGACTCGCGTGGGCGTATTCCGGTGGATAAGGACTTCAGGACGAAGGTGCCGACGATCTTTGCCGTAGGCGATGTGATTGGGTTCCCGTCGCTGGCTTCGGTTTCGATGGAGCAGGGGCGTGTAGCTGCAGCGCGGGCCTTTGGGGACGAGAAGATTCTGTCGAATCCGGGGCTGTATCCTTATGGAATTTATACGATTCCTGAGATCAGCTTTATTGGGAAGACCGAGGAGCAGCTGACCGAAGAGGACGTCCCTTACGAGGTTGGTGTGGCGTACTACCGCGAGATTGCGCGTGGCCAAATTCGCGGCGACACGACCGGACGGCTCAAAATTATCTTCCATCGGATGAACCACGCGATTCTCGGCGTGCACATTATCGGCGAGGGCGCGAGCGAGTTGTTGCACATCGGTCAGGCCGTGATGGCGCTGGGCGGAACGCTGGATTATTTCGTGGATACGGTCTTCAACTATCCAACTCTCGCAGAATGTTATAAAGTTGCGGCTTTCAACGGGTTGAACCGCGTCAGCAAATTTGAGTAAGAATGCGGCACCCAGGACGAGGCGGGCAGGGTAATGGCAAAGACGATTGGCGTAATACTTTCGGAGCGGATTTCGGCCGGGTTGGTCGTGGATCACAAGCTGGTGGGTCCCGTACGACGTTTTCCTGAAGATCACGATGATGAAGACGCTCTGGTTGAGCAGCATACGGAAGCGCTCGTAGAGACGATCACGAACCAAGTGCTCCTGGCGGCGGACGGGGCAAAAGACTTTACAGCGGTGGGTGTGGCTTTGCCTGGGCTGGTGAAGGATGGCGTGGTCGCAGAGGCGCCGAACCTGCCGCAGCTGAAGGGCGCGAAGATTCAGGAGCTGCTGGTTGCCCAGTTGCGCGGGCATGGGCTCGATGTCTCGGTCACCGCGGTGAACGATGCGGATGGAATGGCCGCGGGCCTGGCGTCAATGCACGGCAAGCTGGACAGCATGATTCGCGTCTGGACGCTGGGCGTGGGAATCGGCTATGGGCGGTACCCTTTTGCTCCCGGCGCGTGGGAGGGCGGACACTCGGTGGTGACGCTTGATGAAAAAGAGCGCTTCTGTGGCTGCGGAGGGCGTGGCCATATGGAAGGGATCATGGGGCATCGTGCGATGCGTCTGCGGTTTCTCGACATGGAGCCGGAGGAGGTCTTCGAGGCGGCCAAACAGGGCGATGCTCGCTGCCTGGACTTCAAGCGGCTTTGGCACAAGGCTCTGGCGGCAGCTTCGGCCACCACGATTCACATGGCAGGGCCGGGCAAGATCTTTATTTCGGGGTTCAACACGCGGTTTCTCGACATGCCCATGCTAAAGGACTATCTGCAGCAGATGGTGAAGATGAGCCCGTTGCAGGGGTACTCGCTTGAGGTCGTCGAAGATACGCCTGAGGTCAGGGTGATTGGCGCTGCTGTTTCGGCTGAACAGGCTGCTGCGGCCAAATAGGCTGCACTGTTTCTATTTTTGGCAGGTAGTGCAGTAGTGCGTGCTGCGGCCGCCGACGATCACGCGTTTGATGGGTTTGCCACAGACGCGGCACGGCTCCCCTGTGCGCGAGTAAACGTGGTGGTGCAGTTGGAAGAAGCCGGCGACACCGTCTGCGTCTACGTAGTCAGAGACCGACGAGCCGCCTAGCTTGATAGCTTCGGTTAGCACTTTGATCAACGCCGCGTGGAGGCGCGTCAGTTCGGCGCGGGTCAGGCGACCTGCGTGGCGTGTGGGGCGAATGCCGGCGTGGAAGAGACTCTCGTCGGCATAGATGTTGCCGACACCGTGCAAGAGAGACTGATTGAGCAACGCTGCTTTGATCGGCGTCTTGCGTCCACGGAAGAGCGAGATGAAATCCTCAAGCTCGATGGTGAGAGGTTCGGCGCCTGGTCCGGCATATTTTTCCTCTGGCGTAACGGCTCCGACCACGGATAGGCGGCCAAAGCGGCGGGCGTCGACGAAACGAAGCTCTTTCCCACTGCTTAGGCTGAGTATCGCGTGTGTGTGGGGCGGGATTGGTGTGTCGGGCGTCGAGACGAGCAGGCGGCCCGTCATGCCGAGATGAACGAGGAACTGAGCGGACTTGTTCTTGTGCTCTTTGGCGCGAGTGAGATCAACCACGATCGTTTTACCGACGCGATGAACGCGGTCGATACGGCTGCCAGTGAGAGTTTCTACGATGTCGTTGGGTGAGGACTTGAAGGTTTGAGGCTTGTTGCTCGTCCAGACTGAGTGGATCGTTTGACCGTGGATGCGGGCGTGAACGCCATTGGCAACAGTTTCGACTTCCGGGAGTTCGGGCATGGTCTTCTGAAAGTATAGGCGGATCAGAAGGCTCTCTGTTTGATCTCCGAATTTAACTGGGGAGGCGACGTTACGCGGGGCTATACTTATCGCCCTATGAACAAGAGTGTCTTCATACGTTGTCTGGCTATGTGTGGATTAGTGAGTGTTGCCGCCGGTTTTTCGGGGGCGCAGAGCAAAAGCGTAGAGCCAATGCTGCTTGTGGTGAACCAGGGCGATCGAAATCTGAGCCTTGTCGATCCTGCCACCGGGCGGCAGGTAGCAACGGTACTTGTAGATGGAGTTACCGGGCACGAGGTGGCCGCTTCGCCGGATGGCAAGACTGCATTTGTGCCAATCTACGGGGACGCCGGTGTCGGCAAGCCAGGCACGAACGGTACCAAGATCTCGGTGATCGATCTGGCCAGCCGCAAGATCGTTCATACGATCGACTTCGGGCATGGAGTGCGTCCACACTGCGCGATCTACGACAAGAACAGCGGAATGCTCTACGTGACGACGGAGTTGGATAAGACGATCAGCATCATCGATCCGAAGTCTTTGAAGATTGTCGGCAGCGTGCCTACTGGGCAGGAGCAGTCGCACATGCTCACACTGTCGCACGATGGTTCGCGGGGTTACACCGCGAATGTTGGGCCCGGTACCGTGTCTGTTCTCGACATGAAGGCGCGCAAGACGCTGGCGATCATACCAATCTCGACGGATACGCAGCGGATCTCGATTTCGCGTGATGACAGCATGGTCTTCACCGCGGACCAGACGAAACCTCAACTAGCCGTGATCGACACCGCGACGAACAAGTTGAAGACGTGGGTTCCGATTCCCAGTGTGGGGTATGGAACTGCATCGACACTCGATGGAAGGTGGTTGCTGGTGGCGCTTCGAACCACGCATCAGGTAGCCGTGGTCGATCTGACGACGATGAAGATGGCACGAACGATCGATGTTGCGGATGGGCCGACGGAGATTCTGATGAACCCTGACGGCAAAAGTGCGTTTGTATCCTGCACCAGAAGCAAGCAGGTGGCGGAGATCGATCTTGGGCAGTGGAAGATGGCGCGATTGATCGATGCGGGCGATGCGGATGATGGCCTGGCGTGGGCCAAATAGTTCTGCGCGGGCGGCGGTCACTTCGTGACTTTTATACCGGCTTTGCCCCAAGCCTCCCAATGGTCGGCACAAAATATCTCGCGACCGACGGGAGCGCCCACCGAAGGGGTAGACCCGTCACGAAGTGACCGCCCCGCGCGCAGCGGACCCGTCCGGCAGGACAACTCTCTTCAAGAAAAATCTAATGATGCGATAGCTGCAAGATGGGCAAAATGCTGGAGTAGTCGTCGGTCCAGACGCGAAGACGGCTGTCAGACGGGACGATGGTGGCCGCGGCCTCGGCCTCGGGTTGATCGAAGAAGGTGGGACTCGAACTAAGCAGAATCCACGTGGCGCGGTAGGCTCCGAGGGCGTCGTCGGGCTGGCTTTCGATTAGTCTGGCCTGCATGTTGGCAGCGCTCGCCAACAGCCCGATCTCCGGTGCGAGGTTGAGGTACTGGTTGGAGACGTGGAAGGCGAGGATGCCATCCGGTGCGAGATGTTTTTTGTAGAGCGTGATGGCTTCGATCGTGAGCAGGTGCAGAGGGATCGCGTCGCCAGAGAATGCATCGACGGCGATGACGTTGAAGTTCTGCGGCTCTTCGCGTGTCAATGAGGTACGGGCGTCGCCGTCGGCGAAGGAGATCTGCGCCGGAGAGTCGCGGAGATAGGTGAAGAGATTCTGCGCGATCGGTCTGACGAGCGGGTTGATCTCGTAGAAGCGGATGCGGTCGTTGGCTGTACCGTAGGTTGCGATGGTGCCGGTGCCCAGACCGATCACCGCGATGTTGCGAGGGTGCGCATCGCAGCAGTGATGGAGGGCAAGGCCGATACCCGAGTCGTCTGCATAGTAGGTGGTTGGAGTGCGGGTGAGTCCGGGTGCGAAGAGCTGGGTCCCGTGCTGGATGGTGCCGTTCAGCAGCATGCGTTCTGTGCCGCCGTGTGGTCCGGTCATCTGCTTTACGCGGAGGGTCCCGTAGAAGTTGCGGACCTCAACGATGGCTTCGCGGGCGTAAGCCGTGCGCAGCATGATCGCGAAGAAGAGCAGTAGTGCGGCAGCCGTGGACCAGAGCAGGCGTTGCGGCCAGCCGTCGCTCCAAGTTACGGCGATGGCCAGTGCGGCAGTTACGAAAAAGGAGATCGCCAGATCGTAGTTCGCGGAGAAGATCATCGGACTGGCTATGCCGATGAAGAAGGTTCCGGCCGCACCTCCGGCTGCGATCAGCAGGTAGAAGAGCGTCGTTTCGGTGGGGCGCTCGGGTCGCAAAGCGTAAGCCTCAGAGTGGCAGAAGAGGCCGGCGAGAAAGCACTCTGCGAGAAAGAAGAGAATGGCGATGCCGATGGGGAGGCTGACGTCGGTCTTGGAGATGGCATATCCAAGGCTGGCAAGCATCACAACCAGCAGACGCACCACGATGCCGCGACGGTACATCATGGGGAACTCGAAGGCGAGGATGAAGGTGAGCAGGTAGATAGCGAGCGGCAGCATCCAGAGCAGAGGGATGGCAGCAATGTTGACGGTAAGGTGGCTAGTGACCGCGCTGAGCTGCATCGCAGCAGCCATAGGGAGCAGGAACCAGAGCCACTTCGCTTTGGTTGACGCGCCCGGGACCGGTGGAGCTTCTTCGGTGGGGAAGGTTGTTGGCGGTCCAGGCAGTTGACGTTCAAGTACGGCGCATAAGGCTGCGTAGAGAATGAACCCGAGCGACCAAAGAGTTCGCTGGAGCTTGAGAGTGATGTTCGGTTCGACGACAAAGGGGTACGCGATCAGCGCAAGCAGAGAGCCGAAGTTCGAGAGCGCGAAGAGGCGGAACGGGATTGCGCCGCCCTTTGCGCGCTGAAACCAAACCTGCAGCAGAGGGCTTGTCGCGCTAAGCAAAAGGAACGGCAGGCCGATCGTCGTGGCAAGCGTCGTGAAGATGGTGGTGACAGGATGGCCGGAGCCGTGAGCTGCCTCTGCTGGGTGAATTCGCTGCGCGATCAGAAGCAGAACTCCGGCGGCGAGTGTAACCAGATAGACGTGCCTGCGCCACGTGGTGGCCTGGCAGCGAGTGATCCAATGCGCATAGAGATAACCGAGAAGGAGCGTGGTCTGAAAGAAGACCAGGCACGTGAGCCACACCGCAGAGGAGCCACCCAGCACGGGCAGAAGCTGTTTCGCGGCCATCGGTTCAACCAGGAAGAGAAGGAAAGCGCCGAGGAAGATGGTCGTGCCATAGAGCAGGCGGGATGCAGGCATGTTCGATCCTGAGAGTTTTGAGGTTGAAGCGAAACGCACAGTTATGTGTTCGCCCCAACTTCCCTTTGACCGAGGCGCAGAGAGGAGGATAACTAGGGACTCACCATTTGCGCCACCAAAAAGGGTTCGGGCCGGAGTTTTTTCGAGGGCTCCAGCAGCATCTAACGGATGCCAGTAGAATTTCTGAAACTACTGGCGTCTCTGCCTCGTCTTCATGCGAGGATCGAACTCGGTAGCTTTATCGGCCGTTACCACCGGCCATCTGTATCAGTTGAGTTTTCGAGGTGGAAGTATGAGTACGTTGAGTCGGGCCACGCTGCTTCTCTTCTGTCTTCCGTGTTTCTCTCTTCCGGCAATATCCCAACAACAAGCGCCTTCCGCGCCGCTATCAGAGCAACTACCGGCAAACTCAGCGCCACTCACTGATGCTCGTGAGTCGCACCTCGTGCTGGATGTTGTGGTGACGGACAAGTCAGGAAAGCCCAGGACCGGTCTGACCCAGAATGATTTTGTGGTGCGAGACAATGGCCAGGTGAGGAAGATTCTCTCGTTTCGCGCGGTCGATGGCAGCGCGCCTGCAGAGCCGGTGAAGATCATCTTGATGGTGGATGAGGTCAACACCACATTCAGTCGCGTCGCGTATGAACGCGATCAGTTGCGAAAGTTTCTATTGCAGAATGGCGGACAGCTGGCGCATCCGGTGTCGCTGGCCTTCTTTAGCGATAAAGGAACAGAGCTGCAAAATAACTCCTCGCGCGACGGAAATGCCTTATTGGCTTCGTTCGATCAACATGTCACTGTCCTGCGAACGATAAGGCGCTCGACGGGCTTCTACGGAGCAGAGGAGCGCTTCTCACTCTCGCTGAAGGGACTTGGTTTGCTTGCCGGTGCCGAGGCTAAGGAGCCGGGCAGAAAGATCGTGATCTGGATCAGTCCAGGCTGGCCCATTCTCAGCGGACCGAACATCACCCTGAGCGCCAAGGAGGAACAGGGGCTGTTCTCCTCGATTGTCTGGCTTAATGGTGCGCTTCGGCAGGCCCGGATCACGCTTTACAGCATCGATCCGCTCGGGGTCGAAGATGCCGCCACGAACCGGGTCTTCTATTACGAAGAGTTCTTGAAGCCAATTTCAAAGTCGAAAGATGCGGAGGCGGGCAATTTAGCGTTACAGGTCCTCGCCCGGCAGAGCGGTGGCCAGGCGCTCAACTCCAGTAACGACATCACGAGCCAGGTCAATCGCTGCGTTGACGACGCAGCATCGTTTTACACGCTTACGGTGGATCCAACGCCGTCCGACAAGCCGAATGAGTCCCACTCAGTAGCTGTGGGCGTTGAATCGCCTGGATTAACCGCGAGGACACGCAACCTCTACTACGGGCAGCCCTGATCTTCGCGGATGCAGACGACCTGTTTGGTTGAGATCCGGGCGTTCCCGAGGCCTCAGGAACGCCGAGGCCTGCGACGCTATATGATAGATAGCAGCGTGCATTTGCGTGTTGCGGTGCACGTCTTCCGGCCAAACAACCATCTTGGAGAACACATCCGTCGTGAATCAACGCAAATCAGCGGTTATTTTGGGTGCCCAGTGGGGCGATGAAGGCAAAGGCAAGATTGTCGATGTACTTTCGGAGAAGTTTTCCATCGTAGCCCGCTATGCAGGCGGCCACAACGCTGGCCACACCGTCATCATCAAGGGCAAGAAGTTCGTTCTGCAGCTGATTCCATGCGGCGTTTTGCGTCCAGAGACCAAAGGCGTCATCGGCAATGGCGTGGTGCTCGATCCCATGGCGTTTCTGAACGAGGTGAAGAAGCTGAAGGACGCCGGACTGCCCGTCGATGGTCAGCTCTTTATCTCGAACCGCGCGCAGGTGATTCTGCCCTACCACCGGATGATCGAGTTGGCGGCGGAGAATGCGCCCGGACGAACGAAGATCGGGACAACCAGCCGTGGCATCGGACCGGCCTATGAAGACAAGATGCATCGCAGCGGATTGCGGGTCGTCGATCTGCTGAACTCTGCCTTGCTGCGTACCCACATCGAGAACGCCTGCCACGAGAAGAACACCATCGCCCACGCTCTGTTCGGCACCGAACCCCTCGATCCCAAGACAATGTATGAGGAGTACTCCCGCGCAGCCGAGCAGATTGGTCCCTTTGTCACTGATACGGCGGTGATGTTGAACCACGCCATCGACAACGGCGAAAAGATCATGTTCGAAGGGGCTCAGGGAGCGTTGCTCGACATCGACCACGGAACCTATCCGTTTGTGACTTCTTCTTCCTCTACGGCGGGCGGCGCGGTAACCGGCACCGGGGTGGGCCCTACAAGAATCGGTACCGTGATCGGTGTCACCAAGGCTTACGTGACACGGGTGGGCGAAGGTCCGTTCCCCACCGAGATTCATGACTCCACCAGCGATCTGCTTCGTGCGCGGGGACAGGAGTACGGTGCGGTCACCGGCCGGCCGCGGCGTTGCGGCTGGCTCGACATTCCCCTGCTGCGCTACAGCAACATGATCAACGGAACCGAGTGGCTGGTCGTTACCAAGATGGACGTGATGGACGAGTGTGGTGAGATTCCCGTCTGCACCGGCTACAAGATCAACGGGAAGATGACCGACGTTATTCCCGCAGATATGCCGGGTTACAACGCCATTGAGCCGGTCTACACGAAGCTCAAAGGCTGGAACAGTTCGACCGAGGGGATTACAGAGTTCGACAAGCTGCCACAGCTGGCGCAGGATTATCTGAAATTTATTGAGCAGGAGTCCGGAGCGAAGATTGGAATGGTCTCTACCGGACCAGACCGCGACCAGACTATGACCTTGCCGGCATTTGAAGAAGCGTTGAAGGCGTAGAGAAAAGGCGGATTATGCTTAGTTTTACCGTGCGAATGACCTTCGACCAGGCGGATCGTGACGAGATCGCCGAAATTTTGCGTCAGATCACTGCGGAGTCGCGGAAAGAGCCCGGCTGCGCAACCTACATTCCACACTTCGTAGAAGGAGAGGCCTGTACGGTACTAATCTATGAGCAGTACGTCGATGACGCGGCATTGGAGCATCATAGAGGGACACAGCATTTTCACCAGTATGCGATCGGCGGACTGTACCAGAAGATGAAAGAACGCCATGTTGAGAACCTGACGGCTATTTGTTAGTTCTGTCTTGCCGGGCTTTTAGCGCGGTCACCGCGTCTTATAGGTGGAGACTCGCGTACTACTAAAGTAGTTTTGACTCAACGCGGTAAATCGGTCTACCATCCGGTACGCTTATGGGCTTGTGTGGTCGTCCAATTCGTAGGTCGCTGATTGGCCCTGCCGTAATGCTGGCGGCCATGGTAATGGGATGGCCTGCGGCGACAGCATATGCCGGTCACATGCAACCGCTGCATGAGAAAAAACACGACGCCAAACGCCAGGTCGAGGCGCTCGAAGAACAGTGGCGGCAAGCCCAGCTTTCGGGCGACGTCGCGACCATGGATAAACTTCTCTCCGACGACTACATCGGTATCTCGATGACCGGCCAGGTCAACACAAAGATTCAGCAACTGGACCGCATGCGAACTCAAAAGTTTGTACTAACTAAGCTTCAGTTGGGTGAGATGCAAGTCAAGTTGGTCGGCTCTATTGCGATCGTTACCTCTCGCGCCGAGGTAGAAGGAACCAACGATGGTGCAGCAGTCCAAGGAACGTTTCGCTACACGCGCGTCTATCAGCGGCTTCCTTCAGGGGTATGGAAGATCACCAGCTTCGAAGCGACGCGGGTCCCAGGATCGAGGGATTTGGGCAATCGGGACGCTGGGGTGCCAAAGGCCGCAAAAAGTTTACCTCCGGATGGACCATCTTAGGACGTAAGTTCCGAGAAGATCAGGTGAGTCTTGAGGCTTGGAATAACAACAAAAGACCCTGCTCGTGGCAGGGTCTTTTGTTGTTCAGCTTTCACGCTCTTCGCATGGATTAACTAGTCTTTATGCTGTTCTTGGTGCTGTCTTCGGCGCGACAACCGGCACGCGCATCTCTCTTACGTCCCGCGGTGCGGGAACTTCCGGCGTGGCGACCGGACGGGGAAGATTCAAGGCAAGCAGCCGCCGAAACAGAGAGCGAGTTGCACCAGTGAGACGTGCATCCTCTGATTCGTGAGGGAAGAGCGAGAGATATTTTCTGGCCGTGGTTGCGGTTTTACGAAGGGGAACTGGAACGAGATACGGACGGCGGTCTGGCTTTGGCGAACCGATTGTTTCTGATGCGGCTGCCGTGCTGGATCGCAGGGAGGCGGGGAGAGTCTGCGAAAGATTTGGCATGGGGCCCCTCGAACGAGGCTATCTGCCTCGGAGTTTATACCCATCAGATGGAAAACGGCGCTCTCTGGTTGTATTAATTCTCGAAGACGGCCCGAAGCTTAGACCATGTCACATCGAGCGATTCAGGAAGGACGCGGGTTTCGGCCGTCACGGTCATGAAGTTTGTATCACCGCTCCACCGCGGCAGCGCATGAACGTGCATGTGAGCGGCGATGCCGGCACCTGCAGCCTCTCCCAGATTGAGCCCCATGTTGATGCCGCCTGGGAGGTAGACCTGGCGAAGCGCCAGTTCCGAACGCTGGGCGAGAGCCATCAACTCCTGCGCGGCATCAACCGGAAGTGCAGCCAGCGTGTCCAGATGCTGGTACGGCAGCAGCAGCAGGTGGCCCGTGGAGTAAGGGAACGCGTTGAGGCAGATAAAGCAGGTCTTCCCCCGCCAGACGATGTGCGCCGCCTTTTCAGCGACAAGCCGATCCATCCCGTGGTCGATCGCATAGTCGACCGCCGCGATCATATTGCAGAAGACACAGTGCTTGTCCTCGGCTTCGGTAGGGGGCCAGGCGCTGAGAGCCGCAGGCACCCCGCTTCTGGCTTGCGGGTCTGAGCCGGTGATGTAGCTGTAGCGCCAGGGCGTCCAGAGGCGATCCATTCGGCGAGTATAGCTCGGTGATGGAGAGGTTCCGGCTGCATGGAGGGTTCCAGGGTGTTTTCGCGCCAAGACTCCATGTTCACCGGCATTTTGCACACTTCCCTGCACTCTCTGCATCAAACTATGTACGATCCAAGAGAATTTCTCCGCTGCTGAGCATGACATGGTGATGAAAATGCAGGCGAACAGTCCGGCTTTTGTTGACGTACCCTATGCAAAGTTCTATGCTTTATGTGTGAGCTATTGCGTGTGGGACCCAAGTGCAATAGCTCCTCTGCAAGGCCTGATTCCTTCCATCCTGCCGAAGCTGTTGCGGGGATAGAGAAAGCAGCCAGCCTCCCCTCCCGGATTCGCTGATTGCTCCCGCCCTAAGCGCCGCTCTAGAGGAAGAAATCTCTTGGATCCCGGAGTCCGCATTCACCATGGTAGAAAACCATAATCCTGACCACAACGAGAGCAAACCCCTGACCACCGAAACGGAAGT
>Ga0302220_10002734_pt1 | contig 12689 bp, 5 predicted proteins | sample II_Palsa_E1_3_FD_194572 | JGI IMG/M metagenome (GOLD analysis project Ga0302220, IMG submission 194572) | Peat permafrost microbial communities from Stordalen Mire near Abisko, Sweden - II_Palsa_E1_3 | ecosystem: Environmental > Terrestrial > Soil > Palsa > Peat permafrost | place: Sweden... | reverse complement strand
CTATTGCGGAAGTACAAACCAAATTAAGCGCCATCAATTGGTGTTGTACGGCTTACAGCAAGTTGCGCAACGGCCACAAGCTGGTCTCCTGCGACGCCTCCAGCTGTGGCTACGACGTGCGCTGCGCCAACGAGTTCAAGGTGTTCACCAATATCGACTCCACCATCGTCGACCGCAACTACTGCACGAGAGTAAGCAGTGGAACGGACTTCTCCTGTCGGCATTCTGGATGAGATGTTGCGGTAAAGGTTTTAGTCAATGTGTCTCTAATGTCTATTAAGACGGCATTGACGTCGTCCCGTTTTTTGAATCATTTAAAAACGGAGTCACCACACTCTCCAAACTTTCTGAGTCTTGAATCTGACCATACGTTGATACACCACACTACGAAGTCTGAATCCCAACGGTTCACGTGATTTACCTTAGTTCGTGGCCAGAATCGGACTGCTTATCACACTTTGACTGAGCATTGCGATACGGTTTTTTCGTGTTGTATATACAACGCTAAGCGTGTCTAGTTACCTGTAGGTTTCTACAGTATCTGATTCTGGCGATAGGCCTTAAGAATGGTGATTCAAAGGGGCGGTTTGTTTGACCGAACACCCGTGGATGTCACAGGGAGCATTCATGATTCTTACTATGTATGGAAGCGGGGATGAAAAAACGAAGGTTGAAATTCCAGCCGGTCTTTCGGCTTCCATTATTGATGCTCGTTGGTGCAGGGAAATTCGCGGCCATGCTTGAGCAGTCCATCGCATCGGCAGCGTATTGCGCGATAGGTACTTCACTTCTACAGACCCGGACTAAGCTGGAATGACAAACCCTTTTGACGACAAAGATGCGACCTTTCATGTGCTTGTGAACGAGGAGGAGCAGTACTCGCTATGGCCTTCTTTTGTGCAAATTCCTAATGGCTGGACTTCTGCATTTGGTCCCTCAGAACGTCAGGCGTGTCTCGATTACGTCGATCAGAACTGGACCGATATGCGCCCTTTAAGCCTCAGGCGCGCGATGGCCGGTTCGCCTTGAGCAGATTTGAACGACGGGTGAGGACGTAGAGTTAAACCCCGCATTGGTGTTTGTCTGATAAGGAGCGTTGCCTTCAATGGTTCAGCAGTCTCGCGTCATCGCAACTGACAAGACAGCGCTATCGCTGACAACCTGGGGAGAAAAGCCGGCCATTGTACTTGTCCATGGTTTTGCAGATGGACGTTACATTTGGATGCCGTTCGCCAAGATGCTCGCCAAATATGCCGGCATCTTGTCGATGGATTTGCGTGGCCATGGTGATTCCGAGTGGGACCCCTCCGGTGCTTACAACATAAGTAAGTTTGTCGAGGATGCGCAAAGCATCGTCGACAATTCGTGTTCTGGCGAGATGGTGCTAATAGGGCATTCACTAGGTGCTGAAATCGCAGCTAGGTTGTGCGCTGCTTATGCAGGACGAGTCAAGGCACTCGTATTGATTGACGGAGGCCCAGGTTTGGTGTCAGACGGTATGATGCAGATGCGTGGCAATTTCAGCACCCGCCCACGGGATTATTCTAGCCAACGCGAATACTGCCGGGCATTGCGTGATTGGATGCCGTTGGCTGATGACGCCATGCTGGATTTGGCAGCGCAGCATGCGATTGCGCCGATCGATGGGGGATTCCGATTGAAGAGCGACCCAAGGCTTGCCGGCATGTTGCTGCCTTCCGGTGATGACGGGCTATGGTCGATCCTTGAATCATTGCCATGTAAAAGCTTACTGATCCGTGGCGAAGCCTCTGCCGTCCTCTCGCGCCGCGCCGCAGCGGATATGGTCCAACGTATCCCAAAGCTTTGCTGCGAAACTGTCACCATGGCCGGGCATGCGGTCATGGTGGACAATCCCTGCGAATTCGAATCGATTCTCGAAAGATTCGTCGCCGACATCTATCGCGAAACCGAACGGTCGAGTGAGGCCGTCAATGCAGTCGTGTTCGCTTGACACCGATGACTGCCGTAAGCACTAAAACGAGTACGACCAAGGCGTTTGTACTCAGTATTGTGTTTCTCAATGCGTTGGGCATGGGCTTGTTGATACCGGTGGTGCCGCGGCTGGTCGAGGAGCTAACCGGTCGTGGGCCGCAATCCGCGAGTTTCGAAAACGGTCTGCTGCTGTCGGTTTATGCAGCTGTCGCCTTTTTGCTTTCCCCATTTCTTGGCCGCTTGTCTGACCTATTCGGACGCAGACGAGTATTGTTGCTTGCGACTGCGGGCACCTTTTTCGACTACGCGTTGTGCGCAGTAGCCCATTCGTTTTCGATATTGCTCATTGCGCGCGTGCTCGCAGGAGCCTTTGGAGCCAGCACGTCGGTGGCGAGTGCTGCCTTGATTGACATCACCCCACCTGACGATCGCGCGCGGATGTTCGGACTCAGAAGCGCCGTGATGGGCTGCGGCCTGATCTTTGGACCAGTGATTGGCGGAAGCTTCATGGATATTGGCCTACGTATGCCCTTTATTGTGGCCTGCGTGCTGGCGGTATGCGAGTTCCTATTCGGATTGATCTGGTTTCCAGAAACGCTGCATACCAGGTCGCAGGAACGATTGTCATTGGCTGACATAAATCCACTGTCTTCCATTCGCCGCATCCGTGAGCTTCCATTTTCTAAATATCTTCTGGTTGGCGTGGCCTTTTTCCAACTCGGCGGCACGGTGACGCAATCAGTACTCGTGCTTTTCACTCAGGCAAAATTCGGCTGGGATGGTGTCCAGGTGGGAGTGCTTATGACGACGCTTGCCTGTACCTCGGTGGTCATCCGATATGCTGGCGTAAGACTTGCTCTTTCAGTCCTTGGTGAAGGTGCATCGATCATCATCGGGCTTGGTGTATTCGCGCTTGGAACGCTCGCGCTTGCTTTCATCCAGACAGGCTGGCAGCTCTATGTCGCGCTTATTTTTGGACAATGCGGAACCATTGCTGCGCCGGTGATGCTGGGGCTAATGTCGCGTCCGGTGGCACCCGAGATGCAGGGCGAAGCCATGGGCTCGATCACCAGCGTAGCCGCACTTGCTGAAATGGCGGCGCCCTTAATCGGCGCGCTGGCCTTCGGTGGCTTGGGAGTGCTGGGAGCCATTCACGGTGGCGAACTGGTATTCGTGGTCAGCGCCGTGCTGCTCGCATTGGCGACCATCGCCATGGTTCAGGGCATTCTGGCCCAGTCGCGCACAACCGCTCCGATTACGTACGCGGCGGAGTGCGTGAACAAAGTCGATTGAGACTACATCCCAGCAGTGTCAACCATTACAACGGCACGATAAGGAATTTCGGCATGACCTCTCCATTTGGTAGCAAGCCCCACAAGGCGGGAAACACAGAGACTATGTTTCTTCGACCGGATACAAACATCGAATTGCTGAGCTGCAGATGGCATGCATGGCAACACACGATGTCACCCGTGCAACACGCGCTGAATCTCGCCTACCGACAGATGCCGCTGCTCGAATCGTTCGTCGCCAATCCGGCTATCCACGTCGCTTCTTCCGCCGACCCTGCATTGCTTGGCGGCCCGTTCGTGGATCTGCCGACATCAAAGGTTATGGAAGTCACTGCGTTGATCGCCGCGATCAAAGAACGCTGCGCGAACCAGCTTGAACTGGCAAAGGTCATTCGCGACCTGTTTGCCCTGCTGGCGAACAAGGGCAAAGGCTATTCGCTCGATGCGGCCTACGAGACGCTGCCGCAATCGCTGCGAGGAATTGTCGAGCTTGCCTACGACGTGCAGAACGCACCGACGGTCAAGATCCGCGAGGAACTGTTGAATGACGATTCGTATTTCAAGTGCAGCTTCCGCGAAGTTGCCTTGACTCGGACACCGGACGTGCAGAGAAATTTCTTCATCAACACGCCGAAGATGCCGGAGCCTGAGGATGTGCTGTTGCCTCTCGACTTCAATAGCAAAGCACTACAGTCGCTGACCATGGCGCGCCTGCATCCGGTGGACCTTACCAAGTTGAGCCATGAACTTGGACTTGATGGCGACACTAAGCGCCTGGCGCCGTTCTTCACTTCTGAGGCTCCTGAGCGGATGGAGCCGGACTACCAGGGCAACGGAGTCCGCGTACGCTATTTCGGGCACGCCTGCGTCATGCTGCAGTCGGCCTCGACCTCGGTGCTTATCGATCCTCGCTTTGCCTTCGAAAGGACCGACGATCTAGCGAAATTCACCTTCTACGATCTGCCCGACAGGGTCGATTACGTGTTCGTGTCACATGCGCATCAGGATCATTTTTGTCCGGAGACGCTGGGTCAGTTGCGCAGCAGGGTCGGGCGCGTCCTGGTGCCGCGAAACAATCGTGGCTCGGTATGCGATCCATCCATGAAGCTGACTCTCAACGAACTGGACTTCAGCGATGTCGAGGCGATGGATGACCTGCAACGTGTCGATATCCCGGGCGGATATATTGTCAGCATTCCGTTCCCCGGCGAGCATGGTGGACTGGAGATTCTCAGCAAACATTGTGCGCTGGTCGTACTCGAGGGCCTGCGCTTCCTGTTCTTGGTCGATTCCGATGCGGTCGATCCCGGGCTGTATGCGCGGCTCAAGAAGCATATAGGCCATATCGACGCGTTGTTCATCGGCATGGAATGCCATGGCGCACCGGTGACTTGGCTGTATGGTCCATTGCTGCCCAAGGCCGTGCTGCGACGCGATGACGAGTCTCGCCGCGGTAACGGCTCGAACTGCGATCGTGCCTGGCGCGTCGTAGAGGAGCTGGGCTGCACCAACATCTACGTGTATGCGATGGGCATGGAACCGTGGAATAACCACCTGCTCGGCCTCGAATACTCGCCGGACAGCGTGCAGATTATGGAATCGAATGCCTTCATTGAACGCTGCCGTGCGGCGGGCCTACATGCCGAGCGCTTCAAGGGCTGTCGCCAATTCATATACGAAGCACCGACCACTGTGGCGGCGGACATCGCCGGCAGGGTTCTGGAAGAAGCCTGATCGCCAGGTGCAGTCCGTGTGTCTCGATCCATCGGCCACGGCAAACCACGGGGGCGGCAGACGTGTCTGCCGCGATTGCGGACATGGCCACAAATTCGCGCCGTCAGATGCAACGCTTACATGATTGAAGAGGCGATATGAGCAGCAGTCGGGATGCAAGCGAAGCGATTGCTCTGGCCAGGGCAGCGACGGACACGGATCGGCGCGTCGGCGAGACGTCGTCGTTGAGCGTTGTTGAGCGCGAGCAATTGCTGGTGCATTGGAATGCGACGACTCGTGCCTACCCGCAGGATCGCTGCGTGCACGAACTATATGCCGAGCAGGCGCAACGTACGCCCGAAGCGACCGCGGTGACTTATGAAGATCAGTCGCTGACCTACTGGCAGCTTGAAGAACGGGCCAACCAGCTGGCGCACCGGCTGCAAGCCATGGGAGTAGGCCCTGAGGTCATCGTGGCGCTATGCCTGCCGCGTTCGCTGCAACTGGTGATCGCCATACTCGGCGTACTCAAGGCCGGCGGGGCTTATCTGCCGGTAGATCCTGAGTACCCCGGCGAGCGGATCGCCTTCATGCTGGAGGATGCTGCCGCACCGGTTCTGCTGACCGATGCCGTGATGGGTGACCAGTTGGCCGGAAGTCTGCCCGATGTGGTCGCGATCGTACGCCTCGATACCGAATGGCCAGCCATCGCCCGGTATCCTACGACAATCCCGCATTCCGGCCTGCGAACGGAAAACCTGGCCTATTTCATCTACACCTCTGGCTCTACCGGCAAGCCCAAAGGGGTGATGAACTTTCATCGTGCGCTGACCAATCGGCTGCACTGGATGCAGCAGACCTATCGTCTTAGCGCCGCGGATCGGGTGCTGCAGAAAACTCCTTATACCTTCGATGTTTCGGTGTGGGAATTCCTGTGGCCGTTGATGTACGGCGCGACCCTGGTGATCGCGCGCCCGGAGGGCCACAAGGACCCGGCTTATCTGATCGAGCTGATCCGTCAATCGGCGATCACCACGCTGCACTTCGTGCCGTCCATGCTAGAGGTTTTCCTTGCGACACCGGGGGCCACCGAGTGCGCAAGCATTCGTCAGGTGATTTGTAGCGGAGAGGCCTTGCCGGATTCACTGCGAGCACGCTTTTTCGAAACCTTGTCGACCGAACTGCACAATCTCTATGGCCCTACCGAGGCGGCTATCGATGTCACCTCCTGGCAATGCAGCCGGGCGGACGATCGCGGCTATGTCCCTATCGGTCGGCCCATTTCGAACATCAGAGTCTACGTGCTTGATCGGTGCCTGGCGCCGGTTCCGGTCGATGCGGACGGTGATCTGTATCTGGGCGGTATCGGTCTCGCACGGGGATATCTACGCCGGCCAGGGCTTACAGCGGAACGCTTCGTGGCAGACCCATTCACGCCAGACCAGCGGCTCTATCGAACCGGCGACCTTGCGCGCTGGCGGTCGGATGGCGTGCTGGAATTCCTCGGGCGCGCCGACCATCAGGTCAAGCTGCGTGGCTTCCGCATCGAGCTGGGCGAGATCGAGGCGCTCCTGCGCAGTCATCCGCAGGTCCGCGAAGCAGTGGTGCTGGCACGTGAAGACCATCCGGGCGACAAGCAACTGGTGGCCTATGTGGTGCCGGCATGGAAGACCGGCCGCACCGGTATAGAGCGGCGCCGGTTGTCCGGCAGAAAAAACATCTTCCAGCGCAGCAGCAGCGAAACCGACTTTATCTGCCGCGAAATCTACGGGCAGAAGATCTATCGACGACACGGTCTGGCGCTGCCCGAGGATGCTTGCGTATTCGACGTGGGCGCCGGAGTCGGCTTGTTCGCGCTATACGCCGGCGAACAAGCCCCACGGGGCAGGATCTACGCATTCGAGCCGTTGTCGGCAGCCTTCGAAGCCTTGTGCAACAACGCCTCGATTTGCGATGCAGATGTCGTGGCTTTGCCGCTTGCGCTGATTGGCGAAGAGCACGCCGATGGGAATGGCGATACCGCCGCGGAGCAGCAGGCAGGTTTCGGTAGACGGCGGCGATTGTCGAATGTCATGCGCGAGCAAGGCGTCGCCCATATCGATTTACTGAAGATCGACACGGATGGCGCCAGCTGGGATGTCTTGCAGGGCATCAATGCCACAGACTGGCGAAAGATCGACAGCATCGTGCTGAAGGCGCGAGATGGCATTCGCGGCGATCAGGCCGGCGGTGCCACGCAGATCGTCGACTTGCTGAAGTTGAAGGGTTACCAGGTAAATGCTGAGCGAGCCGTGGACATCTACGGCAACGATGCGCGCAATATCTATGCCGTCCGCCCTGCGCATGAGCGCGTGCCGCGACCCAGCACGTGTTTCGAAGTGCAGCCCGGAAGTGCGGACGCCATCGTCACTTCGCGGCGACTGCGCAACTATGCGCAGAGCAAGTTGCCTGAGCATATGGTGCCGGCCGTAGTCGTCTTGCTCGACGCGATGCCGCTGAGTGCCAACGGCAAGACGGATCGCTCGGTCCTGCCCGTGCCGGACTGGAGCGAACTGCAGCGACGCTATGTCGCTCCGCGCACGCCAGTCGAACAGGCGTTGGCGCAGATCTGGGCCGAACTGCTGCGCCTGGAGCGGGTCGGTGTGGACGACAGTTTCTTCGATCTCGGCGGTCACTCTCTGCAGGCGACGCGGTTCTTGTCCCGCCTGCAATCCGCTTTTGGCGTCTCGCTGCCGTTAGCCGCACTCTTTGCCCGGCCAACGCTTTCGGCGATCGCCGAACTGGTGGTCCGTTCGGAACGCCAAGCTTGGTCCACCATCGCACGGGTTTCGCGCGAATCCCCGCTTACGCTGTCTTTTGCGCAACAGCGTTTGTGGTTCCTGTCCCAGCTGGATGGAAGCGGCACCACCTACCACATACCGTCGGCGATTCGTCTGACCGGTCTTCTCGACCGAGCGGCGTTGCGGCGTAGCCTAGATCGGCTGCTGGCTCGCCACGAGGCCTTGCGCACCGTGTTTGGCAGTCACGATGGCCAGCCGCAGGCGACACTGCTGCCGGCCGATCTCGGCTTTAGCCTGCTCGAACAGGATATCGACCCATCGTACGAGGCGTCGCATCAGCTTGAGCGATATGCCGAGGACGAAGCCCACGCGCCCTTCGACCTGAGCCATGGTCCGCTTATTCGCGGCCGCTTGATCCGACAGGCTGCGGAGGAGCATGTGTTGCTGATCACTCAGCACCACATCGTGTCCGACGGCTGGTCGCGCGGGATCTTTCTCAACGAACTCAGCACGCTCTACCAGGCATTCGCCGCTGGCCAGCAGGATCCGCTACCGCCGTTGGCGATCCAGTATCCCGATTTCGCCGCCTGGCAGCGCGAGTGGTTGGTGGGTGAGCGGTTGCAAACACAGGTGCAGTACTGGCGCAGCCAGCTGGCGGATGCGCCGGCGCTGCTGGAACTGCCGACCGACCGGCCGCGGCCGGCGCAGCAGTCCTTCGCTGGCGCCAGCGTGGAGGTGCTGATCGACGCCGAGCTGACCTTGGGTCTGAAGCGGCTGAGCCAGCAACACGGCAGCACGATGTACATGATCGTTCTGGCGGCCTGGGCGGCGGTGTTGTCGCGGCTGTCAGGGCAGCAGGATGTGTTGATCGGGACGCCGACGGCGAATCGGCCGCGGGAAGAACTGGAATTGCTGATCGGCTTCTTCGTCAACACGCTGGCGTTGCGCATCGACCTGTCGGGCGAGCCCAGCGTGGCCGAGCTGCTGGCGCGCGTACGCAAGACGGCCCTGGCGGCACAGGACCATCAGGATCTGCCGTTCGAGCAGGTGGTGGAGATCGTGCAGCCGCCGCGGCGGCTGTCGCACAGCCCGCTGTTCCAAGTGATGCTGGCTTGGCAGAACAACGACGAGGGGACGCTGGACCTGCCTGGGTTGCAGGCTCAGCCGTTACCGGCTGAGCAGGACAGCGCGAAGTTTGATCTGGTGCTGGAGTTGTACGAAAAAGGCGCGGCCATCGCTGGTCACTTCAGCTATGCCACGGCGTTATTCGATGCGACGACGATCGAACGCCAGCGCGGTTATCTGCTGAGCCTGTTGCGGGCGATGGTGGCCGATGTCCAACAGCCGGTGGCACGCATCGATCTGTTGTCGCCTGCGGAACGGACCTTGCTGCTGGACACCTGGAACCGCACCGAGGAGGCGTACCCGGCTGAGTGCTGCATCCACGAGCTGTTCGAGGCGCAGGTACGGCGTACGCCCGACGCCACGGCATTGGTGCAGGGCGAGCAACAGCTGAGCTATGCGGAACTGAACCGGCAGGCGAATCAGCTGGCGCATCGGCTAATAGCGGTGGGCGTAAGTCCGGACAGCCGGGTGGCGATCTGCGTGGAGCGGCGTCCGCACCTAGTGGTGGGTCTGCTGGCGATATTGAAGGCGGGCGGGGCTTATGTCCCGCTGGACCCCGGCTATCCGGCAGAGCGTCTAGCCGAGCTGCTGGACGATGCGCAGCCGGTGGTGTTGCTGGTCGACGCGGCCGGTCGGCAAGCGCTTGGCGATGGCGTGGCGGTACGCACGCTGGCGCTGGATGAGCTGCAATCTGACGCGGACGCAGAGGCCGCCGAGCATGATCCAGAGCTGCGAGCACGAGGCTTGGACAGCACGCGACTGGCCTATGTCATTTATACCTCCGGGTCCACCGGCAAGCCGAAAGGAGTCATAGTCGAGCACCGCCAGCTGGCCAATCTGGTGACCTGGCATGTCCGCCAGTTCGGCCTTGTTGCGGGTACCCGCAGCGCGATCACGGCCGGTATCGGATTCGATGCAAGTAGCTGGGAAATCTGGCCGTCGCTATGCGCCGGCGGTGTCTTGCTGCTACCGCCGACGACTACCGCTCGGGATCCAGCTGCGATGCTCGCCTGGTGGCATGCCGAATCGTTGGAGGTCAGCTTTCTGGTTACACCGCTGGTCGAGCTCGCCGCTGGCGAGGCGTTGTTACGCAAGCCGCTGCGTTATCTGCTGACTGGCGGCGACCGGCTAAAAAATTGTCCGGTGCTAGCTGCCGGTGCCACGCTGGTCAACCAGTACGGTCCAACTGAGACTACTGTGGTGGCGACCTCCGGCCAAGTGAGCGCTGCGGACGTCTTACCATCGATTGGCCGTCCGATTGCCAATACGCGGATTTATCTGCTGGATGCTTACCGTCAGCCGGTGCCACTGGGTGCGGCAGGCGAGCTGTATATCGGCGGCGCCGGTGTGGCACGTGGCTATCTGAATCGACCGGAATGGACTGCGGAGCGATTCCTCGACGATCCCTTCCACAGCAAGCCGGGTGCACGGATGTATCGCACCGGCGATCTGGCGCGCTACCGGTCGAACGGCGAGATCGAATTCCTCGGCCGCAACGATCAGCAGGTGAAGGTTCGCGGCTTCCGCATCGAGCCGGGCGAGATCGAGGCGCGCCTGGCCGAACATCCAGCCGTGCGCGAAGCGGTTGTGGTCGCCCGTGAGGACGGCGAAGACAAGCGGCTGGTGGCGTATTTCACCATTAGGCAGGAAGCAGCGCCGGATGTGGACGAACTGCGCCGGCACCTGGCGCGCCACCTGCCGGAGTACATGGTGCCGGTGGCGTATGTATCGCTGGTACAACTGCCGCTGACCTCAAACGGCAAGCTCGACCGCAAGGCCCTGCCGGCGCCAGATGCCAAGGCTTTCGCGCAAACGGCCTATAGTCCGCCGCAGGGGGAAGTCGAACAGAGCTTGGCCGCGATCTGGTCCGAATTGCTCGGGCTCGAGCGCGTCGGCCGGCATGACCATTTCTTCGATCTTGGCGGTCACTCCTTGCTGGCGACCCAGGTGATGGTGCGGGTACAACAACGCTTCTCGATGGAACTGCCGCTGCGGGTGTTGTTCGATGCGCCGACGATCAGTGGCATCGCCGAGCGGATCGAGGTGATCGCATGGACCCGACAGTCGCGACCTGGCAAGGCGCAGAACAGCGTGCGCAGGGTGCTATGAAAGACGTTTACCAGTTGCTTGCGTCACTACGCCAGCGCGATATTGGCTTGTTCGTGGAGGATGGCCAGCTCAGCTACGACGCGCCGTCCGGTGCACTGTCCGAGACGGACCTGGCAGAGCTGATCGCACACAAGGCGGCGCTGCTGCAGCTGCTCGGCACGGCGTCGGTCGCGCCGGTCGCGCTGCCGTCCGGCGGCACGGTGCCGCTGTCGTATGCGCAAGAGCGGCTGTGGCTGGTCGAGCAGATTGGCCTGGTTGGCGCGGCCTACCACGCCTGGACCGCGGTGCGCCTGCGCGGCCCGCTGGACGAGGCGGCGCTGGCGCAGAGCCTGCAGACACTAGTGCGTCGCCATGCGAGCCTGCGCACCTACATCGGCAGTGTGGATGGTGAGGCCTGCCAGGTAATCGGCGACGGCAAAGGCATCGCGTTGAAGTACGTTTCGCGTGAGGCGGTGGCCGCCCGGCCGGGCGAAGACCTGCTGAACGCCTTTGCACGAGAGGTCTCGCAGGCACCGTTCGAGTTGACACGTGGCCCGCTGTTCCGAGCCAGCCTGCTGCGCGTGAGCGCGCAGGAGCACGGACTGGTGCTGGCGCTGCATCACCTGATCTGCGACGGCTGGTCGCTCGGGGTGATGGTGCGTGAGCTGGCCAGTCTGTACGCGTCGTATCGGTGCGGCGAGCCCGCACGACTGGTCGAGCCCGCGCTGCAGTATGCGGACTACGCGCGCTGGCAGCGCGCCGAGTACGAGCGCGGTGCACAGGCCGCGTCGCTGAGCTATTGGCGGCAACAGCTGGCCGGTACGCCGGCGGTGCTGGAGCTGCCGACCGATCATGCGCGGCCGGCGTTGCCCAGCCATCGCGGTGGCAGTCAGGCCCTGACCCTGCCGGCGCCGCTGAGTGATGCGCTCGTGCAGCTGGCGCGGCAAGAAGGGGTGACCTTGTTCATGCTGCTGCTGGCGGCCTACCAGGTGGTGTTGTCGCGCTGGAGCGGTCAGTCGGACCTGGTGGTAGGCACGCCGGTGGCAGGGCGCACGCACCGGCAGACCGAAGGGCTGGTCGGCTTCTTCGTCAACACGCTGGCGCTACGTGCGCGGTTGGACGAAGCGAGCAGTTTCCGCGCGCTACTAGCGCAGGTGAAGGAGACCGCGCTGTCGGCTTATGCGCATCAGGAACTGCCGTTCGAGAAGCTGGTACAGGAGCTGGCGCCGACGCGCGACCTATCGCGCCAGCCGATCGTGCAGACGCTGCTGGTGCTGCAGAACCTTGCGCCAACGACGCTGCAACTGGATGGCCTGCAATCGACTGCAGTGGCGGTCGATCACGGCACCGCAGCGTTTGATCTGAACCTGATCCTGGAGGCCGGCGAGACCGGCCTGAGTGGCGTGCTGGAGTACGCCACGGATCTGTTCGAGGCCGCGACGATCGCGCGCTTCGCCGGGCACTTCGTGCGCGTGCTGGAACAGGTCGTCGCTCACCCGCAGGCATGCCTTGACGAGTTGGATCTGCTGAGTCCAGCCGAGCGCCGGCAGTTGCTGGTGGACTGGAACGCGACCACGGCAGCTTATCCACACGAGCTCTGCCTGCATCAGCTGTTCGAAGCGCAGGCGCGGCAAACCCCGGAAGCGATAGCGGTGATCGATCGCGATCAGTCGCTGAGCTACGGTGAGCTGGATCGACAGGCCAACCAGCTGGCGCAGTACCTGCAGCAGCAGGGCGT
>Ga0302220_10002733_pt1 | contig 12691 bp, 12 predicted proteins | sample II_Palsa_E1_3_FD_194572 | JGI IMG/M metagenome (GOLD analysis project Ga0302220, IMG submission 194572) | Peat permafrost microbial communities from Stordalen Mire near Abisko, Sweden - II_Palsa_E1_3 | ecosystem: Environmental > Terrestrial > Soil > Palsa > Peat permafrost | place: Sweden... | reverse complement strand
CTGCGCGGTGGGCTTACGCCACGGCCTGATGCGCGGGGCCGCGACGCCTCGGCAAATGCAGGCCTACGCGGTGGGACGCTAAGCGTGTCACGACCCACCGTCATTTGCGTAACTCATTTGCGTAATTCACTGACGTAACTCATTCACGTAACCTAGCCGGAGGACATCGCCATGTCCGCGATTGCAGCCCGCCTCGAGCGATTGCCCCTGTCCAGTTTCCATCGCAAGCTGTTGCTGATCGGCGGGCTGGGATATATGTTCGACGGGCTCGACTCGTCGTCGCTCGCGTTTTTGCTGCCGGTGATCAGCAAGCTCTGGCATCTGAGCAGCGTGCAAACGGGGCTCGTCGCCAGCAGCACCTACATCGGCTATTTCTTCGGCGCTTTTCTCTCCGGCGTGTTGGCCGACGTGATCGGCCGGCGCCGCATCATGATGTCGGCGCTGGCCATCTACTGCGTCGCGTCATTCGCCAGTGCGATGGTCAGCGACTGGCATGTGTTTTTCGCAGCGCGCATCGTCGCAGGGTTTGGCTCGGGCGCTGAAGCGGTCGTGATTGCACCGTTTCTCGCTGAGTTCATCCCGCGACGCTATCGCGGCATGTTCTGCGGTGCGTTGGTCGGGTTCATGTCGTTCGGTTATGTGACGTCGTCGGTACTGGGTTTTACCGTCGTCAAGAATTTCCCGGACGGATGGCGTTACGTGGCCATCGTGACGGCGTTGCCGGTGCTGCTGTTGCTGTGGTGGAGAAAATCCCTGCCCGAATCGGCACGCTGGTTGGATAGCCGCGGCCGCGCTGCCGAAGCCGATGGTGTCGTGAGCAAGATCGAAGCGGAATTCGTTCGCCGAGGTCATACGCTTGCGCCGCTTTCCGCCGCTGAGTTGGCGGCGCCGTCCGCCGTGCAGAAGAGCGGCAGCGCGTGGCGCAACGTACTGACCTTGTGGCTGCCGCCGCTCGCAGGCACCACGGCGGTGAGCTGGATCATGTGGTTCTCCGTCGCGTTCGCTTATTACTCGTTCTTTGCCTGGATTCCCAGCCTGCTCGTCAAGCAAGGGCTGACGATCACGCAGAGCTTCGGTTATTCCATCGTGATCTATGCGTCGCAGATTCCCGGCTATTTCTCGGCGGCCTTTCTTAACGAGCGTATCGGGCGCAAGGCGGTGGTGTCGACGTACATGTTGCTGGGCGGGGCTTCGGCTATCGCGTTGGCGTTCTCGCATTCGGAGCTGCAGATCATGTTCGCGGGCATGAGCCTGTCGTTCTTCATGAATGGTGCGTTCGCCGGTGTCTATGCCTACACGCCGGAAATTTTCCCGACGGCGGTACGCACGACCGGTACCGGTTCGTCATCGTCCTTCGGTCGCTTGGGTTCCGTGAGCGCACCGATCCTGGTGGGCTATGTGTACCCGTTGTTCGGTTTTGGCGGGGTGTTTGCGATGACGACTGCGGTGTTGGTGATCGGCGCCGGTGTGGTGCTGATCTTCGGCATAGAGACGCGGAATCGATCGCTCGAGGATATCGAAGCGCAAGAGCTCGGTTCAGATCACTCACGTACGACGCTGCGGCCTGCCAAGGGAATGCACAGCTGATTTTTATTGGAACATCATGCAAACCAACAACGCATTCACGGCCACGGCCACGGCCACGGCGGGGCCAGCGCCTCGCGCATTACAACTCAGCGACCTGGCTCAATTGGCGCAGGCGGTGCGCGCCGGCCGCCAGCCGTCGACGATCTTCGATGCGGTGCACGCGCTTGCCGCCGAAGTGATCGGTTTCAAGTTATTCACCATCATGTATTTTGATGCGGACTGTTTTGAAGTCGAACGGCTATTCACCAACATGCCGGCCATCTATCCGCTCAGCGGCCGCAAGAAAAAACGCGGTAGCGCCTGGGGCGAGCACACCTTGCGCCTGATGAAGCCGTTTCGCGCCGCTCATCCGGATGGCATCCGACAGGCTTTCGACGACCATGAAACCTTGATCGAAGGCTTGGGCCTGGGTTCGATTCTCAACATCCCGATTGCGTACGACGGCAAATGCGTCGGCACCATGAACCTGACGCATGTCGAGGGTTGGTATCGCGAAGAGCACGAGCAAATCGGTGTGCTGTTAGGGTCGTTCCTGGCCGCGCCGCTGGCCATGCACGCTATCGCGGCTATGCCTGCGGCACAGCCGCTCGTGCCGTGATCAAACCGGCGCAGGATTGCGCTCGTCGAATCCTTGCTGGTGCCAATACGGATAGATCGGCGTAACCGCACTGGCCGCGTCGAGTTTGGCCACTTGCTCGGCGCTCAGGTTCCAACCGACCGCGCCGAGGTTTTGCCGCAATTGCGCTTCATCGCGCGCGCCGATCAAAACGGTCGCGACAGTGGGGCGTTGCAGCAGCCAGTTCAAGGCGATCTGCGTGATCGTCTTGCCGGTCTCTTGAGCCACGATGTCCAGCGCATCGATTACCTTGTACAGATATTCGTCGGGCACCTGCGGGCCCTTATCGGCCGTTTTATGCAGACGGCTTAGTTCGGGCAAGGGCTGGCCACGCCGGATCTTGCCCGTCAGACGACCCCAGCCGAGCGGACTCCATACGACGGCGCCCACACCCTGGTCCAGGCCTAGCGGCATCAACTCCGACTCGTAGTCGCGCCCGATCAGCGAGTAGTACGTCTGGTTCGCCACATAACGCGGATAACCGTACCGATCGGCGACATCGAGCGATTTCATCAGATGCCAACCGGAAAAATTCGATACGCCGGTGTAACGGATCTTGCCCGCGCGGACCAAGTCGTCCAGCGTGGATAGCACTTCGGTGATCGGGGTTTTTGCGTCGAAGCCGTGCAGTTGGAACAAATCGATGTAGTCGGTGCCGAGGCGTTTGAGTGCATTGTCTACGGCGCGTGTCAGATGAAAGCGCGACGAGCCGACATTGTTCGGGCCGTCGTCGACGCGAAAGGTCGCCTTGGTCGAGATGATGACCTGGTCGCGTCGGCCTTTGATGGCTTGGCCCAGGATAGCCTCGGATGCGCCGTCTGAATAAATGTCGGCGCTATCGAACATGGTTACGCCCGCGTCCAGACAGATGTCGATCAGGCGCCGCGCTTCGGTCACGTCGGTGCTGCCCCATTCCTTGAAGAAATCGCCCTTGCCGCCGAATGTGCCGGCGCCGAAACTGAGCACCGGTACTTTGAAACCGGATGCACCGAGAAATCGATATTCCATTTGAAGCTCCTTCAACGTGTCAGCGGTCTACGTGAATGCGTGGGGTGCGTTGGTGTATTGGTGCGCAAGCGACGGTGTGGTACGTGGTACGTGGTGCGCGAGCGGCAACGCACGTCCAATTCTACCGAGAGTAGCGGGTCTGCGCAGCGCAGCCGCGCGAGCGACTTAGGACTTGAAAAGAGCGGCCATAAGACGCCGAGCCGCGCGGTATTGCCGCGCGCCGCTGCGCCTCGCCGCTCCTTCGATCTCTTAAGGCTTCTTCGAGGCCAGGGCGCTCGATGCCGGCGCTGTCAGCGGTGCATCGTGGGGTGGCTGCGTGGGTGCCGGGGGTTCGTGCCATAACGTGGTTTCGTGCCACGTTTCTTTGTCGTCCTGCCTCATGCTGGCTTCCGGTTGCCGCATGCAACCGCGAATGATGGGCACGCAGATGGCATCGTCGCCGAACGTCTTGTCGTTGTCGCCCGAGTAGTGCACATCGCTGACCTTGCCGTCGATGATGCGAAAGCTGGCTGTGCAGAAGGGCCCGGCGCCGCCCAAGGTTACGCCGCCCACCAGCGGCAGTGTCGCCGTGAGCGAGCCGGTCGTGCCGGGCGCGAGTTTGTAGTCGTACACGCTGGTGCGGTCGTTGATCTTGGTGGTTTTATCCGGCACGCCCGCGCATGATTGCAGGTCGTCGGCCGTCATGCCTAGCATCGCGACTTGAGCCTGGTGCGCGACGTGAGAATCGTAGGCGCCGCAACCACTCAATGTCGTGAGGGCAGCAGCGGAAAGGAAAAGAAAAGAACGCTTCATAGGTGGGCAATATCAAGAAAAACGTAAGGAAAACGTCGGGCAACTGTCATGTCGTGCGCCCGGGCTCCCTAGTACGGTTCCTCAATGCCCCGAAAGTTCCCTATCTACGCCAGCTCTCGCCACGTCAGGTACAGGCGCAAGTCGAATTCCAGTTGTCCATAACCGGGCTGCATGCTTTCGCAGAGGCGGTAGAAGGCTTTGTTGTGGTCGCTTTCTTTTAGATGGGCGAGTTCGTGTACGACGATCATGCGCAGAAATTCCGGCGCGGCTTCCTTGAAGACGGAGGCAATCCGTATTTCCTTTTTGGCCTTGAGCTTGCCGCCTTGCACGCGCGAAATGGCGGTGTGCAGACCCAGCGCATGATGCTCGACATCAAGCCGCGTGTCATAGCCAACCTTGTGCAGCGCCGGGGCATTGCGCATGAAGCTCTGCTTGAGCTCGGTCGCGTAGGTGTAGAGCGCGCGATCGGTTTGCACCAGATGGCGTTGCGGGTATTTTTGCGCCAGATGTTCGCCCAGTGAATTTTGGGCGATCATCTGACGCACCTTCTCTTGCAAGGTTTCGGGGTAGGCGCTGAGATACTTGAGCTGTTGCATGGTAACGGTGGTGATCGGGGCCGACGGGGGTCAGCCCGGCGCGCTGGCGAGGGCTTTTGGGCTGGCGAGTGCGTCGTCGTCTTCATGACACTCATCGAGATATGGGCTGCGATATCCCGCGCTCACGCCCCAGTAGTAAAACCCGAGGGCCAGCAAGGCCACCAACAACATGTCCCAGCCGTAAGGCAACCAACCGAGGCCGCCAAATTGCTTGCTGCCCACCAATGAAATCGCGGCCATTGCCGGCAAGTAGGCGATCAACCACCAGGCCGCATGCAAGTCGCGGCTCCAGCCATCCCAACCCGTTTTTCTTTGGTAGAAGAAAAAAATCGGAAGCGCCACCACCATCAGCAAAATAATCTCGCCGGTCAGTGGCCACTTGGCCCAATACAAGACGAGCGACGCGCAAACAAAAGCGAAGGGCGCGATCACCTGCATGCCGGCTATATGCAGCGGCCGTTTGAGGTCGGGCGCATTACGACGCAGCGACATGAGGCTGATCGGCCCGGTCAGGTAGGAGATGACGGTTGCTACTGAAATGACGGCCGCCAAAGAGCTCCAGCCGCGAAAGAAGAACATGAAGATAAACGCGACGATCAGGTTAAGGAACATCGCCGGGCGCGGCACGCCGTAGAGCGGGTGAACATAGCCGAATATCTTGGGCAGCGTGTTGTTGCGCTCCATCGCATAGATCATCCGTGAGGTGGTGGCCATATACGTGGTGCCGGTGCCGCTCGGACTCACGAAAGCGTCCACATACAACAGGAATGCAAGCCAATTGAGGTTGAGCGCGAGCGCCAGTTCGGCGAACGGCGAAGCGAAATTGAAATGGGCCCAGCCCTTGGCGACATCGGCAGGATTGACCGCGCCGATATAGGCGACCTGCAACAGCACATAGATGACCAGCGCCAGCAGGATCGAGCCGACCACCGCAAACGGTATGCTGCGCGAGGGGTTGCGCGCTTCGCCGGCCAGGTTGACCGGACTTTGGAAACCGTTGAAGCTGAACACGATGCCGCTCGTGGCCACCGCGGTAAGCACGGCGGACCAGCCGTACGGCGCAAACGCGGTGCCGGCGCCGCCGAAGTTTTCGCTGTGAAAGCCTGTGAGCATCAAGCCGAGTATGGTCGCGCCCGGGATGATAAATTTGAACGTGGTGATGACCGAGTTGGCGCGCGCAAACAATTTGACGCCCCAGTAATTCAGCAGGAAATAGCCGACCACCAATAGCGCTGCGAATATCAACGCAATGGGCGTGAGCGATCCGTTCACGTAGAGGCCATGCGCCCAACTATATGGCCAGGTGCTCATGTATTGCAGCGACGCCTCGGCTTCGATCGGAATCACTGATACGATCGCGATCCAGTTCGCCCACGCGCTGATGAAGCCGACCAAGGAGCCGTGCGAGTAGCGCGCGTAACGCACCATGCCGCCCGATTCCGGGAACATGGCGCCGAGTTCCGCGTACGTGAGGGCAATGGCGAGGATCACGACCGCGCCTATGATCCATGCGACGACCGCAGCGGGTCCCGCGATTTTCGATGCCTTCCAGGCACCAAACAACCAGCCTGAGCCGATGATCGAGCCAAGGCCGGTGAGCATGAGCGCCATCGGCCCGACGTTGCGTTGAATGGAATTTTTCAAGATTTCTCCCTGAGTGTCGTCCGGGCGGAGCTGACGCCGGCGCGCGTGTTTCCGCGCAACTTCTTGCATGTTCCTGTCAACGCAGCATGACTACGATGCGCGTATGCACTTATGCGCATCATTGATTCGGCAACCAACGTACGATAGGTTTGGCCGGAGAAAGTTCGCGCTTGAGAAACCGCTACGGCGCGCAGCAACGGGCTTCGGAGAGGCAAGCAGAAACACGTTCAGGCCACAGGGCTGAATGGTAGTGCAAAATCAAGTGGCAAGACGGGAAGGGGGGGCGCTCGAAGTCAAACTTGGGAATGGGACTCAACGGCAGGAGCTCAACGATAAAGGTGAGCGACAAAGCGGGCAACAAGGTCGGCAAGAAAGCTTGGGGATAAAGCTGAAAAGCAGACGCGTGTTTACACAGATTCGAAACACCAGCAGCGACGTGCCAACTATTCAAATCTGAAATAAACAGCAAAGCAACAACGAAAAGACTGAAGCAAAACTCGCCCATCGCCGCTTCTGACCCGCACCGAACCCACACGGGTTCTCGACAGGCTTAAGCGATAGCGACGAAGGGCGCTGTTCGCTTTAATACATCTTTTTCGGCAGCTGCTCGTGGCGCAGACGCTTACGCAGACGCGATACGGCCGAGGCTTTCTTGCGCTTACGCACGGCGGTCGGCTTTTCATAGAACATGCGCGCGCGCAGTTCCTTGATCAGGCCATTGTTATCGATCGTGCGGCGGAAACGACGCAGAGCCACTTCAAACGGCTCATTCTCTTTTAGGCGAACAGTTGTCATGTAATTCCTGAGTGGGCTTTCCTCTGTCGGTTATGCAGAGCGACCCAAGATTATACTCTTTTTGCGCCCGAAAATCATATCCAGGCGCGCAGAGCGTTGCATTAAGGTTTACTTTTTGCCGCGAACCGTCGATTGACAAGGGCGGACGGCAAAACGCCGAGGTGTTTTTTCAGCGCGGACCGCGATTGTACCGCAAGACGGCCCGAGTACGGAAAGACGACGCGTAGGCGTTAAGCGCCAACCGCATGGCGGCTAAACAGAGTCGGCTGTGCAAGCGGCTCAACCTTGCAGTCGACGGCTCACCCTTTCCGCGGTTCGCGTAACGGCGGCGCGGGTAAGCAGGCGCGTGGCCCAAGCACCTAGCCGCACGGACAGCTTGCCCGGAATGACCACAGGCCGGTGGCGTTCGAACGCGTGGAGCGACTCCTCGACGATGGTGGCCGGCAGGTCCATCTTCGCGGTGGATACCGAGCTACCCATTTGCTCGAAGAAGCGGGTCGCCACAGGTCCTGGGCAAACCGCCAGGACGTGCACGCCGCTTGCGCGCAGTTCGCGCCACAAGGCCTCGCTGAAACTCAGGACGAACGCCTTGGTGGCCGCATACACGCCCAGATACGGCAAGCCCTGAAACGCCGCCGAAGAGGCCACGTTGATCACGCCTCCGCCGCCTCTTGCCACCATACCCGGCACGAACAAATGCGTCAGCGCCACCAGCGCTTGAACGTTGACCTGGATTTGCTCCTGCTCCCGGCGCAGCGGGTGGCTCAAAAAAGCGCCCCCGAGGCCGAAGCCCGCGTTGTTGATCAGCATGTCCACCTTGAGTCCGAGGCGTGAGACGTCGTCATGCAGCACCGCCGGCGCGAACGGGTCGGCGAGGTCCGCGCGCAGCGCATAGGCGGCCACGCCATAGGTGGTCGTGAGCCGGGTGGCGAGCGCATCGAGGGCGGCGTCGGAGCGAGCCACCAAGATGACGCTGCATCCACGTGCGGCCAGCGTTTCGGCAAACTGCTCGCCTAGCCCCGACGAGGCGCCGGTGATCAGCGCAGTGGAACCGCGGTAGTTGAACATCGTGCTTCTCCTGATGATGCGTTCGCCGCGACCATCCAAGGTCCGGTGTTGCCGGTGGTGTTCGAATGCTGCTGGTTGCGGTTGTCGTTGCTGTTGCCGTTGCCGTTGCCGCGTTGTTTTGCGCAGCGCGTTTTTATCACAGCCAGCGCAGTATTCGGCATCGCCCGAACCAACAGGTTCAATTGCCGCGCGTTTTGGTGCGCGGCACTGTGCGGGTGTTCGGGGCACGGATTGTCGACGCAGGCAGCGCTACGCCACGCTAACAGGCCAAAGCCGGCGTTTATTCCAAGTTCTTGAGCGGTAAGGTGGCGCCAACCAAGCGCCAGGACCAGATACCGACGCGCCGGAACGTGAAGGCGATATGCCTGGCCTGATTGGAAGCGACTACGGTCGATGCGTTGGTGTAGCGGATCCAGTAGTGAGCTTCGCGGGCGGCGAGAACTTTATCGGGAGTCGTGGCCGATGACGCCGCGCTCCGATTGGCGGATTTGGGGCTCGCCGCTTGCGGCGTGTCCGCCTCAGGCTCTTCCCCGGCGGCGGCCCGCAATGAGCCACGCCTGAGCATCAACATCACGCCAGCCGGCGATATCTCCGCATCCAGCTTGGGTCTGGCCACGTTCGATACGATTGCCGCGCCCAACTGAGCCAGGGGATTCTCACGGGTGGACGGCGTGGACAACTGGCGGCGTACTTCGACTTGCAATTGTTCATTGATGTTTTGGCGCAGCGCCGGAAAATCGATGTATTGCGAAAAAGCCTTGGCGTCACGCTGGTCGATTGCCTTCTTCATTTGGTAAATCGTGTAATACGGGCTGAAATAGCTGCTTGCCGCCAAGGCCAGCACCACGAGCACGACTGAAACGACGGGTATCACCACTTTCTTTTGCATGATCTTCCGGCATGACGCGATGTCGGCACCGGGCTGCCAACATCAGGTCGTAAAGCGATGAGCGATAGGCAGGGCTGCGGCTGAGCCCCGTTCAATATACGGATTTGCGACACACGCGAGCAACGCATGCCTACATTGTGCGTCCAAACCGGTCTACGCAAGGCGTGGCAGCGAACATAAGCCCCCCCGGGCGAGCTTCCGGTGCCCAGGTCCCTGGCGCGATCAGGCCGGCGTGGTGGCGGCCTCGATCAACTGCCTGGCGCATTCGACCGACGCTTTTACCACCGGGTGTTGCAAACCGTAGGTCTGGCTGGCGGTATAAAACCCCTCGATCAGCAGCGCGAGTCCGCAAGCGAGTTCGGCCGGTTCGCGCGCGCCCGCAGCGGCCGCGATCTCGGTCAGCCTGCCGAGCAAACGCTCTTTGTGTTGCGACACGAACTTGCGCACCGGATGGGCCGGATCGCCAAACTCGGCAGCGATATTGACGAACGGGCAGCCTCGGTAGTCGTTCTCGACGATCGAGGCTCGTCTGAGCTCCTCGGAAAAAATATGCATCAATTGCTGCGCGGGCGCATCCGGCGCGCGCGCGACACACGCTTCGAATTTTTCCCAAAACAAAAGGTTACGGCGTTCCAGATAAGCCAGCACCAAGGCGTCTTTCGAGCGGAACTGCCGGTAAAGACTCATTTTGTTCAGGCCTGCACGGGCGATCACCGCGTCGATTCCGACGCAGCGCACGCCTTCCCGATAAAATAAATCGGCAGCGGCGTCCAATAGCTGCTCCTGTGCCTGCGTGCCAGGGGTACGGGCAGCGATGTGACCGTGTGGGTTCTTCATCAAAAGTCTCCTGAGACGCTTGACATGTTACTGCTCGGTAACTAAGCTCGCAAGTGCGTTGTTACGGTTCGGTAACAACGCAGCAAACACAGCAAGGCAAGCTTGAGCGCTTGATTCAGGCTCGTGGGGTCCCCGAGCGGGGCAAATTCAACGCGCAGTCCATTTTTCGCAAAGTCGAGAGTTGCATGAATTTATCTTTGGCCGCTACCCGTGAGCATCTCGCCCGACGCATACGTCCGCACTTCCACTACGGTTGGTTGACGCTGGCGGTGACGTTTCTGGTGCTGCTGGCGGGCGCGGGTACGCGCGCCACGCCTAGCGTGATGATGTTGCCGCTCGAGCACGAATTTGGCTGGAGCCGCGCAACGGTTTCGCTGGCGATTTCAGTGAACATCGCGCTCTACGGCCTGATGGGGCCGTTTGCCGCCGCCGCCATGCAGCGCTTCGGCGTGCGCCGTACGGTGCTGACTGCACTGAGCGTGCTGGCCGCCGGAATCGGCTTGTCCACGATGATGCGTACACCGTGGCAGATGATTTTGATCTGGGGCCTGGTGGTCGGCAGTTCGACGGGGGTGGTGGCGCTGTCGCTGTCGGCGACAATCGTCGGACGCTGGTTCGTCAAACATCGCGGCCTGGCCATGGGGATTTTGACCGCCAGCACGGCAACCGGCCAACTGGTGTTCCTGCCCATGCTGGCGGCGGTAGCCGAGCACTCCGGCTGGCGCTCGGTGGTGCTGATCGTGGCGCTCGCCGCTGCCGTGGTCATCCCGTTGGTGGCGTTCCTGATGCCGGAAAATCCGCAGCAAGTGGGCTTGCGGCTGATAGGCGAGAGTCCCGACTCACCGATGGGCACCACGCCGGTCACCGGCAATCCGATCGCGCTGGCGTTCAACACCTTGTTCGTCGCGGCGCGCTCGCGCGATTTCTGGCTGCTTTTTTTCAGCTTCTTCGTATGTGGTGCCAGCACCAACGGCTATATCGGCACGCATTTCATCGCGATGTGCGCCGATCACGGTCTGAGCGAAGTGCAGGGCGCCAGCATGCTGGCCGCGATGGGCGTACTCGACCTGTTCGGCACGACCTTCTCAGGTTGGCTGTCGGATCGCTTCAATAGCCGGTACTTGTTGTGCTGTTACTACGGTTTTCGTGGCTTGTCGCTGATTTATCTGCCCTATGCGTTCGGATTCGATTTCTACGGTTTGCCCATATTCGCCATTTTTTATGGTCTCGACTGGATCGCGACCGTGCCGCCCACGGTCAAGCTCACCTCCGACGTGTTTGGCGCGAAAGCGGCGCCCGTCGTGTTCGGCTGGATCGTGGCCGGACACCAGCTCGGCGCAGCCTTCGCGGTGCTCGGCGCAGGGATGATGCGCGCGAGCCTGGGTAACTACACGCTGGCGTCGACCGTGTCGGGCGGCTTGTGCCTGGTGGCCGCCGTGATGGTCCTGCGTATCCATCGCAACCCCAAGGTGCACACGCCCGCCGTGCCGGCCTGAGCGACCAAGCGAGCTATCGGGGTAAAATTGCATCCGCGATTTCAAACCCCGATCGTTTAACCCTTTGCCTGGAAAATCGATGACCACCAAACCCGCTCCTACCACCATCCCAATCGATCCTTTGCTGGCCGGCCGCTGGAGCCCGCGTGCACTATCGCGGCAAGCCGTTAGCGCCGAAGACGTGCACGCCATGCTGGAAGCGGCGCGCTGGGCGCCGTCTTCCTCGAACGTGCAACCGTGGCGTTTTATTGTGTGTGATCGCAGCACCGACGCAAACGCGTATGATCGAGCCTTTGCCGCACTGGTGCCGTTCAACCAGGGATGGGTTGCGGGAGCGCCCGTGCTGGTGGTAGTCTGCGCGCAAACTGTGAATGCCAAAGGCGAGCCGATCGGCACCGCTCAGTACGACACAGGCGCAGCGGCTTTTTCGCTGACCCTGCAGGCTCACGCGCTCGGACTGGCTGCGCATCAGATGGCCGGCTTTGACGCCGGCAAGTTGCGGGAAAGCTTTGCGATCCCGGCGGGCGTTGAGGTCATGGCCATGATAGTCGTGGGGCATCATGGGGCGCGCGAGCAACTGGAGGGCAAGTTGCTGGAGCGCGAGCAGGCGGCGCGCCTGCGCTCGCCGTTGGGCGAGGTCGCGTATAACGGCGCGTGGGGTGTATCAATGTAAGCGGTGTCGCCAAGGGTGCGCCGTGTGGTCGCATTTAATTGGATGACATGACTTTCTGCGCTATTGATTTTGGGACTTCGAATTCGGCCGTAGCGTTGCCGCAATTGTCGGCGGTACGCTTGGCCGAGGTCGAAGGGTCCCTGCAAACTTTACCGACCGCGGTGTTCTTCAACGTCGACGAAGGGACTCGCGAGTTCGGCCGGGCAGCGGTTCAGGCCTACGTGGACGGCTACGACGGCCGTCTGATGCGCTCGATGAAAAGCATACTCGGCTCGGCGCTTGCGGAGCAGACCACCGACATCGGCGATGGCAGTGCGATCCGCTTTGTCGATGTCATCACGCTGTTCCTTCAACATCTCAAGAGCAAGGCCGAAGCCTGCGCCCACGCGCCGCTGGATCGCGCGGTGTTGGGGCGCCCGGTATTCTTCGTCGACGACGATCCCGTGGCCGACTTGCTCGCACAAAACCAGTTGGCGGCCGCAGCGCAGTCCGTTGGCTTTCGCGAGATTCATTTTCAATACGAACCCATCGCTGCGGCGTTCGACTACGAATCGCAGCTTGGGGAAGAACGCTTGGTGCTGGTCGCCGATATCGGCGGCGGCACCTCGGACTTTTCGCTGGTGCGGGTGGGCCCTAAGCGCATGAAGCAGTTGGACCGCAAAGCCGACGTGCTCGCGCATTACGGCGTAC
>Ga0302220_10002732_pt1 | contig 12700 bp, 7 predicted proteins | sample II_Palsa_E1_3_FD_194572 | JGI IMG/M metagenome (GOLD analysis project Ga0302220, IMG submission 194572) | Peat permafrost microbial communities from Stordalen Mire near Abisko, Sweden - II_Palsa_E1_3 | ecosystem: Environmental > Terrestrial > Soil > Palsa > Peat permafrost | place: Sweden... | reverse complement strand
CTCGTACAGGATGCCAAGGACGATGTAGACGGCGAAGAGAGCGGTGAGGATCAGGACAGGCTCAGTGCCGAGCGACTGCTGGTAGGCCAGCAGGGTGCCGGCGAAGAAGCCTCGAATGCTGGTGGGCGTATTCAGCTGCTGCTGCATCTGGCCGATGGCAAGGGTCGCATCGCTCATCGAGACGCCCGGTGCCAGGTTGAATGAGACGGTAACAGAAGGAAACAGGCCGGTGTGATTGAGCGCCAGGGGCGTCGTGTTTGCCTGGCTCGTGGACATCGTGGAGATTGGATTGTTTCCACTCGACGTTACGCTGCTGCTTCCGGTGGGATGCAGGTAAACGTTCTTCAGCCCCTCCGGGTTCTGCCAGTATGGCGGAGCATACTCCAGCACAACGTAGTACTGGTTCAGCTGCGTGTAGATGAGGGATACCAGAGACTGGCCGAAGCCGGCGTAGAGCGCATTATCGAGCGACTGCGGAGTCTGGCCAAGCTTCGCCGCAGTGACGCGATCGTAGGTCAGCACTTCGTCGAGGCCGCCGTTTTGCTGGTCTGTATTAACGTCCTGCAGACCGGGGAGAAGCTTCATCTTCGCGAGCAGGAGCGGGCCCCAGGTCTTGAGGTCAGTGAGGTTGTCGGCCTGGATGGTGTATTGATAGAGCGCATTGCTGGATCGGCCGCCGATGCGGAGATCCTGCGAGGCCTGCAGAAAGGCCGAAGCCACGGGGAGCCGGTTCAGCTTCGGGCGCAGCCGGTTGATGATCTCAGGAGCGCCGATCTTTCGCACGTTGAGCGGCTTAAGCGTGATGTAAAGATTGCCGGTGTTGGCGCCGTTGGTGAACGCAATCACGTTCTGAACGGCGGGGTCCTCGTTGACGACATGCTCCAGCCTCTGGATCGAGTCGTTCATGACAGCGAACGAGGCGTCTTGTGGCCCCTGAACACCACCGGCCAGAGCGCCTGTGTCCTGCTGAGGGAAGAAGCCCTTCGGAATTTTGATGACAGTGACGACGTTGAGCACAACCGTGAGGAACAGAACGGTGAGGGTGAGGCCTGGATTCTGCAGCACCCAGTGCAGGCTGCGCCGGTACACCGACAGAATCCAGTCGAAGAACCTTTCGGTGGCGATGTAGAGGCGGCCATGCTGGCTCCCCTCGTGCTCGTGTTTGAGCAGCCACGCGCACATCATCGGCGTGGTGGTCAGAGAGATCATCATGGAGACGACGATGGCGGTCGAGAGCGTGACGGCAAACTCACGGAAGAGCCGGCCGACGATACCGCCCATGAGCAGCAGAGGAATAAAGACCGCGATCAGGGAGATGCTGATCGAGACGACGGTGAAGCCGATCTCCTGTGAGCCTTTCAGAGTTGCGGCGAGGGGAGACATCCCGGCTTCGAGATGCCGTGTGATGTTCTCCATAACCACGATGGCGTCGTCGACGACGAAGCCGGTTGAGATGGTAAGCGCCATCAGCGACAGGTTGTCGAGGCTGTAGCCGAAGAGATACATCACCGCGAAGGTGCCGATGAGCGAGACAGGAACGGCAACCGCCGGAATCAGTGTGGCGCGCCCGTTGCGCAAAAAAACGAAGACAACGACGATAACCAGCCCGATCGAGATCAGGAGCGTTCGTTCGACGTCATGCACGGAGGCACGGATAGTTGTGGTGCGGTCGAGAACGATGGTCGTGTCGATGCCCTGTGGAATGGAGGCTTCGATGGAGGGCAGCTGCGCACGGATGCGATCAACGGTATCAATAATGTTGGCGCCCGGCTGGCGGAAGACCACGAGTGTGACGGCGCGCTTGCCGTTGAGATAGCCTGCGGCGCGTATGTTCTGAGTCGAGTCGATGACGTCGGCTACGTCCTCCAGATGCACTGCCGAGCCATTATTAAAACCGATGACGATAGGCTTGTAGTCGATCGCGTGCGAGATCTGGTCGTTGTCGACGATATCGGCGGTAACGTTGCCGTCGGAGATCTGCCCCTTGGCCAGGTCGGAGTTTTGCAGGCTGAGCACCGACTGGACCTGCGCCATCGTCATGCCGAAGCTGGCGAGTTTGGTGGGGTTCACCTCCACGCGTACCGAAGGCAGAGCGCCGCCGCCGGGGTTGACCTGACCGACGCCCTGGATCTGTGAGAGCTTCTGCTGAATGACGGTGGAGGCCTCGTCGTAGAGCTTGTCCGGCCCGTACTTGTCCGAGGTGAGGCCGAGGATCATGATGGGAGCATCGGCCGGGTTGACCTTACGGTAAGTAGGGTTGCCGGGAAGGTTGGAGGGAAGGTAAGTCCGGGCGGCGTTGATGGCCGCCTCGACGTCACGCGCGGCTCCGTCGATGTTGCGTGTGAGGTCGAACTGGATTGTGACCGAGGTTGAACCCAGGCTGCTGTTCGAGGTCATCTCGGTGACGCCGGCGATGTGGCCGAACTGCCGCTCAAGCGGCGTAGCCACCGAGGAGGCCATGATCTCGGCGCTGGCTCCAGGCAGGCTGGCACTCACCGAGATGGTGGGAAAGTCCACCTGTGGCAGAGGCGAAACCGGAAGCACCTGAAAAGCAATCGCACCGGCGATGGCGACAGCGACGGTGAGCAGCGTCGTCGCTACGGGCCGATGGACGAAGGGGGCAGAGATGTTCATGGCTGCCCTTCTGGCTGAGGCTCATCCCCCACGTGCGACCCCGGCTTCGACTTGCGCGAAAAGCGGTGCGCCAGATTGTCGAAGAAGATATAGATAACCGGCGTGGTGTAGAGCGTGAGCACCTGGCTGAGCAGCAGACCGCCAACCATGGAGATACCGAGCGGCCGCCGCAGCTCAGAGCCGATACCCGTACCGAACGCCAGCGGGATACCGCCGAGAAGCGCGGCCATCGTCGTCATCATGATCGGACGGAAACGAAGAAGACACGCCTCGTAGATGGCGTCGGTGGAGCTTTTCCCATGATGCCGCTCCGCCTCGAGCGCGAAGTCGACCATCATAATGCCGTTCTTCTTCACGATGCCGATGAGCAGTACGATACCGATGATGGCGACGACGCTCAGATCCTGATGGAAGAGGATGAGCGACAAAAAGGCTCCGACGCCGGCAGAAGGAAGGGTGGAGAGAATCGTGATGGGGTGAATGAAGCTCTCATAAAGAACGCCGAGGACGATGTAGACAGTGACGAGAGCGGCGAGGATGAGCAGCGGTTCGTTCGACAGCGAGTTGCGGAAGGACGCCGCTGTGCCCTGAAAGTCGGCCTGCACGCTGGCCGGCATGTTCATATCCTTCTGCGCCTTGGTGATGGCGTCGATCGCGCCGCCCAGAGCTGCATTGGAGGCAAGATTGAAGGACACCGTGATGGCAGGAAACTGTCCCTGGTGCGTGATCGCGAGCGGCTCCGTTACCGTCTCGAAGTGAGAGAAGGCGCTGAAGGGAACAGCGGCGCTTATCTGGGAGCTGGTGGTGCCGGCTGAGGTCGATCCTTTACTGGAGGTTGTGGCGGAGGTGCTGGCGGTGAGCACGTTGACCGGGGGAGCCAGCGTATTCGCCGAAGCAGTATAGAGAGCCGAGCCCGTCAGAGCGTTGGAGCCGGCCGAGGTCGAACCGGTTCCCGAAGAAGAGGCTGCGGCTCCTGACGTGCCCGCTGCGGAGTTGGACTGAATGTAAAGATGATTCAGCTTATCGGGGTCCAGCTGGAACTGCGGCTCGGCCTCAAGCACCACGTGGTACTGGTTAAGCTGCGTGTACATGGTGTTGATCTGGCGCTGGCCGAAGGCGTCATAGAGCGTGTTGTCGATGGTCGTGGGAGCGATGCCAAGACGCGACGCCGTGGCGCGGTCGATGACCAGCGATACGGCCAGACCGCCATCCTGCTGATCCGTCGCAACATCCTCAAGCTCCGGCAGCTGCTTCAGGCGATCGACGAAGCGATTCGTCCACAGGTTCAGCTCGTTCTGGTCCGGATCTTCGAGCGTGTACTGATACTGTGTGCGGCTGACGCGATCGTCGACAGTGATGTTTTGCACCGGCTGCATAAAGAGCTGGATGCCCTGCACCTTATCGAGCTTCGACTGCAGCCTGCGGATGACGTCGGATGCACTGAGGTCGCGCTGGTCGAGCGGCTTGAGGTTGATGGACATTCGTCCGCTGTTGGTCGTGGTGTTGGTGCCGTCGGCGCCGATGAAGGACGAGAGACTCTCGACAGCGGGATCTTCCAGAATGACTTTGGCCAGATCCTGCTGCTTGATTGCCATGGCTTTGGAGCTGATGGTTTGCCGGGCCTGCGAGATACCCTGGATGACGCCGGTGTCCTGCACCGGAAAGAAGCCCTTCGGAATAATGATGTAGAGATAGATCGTGAGCATCAGCGTTGCGACCGCAACGAGGAGCGTCAGCGTCTGGAAGCGAAGGACGACCTTCAGGGTCCGGCCATAGAAGGCGATCATGTTCTCGAAGACGCGCTCCGAGGCCAGGTAGAAGCGTCCCTGCTGAGCCCTGGGATCGTGCTTCAGAATGCGCGAAGCCATCATCGGCGTCAGCGTCAGCGAGACCACCGCCGAGACCACGATGGTGACAGCGAGGGTCACGGCAAACTCGCGGAAGAGACGCCCGACCACATCTCCCATAAACAGCAGTGGGATGAGCACCGCGATGAGCGAGACGGTGAGCGACAGAATGGTGAAGCCGATCTGCTCTGCGCCTTTGAGAGCCGCCTCCATCGGCGGATCGCCCTCTTCCAGATAGCGCGAGATGTTCTCGACCATCACAATGGCGTCGTCGACGACAAAGCCGGTGGAGATAGTAAGCGCCATCAGAGACAGGTTGTCGAGACTGTAGCCGAGCGCGTACATCGCCGCAAAGGTACCGATGAGCGACAACGGCACAGCCACGCTGGGGATAATGGTCGCGTAGAGGTTACGCAGGAAGAGGAAGATGACCATGACCACCAGCCCGATGGTCAGCATCAGTTCGAACTCGACGTCGTCGACCGAGGCCTGAATCGGCGTGGTCAGGTCGGTGAGGGTGGTCACCTCGATGCCCTTCGGCAGGTTGGCTTCAAGCTGCGGCAACAGCTTCTTGATGCTCCGTACAACGCTGATGGTATTGCCGCCGGGCTGACGCTGAACGTTCAGAATGATCGCCGGCGTCTGGTTCATCCACGCAGCCTGGTTGTTATTCTCGACGCCGTCGACGATGTGAGCCACGTCCGTAAGCATCACCGGAGCGCCATTGCGATAGGCGACAACGACCTTTTTGTAGTCCTGGCTGGTGACGAGCTGATCGTTCGCGTCGATCTGATAATCCTGGCGTGGTCCGTCAAAGTTTCCTTTGGCAGCATTCACGCTGTTCTCTGTAACGGCAGTGCGCAGGTCTTCGAGGTTGATCCCGTAGGACGAAAGCGCCGTTGGGTTCGCCTGAATACGGACCGCGGGCTTTTGACCGCCGCTGATGCTGACAAGACCGACGCCGGCCAGCTGCGAGATCTTAGGCGCAAGCCGCGTGTCCACCAGGTCCTCGACCTGAGAGAGCGCGATGGACTTCGACGTAATGGCCAGCGTCAGCACCGGCGCATCGGCGGGATTGGTCTTGCTGTAGATCGGCGGCGCAGGCAGGTTCGCCGGCAGGAAGCTCTGCGACGCATTGATCGCCGACTGCACCTCTTCTTCCGCAATGTCGATATTCAGGCTGAGGTTAAACTGCAGGACGACGACTGAGGCGCCTCCCGAGCTGGTCGAGGTCATCTGGCTCAGGCCCTGCAGTTCGCCGAACTGACGCTCGAGCGGTGCCGTGACCGTTGTCGCCATCACGTCCGGGCTCGCCCCCGGATAGAACGTGAGCACCTGGATCGTGGGGTAGTCCACCTCAGGCAGCGCAGAGACGGGCAACTGCGTGTAAGCCACAATACCGACCAGCAGGATTGCGGCCATGAGCAGAGAGGTCGCAACAGGACGCAGAATAAACGGACGCGAGGGACTCAAGGAGCGTTACTCCCACTTGTGCTTGCCGGGATTGGCTTGCTGGAGACGATGATCTTTGAGTTGTCCTGAAGCTTGTCGAAGCTGCTGTTGGCAACCACGTCTCCGGGGTTGATGCCGGTGACCGCGGTGGTCTCGCCATCGACGACGCCGGCCTGAACGGGACGCATATGAGCGGTGCCGTTCTGCAGCACATAGACGAACGAGACCGCGCCGTTATGTTGAATAGTGGACGTTGGGATCAGGGTCGCTCCCTGCTGCGTGTCCACCAGAAGACGAGCGTTGACGAACTCGTTGGGGAAGAGCATACCGGTCTTATTGTCGAAAACGGCGCGCGCCTTCACGGTTCCGGTCGTCGTATCGATCTGGTTGTCGAGCGTCAGAAGCGTTCCGGTTGCAATCTGCTGCAGCGCGGCGCGATCATACGCATCCACCACGAGTTTGGCTTTCTGGCGGAGACGCGGCTGAACCTGCCCGAGATTGTCCTCCGGAACGGTGAAGATGACGGTGATCGGCTGCAACTGCGTAATCACGGCAAGCGTCGTCGCCCCCGTCGATTGCACCACGTTGCCAGGATCGACCAGCCGCAGGCCGACTCTGCCCGCGATGGGAGAGGTTATGTGGCAGTAGCCCAGCTGGATCTGGTCAGACAGCACGTTGCCCTGATCGAGCTTGACCGTGCCCTCGTCCTGCAGGACCACCTTCTCCTGATCGTCGAGTGTCTGCTTCGGAATCGCATCGCGGGCCCACGCAGCCTGGTAGCGCGCGAGGTCCATCTTTGCCTGGGCCAGAATGCCTTCGTCGCGCTCGAGCGTGCCCTGCGCCTGCATCAGTGTCGCCTCGTAGGGGCGCGGATCGATATCGACCAGAGGAGTGCCCTTCTGGACGAGCTGCCCTTCCTTATAGTGAACGGCAGTAATGGGACCAGTCGCCTGACTGACGACCGAGGTCGTGTAGACGGGCGTGACCGTGCCGATCGCATCGATGTAGACGCCGATATTGCCCTTTTGCGCGGTGGACGTCGTCAGAGTGACGGGACCGCCGTTCGCGCCACGTCGTCCGCCTCCACTCTTCGTCGGCTCGGCGTGATGGCGAATGATCAACAAAAATGCAATCGCAAAGATCAGGAGCAAAGCGATCCATACGATAATCCGGATGCCTTTATGCTGAGGCGCTGCCGGCTGGGGTGCCGGAAGTTGATGGTCAGGCCCGACGATGGGGTGTTCCTTTGGATCAGCTGACAACGTATCTCCCTTTGCCAATCTTCATAGTTTCAACATATTCTGGTTGGCTTCTGATTCGCCCGTTACTGGTTGACGAAGACGCAGCGATTAAGGACGCAACTTTTTTCAACAGCTGAGAAGAAGTCATGCCCCTGATAACAAATAAACAACTCCGCATTGAATTGGCTTTGACATTCATCATAATCAGAAATCTCCGGTTCAGCCGGTAATCGGTCACGCAGCCACGGCCTGGCGGTCTTTTTTGTGAACGTATACTCGCCTAAGGTAAGCGAAATATGGCGCGCCCCAGAAGTGACGATAAGAGGAATGCGATTCTTCTGGCCGCGACGCAGGTGTTTGCGGAACGCGGCCTGGGCGCACCGACCTCGGCGATCTCGGGCGCGGCAGGCGTGGCCGAAGGAACGCTGTTCCTCTACTTCAAAACCAAAGACGATCTGCTGAACGCGCTGTATTGCGACATCAAGCAGGAGCTCGCCGACGCCATGATGGCAGGCTTTCCTCGCAACAAGAGCGTCCCTCTCAGGCTGCAGCACATCTGGAATTGCTTCACGCAATGGGGGGTGGCAAACCCTGAGCGGGGCCGCGTCCTGACGCAGCTTCAGATGTCCGACAGACTGACGCAGGAGTCCAGAGTGGCCGGCTCTGCGCCCTTCGCGGAGATCGAAACGATGGCCAAAGATGCGATCGCCCAGCATCTGCTGCGGGAGATTCCGCTCGCGTTTATCTCGGCGACCATGGAGGCCCTGGCCAGAACCACCATGAACTTCATGGCGTCCACCCCCGCCGACGCGGAGAAGTACCAACTCCTGGGATTCGGGATGTTCTGGAAAGCAATCGCCCAAAGGTAAAATCTGAACCTTTATTGAGTAACTACTCATCTATTTACCTGAGGATCACAAAGAAGCCAGCCTGCAGGATTGCTCCCCCGCAGGCGTGATACCCCGACCCCAAGCTGTATCGGAGCAAACAGCAGAGAGCGAGTTCAACGATGAATGTGCTGATCTTTGGAGCAACCGGCATGGTGGGCCAGGGCGTTCTGCGCGAGTGCCTCCTCGACCCCGATGTGCAGCTCGTTCAAACGGTGGGACGAAGCGTTACCGGCACGCAGCATCCGAAGCTGCGCGAGGTAATCCATCGGAATATGAGCGACTTCACCTCGCTCGCCGACAGTCTGTCCGGCTTCGATGCCTGCTTTTTCTGTCTCGGGGTGTCCTCTGCGGGCATGAAGGCCGACGAGTACGAGCGCCTGACCTATGGCATTACGATGGCGGCGGCCGAGACTCTCTCCCGGCTTAACCCGCAGATGACGTTCCTCTACGTCTCCGGCGCTGGAACCGACAGCTCCGAGCATGGGCGCATCATGTGGGCCAGGGTAAAAGGAAGGACGGAGAATGCGCTTCTGCGGCTGCCATTCCGGGCCGCTTATATGTTTCGCCCCGGATTCATCGAGCCGGTGCACGGGGCGCGTTCGAAGACAGCCGCCTACCGTCTGTTATATGCCGTCACGAAGCCACTGATGCCGCTCTTGCGCAGCCTCTTTCGGAGCTTCATCCTCACCACCGAGGAGCTTGGCCTGGCCATGCTGGCAGTCGCAAAGCACGGTGCTCCGAAGCTGGTTCTGGAGGTGCGGGACATTCGTGCCGTGCTCGCTGCGCAGAACCGTTCCCGCTAAGCTGCGCCGCAAAATCTAACGGCACGCCAGTTCCCTTTTGCTGTTGGTTTCGTGCACACTCAGAGCATGGTACGTGTCGGTGTCGATGAGAGCCTGGCTCAGGAGTTGTTGGTTGATTTTCCGCCCGAGGCGGAGATCGTGCGCGTTCCCCGTCATCCTGCAGGAACGCTGGACGTTGATTTCTGGATTATTCCCTTTGCGCGCCGGGATGCGCAGGAGGTCTTCTCGCATCTGCGCGGCGTAAAGGCGGTGCAGTCGATGATGGCCGGTGTCGACTGGATTATCCCCTGGCTGCCGAAGGATATCGTGCTCTGCGACGGCCGCGGCATCCACGACATCTCGGCCTCCGAGTGGGTTTTGACGGCAATTCTGGCCGCCATGAAGCGGTTTCCGCACTACCGCGATGTGCAGCTCCGCCAGCAGTGGCGGGGACAGGCATCCGTTCCGAACGGGTTTATGGACGAGGCCGGACCGCAGGTAGGACTGTACCGGGTCCTGGGCGACGACCTCGCCGGCAAAACGGTCCTGCTGGTCGGTTACGGCTCGATCGGGTCGGCCATCGAGGCGCGGCTCGCTCCGTTCGGAGTAAAAATTCTGCGCGTGGCACGAACCCCGAAGGCAGAGCCGAAGGTCCACGCCGTGAACGACCTGCACGAACTTTTGCCCCAGGCCGACATCGTCATAATGATCGTGCCTCTGACGAAGGAGACGCAGGGCATGATTGGAGCCCCGGAGATTAGCCTGATGAAGCCCGGCGCCCTCCTGGTCAACGCAGCGCGGGGGCCGGTCGTCGTGACCGAAGCTCTGATAGAGGCCCTCCAGCAGCAGCGAATCGTCGCGGTCCTCGATGTCACCGATCCTGAACCGCTTCCCGAGGGACACCCCCTCTGGTCAGCCCCCAACTGCATGATCACACCCCACATCGGCGGCTCAACGCCGGAGTTTATCCATCGCGCCTTCCGGTTCGGAGCCGCCCAGGTCCGGCGATTTATAGCCGGACAAGAGCTGGAAAACGTAGTCTCGGCGGCTGGCTACTGATCCGGCATCGCCTGCCAATATCGCCGCAAGTCTTTTATAAACAGCTGCTTTAACGAGTCCTGCCCGCCGCTCCATACAAACGCGGCAGGCAGAGGTGTCGATTCGATCGGACAGCTTCAAAGAGTCTGAAGGCTAGCGCCTGCCGATGATCTTGGCGTCGTCGTCATCTTCTTCGTCCTCGTCCTCATCTTCGTCGTCATCTTCATACTCGTCGTCGTCGTCCTCATCCTCTTCTTCGTCTTCGTCGTCCTCGTATTCATCCTCGTCTTCCTCATCCTCGTCGGCGTCTTCATCGTCTTCGTACTCGTCGTCTTCGTCTTCTTCCTCGTCTTCGTCCTCGTCCTCATCGTCGACGTGTTTGGTCGCGGCATGCAGGACTTCGCTGGCGTCGTATGACGTGGCGGAGGCAAGAAAGAGGCTGTCGAAGGTGGGCACGGAGTCCGAACCTGTGGTGAGGAATGCTGTGTTGAAGTCGATGGTTGCGGTCTCGGGTGCCATAAAAATCTCTCCTGTTGAAATTGTGTACTGGGATAGGATGCAACAGATCGAAAAAGGTGAGTGTAAAAATCTGATTTTGCGAAGTTGGGTCGCCCGTCAGCCTGAAATGCACGGCAGACCGGAATAAAAGTAACTCCCGAAGATCAACCTTCGGAAAAGGGCCGGAGTTGCGCTTCGGTAGGCGGCCTGGTCACGAAGCTGACGAGCACCAGACACAGCAGCGAAGCAATCAGGGCCGGGAAAATAGCGTCCCGCTCGCTCAGAATCGCGGGCAGATTGTGGTGAATGAAGGGGCTATCCCAGAAGATCGTAATAAAAGTGCCGGCCGCAATGCTGGCAACGGCCGCGGTTGCAGTGGCTCGCTTCCAGAAAAAGGCCGCCAGGATGACCGGCGTCAGCGCCGCCGAATAGATGGTATAGGCGTACAGAGACTTCTTCAGAACGGAGTCGATGTGCTGGGACTGGTAGAGCGCCCAGAGGCCCAGCAGCACGACCATGAGGCGGGAGACGATGAGGGTCTTTTTATTGGACGCCTCCGGAACCAGGTAGCGGAGGTAGATGTCGTTGACAAGATTGGTGGCCGGGGAGAAGAGCCAGTTGTTGGCAGTGGAAATAATCTTGGCGAAGATGGCTCCCACAAGCAGAGCGCCCAGAAGCTGAAGCAGCGCCGATCCCTGAAACCCGTGCAGCCCTATGTAGGCGAGGATCTCGCGCGGACGGTCGTGGACTTCGCCGGTGGGAAAGAGCGCCGAGCCGACGACGGCCAGGGCGACGATAACGGTCTCGAGGATGACGGTCCCGATGATCCAGCCGACGACGGCGCGGGTGGCGTCCTTCTCGGATTTGGCGGAGAAGAATTTTTGATACATGGACTGATTGCCAAGCAGGAGGAGGCACGTGGGAAGGAAGAGTTCGAGGCCCTGAATGAGCGTGATGTCGCCGAGCGGCTGGAAGTGGGTCGCAGGAAGGGCCGCATGGATCGCCGTCCATCCACCGGCATGATGGACGAGGATGGGGAGCGCAATCAGCATGCTGACGGTAGCAAGGAGGCCGATAACAACGTCCATATAGGCGACCGAGCTCATGCCGGCGATGGCGGTAAAGACGATGACGAAGCCGGCGATAATGTATTTACCGAGATCGGCGGTAATCACGGTGGGAAAAATAAGATGGAGAATGTCGCCACCGCCGACAAACTGGTAGCTGACGACAGCCGTGTAGGTGAAGAGGATCGCGATGACCCCGAGGCCACGCGCGGTCTGGTTGTAGCGCGCCTCCAGCAGATCGGGGATGGTGAACTGGGCGAACTTTCGGGCGCGAGGCGCGATGAAGTAGATCAGCAGCAGCCCGGCCCACCCGCCGCCTCCCTGCCACAGCGCCGCGAAGCCGTGTTTATACGCATTCTCCGCACCGCCCAGCAGCGAGCCCGAGCCGATCCAGCTCGACAGCAGCGTGAACACAAGCACGAAGGCAGGCAGAGAGCGGCCTGCAACGAGGTAGTCGGCCCTGGTCTTTACTTTACCCAGACGAGCGATCGAGACGGAAAGCAGAGTGACAACGATGACGGCCAGAACGATGGCATAAATGTTCATGCAATGGAAAGATTGTAGCCTGCGGAGCGCACGTGTAGCTTGTCCAGGCAATGATTTGCCTGCATAAAGATCTGCCGAGGAAAGCTGCCCTGAGTGCGAAGCAGCCGAGGCTGAGACGCGTCGGGATTGCGGGAGCGGCCTCGCTCCGGCTGCTCGCACAAGCAAATTGTTTGCCAATAGACTGATTGCAGTGATGCAAATTCTGTTCGACAAGAAGGCAGTGGAATGAGTGGTTTTAGTAAAAATTTATTTAGGCTGACTCTCGGCCTGACAGTGGGCGCCTCCGTAGCTGGAGCGCAGAGTACGCCAATTACGTTAAGCGTCGATCTGACGGATGCTCCGCGCAAAATCCTTCACGCCACCGAGGTCATGCCGGTAACGCCCGGACCGTTGACCGTGGTCTATCCGAAGTGGATTCCAGGCGAGCACGGACCCACCGGCCCCATCGAAAACATGGCCGGATTCTTCATCACCGCCAACGGCCAGCCCGTGAAGTGGGAGCGCGACAAGGTCGACATGTTCGCCTTCCACCTCACGGTGCCGCAGGGCGTGACGCAGCTCGAAATGAAGATCGACTTCCTCGCATCCTCTTCTCTGTCCGGCTACTCTGCCGGTGGCTCAACCAGCGAAAATCTGGCGATGCTGAGCTGGAACACGCTGCTCGTCTATCCCGATGGCTCGAATGCGAGCGATGTCATGTTTACC
>Ga0302220_10002731_pt1 | contig 12701 bp, 10 predicted proteins | sample II_Palsa_E1_3_FD_194572 | JGI IMG/M metagenome (GOLD analysis project Ga0302220, IMG submission 194572) | Peat permafrost microbial communities from Stordalen Mire near Abisko, Sweden - II_Palsa_E1_3 | ecosystem: Environmental > Terrestrial > Soil > Palsa > Peat permafrost | place: Sweden... | reverse complement strand
TGGGTCGAGCCTGACCGCCTGTTCGAGCTGAACGATCAGATGGCGTCGTACCTGCGCCGACTTCTCCGGAAGTTTGAGCCAATCGTCACAGATCAGCAGATTGCTCCAGACTTCGTAGTTCTTGTCGTTGAGGGAGAGCGCCTTTTCGCTGGCATCCGCCGATTCCTGAAAGCGGGACTCAGTCATGTATAGAAAACCAAGATTTGCGTAGGCCTCGTAGCTGGGGGCTATCGCAATTGACCGTTGCAGCGACTGCTCGGCCAGCGAATACTGCTTTGTATCTCCAGCAGCGACGTAGGCTCCCCCCAGATTGGCAAGCACCTGCGCGTTGTCCGGAGTCAGTTGCAGCGCCTTCTGGTATTGCGTGATTGCCTGGGCATATTTCCCCTGAGACTGAGAAAACTGACCATAGTTGTTGTACGCGTCCCAGTCGTTGCTGCGCAGCGCAATTGCTCTCTGATAGGCGGCCTCGGCATCGGCGATGCGGCCCGATCGCCTGTAAGAGCGTGCCAATCCGGAGAGTGCCGGAGAGTTCAGGGGATCGAGATGCAACGCCTGCTGGAACTCCTGTAGCGCAAGGTCGTGTTTGCCGGTTGCATCATGAACCCGTCCCAGAGTCACGTAAGCTGCAGGGATCTGGCTGTCGAGTTCGACCGCTTTCCCTGCGTTCGCCTCCGCTTCGGTGAGCCAGCGCGGGTTTTGATCTGCCACATACTTCAGCCGATAGGCCTCACCGAGCTGGGCCTTGCCGAGGGCGAAGTTCGGGTCGGTGCCGATTGCGTTTTGGAGCGACGCTACCGCACGGTCGAGGTTCCCCGGCTTGTCGTAGCGCTGCATGTATCCGACGGCCGTCAGATAGTCCTCATAGGCTGCGGGCGCGGCCGTTCCGCCGGCGTTCTTCATCGTTCCGGCGGAGACCGCGAGATTCATCAGCTTCGCCAGCTTTGCGACCGCCTGATCCTGCAGGGTCGCGAGGTCTCCCCCCTGGTCCTCGACGCTGGCGGAGCCGATCAGACGCAGGTTGCGCGTATCGATCAGACTCATGCTGAGATTTACATCCTTGCCGTTGCGCAGAACGCTGCCGCTGACCACATAGGTCGCGCCGAAGTCCTTCAGGGCCGTTGCCGGGTCGGTCACCTTCAGGCGGCGAATCTCGCTGGTCGGAATAACCCACAGGGCCTTGTTGTCGACGTCGAGGTTCGAGAGCCTGCCGGCCAGCGAATCCACCAGACCATCCACCAGTTCGGCGTCCTCGGGGTTGTTGCCGGTGTTGTTGAAGGGCAGCACGGCGATGTGTTTTTCACTCGCGCTGATTCCCGCAATCTGGACCCACTGGCGCAACGCGGGAACGAAGAAGAACAGACAGCCCACAAGGGCGAGACCACCCCCGGCCAGGGCCCACGGCAGCCATCGCTTCTGCGGCTTCTCCGCTCTGCGCCACGCGGAGGTGGAAGCCTCCTCGACGTATTTGCGGATGTCGCCCGACCGTGCGGTGCTTCTGCCCTTCGAGGATTCGCGTTTGCTGACCGGCGCGCCGGAGAGGCTGGTGCGAACTGCCTCCAGGTCGGCCAGCATCTCGGAGCAGTCCTGATAGCGCGTCTCCGCGTGCTTCGACAGGGCGCGATAGACGATGCGCTGCAGATCGACCGGCACGCCATCCATGGGGTGCGGGGCTTCGTTCAGCACGGCGACGAGGATCGCCGAGACGGTCTTGCGCTCGAAGGGGTTGGCGCCGGTGAGCATCTCCGCGAGCACCACGCCGAGCGACCAGATATCGGTGCGCTGATCGACGCGATGGCCCAGCGCCTGCTCGGGCGACATGTACTTCACCGTGCCGGTGATGCCGGTCACCGTCGCGGTCTCCGCGGTGAGCACGCGCGCCAGGCCGAAGTCGACGATCTTAATCGCGCCCGAGGGAGTAATCATCACGTTCGACGGCTTGATGTCGCGATGCACGATCTTTCGCGCATGTGCGGCGCTGAGGCCCTGCGCGATCTGGCAGGCGATGTTGACGATCTCCCCGGTGGCGAGCGGGCCGTCCCGCATCTGCTGCTCGAGCGATTTGCCCTCGTAGAAGGCCATGACGATGAAGGAACGGCCGTCGGCGGTCTCTTCAATGCCATGAATGACGCCGATGTTGGGGTGGTCGAGCGAGGACGCGGTGCGCGCCTCCAGGAGAAAATACTCCCGCTCACGCTCGTTTCTGTCCATCTCGGGCGGCAGAAACTTCAGCGCGACGATCCGCTCCAGCCTGCGATCGCGCGAGCGGTAGACGACTCCCATGCCACCGGCTCCCACGATGCCGAGGATCTCGTAGTTGTTTCCAACCAGGTCTCCCACGGCGAGAGTGTAGTTGACCTCAGCCATCCGACGTTCCCTCAGGTTGCAGGCGCGACCAGTTCATCTGCAGCCAGCTCCTGTGTTCTTCGATCCGCATAGGCATATATCGGCGGAGATGATCTCATTGCCATTCTGTCTTATGCCGCTCCAGCCACCAACAGGCAGGGCTGCCGGCATGGGGAAAGATCGATCGGCTGCACTGTTCCTGCACCGTCCCGGTCCAGTCATACTCGACCTTGCTCCCCTTAAGTTGTGAAGCCAGAAACTGATTGACCTCGACGGTACGATAGGCCGAGCCATGCGACAGACGAACGTGCATCACCGCCCAGTCACCGGCATAGACAAGCGCCAGCAGAGCGATCAGTACCTGCGCAACTCTGGCGAGCCATTTCACTCCAGGCCCTCAGCTTCCCAGCACAATTGACTTTTTCATAGATGCCTAAAAGATACTACAACCCTTCCCCCTGGAGTGCGCCGGAGACGCCCTGCTTTCAATCAGATGAGTCTGCGCGCGAATCGGTCTCAGTGCCGGATTGGAATTTTGCCGGAAAAAAACGTGTCCCAAACTTATACCCTCCCTCATTCCGCCGTCCTCAGCTCCGATACTCTAAAGTAGAAGGTAGAGGCCCGAATGAAGCACATCACAGCGCTGGCAAAGCTGGCGCTCCTCATGACTGTTGCATCTCTGACTCACGTTGGGCACGCGCAAAGCGTCTCCACCGCGTCCCAGCAACTGGAGCTTTCCGCCTTTGGCGCGGCAACCGGAACTTTCACGAACATTGAAGGCGGAAAAAACCTCGGCATTACCGCAGGCCTTGACCTCACGTACCTGCCGCTGCGCCTTCTTCGGCCCTCCATTGAGGTTCGCGGCACCTACCCCATCTACGACGGACATGTCGACAGCCAGAAGAACATCCTCGCCGGCGTCCGGGTGGAACACGCCTTCGGCCGGCTCCATCCCTACGCCGACTTTCTGATCGGCCGCGGCGAGATCGACTTTGGCCAGGGCGGCTTCGTCGTCGGCGATATCGAATACATCAGTACCAATACAACCATCTATTCTCCCGGCGTCGGCGTGGACTACAGCCTCGGCCACGGTCTCGCCGTCAAGGCCGACCTGCAGTACCAGCACTGGGATACGCCTGTCGTCTCCTCCGGCACGATCCATCCTGCCGCGCTGTCCCTGGGGGCTGTTTATCACTTCAACTTCAATCCGCGCAATCATCGCTGACGCGTCAGGTTCCCCCGTCGTTTTTTAACGTCCCGTCATCGTGGTTTTCTGGACTCAGGGCTCGCCGTAGCGTATCTTTTGGCCGAAGCCCAAATTTCAGCCACGGAGTGACCTAATGGCCCGTCGTATCTCTCACGCTATTGCAGCTGCCTTGCTGGTTCTGACCGTCTCTGTCCCGGTTGGACTGGCCCAGGCCCCCACAGCCACCTGGTCTCAGGAGGACACCCTCCGGATCGTCAAAGAGGTTCAGCGGAAGCTCGGCGGCCTTACCAACTACTCCGTCTTCGACTGGATCACCTTCGGGATACAGGGCAAGACCATCACGCTCAAAGGCTATGCCTCGCGCCCCATTCTCAAGGATGATGCCGAGCGCTCTCTGAAGGGCATTCCCGGTATCGACTCGGTCGTCAATCAGATCGAGGTTCTCCCTTATTCCATGATGGACGACCGCATCCGCGCCGCCGTCTATAACCGCATCTTCACCCAGCCGTCGCTGAGCAAATACAACGCCAACGCCGGCTCTCTTGCGCGAGCGATGGGCCCTGGCGGTCGCAGCGTGGCCCTTATGGCCGGCGGCATCACCAACGATCCGCCGCTCGGCTACCATGCCATCCACATCATCGTGAAGGGCGGTCATGTCACGCTTTATGGTGCTGTCCTCAACTCCAGCGATGCAGCTATCGCCAATCTGCAGGCCAACTCCGCACCCGGGGCCTTCAGCGTGGACAACGACCTCGTCGTCGAGGGCGCTCCGGCCAAATCGAAGTAGCCTGTTGTCAGCGGGCGTGCCGGTACGCTACAACGAACCGGCACGCCGGACGAGTGTGCGGATTTCTATTCGCGCCATGCATAAATCCTCTGCTGGCGAAGTCTCGAACGACCTCCGCTACAATTGCAGTGTGCGACGCCTCCTTAGCATTACGCTGCTTCTCATCTTCAGCTTTCCGCTGATCTCGCCTGTGCTTGCCATCTCGGCCAGCGTCGGTGCGAATCTTCCGGCCTGCTGCAGACGGGCTGGCGCACATCACTGCATGTTGAAGATGCCGCAGACAGAATCATCCGGGAACGCAGTCGGCTTTTCGTCGATACCGCAAAGGTGCCCTGCGTGGCCGGCCACGGTCGCCTCGATGCAGCACGGTGATCTGTCTCTTCACGCAGCATCTTTGTTCTTTGCAGAGATCGTAAGCCACCCCTCCGTCAAGGCCCAGACCGAAGCCCGCGCCCGCGTGGCTCTCGACCTATCCCGCCAGAAGCGCGGCCCTCCCTCAGCTTAACTTCTCCAGCGATCTGACCAGCACCTGACCGGAATTCCGCTCCCTGAGCGAAGCTCCACTTTGGTGCCGTCTTTCCGTCTACGAAGTTTCAGCTCCGTCAGCTCTCTGACGAGGGAAGTTCCATGCGAAAGTCTGCTGCCTTCTGTTTGTTGATTCTGCTTTTGTGCAGCTCCGCAGCCTACGCCACGATCTTCGGCCGGGTCCGCGGTGTCGTACACGACCCCCAGCATCGTCCCATCTCCGGCGCGCACATCGAACTTCGTGCCGCCAGCTCTGCATTCACCACTACCGCACTCACCGCCCAGGATGGCTCCTTCTCCACCGCCGCCATCCCCCTCGGCGACTATATCGTCACGGTCTCGCAGTCCGGTTTCGCGAGCATCCGTCAGACCCTCACCCTCGCCTCCGACACCTCGCCCGTCCTGCACTTCGAGCTTGAGCTTGGTACCGTGCAGCAGGCCTTCTCCGTCACCACCGACACCAGCGCGGCCAATGTCAATACCGTCACCCCAACCTCGCTCATCAATCGCGAGGACATTGCCCGGACCCCCGGCGCCGACCGCACCAACAGCCTCGCGATGATCACCGACAACGTTCCCGGCGCATACATGACGCACGATATGTTGCACATGCGTGGCGGCCACGAGCTGAGCTGGCTGATCGATGGCGTGTTCATCCCGAATACGAACATCGCCAGCAACATCGGGCCGCAGATCGACCCCAAGGACATCGACACGCTGGAGGTGGAACGGGGCAGCTACAGTGCCTCTCTCGGCGACCGGACCTACGGCATGTTCAACGTGGTGCCGCGCACTGGATTCGAGCGCAACCGCGATGGCGAACTGGTGGTGACGGCGGGCAGCTTCTTCCAGACGAACGACCAGATCAGCCTGGGCGACCACACGGAGAAGTTTGCCTGGTACGCGAGCCTCAACGGCAACCGCAGCGACTACGGTTTGCAACCGGCGATCTCGCAGCCGGTGCATGATGCCAGCAACGGCTACGGCGGCTTTGCCTCGGTCGTCTATAACCACGACCCGGCGAACCAACTACGGCTGGTAGGTCAGCTGCGGACCGATTACTATCAGATTCCCTACGATCCCAACGTCGGCGACTGGGAGAACCAGCTGTACGATTCGAGCGGCCTGCGCGACGGCGAGCACGAGACCGACAGCTATGCCGCGTTGACCTGGCTGCATACGTGGAGCCCGACGACGCTGGCACAGGTCTCGCCGTTCTACCACTACAACAGCGCCAGCTATCAGGCGAGCCCGAACGACCTGCCCGCCTCGACGACTGCCGATGAGACCGGACTGTACGCCGGGGTGCAGGCGTCGGTTTCGACGGTGATCGCGAAGAACTCGCTCTCGGCTGGCGTGTACGGCTACGTGCAGCACGAGAACGACGTCTTTGGAGCCGTCTTCAACGACGGAAGCAACCCGCCCTTCCGCGTGAACCCGGTCATCCTCGCGGGCGTTCAGGAGACGTTTGTAGAGGACAACTACAAGCCCGTCTCCTGGCTGACGCTGATCGCAGGCGAGCGGCAGACGCACTTTGCGGGGGCCATCACCGAGAACGCACTCTATCCGCGCGTCGGCATCGCCGTGCAGATTCCGAAGCTGAACTGGGTCTTCCGCGGGTTCTATGGGCACTTCTACCAGCCGCCGCCGGTGACCAGCATTACGGGGCCGGCGCTGGCCTTTGCCCAGACAAGCAACGCCAGCTTCGTTCCGCTGAAGGGCGAGCGGAATGAAGAGCACCAGTTCGGCGTACAGATTCCGTTACCCGGCAAACTGAGCGGATGGCTTATCGATGCCGACACCTTCGAGACACGAGCGCAGAACTTCCTCGACCACAACAATATCGGCGAGTCGAGCATCTTCATTCCGATTACGGTGCAGGGCGCGTTGATTCAGGCCTGGGAGCTGACGCTGCACTCACCGCGACTGTGGCACTTCGGACAGGCGCACCTCGCGTACTCGAACCAGATCGCGCAGCAGATTGGCCCCATCACCGGCGGCCTGGTTTGCTATTCGCCGAGCGATCCGTCGGTGTGCGCGGTGGCGCCGGGATACTCGGCGCTCGACCACGATCAGCGGAACACGCTGAATGTGGGGTTCAACGGCAACCTGCCGTTTAAGGTGTTCGGCTCGTTCAATATGTATTACGGCTCGGGCTTCTCGAACGGGTACCAGGCGCCGCCGTCACCTTACTCCGGCCCGTATCTGCCTTCGCATACCACGGCGGATCTCGCGCTGGGGAGGAGCTTTGGCGAGCGATACACGGTATCCGTCACCGCGATGAATGTGGGTAACACGCGCGTGCTGCTCGATAACAGCCTCACCTTTGGAGGCTTTCACTACAACGACCCTCGCGAGATCTACGGCGAGTTCCGCTACCGCTTTAAATTCTGACCATCCTACGAAACAAAAAAACCGGCACAACGCGAAACATCGTTGTGCCGGTTCTTTTCGTGGGGACTGCCGTTCGAATCCAATGAAAAATCCCGCGGTCGAGGTTGACAGGCTACAGGTTGAACAGTTCACGCAGCCGTTTGGTCTGTGCGCGGCTCACCGGAATCTCTGTCTTCTGCGCATCGTCCATGCGTAGCTGATAGCTCGATTTGAACCACGGCACCACCTCGCGTATGTGCTGAATATTCACCACATACGAGCGGTGCACCCGCCAGAACGTCTCCGGATCGAGCTGGTCCATCAGCTCTTCCAGCGTCCTGCAGTTCGAGTGGCCTTCGACGGCCCGCGTGACCACGCTGATCGTGCCCTCTTCGATCGCCGCAAAACAGATCTCGCGCTGGTCCACCAGCAGCAGCCGGTTCTGCGCCCGCACCACCACCTTGCCGGACTGTGCCTTCGGTGCCTGGGCCTGCTCCTCGACCAGCCGCAGCAGAGCGTCCAGCTTGGCGTCGCTGGCAGACTCCACCGGAGCCGACCGCCGCGCCTGGGCCTTCTCGATCGTCTGCATCACCCGCTTCCGGTCGAACGGCTTCAGCAGGTAATCGACTGCGTTGACCTCGAAGGCGCGCACCGCATACTGGTTGAACGCGGTCGCAAACACGACCTGCGGCATCGGCACCTTGCGGTCCAGCAGCTTCTTCAGGACGGCAAACCCATCGAGACCAGGCATCTGCACATCCAGAAATACCACGTCAGGTTTATGCGTTCGGATCAGCTCAACGGCTTCGATTCCATTGGTCCCCAGCGCCAGAACCTCGACCCCGCCAGCTCCCTCCAGCAGATACTGCAACTCCTGCCGGGCCAGTGGTTCGTCATCGATGATGAGTGCTGTCAGTGACATGCCTGCAACTAGTCACTATACGCCCGCAGCCTCGCCGGAGCATGGTCCTCGGCCAGATCGTGTCCGCACTGCGCGCAGTAGACATCGGTAATCTGCACGCTGCGGTAGCATCGCCCGCACACAGGAGCCATCTGAAACTGGCACTGCGGGCAGAAGTGAACGGTTGACGTCAGCTCCGTGCTGCAGTGCGGGCACGGCATCAGCAGCGGCTGCCGCAGCAAAAAGTACACCACGGCTCCGATGCCACCCGGCATCACCACCACAATCAACATCCACAGCGCAGCCGGCATTCTGCGGCGTTTTACATCGCGGCTGACATATCCCACCAGCAGTACATAGCTGGCAAACGCGGTGCCCCAGGAGTACCCCATCAGCAGCCGCATCGGCAGCATCTCATGTTTGTGGTGCGGCAATACCCCATGAAACAGGTACTGAACAGCACCAAACACAACGATAGCCAGCGCGACAGACCACGTCGGGATGAGGCTGAGTTCGTCCTCGCCGCCCTGCGATCTGTCCGGAACCTGGTTATACAACATGGTCATTGCGCAGCCTCACGATCGACATGTTTACGAGCTCTACGAAACAGGACCAAAGCAAGAAGGGCCAATGATACCGGCAAAAACCACAAAAGCAGTACAAGAAACTGATTACTCGCGTCCGGAACCCCGTTCGGGGTCACATCGTACTGGTCGAGAACACTCCAGACCGTAGTCGAGAGGATGACGAGGAGCGCGGAACAGACCGCCAGCGGAATCCAGAGGCTGCGAAACCGGCTGCGTCGCGCCGCGATCGTCTTTGCCCGCTCCCGCACCACGCGATGCGTACGATTGACCACGGACGCCCGGGCGGTTGGCATTGCATTTCCCATCGCCTCTCGCGCGAGCGTGCGTGCCTCCTGCTCGGAAAATGGCTTCTCGTCAAACTCCTTCATGCGCCCGCCTCCATAAACGGACGTGAGGCGCGAAGCTGCTCCATCTCTGGCTTCAGTGCGGCCAGCCCACGATACAGCCGCGATTTCACCGTGGATAAAGGCGCGCGAGTAACGCTGGCGATCTCGTCCAGGGAGAGCTCTTCGTAGAAACGAAGCACCAGAACCTCCCGGTACGGCGGGTCAAGCTTCAGCAAAACCTCGCTCACCTCAGCGCAGTTCTCCCGCGATTGAAACTGCTCGAGCGGAGAAGGGCCGGCCATCGCAATCTCGAAGGGGCGGTCGTCCTCGCCTCCCTCGCTCATCTCATCCAGGCTGGCCATCGTGCGCTTGCGCGACAGGTCGATCACCAGATTGCGCGCAATGGTAAAGAGCCAGGTATCGAAGCGGGCCTTGCCGTTGTACTGCGATCCCCGGAGCAGGACGCGCATCCACGTCTCCTGAAACAGATCCTCGGCGACCTCGCGCTTGCCCGTCAAAAAGAGCAGATACCGAAGCAGGCGGTGCTGATAGAGTTCGATCAACTGATCCAGCAGCTCGGGGTCCTGCTGCTTCAGGCCGTGGGCGATAGCCGCATTTTCGCTCTGAATCTGAGCGGCGACTGCTGCCGAGACCGGAATGGCCAGTGTTTGCACAGTGGATGAGACGGCCCCTCGACGGGAAAAGACTCGCTTTGGCCTCGGATAGTCCATAAAAGTCGAAAATTTCCTCAAAAATTGCAGAGCGGATGATTTGCGAGCGGAAATCGGTGTCTCTGTCCATATTCTAAAGCCTTCCCGCCATTTTCTTCGCCGGCCGGGCGGTAAACTTGAGAGATGGAAGTTCTTTACGGTCTCCACCCTGTCGAGGAGGCCATCCGTTCCGGTGCGCGCCAGCTCGACCACGTCAGCGTCGCCCGGGAGCGTCGGGACGAGCGTCTGGAGCGGCTGATCGAGCTCTGCCGCACGGCCCGCATCCGCGTCTCGCTCGAATCCCGCGACCAGCTCACCCGGCTCGCCCGCACCGATGCCCATCAGGGCGTCCTCGCGGTGGTGCGCGAGCGGCAGTTCCTCACCATCGAAGACCTGCTGACCCCCAAAGAGCTAGGCGAGCACAAATTCTTCCTCGCCCTCGACGGCGTCGAAGACCCTCACAACCTCGGCGCGCTCCTCCGCACCGCCGACGGTGCCGGTGTCGACGGCGTCATCCTGCCCGAGCGCCGCTCCGCTCCCGTCACCGCGACCGTCGCCAAGACCTCCGCCGGAGCCTCCGAGCACGTCCGCATCGCCCGCGTCACCAACCTCGTCCGCTCGCTGGAGCAGATGAAGCAGAAGCACGTCTGGGTCATCGGCCTCGACGAGCGCGGGACCCCCGACTACACCGACTTCGACTTCAAAACCGACTGCGTCCTCGTCCTTGGGCGCGAGGGCGCGGGCCTGCACGACCTCGTCAAAAAGACCTGCGACCATCTCCTGCGCATCCCCATGGCCGGGCAGGTGTCCTCGCTGAACGTATCGGTCGCCGGCGCCATCGTCATGTACGAGGCGATGCGCCAGCGCCGTCAACCCGCACCTCCGCCGCCTGCACGAAAGCCCGCAAAAGAACGCAAGGGCCTGGGATCCTGAAGAACATGTCTGTAGCCTTTACCCGTCTCCGTTTGCCTCTCCTCGCAACTATCCTGTCCTTCAGCGCAGCGGTCTCAGCGCAGAACGCACCGCCGCCCACCGACAGCGCACCACCCCACGGCACCGTTCTCTTCCACAAAGACGAGGACTCCGCGACCGTCGAAAAGAAGCCCGAGACCACTGCCGCGCAGGCTGTCGTCGAGGTCACCGACGCGGAGCGAGCCTCTCTGGTCTTCACCGCCTACGATCTCGACGCTCACCTGACACCCGCGCAGTCGCAGTTGGCGGTCCACGCGAGGTTCAGCGTGCGAAACTCCGGCACTGCGCCGCTGGCCCGACTCGCGCTGCAGCTCTCCTCCTCGCTCAAATGGGAGAGCTTCGCCATGCAGACCCCCGAGCGCCTCGTGCCGCTCACCTTCGCGCAGCAGATCATCGACACCGACGCAGACCACACCGGCAAAGCCGAGGAGGCCATCGTCTCTCTGCCGCAGCCGCTCGCCCCCGGCGCGACGGTTGAGCTGACAGCGTTCTACTCCGGCGAGGTCGAGCAGTCCGGCGAGCGCCTCGAACGCATCGGAGCTCCCGCCGACCAGGCCGCCCTCGCCGACTGGGACGCAATCACGCCCGAGCGCATCGCACTGCGCGGCTTCGGCAACGTTCTCTGGTACCCCACGGCATCGCCTCCGGTCTTTCTCGGCGACGGCGCAAAGCTCTTTCAGGCCGTTGGCCGAACCAAACTCCTGCAGTCGCCGGCAACAATCCATCTCCGCCTCGCCATCGAGTACGTCGGCGACCCACCCGACACAGCCTACTTCTGCGGGCGTCCTGAAAAACTGATCGCCGTAAGCGAGAACGCAAACGTCGTCGTCGCGGAATCACCCGGCCTGGCCACGGCAGACTTCTCCGCCCGCCCGCTTGGCTTCCGCGCATTGAGCCTCTTCGTCACCGACCGCGCCGCCACCACAACGGACGGTGATTTTCTCTCCGCCGTCACCGACCACTACGACACGCTGCCCAGCTATGCGCTCGCCGCGTCGAAGGTCGCGCCCATGCTGAAGGACTGGCTCGGCCCATCCCCGCTCACGACGCTCCACATCCTCGATCAGGCGGGTCAGCCGTTTGAAGATGACTCGCTTCTTCTCATGCCGATGCGCGCCGCCGACGTGAATACGCTCGCTCCGCCGCTCGTGCATTCGCTCACGCACACCTGGTTCAGCTCCTCGCACGTATGGCTTGACGAGGGCGTCGCGCAGTTCATGTCGCTGCTGTGGGTCGAGCAGACTCAGGGAAGGGATGCCGCGCTGAAGCAGCTTCAGGATGCGGTCAACACGCTGTCGCTGGCCGAGCCTGCCCCAAACGCCGACCCCGCGCCGGAGGGCCAAAGCCTTATCCGCGCAAGCGACGAGGTCTACTACCGGACGAAGGCCTCGGCGGTGCTGTGGATGCTGCGCTCCATCGTCGGAGAAGACGCGCTCAAACATGCGCTGCAGCTCTACCGGCTGGACGAAAAATCGGACGCCGACCCGAAGCAGTTTCAGCATGTTCTCGAGCGCGAGTCGCATAAGGATCTGAACTGGTTCTTCGATGACTGGGTCTATCGCGACCGCGGCCTGCCTGATCTCTCCATCGCCAGCGTGACGCCGCGGGAGCTGCCCACGAAGAACGGTTCAAGCTGGCTGGTCGCGATCGAGGTACGTAACGATGGAGATGCGGCGGCGGAGGTGCCGGTGACGGTGCGCTCCGGTACTTTGACTGCGACACAAAACCTGCGGATCATGGCCCGCTCCACCGGCTCGACGCGCATCGTCTTCCAGGGCAGGCCAGATGAGGTCCAGGTCAACGACGGCGGCGTCCCGGAGATAACGACGCCGGTGCATATAAAAGAGATTGTGATGCACTAAAAGCTAATGTCCTGCCGGACGGGCCCACTACGCGTGGGGCGACCACTTCGTGGTGTGTATGCCGGTCACGCAGGGATGATCCTCTGGGGACCTCCCGTTGGTCGG
>Ga0302220_10002727_pt1 | contig 12709 bp, 5 predicted proteins | sample II_Palsa_E1_3_FD_194572 | JGI IMG/M metagenome (GOLD analysis project Ga0302220, IMG submission 194572) | Peat permafrost microbial communities from Stordalen Mire near Abisko, Sweden - II_Palsa_E1_3 | ecosystem: Environmental > Terrestrial > Soil > Palsa > Peat permafrost | place: Sweden... | reverse complement strand
CGAGTCAGGGTAATTTTTTTAATATGACCTCTGTATTTTTGACAACTTCCCGCCCTGCGATTAGAACATTTTACACTGCATCAGATGAAGGGGGCGCACGCTCAGTTAGGTCGTCTAGGGCGCCCTCAATTGCCCCCACCAAGTCGGACTCGATCCCCTCGGTGGCTGCGTCGTCGACTGTCCCAGTTTCTACTGCTCCATCTAAACCTGCAGAGAAACCTGCCCCTTCGACCCATCCTCTACCAAGCCTGGACGACATCTATATTCCCAAGCAGACCAAACTTACATGGCCGAAACTGTCAGACTACTCCCCGTTCCTCCATGGCTTTTCCCAGGTGCAGCGTAAGAGGCTGAACAAGAGCAAGATCTTTGCCCCGCCAGTCTTCTTTGAGAGCCACTCTGCCGACAACGACGTACGACATCATCTCTTTTAACACCATAAAGAAGGTTTTTTTTTGACGCAAATATTTTTAGATGATGATGTTGGACGATGACGAACCTGCCTCTCTACTGCAAGATCCGCCAGTGCCCAAGTCGCTACTAGGTGCCTCGGCCTACGGCGATATTGTAGTCTTGCGCGTGACCAAGGCATTGGACATGTTTGTGTCCCCACTTGTTCTCACGTCGGCACTGGTCGTCTGCCAGAGCGTATTGCACTCGGTACACAGCATAATATTTGAAAAAAAAAATATTTTTATTTTTATCCTCACATGCTTTTATCTAGGCCCCGGATCCAGAGGTACTATTGGACGGACTGGAGATCGGCTACCTCGCTGCCATTACCAAGCCGGTCAAGCGCGGTGTCTTTGGACTGCAACTCGCCCTCTCTGTGCCCAAGGTGCGCCTAAACGTGCTGCAGCTGCTCCCGTCCGAGACCGACCAGCTGAGCGATCTTTCGCTGTCGTTGGCCAATAAACGGGTCAAAGCGGACGATGAGCCTTTGCACCTGCCCTTCGCTTCCGAGCTTGCTATCAACGATCTCGACGTCGCCGCTGCTGTTTCCACCCCCAAATACCTTGAATTTACCTCGCCGACTCAGTTGGCCCACGAGTACAGTGCCTCTGTTTCTGCGTCGATCGGCGGCCTTTCGCTAGACGTGCGTTGTCCCAGCTCGCACCCTCTGCCGAGCACGTCCAACGATGGCCGACTTCGTGGTGACCGCATCGCAACCGCGGCCCTGCCTGTCGTCGCAGCCCTGGGAGTGCACAATGTCACCATTGACACCCTGCTCACCCACCATCGCTCGAGTTTGCGCTCAATGCTCGTGGGAGAGTCTGCGTCCCCGCTCACGCCGTCGTCGCCATCTTTGTCCACGCCGCTTGTCTCGACTCTGCAGATGTCATTGGGATCTGTGAATGCTCAGGTGTGCGACGACTCGCTGGCTCCTCTCGTGGTGGCTGCCCTCGGCTGGGGCGAGCCCTTAAACTCGGCTGTGGCGCCTCTGCTCGATCGGACGGCGCGACAAAAGCTGCGGGTCCAACAGATCATTGTCTCTGTTCTCTCGCGCGTGTCTGACCTGGCGCGCATCCAGGGCTACTCGATCGACCCCGACTTTCTCGACCGCCCCTCCAACTTGTGGCGTCTGGGTCGGCGTACCTTCCAGAACGACGACGGCTGGAAGCTCATTCACCACCTGCGCAAGGTGTGGCGCCTGCTCGCTCCCAGCGAGCTCGAGGGTCTGCTGTTCAAGCTGCACGAGTTTGCCGAGCGCCACGCACAGGGCTCGCCGTTGGGCAGTGCGACATCCGTCGGCGGGCTGCCGCGTGTGCCAACTCTCTCGGCCACGGGCGACAACGTCATCAGCCGCATCTTTGCCCTCGACTCCAAGGCGTCCGTCCGGGCAAAATTCAAGCGTGTCATACGCCGTATGCACGAGTGGCGCACGTGGGATATCGACGACCTCCGCCGCTGCCGTCTCCTGCTCATTCTGTACGAGCAGCCCCTGCCGCATCACGAGCACTCCCTCTCCTTTGACGAGCTTTTGCCGCACTGCCCGTCCATCCAGCAGATGTGGTGGCAAGCCGACCACTCGATCGAGGCACGCCTGGGCGCGTGGGATGTTTCCCTCTTGTTGACCGAGCAGCAGCAGCAGCAGCAGCAGGTACAGCAGCCCCATCAACGTGCGCCCCCTGTGCAAGGTCAACTGTTGGAGGCGTGCCATCTGGCCCTGGCGCCAACTCTTTTCAGTGCGAGTATGTCGAGCACGGCAACAGCTGTCGAGCCGCCTGCCCCTGCCCCCCTGTTTGATCGTCAGCTCACCATGATAGGCAACTGCGGCGGACTGCATGTGGCCCTGGAACCCGTCCTGCGCCATTTGTTCCCACTCGTCGACCACATCGTCCAGGTCCATCTCGACCAAAAGAACATCCTCCTGCTTGAAACAGTGGCGGCAGCGGTAAGCTCACCGACGACTCCCTCGGGCGTCGGAGTGCCCGTTCGCAGGGTGTCCACATCCAGGCGCGATACGACGACGACGATTGCAGCCAAAGCCAGCATCAGCATGGGCTCGGTGGAAAAAGTGCACGGCAGCATCGGTCGCCGCCAGGGCCGTGCGCCTGGATTCATCAAGGCAGCCAATACACCACCAGACTCGCCCCGCCAGGCGCGTCGGCCCGGGTTCACGTATTTTGGCGAGCAGCAACAGCCTCCTTCTATTAGCACCGTGCAGGTGGAGTCGCGTCTGACCACGACCAGCACAACTGCTGCCGCCGCGAGGGCGGCCGCATTGCCACCGACCAGCACGTTCGCGACAGCCGCTGGATCCTCTGGATCTCTTCATGCTGTTTCGTCTCCGGCACCTTCAGCTTCGGCAACTTTGGCCGCTGCCACCGCTGCCTCCAGACGCTCGCCCAAGCCCAGTGGCGGGAAGATCGTCGACAAGGGAACCAAAGGAAAGGCCACGCCGCTGCCCCCGGGTCGCAAGATCCAACTGAGCAGCAGCACCAAGGATGTGACTCGTCCCGCCTCGCCCATGAAGTCCTACTATTCCATGCACAATGTCAGCGGTAGCGCACACGACGACGATATCCCCATGCAAACGCTGGCGCCTGGTGAGAGCGTTACGTCCAGCGGTCACCGTGGCCTGCACTCGCGCGATATATCTGGCGTGAGCAACACGAGCAGCCTGGACGACGCACCCAAGCTACGCCACGTCGAGATCGACGATGATCTGCACTATGTGGACGACGACGGCGGCAACGTGGGCAGTGCCAATGAGGTCGGAGAAGGAGGAGAAACCGCGTACGAGGACGATGACTATGACGAGGACGAAAAGGAAGACAATCTCGCCGACAGCAAACCTGGCAACGTGCCCAATCCCAACCGCAGCGTCGACAACGACTGGGTCGTCCTCGGCTCGTCGACCAGGACCATCGCCACAGAGGCCTCCAGCATGGTTCAGCCGACCACGATGGGCTACGACCTCTCGTCCGTCGCATACTTTGGCCTCCCGCGCAACATGGCCTTCAACGTGGTCGTGCAGGTGCAAAACTCAGATGTGATCGTGCATTTGCCCCCTCTCGCAGCGAACGTCGGCTTCGGCGTTGTCACTCTTGCCCTCCAGAGCGGATCGGGTGCATCTGTTTCCGCCGACGAAGAAGACGGGACAACAACACCGCCTGAAGTAGTCGAGGAGGGTTCTCCACCAGAGTCCCCGGTTGAGACACCTCCACAACAACAACAACAACAACAACAACAAGAACAAGAACAGCACGCGCAAAATCAAAAGCAGCAATTGGCCCATCACGAAGCCCTCTTTACAGCGTCGGCGTCCTGCCAGAGTCTCAAAGTCCAAGTGCTCGGCGAGCTACCTGCCGTCACACCTCTCAGCGCTGGCGATCACACTGCAACCAAATCGGCAGCAAGCACGGCGTCTGCCTCGTCCTCGTCTTCAGATCCAAATGCGATTGTGCGCAAATTTCCTGTGTGCACAGCAAGCGTCGGCCTCTCGTCCCTTTTTTACACGGCCAACGTACAGCCGGTGGCCGTCGGAAGCGGCATTGGAAATTCCGGGACCAGCATGGTCGAGCCAACTCGTTTGTCCATGGACTCGACTTCGATGATGCTGGACACCACAACGGGCAAGGCAAGCACGACAACTGCCAAGCCGTCGGTCCGCGGCCGCCAGCAGCCCAAGCAGTTTGGAGACGACCAGGGCTCAACGCCAGTGACCCCCGGGCCTGCTTCTGCTGCTGTCCAGCCCTCGGACGCGGTGATGGAGGGCGCCGTTTTTGTCAACCTCAAGGAGGTGGAGATCCGGTCGCCGACAGAGTTCCTGTGGCTGCTCGAGCTGTTTGACATTGCGCAGCGCAACTATGGCGACATGTTTGCCTTTCAGGACTCTTACTATGCCGCGCTTGCCCGCAAGCGTCTCAAGGACCAGGTCAAGGAGCAGCGGCAGCAACAGCAGCAACAACAAGATCAACTGCCACAGCACGAGGAGCAGAAGCAGTCAGCGCAACCCGTCAGGGCGTCCCACTCTATGTTTTCGCTCAGCCATCTGCCGTCCCTCCAGTCCCCCTCGAGCGATCTTCATGGGGCCGCAGACGCTGGCTCTGTGAAGAAGCGCAGCAAGTTTACCAATCTGCGCGTTGCCGTGCGCCTGTTGATCCAGCCGATCACGGTGATCGTGTGCCCACTGCCCGCTCTCCGTCTTCAGTACATCATGCCGATGCTCTTTGCCGAGCTTGCCCTGCGTCCGCAGGAAGGCCAGCTCGTCCGCTTCACCGGTCGCATTGCGCCGCAGCAGTTCTCTGCCATGGTCGAGGCCTCGTCCTCGTTCGAGTCGTTTGACGGCCTGCCCAGTGGGTCGCGGCGCATCCTCGAGACGCACCTCAACACGCCCGTGACGATGACGATCCCGGGCCTCAAGGGCTCTGGCGGTCTGCGCCGCACCCGGTTGAAGCAGCACGGTGGTACGCAGCACGGTTTCTACCGCAACGACGTCACGGGCACGCTTGTCTTCGAGCCCCTTCAGATCGTGATCAAGGAGGACCTGCTGTACCGCCTGCTCTCGGGCCAGGCAGTCCTCTCGGGTGATCTCAACAAGCTGCTTCGAGCCGCTGTCCGGTACAGACGCCAGCAAAAGGTCGACAAGCGGCGACGGCGGCAACTCAAGCACCAGCGTCAACAGTACCTCGACAGAATGTATCCTGTGACCCCTTCCGCTGTTGCAACAACGTCCGCTCCTGCTGCTGCTGCTGCTGCTGCTGCCGCCGCCGCCGCTCCTGCTCCTGCGACCACCACCGCCACAAGATCGGATGACGCGACGAGCACGACGACAGGAGCCGAAGGGCCCAAGGTCTCGCTCCACGAGGAGATCAGCAACACGACGTTCACGGGCACGGTTCTCGTGCGGCAGTTTGGCCTGAGTCTTGTCAGCCCGACGTGCTCAGCGCTGCTGCAGACAGATCTGCTGCGCGTTCACTACTCGACTATGCCCCCGTGTCCGACCGAGGGCTTCAAGTGGGAGGTTGTGCTGCGAGCGCTCACGGTCGCCGTTGTGCCCACTACTCTGCTCGCATCCAGCAACAAGCACGACAACAACTGGTTCGCGATCCAAGAGATCCTCAAGGCGCGCGGCAGCTCGCTGGCGTACGTGCTTCTCGACATGTCGCTGCGGAACGAGCTCAAATCGACGAGCGTAACAATGCCGTCGCCCTTGCCGGCGGCTGTGGCCTGCCTCGCGATCACGCGCATCCACGGAATGGTCGAGCCTGGCACTGCCCGTCTTGCCCTGAGCCTGTGGGTGCACTACTCGCAGCGAGTATACTGGGCCATGGGCATCTCAGAGTACCTGCTGGACCGCTCCCTCTTGGTCTCGTCGGCAAAGAGGGCCTTCCGCAAGTGGCAGGGCAGCGGCACCATCCAGGCGAGTGCTGTGGGCATGCAGGACGCGGCAGCAGACAGCAGCGGCATGGGGACGAGCACGGCCAACCTGATTGCCCCACAGTTCCTGTCGCATCGCTTCCTCGTGTTTGAGCTGTCGTCAATGGTCCTGGCCCTCTCGCTCGAGCACGAGCATGTCTCGGCCGATCAACACAAGCCTGCGCTGACAATCTCGATGGCGAGCCTGCAGGCGACCTCGCACGAGGGCCTTGGGGCCGTGCAGGCCTCCATGAGCAACCTGTCGATCCAGGTGGTCGACCGTTTCAACGCCGATGTCACTGCGCAGTACAGGGCCGACTCACAGAGCGACGACCTTGTCCTCGCGCCGTCACCCTCGGATCTGGGTGGTGGCGGTACGTTCACAGCCAAGAAAACAGCGCCGCCGCGCAACATGCTCTCCATGCCCAGTCTCTCTGGCAGGCTCAGCACGCACACCGAGACTGTCTCCGGCAGTCTGTGCATGCGCATGCTCGTGCAGGGCAAGACGTCCGGTCTGCGTGTCTCTGTGGACCCCGATCTGGTCTCGCGCGCCCTCGATCTCAAGGACGTGCTCGTGGCCGACAGCGAGCGCATGTTCAAGATGTGGAGCGACCCGTCGTCCACCTTGGGCGAGGGAGTTGAGGTTCCTTCGTCAGCAAGCGCACCCGCTCCGGTTCTCGCCTCGATCGCGCCTCCTGTTGTACCGGCCCCGTCGGATCCGATCCCGCTCGAGGTCGCCCTCCATTTCGAGGTCCAAGAAGGCTACTGCCACCTGTTTGCCGTTGCCCCCTCGGACTGCGACGACCCTGATCTCTTGGCAAAGCTGTCTGCCGTGACCACATCCGAAAGGTACCGATTTTTATTATTTTGTTCGTCTGAAGTATTTTTTATTTTTTATTTTTATTTTTTTTTTAAAAAATAGCAAACTCGGCTCTGGCTTGGGCCTCTCGTCCAGTGCAGGCCCGATGACGATCGCAGACATCAAGGACAAGCTTGTCCTCCCATCGATCACATTCCAGATGAAGTACTCTGGTGTCGTCGGTGAGACAGACGCGGTTCTGCTTCCAAGCGGCAACCTCTCTGGGTAGCTCTCTTTCTTTTTTTTTTTTTTTGCCTTTTATTTGCACATTTACCCATTTATACGTATTTGTAGCCCGCCTCGCCACACGTCCTTTGACATCCGGATCCACTCGTCCATCTCTGTGCTTTACTCGCCCGTGGGCGTCTTTGTCGACCAAGTGATCAAGCGCCTCCGCACGCACAACTCGAGGCTGCTGGCCGACCGTGTGGACAGCGGACCGTTCGCCCCTTTGTCTTCCTCCTCGTCCAAGCAGCAAACGGTCCCTGCCGTTCCAGCGGCCACCCCCGTGCGACCATCGCCTGCCAGCACCCCTGCCACCGGGGCCTCGCCCGCGTTGCCCTCTCTGCTCTCACTTGAAGGCCATGATGACTCTGATGTGGGCACCAGTGGCTCAAGCAGCAGCAGCGGTCTCCGTCGCACGTCGTCATCTGCGGGTACTGCAGCCGCTGCAGCCGCTGCTCAGAAGCGACGCCTGCTGGACCTGCGCTACACCACGGCCATCCTCAGGGTGGAGCCTTCGCGTCTCGACTTTGACAGCCAGCCGCAGGCCAAGGTGATCTGCTCTATCGAGCTGGGTGGCATGGACCTTGTGCTGACAAGCCAGACGAGCGTCGACACGGGCCGTGCCTTTGCTGCCGCGGCAGATCTGACGACCACCACGGGCAACGGCACTGTCCCCATCGCGCCCTCCAGCCTCCTGAGCACATTCACGTTCAACGTGCAGCTGCCCGACACGCGGATGCGTCTCTTCCACGCGTTCTCCATGGTCGAAAAGGGCGGCGATTTCATGCGAGCGGAACAGAAGGGCCTGCGTCTGCTCCTGGTCCACACGCCCACAATCCTCCTCGTCAACAACTCGCTCAAGCGATCGGCCACGGCCGCCGCGACAACGTTGATCCCGCAGCTCAACAAGTCGTCCTGGCTGCTCTCTGACGTTGCCCCCGATGAGTACACGCTGGTCATTGAGGCGTCGGTGCAGAACGTGCAGCTGGACGTCAACATCCGCCAGCTGGCCGACTTTACCGCGTTCATGCGTGTGTGGACACCGAGCTCTGCGGCTGCGACCTCTGGCGGCCCACACTCTAGCAGCACGTCGCCGCTCTCTCGGGCACAGGTCATCATCAAGAAGCGCGCGCAGCGTCGCCAAGCATACGTCAACAAAGCCACACAGCAGTACGAAGACAATGAGGGCGCTGGGAACAGCGACGACGACGACGACAACGACGACGACGACGACGACGACGAGGGGGGCCGTGGCAGTACCTCCTCTGATGACGATGCGTCCCCTCTGAGCGAGCTCGTGGCAGTGGCTGCAGCCGGCCATCGCAGTGTTGCTGCTCCTTTTGCAAAGCCGACGACCGTTCCTGCCCCCAAAGCGTCCACCACGATCCCTGCGGCATCGAGCAGCACCACCGCCACCCCCACGACGAAGAACACGACGACAGCCACTCAAGCAGCAGCAGCAGCAGCAGCAACAACAACAAACAACCCCAAGCCTGTCGGCACAGAGGAGACCGCGCCATTGCTTCCGTACGCGATGATCCTTGTGCTTGTGCGTGTGCACGAGGTCACTGTGAGCGGCGACCTTGGCCACGCCATTGGCAAGGTGACGGCCTCGCTTGCCTCAACTACGCTCTCTGTGAACCGTCTGCCGCCGCTGCGCGAAGTGTTCCGCAGCAGTCGCGGGCGTGCGCCGTTCGCGCGTGTGCTGACGATGGATCTAACCACGCCCACCGTCGTGCTGACCGCCGAGGGCCGTCTGGATGGCTCGCTGGTGGTGCAGTCGCTGAGTGTGCACGGCTCTGCGGCCAGCAAGTTCCTGTTGCGCAAGGCCCCCGCGACCATGACTGCGTCCGTGCCCATCAACACGATGCAGCTGACCATGCGCCGCCTCGAGACACACCTCAAGTACAACATGCAGCGCATCCTCTGGGTCGAGGTGGACCCGATCGTGGTGACCGTGCGCGACACCTGGCGCAAGGCCATCTCGACCGACGTGGCCGCAGCGTGCTGGCTCATCGACGTCCGCATCGAGGTCGTCTTCACGGGCATCACTCTCCAGCTCTCGCGCGACACCGTCCCGTCGTTCCTCAAGATGGTCGAGCGCCTGACCGACCTCACGGGCGAGAGGCACGTGCACACGTACCACCCGTCGGCGCCCACGTCCGCCTCGGCGACATCGGCCTCGTCGTCGTCCGCGGCGGCCGCTGCGAGCTACCGTCGACAGCAGAACAAGACGGGGTCTGCGCGTTTGTCACCCATTCCGCGTCTGGATGTGGCGACCACCGCTACGGCATCGGCGATCGATGACGACCGGCTCAGCGAGGCCTCGTTCACCTCGAGCACGCACACCGCAGGCGTCTTTGCACCATCAGCCGCAGCCACAGCCACGGCTGATGCCACTCTGCTGTCGGCCGACGAGCGCTTTGCCCAGTTTGCGTCGTGGCTGCGATCGCCCACGCACCGCGTGTCTGTCTCTGCCGACATCCGTGGGACCAACCTGCAGCTGATGCTCTTCAAGTTTTCGCTGCTGGACCCCGATGGCGCCGTCGTGACGATGGAGTCGGTCGCGATGGAGTTTTCACTCAACAGCGCCGACTCGGACGAGATTGGCGAGGTCCCTCCACGCAAGCACAACGAAGAGGAGGAGGAGGAGGAGGAGGAAGAGGGAGACATGGCCCAGGGCGCGCTCAAGCTCATCAACGCGGATGCCAAGACGCACGACCGCACGCGCCACACGCTCTGCCACCGCGAGCTCACGATCACCGTTGGCGTGACGTCTGTCCAGAAGGCGTCGTTTGCAAAGTCTGGTACGGCTGCCGCTGCCGCCGCTGCCGCCACGGTGCACCTGCCGCGCAAGACAACGACGTCGGTGCGACTGATCCCCATGGAGGACATTGCGATCGTGACGCGAGCCCGTCCGATCTTTACCCTGCCGTCGTCCATCTTCAACATGGAATCGTGGCAGTCGACTGTCGCTCCCACCATTGCCTACACGTTCCTCACCGATTTCGACGGCACGGTCGACATCTCCCTCAACGTCGCCCAATACCAGTATGACGGTTAAAATAAAATAAAAAACAAATAATAAATTTAAAAAAAAAATTATCTTCTACAGGTTTATTCAGGATCTCGCGGGTCTCTACGTCGCGCAGCTCGCCAAAGCGCAAAACAAGGACGCCCTCGGCTCGTTGTCGTCGTCCAGCACTGATGCGGCCGCCGCGACCGAAGCCGCCCCATCGATGACAGCGGCAACAGCTTCCGCATCCGCAGCAGCAGCAGCCCCATTCGCCTTCAAGGCAGTGATCCCGATGCAACTTGAGCCACAACTGTCTGCTCTGGGCGAGGCCACGCCCCCGCTGGACAAGGTGCTCTCGTGGCTCGGCGTCCAGCGCGAGGCCATCCCCCTAACCGTTCACAGCAGTGTGACGGCACCATTGCAGGATCTGCTGAAGACCCTGGCCGACACCCTCATCCTGCTCTCCCAAGAGTAATAGCTAAAGATTTTTTTTGTGTACATAATTTGTTTGTAGAATTATAAAATTATTGTTCGGAAGTGGCATCCTTTTTATAGGCGTAGTAACACGGGCTAAGAGTTAGGGTGTAATATACAGAGTTGTGTTGTGTACATAGAGTGTGGTGGGAGGGAGGCTAAACTAAGAGGTCGCTACTAGGTCCTTTTGGGGTGGGGTGGGTGGGAGGGTGGCGCGTCAGATGCAGATTTCGTGTAGTAGGGCTTCATCAGGGTTGAGCGTGCCAAATTCCTCGTGGTTCCACACGCCGTTTGGCATTAGCCTTTGGCACATCTTGTCAATGGCAATGACCGAGAGACAGGTCTGGATGTAGGCATCGATGAGGTCGTCCGGCCCGAGGCCGAGGTTGTTGAAATCCTTGCGGTCCATCAGCAGCAGCCGGTTGGTGTCTGTCGTCCAGTTGCCGTTCTCGTCCTTGACCGAGAGGTTTGTGCCGAGCATGTCCCAGGTCGAGACTGGAAAGTTTAAAAAAAATATAAAAAAAAATACAAGTAAATAAATAAATAAAAGGGTGGGCGTGATAGATAGATACCGTTGGGGTTCTCGGCAGGATCGGTGAGAAGGGGCATCTCTGCACGGCGGGCATAGATTGCGACGGGCTGGAAGCCAGACTCGCGAGAGGCGCAGACCATCATGCGTAGGTCGGCGACGTAGGTCCTGAGCTTCTTGTCGGGGATGGTGCCGACGTGGTAGAACTTGCCGTCGGTGGTCTCGGAGGACCACGTGGCGTTGCCGACGAGGGACTGGATGATAAACTTGTCGTAGCGGTGCTTCTCGTTCATGAACTCGTCCAGCTCCTTGGGCTGGGTGATGGTGTAGACGCCCTGGCCGGCGTTGGCGTAGGGGACCTTGATGACGCCGTGCCCGCCCATCTTTTCGATGGCCTGGCGCGTGTCGGCCTTGCAAATGTCCCACTGGGTCTCGGGCGTGCGGATGAGGAGGCCGCTCTGGCGGCACTCGTTGTTGTACATTTCGTACGCCTTTGCCGCCATGCTCTTGTTTCGGCCGCCGGCGAGACACGACACGATCTGTGCACAATGCATTGTTAAAATGCAATTTCATCAGCATGCCGTGACGAGCGTACGCTATTGAGGACCAGGGTGCGTGACTGGATGGGGATGCGCTGCCAGGGACGCTGTGTGACGTAGCGGAACGCGGCGCGGATCGGGACCCACGCTCCCTCGGGTGTGCGGATCTCCATCACCTTGTCGACCCAGCGGACGGGCGGGTTGACGTCCGAGTCATAGTACTCGACGAGGTAGACCGTCTCCTTGCAGATCTCGGCCATGACGGCGGCGTAGCCCGAGGCCTCCATCGGGTTCTTGTCGTAGATGACGGCGAGGCCTCCCAGCGAGACGTCGGCGCCCTTGAGCAGGTCCTTGAACGACCGCTCGAGCACGATCTGGTAGCCGCCAAACTCGGCCTGTCACGCAGGGTTAGCAAGAGATGGATGGAAAACAAGCAGGCGGGCTACCTGCTCGCTCAAAAGGGGCATCGACTTGTTGCCCGAGGGGCACGAGTTGGTCTCGATGCAGATCATCTGTCGCTTGCCGTCGAGCGTCGTGACGTTGAACAGGTCGGAACCTAGAGACCAAGCACGTGGGTGAGTGCGTGCGTAGGTGCGTGCCTCTTTTTTCCCCTTTACCAGCCCAGAAAAAGTGCGAGGGACGGTACGACAGGACCTCGGTCAGGTGCTGCTTGCTCACCTGCGGGTTGAGGTGGCAGTAGCGCGAGATGATGCGCTCGTTGCCGAGGTGGATGAACGTGGCCACGAGCGGGTGGATTTGCGCGTTGAGCACGCGCGGGTAAAAGTGCTTTTCAGACGCAAACTGGAGGACACGCGCGAGTTAATTGCACAGCGTCCCGCATTAATTGGCAGTTATCTTACAGTGCCCGGGAGGATCGTGGCCGAGTGGCCGACCTTGGCACCCTTTCCGGCAATGCTGTTGCTGCGTGCCTGCTTGTGCTGCTTGTGGTTGGGCGTGGTCTGCGCCGACTGCGGCGGCGTGGGCACGGTCGAGTCCAGGTCCAGTTCGGAGTCAGAGGACGAGAGCGAGTCGGAGGAGGGCGAAACTGCACCGTCGTCGTTGCCGGCGCTGCTGAGGCCGCTGCGACCGGTCAGCGGGGGCGAGAAGTCGCCTTCCATGGCAAGGTACTTGGCTGAAGTCGGCGTTGTTGCGGTCGTCGTTGGCATTGACATGTTTTTTTTTTTTTTTTTTGCGGGGGAGGG
>Ga0302220_10002726_pt1 | contig 12711 bp, 9 predicted proteins | sample II_Palsa_E1_3_FD_194572 | JGI IMG/M metagenome (GOLD analysis project Ga0302220, IMG submission 194572) | Peat permafrost microbial communities from Stordalen Mire near Abisko, Sweden - II_Palsa_E1_3 | ecosystem: Environmental > Terrestrial > Soil > Palsa > Peat permafrost | place: Sweden... | reverse complement strand
CGCGTAGTCGATACGACGGTGGCGATGCAATGAGTTGCCGTTTGTCACGTATGCAGACCAGGCGCGCGCAGCGCGGCTTCAGCCTGATCGAAGTGATCGCCGCCATCATGCTGCTGGCCATCGCTTTTGCTGCGTTGATGAAAGTGGCCGGCGGTTCGATCAGCCTCACCCAGAATGCGGCCGGCTATAGCGAGGCGGCGTTGTGGGCGCGAGGCCTGCTCGATAGCGCTTTCATCGGAGAGCCGATCAAGACGGGCAGCAGTGCGGGTCAGTTCAACAACCAGTTCCGCTGGCAGCTCGCTGTGACGCCGTGGAACGATGCCGGCATCCAGCCACCGGCCGCCCCGCTGCATTTATATCAGTTGGATCTGGATGTGCTGTGGGGGCCGATCGGGCATCCACGTTCGGCCCACTTCCGCACGTTGCGGCTAGCCGGCCAGGATGCCGCCAACATGATGCGGCCGGCACCATGAATTCTGCCGTGCTTAGAGCCTTTACAAAGTCTCCTAGGCCGATGGCCGGTTTCACCTTGCTCGAAGTGCTGGCATCGCTGGTGCTGCTTGCCCTGCTGCTGATCGGCGTGTATTCGGGCTTGCGCACGGCCACGCATAGCGTGCGTTCGGGCACGGCGGCGGTGGAGCGGATCGACCAGATCCGCTCGGCGCAGCAGTTTCTGCAGCGCGAGCTCGCGCAGAGCATGGCCCAGCCGATCAGCAAGAACGAGCGCGGCGAGAACATCTATTTCCAGGGCGACGCGCACGAAATGCGTTACGTCGCGCCGCTGCCTGGCTATCTCGGCAAGCTTGGGCCGCAGCTGCAGAGTCTGAAGCTAGTCGATGATGGCCACGGCGATGCCAGCCTGGTGCTCAGTCTCGCCTTGCTGCCGCCGGATGGATCGCCGCCGAAAGCACTGGGCGACCCGCAGGTCTTGCTCGATCACATCAGAAGCGGCGGCTTTGCCTATCGCGGGCTGGATGCGTTGGGCCAGAAGGTGCCATGGTCTGCCGCCTGGCCGGATGGACGGCTGCTGCCGCTGCTCGTGCGCGTGCAGCTGCAGCCGCAGGGCAATTACGCGTGGCCGTTGATCGAGGTTCCGTTGCGGGTCAATCCGCTGGCCAGCGGTGCAGCCACTGGTCTGCAGCCGCTGAATGCGGTGAGCGGGGGCGCGCGATGACGCGGGCGTTGGTTCATCACTCAAGGTCAAGTCAGCGCGGCGTGGCGCTGCTGCTGGTGCTATGGGCCTGCACATTACTGGCGATTTTGCTGGGTGGTTACGCCGCGCTGGCCCGGACCGAGGGTCTGCAGGCACGCTATCAGTTTGCGCAGACGCAGGCGCATTACGCTGCCGAGGCCGGCATCATGCGTGCTTTCTACGGCCTGCAGGATCCGATCAACAAGAATCGCTGGATCGGCGATGGACGCATTTATTCTTTCGCATTCGACGCCGCCGAGATCAAGGTCTCTGCGATTGGCGAAAACGGCAAGGTGGATCTCAATGCGGCCACGCCGCAAATCCTGCAGGCGCTGTTTCAGGCGGCGGGCACGCCGCAGGCGGCAGCCCAATCACTGGCTGCCAACGTCGTGGACTGGCGCAGCGCTCCATTGATAGCGAGTGACCTTGACAAGCGTCGCGCGGCTTATGCGGCGGCCGGACATGATTACGGTCCGCGCAATGGTCCGTTCGTCAGTATCGAGGAGTTGCAGATGGTGCTGGGGATGACGCCAGCGCTCTATCGCGTGATTGCCCCGGACATCACGATCTGGTCCGGCAATGCGGCGCCCGATCCCAACACGGCGCCCCCGCTTGCACTGGCAGCGATTCCCGGCATGACTGCGGCGCAGGAAGCCGTCATTTACGCGGCAAGGCAGAAGGGCGCCAGCGATGCCGGTATGGTTCTCAACAACGGAGTAACGCATAGTATTCGGTCGGAGGCGACACTGGCCGACGGTACGCGTGCAGTGCTGCGCGCGACGATGCGTTTACAGCAGGGACAAACCGGTGCGCAACCCTTTGCGGTGCTGCGCTGGCAGGAGGGGGACGAAGAATGAGTACGGCTACGCAGTCGCTGCGGCCATTGGTGGATCGCATGCGCCGCGCCTGGCGCGGTTCACCGCTGCCGGATTTTTTCTGCTGGTGGGGCGGCGAGCTGCGCGCTCTGCTGCCGGTGCGCTGGCAGAGTTTTTTCAGCGGTGGCGCGGACTGGTATCTGCTGCAGCATGAGGGTACGCAGTGGTCGTTGCGCCGCGCGGGCAACAGTCTGCCGATGACGCGCTGGAACGACAGCGACGACAGCCTGATCCAGCAGACCACGTTGACCAGCGCGCTGAAAAATATAGACCCTGAAGATCTGCGGCTGGCGTTGCTGCTGCCGACAGCTGCCGTCTTGCGCCGCACGCTCGCCTTGCCGCTGGCGGCACGCGACAACCTGCTGCAAGTGATGGCGTTCGAGATCGATCGGCAGACGCCGTTCAGTGCGGCGCAGGTGTATTACGCGGTGCGCGAACTGCCACAGCCGGCCGCAGCCGGACGCGTCAATGCGGAGCTGGTAGCGGTGACGCGCAGCACGCTCGATCCGCTGTTGGCACTTCTGGGCACGCTGAGCATTCCGATCGATGCCGTCGATTTGGCGGTCGGCAATGATCGGCTCGGCGTCAATCTGCTGCCGCCTGAGCAGACAACGCGGCGCGTGCGGCCGCGCCTGCGCTTGAATCTCGCATTGGCGGCTGGTGCTGTTGTGCTGCTGTTGTTGACGCTGGCCACCTGGTTGCACAACCGGCAGGCTGCGCTGGCGAACATGCAGGACACGGTGGAAAGCATGCGCAGCGAGGCGCAGCAGGTCACCTCGCTGCGGCAGCAGTTGCAGGACAATGCGGGTGCCGCCGGCTTTCTGGCTCAGCGCAAGAAAAGCACCGTCAGCATGCTCAGCCTGATGCAGGAGATCACGACGCGCCTACCCGACACGGCATGGCTGGAGCGTTTCAGCGTCGACAACACCGGCCAGGTCGGATTGCAGGGTCAGAGCGTGCAGGCGGCCAAGCTGCTCGACGCGCTGAAGGATTCCACCCTGATCACGAACGCCAGTTTTCAGGGCAGCATTCAGCCGGATCCCACCACGGGCAAGGAACGGTTCTATCTGACCGCGCAGCTGCGTCAGCCGGCCGCCGGCAAAGGCAAGCCGTCGGCCACGGCGGTTGGTGGAGGCGTGCCATGAAAAAGCTCAGCCTCAATCCGCGTGACAGTCGCCTTGCCGCGATCGGCCTGCTGCTGGTAGCACTGGTGATCGGCTATTTCGTGCTGTTGCACTGGTGGTTCGTGGCGCCGCTGAAGCAGATCAGCAGCGACATGGTCGACCTGCGCGATACGCAGGGCCGCTTCGCCGCGGCGATTGCCGAAAAGCCGGCGCTGCAGCAACGCATTGCCACGCTCGGTGCGGGACAGGCCAGCAGCAACGCGTTTCTGGCCGAGGATGATCCGAATACGGCTGCGGCTGATTTGATGCAGCGCGTGGTCGACGTAGTCGGTACCAGCACCCAGGGCGGCAGCTGTGTGGTGAGCCAGAAGGTACCGATACCCAACCCACCAGCGACGCCCGGTGAGCCGTATCGCAAGGCGGCCGTGAGCATCAACCTCAGCTGTGATATCGAGTCGCTGGCGCAAGTGCTGCAGGCGCTGGAGCAGGGCACGCCCTACGTATTCATTGATGACCTGAGCATTTATCGCAATCCGGTCGCGGCGCAGCAAAATAACGCGGCACCGCTCGAGGTGCAGTTCACACTGTCCGGCTACGTGCGTCCTGCACACGATACGCCAGCGGCTTCGCCGCTTGTTCCGGCAGGCTCGCGTGTACCGGGACAGGGAGCTGCGCCATGAATGCTGCCAATCAACGACGTCTGACGCCGATGCTTGCTGCGATCGTGGCGCTGCTGGCGATCGTGTTGCTGCTACTGCTGAGCGGCGTGGGACGCAAGGTGCACTGGAATACGCCACGACCGCCAACCATGCTGCCACCGGGCAACAACGCGGCCAATCTGCCGACACCGCTGCCTTTACAAAGCTTCGCGCTGGTCTGGCAGAAGCCGTTGTTCACTCCTGATCGCAAGCCGATAGCCCGCATTGCCAATGGCGGCACGTCGTTGGGTGATCTCACGCTCACCGGCATCATTCTCACGTCGGGCCTGCACATGGCCTTGCTGCATGACAAGAACGGCGATCGCCAGATTCGCCTGCACGAGGGTGAGGCGATGCCCGATGGCAGTGTAAAGCTGGTGGAAGTTCGTCCGCGCTCGGCACTATTCGATGCATCCGGTGGTCGAACCGAGTTGAAGCTGCCGGCGGGGGCACCGTTCGATGATCCAAAGGCGGCTGTACCGGGAATGCCGAACGGGGATGCCAACGCCAACAATCAACAGGTGCCCGCCGACGCGATGATCCGCATCGGGCCGCATGGCGTCGGACGACAACCGGGACCGCCCGGCAATGCACAACCACCGCAGGATGCGCCACCCGCGTCACCGTTGCTCGATCGAATCAAACAGGCAAATCAGAGACGCCGCGCCGAACGCGCCGCGGCATCTCACTAAGGAGTAGGTGATTCATGTTTCGCAAGCTCACTCAACATGTTCTGCGTACCAGCACCATCGCCTTGACCGTGTGGCTGGTCGGTTGCGCCAGCTCGCAGGTGCACGACGACAGCGCGCTGCAGCGCGAAGCGATGGCCGGCACGCAAAATCCGGTGCCAGCACCGCTGCCGCTCAACAACGATCTCAACGGGGGCAGCGGCGCTGCCACGCCGAAGTCGGAGATCAGCCCGGGTACGGGCAACTTCATCCATCCCACTGCGTTGAGCACGCCGCGTCCAGCGGCAACCGGCGACGGCGCAGTGACCTTCAATTTCGAGAATCAGCCGGTGCAGGCGGTAGTCAAGGCGATCCTCGGTGATCTGCTCAAACAGAACTACACCATCGTGCCGGGCGTGCAAGGCAATATCTCGTTCTCTACCTCCGAACCGGTGGACAGCAGCCAGGCATTGCCGATACTGGAGACGCTGCTGTCGTGGACCCATAACGCGCTGGTCAAGCGTGCCGGCGGCTATGTCGTGCTGCCTGAAAAAGATGCCGTGGCCGGCAATATGGTGCCCAGCCTGGGCGCTAACGCACCATCAGGTGGTCTGCAGTCGCGGCTTTTCCCGTTGCGCTACATTTCCGCTACTGAGATGCAGAAGCTGATCAAGCCGTTCGCCCGGCAGGATGCCGTGCTGCTGGCAGACCCTTCGCGCAATCTCATTGTGATGTCCGGTACGCCGGAAGAGCTGGCCAATTATTCCAGCATGGTGAAAACCTTCGACGTCGATTGGCTGCGTGGCATGTCGATCGGCGTATTCAACCTGCAGTACGCCAAGGTTGATGAGCTGATGCCGAAACTCGATGGCATGTTCGGCGAACATGGTGATACGCCGCTGGCTGGCACGCTGCGCTTTATCCCGATTGAACGCACCAATGCGATGGTGGTGATCAGCACACAGCCGCAGTACCTGCAGGAAGTCGGCGACTGGATTGCCAAGATCGACGCCGGTGGTGGCAACGAGCCACAGCTGTTCGTCTACGACGTGCGCAACCTCAAGGCATCCGATCTCGCCAAATACCTGGGGCAGATTTATGCCAACGGTTCGGGTTCCGGCAACGGCAGCGATGCCAATGGCAAGGTCGGTCCGGGCCTGACCGGCAGTACGCTGGGAAGCGGCAACAACAGCAGCTCGCAAAGCTTGGGCAGCACCGCCGGCAGCTTCGGATCGTCCTCGTCCGGCACCAGTGGCCTCGGCGGGTTGGGCAGTTCAAGCGGTACGTCCGGACTGGGCGGTCTGGGCAGCAGCAGCGGTGGATTGAATACGAGCGGTGGCATTGGGAGTTCAAGCGGCTCGTCATCCAGCCTCGGTAGTGGCGTCGGTGGCAGCGCCAGTGGTGCGGGCGGCAACGGCAGCGATGCTTCAAGCGATCAGCAGTACACATCCAGCGACGGCAGCGTCCGCATCAGCTCGGTCGACAGCAACAATCAGCTGCTGGTCCGCGCCCGGCCGTCGCAGTGGAAGGAGATGCAGGAAGCCATCAAGAAGCTCGACAACGTGCCGCTGCAGGTACAGATCGAAACGCGCATCCTCGAGGTGACGCTCACGAACCAGTTCGCGTTCGGCGTGCAGTACTACCTTGACGGGCTGACCGGCTCCACTACTTCCGGCACCACGATCACGCCGGGCCAGACGTACCGTCATCGCAATATCGGCGCAGGCGGCGGCGGCACGGTGCCCACCAGCGCAGACACACTCTTCTATTCCTTCATCAACAGCAATACCCAGGTCGCGATCAGTGCGATGGAAACCAGCGCCAATTCCAAGACGCTGTCCGCGCCCTCCATGGTGGTGATGAACAACCAGCTGGCGCATATCCAGGTCGGCAACCAGATACCGGTCAACCAGACGTCATTGATTGGCCTGGGTGGCACCACTACTACCGACACCACCGCCAGTACGGTCACGTATATTCCTACCGGCGTCATCCTCGATGTGCAGCCGCGTGTGAATCCAGGCGGTCTGGTGTATCTGAATGTGCATCAACAGGTAAGCACGGCATCGACGACGACCAATTCGCAGGGCAACCCCACCATCGCCCAGCGCGATGTGTCGACCCAGGTTGCAGTACAGAGTGGCCAGACTGTGCTGTTGGGAGGTCTGATAACCCAGGACAACGAGGTGGGCAACACCGGCGTTCCGTTTCTCAGCGACATTCCCGTGCTGGGTCGACTGTTTGGCACCACCAGCAAAAGCCGCACGCGCACAGAACTGATCGTGCTGATCACGCCCAAAGTGATCCGCAGCAGTGAGGATGCCAAGCAGGTGACTAGCGATTATCAGAGCAAGTTTGAATCGTTGCAGCCGTTGCGCGCATCAACTGCCCCCACCACGCCGATGGCCCTGGCCCTTTCCACCGCGCTGCAGTCATCGGCGCCAGGGGCGCTGCCCGTATCGTCCAATACCCCATCGGCAAGCGCTGCGTCGACGGGTGTTCCGGCACCGAACTGGCCTGAGCAACTGCAGCAGCATGCGGAAGATGCGCTGCGCCAGTCCGACTATGCGACCGCGCAGAATCTGGCGATGCAGTCGTGGCGACAGGGTTCGCATCATGGTTCGCTGTGCGAGCGCAACTGGCAGGTCATCGCGCAAGCGCGTGAGCACAGCAATCGACTCGGTAGCGTCGATGCGGCGCGCAAGCAGGAGAACAGTTGCCTGGCAACTCCTTGACCTTGTACCGCGTCGACGGGCGAGCCACGGATGGCTTGTCCTGACGCTGCCTAACGCATGGCGCCCCAGCAGCTATCATTATCAGCGACGATGAATGTTCCGCTGCCCATTTCCCTGATTACGATTTTTCCGATCACGCCGCTGCTGCCGGATATCTGCGCGTCGCTCGCGGATCATCCTCGACTGGTGCTGGAAGCGCCGCCCGGCGCCGGTAAAACTACCCAGGTGCCGCTGGCCTTGCGTGACGCCGAGTGGCTTGCGGGCAAGAAGATCATCGTTCTGGAGCCACGACGCATTGCCGCCCGGGCGGCTGCGCAGTTCATGGCACAGCAGCTCGGCGAAGCGGTCGGCCAGACCGTCGGCTACCGCATCCGCTTCGAATCAAAAGTGAGCGCGGCAACGCGTATCGAGGTGGTCACCGAAGGCATCCTCACCCGATTGATCCAGGACGATCCGGAACTCACCGGCATCGGAGCGATCCTGTTCGACGAATTCCACGAACGGCACCTCGCCGGTGATCTCGGTGCGGCGCTCGCGCTGGATGTACAGGCCACCTTGCGCCCGGATCTTCGATTGCTGGTGATGTCCGCGACGCTGGATGGTGAGCGCATCGCGCAATGGCTGGATGCGCCGCGTATCAGCAGTCCAGGCCGCAGTTTCCCTATACGCATCGAACATCCACCGGCGCGCACGCAAGAAACCGTGGAGCATCATCTGGCGCGCATCGCACGGCAGGCGCTGGAAGAGAACGAGGGTGACGTACTCGCGTTTCTGCCGGGACAGCGGGAAATTGTTCGTGCCAAAAATGCACTTGCGCAAACGATCACGTCGGAAGGTATAGAAGTCATCACGTTGCACGGCGAGCTGTCGCAGGTCGAGCAGCAGGCGGCGCTGGCACCGGCCGAGTCAGGCATGCGGCCAGATCGTATGAGGCGTGTAGTGCTGGCCACCAATGTGGCGGAATCCAGTGTGACCCTGCCAGGCATCCGTGCCGTGATCGATGTGGGGCTGGCGCGCGAGCCGCGTTTCGATCCGAACTCCGGCTTCACACGGCTGGAAACCGTAAGCATTTCACAGGCCTCGGCCGATCAGCGCGCGGGTCGCGCCGGTCGTGTGGCGCCCGGTACGGCATATCGCCTGTGGCCGCAAAGCAAACGGCTGGAATCAGCGCGGCGCGCGGAAATCAGCCATGCCGAATTATCCGGGCTGGCGCTCGAACTGGCGGCCTGGGGTTTGAACGCAAGCAGCAGAGACACGCTGCGCTGGCTCGATCCACCACCTGCTGGCGCACTGGCGCAGGCGCGCGAGTTGCTGATGAGTCTCGGTGCGCTGGATGCCACCATGCGTATCACCGCCATGGGTCGCGCCATGCTGGAGTTGGGTGCGAGTTCGCGACTGGGCGCTGCGGCATGGCGCGCGCCGTCAGCATGGCGCCCACTGATCGCCGATCTGCTTGCCTTGATGGAGGTGCGTTCGCCGATGCGTGGCGAACAAGCGCGCAGCGATGATTTCCGTGTCCGCGTCGCCGCCTTGCATGCGTGGCGCGATCGTCGGGGGCCTTCAGCACGCCATGACGTCGACAGCGGTGCGCTGGCAGCCATTGAACAGATCAGCAAGGGATGGCGCAGACGTCTGGACGTCCGAACGGCCGCCAGCGGTGTGCCGGATAGCCATGCGGTCGGCGATCTTTTGCTGCACGCCTTTCCCGATCGGGTGGCGCGCCGCGACGAGTCCAATCTGCTGCGCTACACGCTGGCCAACGGTCGTGGCGCGCGCCTGCATGAGAATACCTCGTTGCACGGCGAGCCCTGGCTGGTCGTGCTGGATCTGCGTCACGAGGCACGCGACAGCCTGATTCTTGTCGCCGCACCGCTGGATCCTTTGGTGCTGGAGCGCGATTATCCGGCGCAGTTTTCTCGCGAGCACACGCTGCGCTGGAACGAGCAGCGCGCGGTGATCGAAGCGTTCGACGAACGTCGTTTCGGCGCCATCGTGCTGGAGCGGCGCAGCGTACCGGTGCGGCCAGAAGATGCACTGCCGGCGCTGTTGGCCGTGGTGCGTGCGCGAGGCATCGAGACCTTGCCGTGGGGCGATCAGGCGAAACGACTGCGTGCGCGCATGCAGGCCTTGCGCGCGTGGATGCCGGAGCTCGGGCTGCCGGACGTGTCCGATACCGCACTGCTCGATTCGATCGACATCTGGCTTTCACCCTATCTCAATGGCAAGCGCGGACTTGATGCGTTGGGCGCCGACGAACTCTCGCAGGCGCTGGCCTCGCTATTCGATTACGAACAGCGCCGCATGCTCGACGCGCAGGCACCTGAAAGCCTCATGGTGCCCAGTGGCCAACTGCGCCGACTCGACTATGCGCCGGACGAGCCGCCGGTGCTCGCCGTAAAACTGCAGGAGCTGTTCGGTCTCGCCGATACGCCGCGCATCGGCGGCGGTCGTATTCCGGTGACATTGCATCTGCTGTCACCGGCCGGGCGGCCAATTCAGGTGACGCAGGATCTGAAAGGCTTCTGGGAGCGCACTTACCCGGAAGTGAAGAAGGAATTGAAAGGTCGTTATCCGCGCCATCCATGGCCGGATGATCCATGGACCGCCGTGCCAACGCATCGTGCGAAGCCTCGCGGCACCTGATGGCGCGAGCGCACGGTGGAGGATATGACGACCTTCTTGCGCTCGGTGGCTACCGGTAATATTTGTTCCGTACAATGAAGCTTGCACCTGAAATTCATCGTGGCAGGTGTTTTATCAGCGGAATAGTTTGATCTTAGGATTGTTGACCCCAGAGGAGAAAGCCCATGAACAAGCGTTTTGGAATGATGGCATTGCTGTTGCTCGCCCTGCCAGTGATGGCCCATGCATCCTGCGATGATGTGAAGTCCAGCATCGATGCCAAGATCAAGGCCAAGGGTGTATCCGACTACAAGCTGGACGTTGTGTCCGGAGACCAGGCCGATGCTAACGGCAAGGTTGTCGGCCAGTGCGAAGGCGACAAGAAAATTGTCTACACGCGTGGCGAAGGATCCAGCTCTGACAGTTCTTCTTCGGACAGTTCGTCATCCGATAGCGCAACACCCGCCGAAGCGAGCAGTTCGCCGGCGCCGATGAAAAAGCATCACCACATGAAAAAGGCGGCGGATGATTCGGCTTCGCCAGCGCCAGCGCCGGCAACTTCCAGCGGCGGTTGAGCAAGTTTTTTGCAAATCTAGATAAGGGCGCCTTGAGGCGCCCTTATCATTTCAGCCGAGTTTATTTCGCTCGGCTTTTGCGCTTAATGATTGGCAGCGGTGCTGCTCGAGGCTGGTGCCGGTGAGCGCGTAAAGCTGCCTGGGTCGCCGGGAAACACGACCGGGCTTTCATAGCCGTCCGCTGATACGGATGAGACGCCAAAGAACCAGTCGTCGATTACCACATCCTTCAGTACAGTGTGATCGTCATCGCCGACGCTTTGCTGGTACTGCCACTGCGGCGCTGTCGTGTCGCGCCAGTGCACGCGATAGCCGATGGCGCCGGACAACTTGTTCCATTTCACTGTGGTGTCGGTGGCCAGCGCGCCCTCGGTCTCCACGCCCGTTGGCGGTGCGGGTGCACGGCTCAGCGCGGCCATTGTCAGCGTATTGAGCGCGGTAACGTGGGCCAGATAACGGAAGTCGATACCATCGATGGTGTCGCCGTAACGCACGCCCCGATCCTTGTCGGTATTTCCGATACGTAGATCCTGATGCTGCCGGGTGTAATCCTCGTGCGACTCGGTCACGCGCACTGCGGGGAAGCCGGCCTCCAGAAATGGCACTTGATCGCCGCCGCGGCCATAGCGGTCGGTGCGATAAATCATGTGCACGTGCAGATCAGGCAGGTAGGTATCGGCCAGATTCGCCATGTAGCGGGCCATATTGCGTGAGGGCGAATCCACCTCACCGCCGTGATAGCGGCGATAGGTTGCCTGCGCAGCGGTTTCGTTGCTCTTGGTGCCCTCGGAAAACACGCGCACCGAGGTGTTGTCGATCGCGCCGTTCTGGCCGCGGCTATTGCCGATAATGTCGTTGTTCAAGTCGGCCTCTACCTGCCAGCCTTGCGCCACGGCGTAGTCGGCCAGCACCTTGCCGCCGTAGAGGCCTTGCTCCTCGCCGGACAAGGCGGCGAATACCAGCGTGGCCTGATTGTCCTGCTTGGACAGCAGACGAGCTGCCTCGATCAATGCTGCCACACCGGATGCGTCGTCATTGGCGCCCGGCGCATCGCTCTTGCTGTTCATCACGTCGGTGACGCGTGAATCGAGGTGGCCGGTCATCACGATCACCCGATTGGGATCGCCCTTGCCGCGCTTGATCGCGACCACGTCCATCACTTCGGTTGGCGTGGGCAATCGTTTGCCGGTGAACGTCTGCGATGGTGTAACCACTTCGATGCAGCCGCCGCAATCCTGCGAGATGGTCTCAAAGCGCGATTTCACCCATTGACGAGCCGCACCGATGCCGCGTGTCTTCGACGTGGTGTCCGACATCGTGTGGCGCGTACCGAAGCTGACCAGCTGGGTGATGGTGGTACGCAATTCGGCTTCACTCGGTGCGCTGGCCAGCGTTTGCAGGGCAGGTTGATCGTACGACGCAATGGAGGAAGTTTGTGCCAGGGCGCCGATGCTCGCGGTTGCCAGCATGGAAAAGGCAAAAATTTGCAGGCTTCGATACATCGTATTTGCTCACCGTCAAGGGACGAACACGATACAACTCTTAGGCGGATAATTGCTGGCGTAAATAGTTGACGGTGTGATCGATCGGCAAAACATGTTTGGCTTTATGCGTGTGTTGCAGCAGCTCGCGAGGTCTGCGTTGTCACTTACCGCGAAGGCCAAGCTTGTCGCACAATGAGAGGATGGAGTATCGAGCGCAGCATTCTTCGGATTCGACGCCGCTGGCAGCCGGTTCGCCTGGCCAGCAGGACATCGACGCGCTTGCCAATCTGGTTAACCAGCAGCGGCACACTGAAGCCGAAGCGCTGGCACGAAAGCTTATCGACCGCTTTCCCGAATACGGCTTTGCCTGGAAGGTACTTGGCGCGTCGCTCAAATCACAGGGGCAGATGGTGGAAGCCGTTGCCATCGAGCAACAAGCCGCCGTCCTTTTGCCGCACGATGCCAACGTGCATTACAACCTCGGCAACAGCTTGATGACATTAGGGCAGCCGAGTGATGCCGCCGACAGTTATCGTCGTGCCGTTGCGATCAGGCCGGATCATTTCAAAGCACATTTCAATCTCGGCAATGCGCTAAGCGCACAACACCGGCTGAAGGATGCGATGGGCAGCTATCGGCACGTGCTGGTGATTCGACCGGATTTCGTCGAAGCCCATGCCAAGCTCGGCCATGCCCTCATCGCGACCGGCCAACCCGGCGAAGCAGAGGTGCATCTGC
>Ga0302220_10002719_pt1 | contig 12726 bp, 14 predicted proteins | sample II_Palsa_E1_3_FD_194572 | JGI IMG/M metagenome (GOLD analysis project Ga0302220, IMG submission 194572) | Peat permafrost microbial communities from Stordalen Mire near Abisko, Sweden - II_Palsa_E1_3 | ecosystem: Environmental > Terrestrial > Soil > Palsa > Peat permafrost | place: Sweden... | reverse complement strand
ACTTAGCCGTCAGCGCTGCGTGAAAACTGCCTCCGCAGGCGAGGAGTGGCACTGAATCCACGGAATTCAGCACTCGCCACGCACCGTCGCCGAACAGTTCCGGCATGATCGCGGTGACGTCTTGCAAAGTGTCTGCGACGGCTCGCGGTTGCTCGAAAATTTCCTTTTGCATGTAATAGCGATAGAGACCCAAGTCTGCCGCTCCGCTATGCGCAGCGACGGTATGTACCTGGCGTTCGACGCGGCGGCCGCCGGCATCGACGACCCAATAGCGATGAAGCTGAAGATCGACCACATCGCCGTTTTCCAGATACGCGATCTGATCCGTGAGGCTTGTCAGTGCAATGGCGTCAGAGGCCAGGAAATTTTCGCCTTTGCCGACACCTACCACGAGCGGCATGCCGTCTCGAGCGCCAACCAGGCGATGCGGTTCGTCGCGACAAAGCACTGCGATTGCGTAGCTTCCGCGCAGTTTTACGACGGCCGCTTGCACGGCCTCAAACAAGTCACCGTTGTACAGGTGGTCAATCAGGTGCGCGATGACTTCACTATCGGTCTGGCTGGCGAAGATATATCCGCGAGCCTGGAGGTCTGCGCGCAGCTCTTCATGATTCTCGATGATCCCGTTGTGGGAGAGCGCGATTCGTGGCGCGTCCGCGTTTGGCGAGAAATGCGGATGAGCGTTCGCGGTAACAGGTTTGCCGTGTGTCGCCCAACGGGTGTGTGCGATGCCGGTGTATGCAGACAAAGCGAGCTTCGATATCTCGTCCTGCAAGTTCGCAACGCGATCGACGCTGCGGGCACGTACAAGCTGCCGATCGTGATATACGGCAACACCACATGAGTCATACCCACGATATTCCAGGCGTTTGAGGCCATCGACCAAGTTTGGCAAGATGTTCCGTTGCGCGACCGCGCCGACAATTCCACACATGACGTCTCTCCATAAGTGTTCCCCTTTGGAACCAACGATGTGATGGTAGGGGCGCTCAGGTGAAATTAAGTTTCATAATTTCACAGAAAATGAAATTTGACGCCGTTTGAATGTTGTGATGAAATTTAATTTCACAATCTATGATATGCGGAGGCGCGGGTGTCGGGAATTTACCTGGATGATCTTGACCTGCGGATCTTAGGCATTCTGCAAACAGATTCGTCAGTCTCGAACGTTGAGCTTGCGGCGCGCGTGCACGCGTCGGCGCCCACATGTCTGCGCAGGGTGCGCAATCTGATAGAAACGGGGGTCATTCAACGTCAGATTGCGATCCTCGACCACGCAAAAATGGGGTCGACGCTGATTGCGATAATCGAAGTGAGCCTTGACCGGCAGACGACGGAGGATCTTGAAGCCTTCGAAGCGTTTATCTGCGCTGAACCGGTCGTGACTCAATGTTATCGCGTGTCACCTGGGCCAGACTTCGTGGTCGTCGCCGATGTAACTGACATGCCGGAATATGACGAACTCGCGCGCAGGCTGTTTAGAGCCTCTTCAAACATTCGCAACGTACGTACTTTTTTTTCCACGCATCGAGCCAAATTCGAAGCGAATGCCCGCGTCCCTGTAGGCGCTACTAAAGCCAAAATCGGATCGGCCTGAATGAAACGGCCACAGGAATTGGCTACCACCTGACCAGCGTCATGAGCTTAGGCCTTCTCCCGGGTCTCGATCAGTACCGCACAGGGCGACTGTTCGATGACTTTTCCGCAGGTCGACGGGTTGGCCCAGCGGCGTAGCCGCGACAAATGGTGATGCCCCATCACAATGACCTCAGCCGTGAGCAGTCGGGCTTGTTCGATGACGACGTCGGACGGATTTCCCGCGCAGAAGTGCTGTTCCACCGTGAGATTCCGGTTGGCAAGCTGTGCGGCTGCGGTAGCCAGGACGGATTGTGCGAAAGATGTCTGCGCGTTTGCGGGCGGATAGATCAGGCCATCGGGCGCGACACCGCTTTCGCAACCGGGAGGCAACGCGTAGGACGGGTCGACAACGCATAGAAGGTGTACGGTTGCCGTACCCGGCGCCGCCACGCGGCTGGCCAGGTCGATAACATGGACACTCTGGGGCGAGCCGTCCAGCGGAACGAGGAGGGTATTGAACATGGTAGGAGATAAAGTCAGAAGTGGTGCACCGTGGATGCCGACGGTGATGAGGACGGCTTAGGCGTTTTGTGCAGTATAGCTCTGACCTGAATGACCGCCACGGGGCGGCCACCGCCTCAAGCAATCGGCATATGCAGCCTGAACCTCGCGAGGCTGTGATCGGCGGCACGCGACCCGTAAGAGACAATTCGTAGCTACCAAAACGGTTACTGGACTTCAAACGAAGTGTCTTGAACGTTGTACACCGGCAAGGGCGGTCACGTACGTGTAATCGATACGCCACCGTCGACCAGCGAAGCGGTACCGGTCACGAAGGACGAATCATCGGATGCAAGATAAAGCACCGAGCGGGCGAGCTCTTCCGGCTGCGCGATCCGCTTGAGCGCATGCAACCCTGTCACGAAGGCCTGCGACTCGGCGGTGTTGTTCATGCCGCGATACATCGGTGTGTCCACGGTGCCGGGCAGAATGGCGTTGACGCGCACACCTTGCGGTCCATACTCGGCAGCAAGCGCCTGCGTCAGTCCAATCAACCCGGCCTTGCTTGCGGCGTATGCCGCGGTGCCGGGGAAAGCGAATGAGTAGCCGACGAACGTCGACGTGAAGATGATTGATCCACCACCTTGCTTCAGCATTTCGGGGATCTGGTGCTTCGCACCCAAAAAGGCGCTCGTCAGATTAGTCGCCAACGCGGCCGACCAGCCTGCCTCTGACACGCCCGTGGTCGGGCCCATTTCGCCCAAGGTGCCGGCGTTGTTATAGGCGATGTCAAGATGTCCGAAGGAACTGACGGCGAGCGCGACCAGCGCTTTCGCGAAATCCTCTGACTGCACATCGCCCGCCAGAAACGCGGCTTCACCGCCTTCGCTGGCAATCTCGGCAGCGAGCGTTTTAAGTTCAGCTTCGCGGCGCGCCGCTATCACTACTTTTGCGCCTTCCGCGGCGAACAGTTTTGCGGCGGCACGGCCAATCCCCGCACTGGCGCCAGTCACGATGGCGACTTTTCCTGTCAAGCGTTGCATGTTCAATCTCCTGCTGCAGTTTGTCGGCCAGTGCCCAATGCCTTGGCCCGTGAGAAGCAATATAGGCTTCAGTGATAAATGCAGGAAGGAGCAAAACATGGGTATATTATTCAGTATTTGTGAATGATCTGGAATTCATATGGATCGGCTACGCGCTTTTGAAGTCTTCGTGACAGTGGTCAGCCGCGGCAGCTTCACGCGCGCAGCCGATGCGCTCGAGACATCGCCCGCCAACGTGACTCGCTATGTGAATGAGTTGGAAGCACATCTCGGCACGCGCCTGCTGAATCGCACCTCACGCAGGCTTTCTCTCACCGAGGGCGGCGAGACCCTTTACGCCCGCTGCAAATCTATCCTTGACGACGTCGCCGAGACTGAGGGGCTCGTGTCATCAACCTCGGTCAAACCGCGCGGTCGACTGCGCATCAATGCGCCTGTGAGCTTTGGGATTCTGTATCTGGCGCCGCTATGGCCTGAGTTCATGCGGAAATATCCTGGCGTGGAGCTCGACATTGCGTTGATCGACCGCGTTGTCGATATCGTCGATGAAGGCTATGACCTCGCCATTCGCATCTCACGCGCCGGTTCAACCAATCAGGTAGCCCGCAAGCTGGCGACATCGAGAAACATTCTGTGTGCATCGCCAGCCTATCTGGCGCGTTGCGGATACCCCGCAGCGCCAGCCGACCTAATTGAGCATCGATGTATCGGCTACTCGCATGCGGCCACCGGCGACGAGTGGCAACTGATCGACAGAGAGAGTAAAGCTCACACCGTGAAGGTCAGCTGCCACATGCATACCAATAACGGCGACACGGCGCGCGCGGCGGCGCTCGCTGGGCAAGGCGTGATCTGGCAACCGACGTTTCTGGTCGGCCGCGACCTACGCGCTGGCAAACTCGTTCAGGTGTTGCCTGAGTATCGCTTGCCTGATATCGACATACTCGCGTTGTACCCGAGTCGTCGACATCTGAGTGCGAAGATACGCGCGATGGTCGATTTCCTGGTCGATGCGTTCGGTGGACTGCCGCCGTGGGATCGGGCTGACGGAGGTTGAGTGGGTGTCGCGCCGGCTAAGCGCCGAAGGCGCTTTCAAAACTGAGTCCAACACATTCCAACGCGACAGGAGATGCCGAAGCAGACCATCCCAGGACCGTGTTAGACGCGCAAACTCTGCGAGAACGTTTTCAGATACTTCATGCCGGTATCGCACATGATGGTGACGACCGTTGCCTTCGGCCCGAGGCGTTCGGCAAGGCGCAGCGCCCCCGTTACATTCGCACCGGTCGACGTCCCGCAGAACAGCCCCTCTTCTGCCGCCAAGCGAAACGCCATGGCTTTGGCCTCATCGGTTGACACGCGCTCGATGTCGTCGGCAATTCGGTCATGCCACAGCGGCACGACGTAGCCTGCGCCCACTCCGTCAATCTTGTGCGCACCGGAAGGTCCTCCTGAAAGAACGGCTGACTCTGCCGGTTCAACTGCGACTATGCGTATACGTTCGTCACGCTTGCGTAGTGTTTGCGAGATACCGCGAATCGACGCAGCCGTGCCCACGCTCTGCACGAAACCGTCGATGTGACCGGCTGTCTGCTCCCAGATCTCGTCGGCCATTTTTGTATAGGCGTGAACTTGATCGGTATTTTCCATCTGTGCCGTGATGTACGCGCCCGTACTCTGCGCAATGCGATGTGCTTCCCGGATCATGTCCCTGGTCAGCCGTTCGGTCTGCTGGCCGTTGTCGCTTGGGACGAGCGTCAGGTTTGCGCCGAGCAGACGCATGTGATCAAGTTTTTCCTTCGAAAACGCATCCGACGACACGAGGTGCAGCGGATGTTTCTTTACCGCACAAACGAGCGCCAGCGAAACGCCAGTGCTGCCACCCGTATATTCGACGACTGCGCCTCCGGGTTTGAGTCGTCCGTCGCTTTCCGGCGCCTCAATCATCGCGAGCGCAATCCTATCCTTCATGCTTCCGGTCGGATTCTGACTTTCCAGTTTCAGAAAAATCCGGGCTCCATTAGAAGGGACAACATTGCGCAACTCCAGAAGCGAGGTGTTGCCGATCGTGTCGAGAATGGTTGTTGGGGACCTATTCATGTGTGCTCTCGCTAATGGTGTTGGGGTCGATTGTCCGCAGGCAATGCATAACTACATGGCGTAGCGGAGGAGGGTTACAGCAAATACGAGCGTCGCTGCGACGCCGGCGACGAAGGCGAGGGTTCGGGCGACCGGAATACCAGCGGCATAGACGCAGTAATGGACGAGTCGTGCGAACAGGTAAAGCTTGGCCGCAAACACGGTCGAGGGAGTGCTTGCATTGATTGCCGCTGCGACAAGCACCAGCGGCGCGAAGACGGCAAGATTCTCAATCGCGTTGACATGGGCACGCCGTGCCCGCTCGGCCCAGGCGGGGTCGGGCGGGTGTGATGGATCTGGATTCGCCATCGTTAGCATCAGCCCCCGCGTCATGATCCTTGCGAGCGTATAAGGGATCCACATCAGGATCGTCGCCGAGGCGACAAGCGTCAGGGAATAGAGCTCTGGTGTGAATTTCATGAGTACCTGCCCCAGTGAATTGAATGTTCAGCCAGTGCACCGCCATGGCCGCATTGCTCTGGAGTCTAGACGACGCACCTGCAGCAGGCTATAGTCGGAAATGACATTATTAGAGCTGTTTACGACATGAGACTGTCCATTTTCGTGCTCGACGGAGTATTCGACACCGGCCTGACGGTACTGCTGGATACCTTCGCTACGGCCAACGAGCTGGCTGCCGCCCGAGGGTTCGCTTCACCGCCCTTCGACGTGAGGCTCGTTGGGGTGGGCAGACGCATCCGTACCGCGCTAGGATTTTCCGCGTTGGTCGAGCCGGCAAGCGCGGTTGATCAGCCGGATTGGGTGGTCGTACCGGCGCTCAATGCCAAACAGCCGGAGCGCCTGATCGAGGCGTTGGGACGCCGTGACGTACGCAACGCGATAACGTACCTGCGCACTTGGCACGCTGACGGCATCGGGATCGCAGCGGCGTGTATCGGTACCTTCCTGCTAGCCGAAGCCGGGCTTTTGGACAATGGCGAAGCGACAACGACCTGGTCGCTGGCGCCGTTCTTCCGTCAACGCTACCCGGCTGTCAAACTGGACGATACCCGCATGGTTGTCGCGTCGCATCGCGTGGTGACGGCCGGAGCCATGATGGGCCATCTCGATCTCGCACTTTGGCTGGTGCGACAGGCGAGCCCCGAGTTGGCGACGCTCGTCGCCCGCTTCATGCTGATTGACAAGCGTTCATCCCAGGCCGAATACATCATTCCGGATCATCTCGCCCACGCCGATCCGCTGATTGCAAGATTCGAACGGTGGGCTCGCGACAACCTCTCTTCTGGATTTTCGCTTCAGGAAGCGGCGAGCGCATTGTCCATCGGCACACGCACCTTGCAGCGCCGCACCGAGGCAGTGCTTGGCAAGTCGCCACTGGCATTTTTCCAGGACCTGCGAATCGAACGGGCCAAGCACCTCGTTTCGGTTGGCTACGACCTCGAGCTCATTGCGAGCGAGGTTGGCTACGCCGACTCGGCGACATTGCGAACTCTGTTGCGTCGGAAACTAGGCCGCGGGGTACGGGAACTTCGGGCTCAGATGCGGTAGCGTCGTGACGCTGACCCGCACTTCTCCTTTTTGCTGCAAGCTAGTTCATGTCGGCAGTTGTTCCCCGGCCTGCTCTCGGACGATGAACTCGGCGTACCGGTCCGGCCAATTCTCATCATGTTGGCCAGTCAGCTTCTCGTGTGCGCCGTGTGCGGCCGCAGCACGGCGAAGCGCACTCGCCAGGTCCATCGCCGAAGAGAATGTCGTGGCGTGCGGATCGACCCGGCCTGGCCGCCGTGCGGTCACTTCCTGGAAAACCCAGCCGTTCCCGTCGGGGTCGCTGAACGAAGCGAAAGAACCGTAGCTGGCCCGCGCAGGGTGCGGGCCGCTCACGCGTCCTTCTTCACCGGCATGGTGGAATACGCCGCCGACGTCGTGGAAGATTTCGCTCACGTCGACGCCACGATTGACAAGCTCTACGCGCGCAGCGTCTACGTCAGACACAATGAGATGGAGTCCCTGCGCTGATCCGGGCTCGGCCGTCGTGACACCCTTGCCGAAAAGGACCGAGCATTGCGATCCCGGCGGCGTGAAGTGGACAATCCGAAACTGATCATCCTTTACCATATCGACGTCGAGCCTCCAACCTAACTCAGCGTAGAACTGTTTCGCGCGATCGACATCCGACACGGGAATGACAACTACCTCTAGCTTCATATCGACCGTTCTCGCTCGTCCGTTCTCTGTCGCAGCTTTGCTGCCCGTCTGTCCAATGGTCATGTCAAGCTCCTTACGATTGGATATCCGATCACACCGTAACGATGTTCATACCGATCTCGGTGTTGCCGTGCACAGACTTCGAGTAGGGGCAGATCTGATGGGCCAGCTGTGCGATTGCCTCGATGACTTCTGTTGCCAGACCCGGCACGCGGATGGTGAACTGGGCGCCGGGCAACCCTACGGTACCAGTCTGCCCAATGTTTACCCGGATGTCCACGGTTCGTGGGTAAGATCACAAACCGCCATTCACATGCGTGTTCGGTCGGACGTTCAGGTGTCGGCGCCGCACCCGGAACCGGCCATCCGATTGTCAAAGACGAAGGCTCCTTCTCGGCCGAAGCCGACGTTCGTCAGCCCCCCGGCGGCGCAGAAGCGGGCCAGGGTGGCAAGACTGTCGCCGCGGCGTTTCAACGGCATGCGCGGCTGTCATCCGGCATCTAAGCACGCGCCGGGAATGCCAGAGGCTTGCCGACCGGCACAGTTTCCAGGTAGCCGCGTCCCATCTCCCGCTCAAAGCTCGACGGATCGCCCTCCCACACGATCTGGCCATGCTCCAGTACGTACACCCGGTCCGCATGCGGCAACGCAAACGTGACGTTCTGCTCGCCCAGCAACACCGTAATCGGCGTCGTCCGCTGCAATGACTCCAGCGCCTTCGACAACTGCTCCAGGATCACCGGCGCAAGCCCCAAGGTCGGCTCATCCAGGATCAACAGCCTCGGTTGCATCATCAGCGCGCGGGCAATCGCCAACATCTGCTGCTCGCCACCCGACAACGTGCGCGCCGTCTGACGCTGCCGCGATTTCAAAATCGGAAACAAGTCGAAGAGCCACGCCAACTGATCCGCACGCGTAGCTTCGGCAAGATGGTATCCGCCAAGGTCGAGGTTCTCACGCACCGTCATGTCGTTAAAGAGCTCACGGGTCTCCGGACATTGCACGACGCCCGCCCGCGCAATTGCTGCACCGCTCATCCCTCGCAAATCCTGTCCGCCAAAACGGATCGTGCCTTGGTAAGGCACAAAACCCGAAATGGCGTTGAACAGCGTCGTCTTGCCGGCGCCATTCAGTCCCACCAACGAGACGAATTCCCCTTCGCGCACATGAAGGCTCGCGCCGTCGAGCGCCCGCGCCTTGCCATACAGCACGCCGAGGTCCTCCACCTCGAGAATCTCTGGCTTGCCGATCACCTCGCCACGCGAGCGCTCCCTTGTCTCGATCTTGCCGCCTAGATACACGCGCCGCACCGTCTCGTTCTGCATCACCTCGTCGGCCGTGCCCTCGGCAATCTGCTCGCCCAGATACATCGCAAGCGCCCGGTCGACCAACGCGGCCAGACTCTTGACGTTATGGTCCACCAGCAGCACAGCGCGGCCTTCGGCGCGAAAACTGCGGATCAGCGCGGCGAACGACTCCGACTCTGCCAGCGTAAGGCCGGCGAATGGCTCATCGACCAGCACGACCTTGGGATCGCGCGCGATCGCCTTCGCCATCTCCATGCGGCGCAGGTCAGCGAACGGCAAGGTCGCGGGATAACGGTGCATCACTGCGCCAAGCTCGACGCGCTCGGCGATTTCGCGGGCACGGCGGTTGACATGCGGATCGGCGAATAGCTTGATCAACGAGTCGGGCAGGAGCGCCAGCTTGATGTGCTCGAGCACCGTCTGCCGATGCAGCGGGCGCGAGTGCTGAAAGACGATGCCCACGCCTGCCCGGGCAATCCGGTGCGGTGCCCACCCCGCCATCTCCGTGCCGTCCATCTTTACGGATCCGGCATTGGGCCGCTCGATGCCCATGATCAGCTTCATCACGGTCGACTTGCCGGACCCATTCGGGCCGATGAGCCCGAGGATCTCGCCGGCCTCGATGTCAAAACCGATGTCCTTGACCGCGACCAGGCCGCCGAAGCGCTTGGTCAGGCCGCGTACCGAGAGGCGGGCGGCTGCGCTCATTCTCGCTCTCTCACGCGCAGCAGGTTGCCGAGCAGCCCGTCCGGAAAGAACAGGATGACCGCTAGCGCCAAGGCTGCGACCACGAAGGTATTGATCTGGCCCAGCGGCCGCAGGAACTCGCCGGCCACGATCAGGAACACCGCACCGAGCACCGCGCCCAGGATGGTGCGACGGCCACCAAGCACAGCGGCGATGATGATCTGCACGCCTACCCCCAAGTCCACGACCGTGCTGACGGAAGCCGTGCCCTGGTAGAACACCAGCATCGCACCGGCCACACCGGAGAACACCGCGCTGACGCAAAAGGCCGCGAGCTTGTGCTTGGTCACATTGAAGCCGAGCGCCTGCGCGCCGATGGCGTCCTGACCGCTCGCCTGCAGGATGAGGCCGATCGCCGAGCGCGACAGGCCGAACAGAATGACCGCGCACACCACGAGAAACGCGAGCGCGTACCAGTAGTTTTGCTCCGCGCTGATGGACATGATGTCAGGCACGGTCATGCCGATCTCGCCGCCGGTGACGCCCGCGAAGATCACAATAGCGTTCTGCAGCAACAGCACCGCGACAAGCGTGATCAGACCGAAATACGGACCGCGCAAGCGCAGTGCAGGCACCGCCAGCAGCAGCCCCCCGACCAGCGCGACAAGGCCGCCGGCGACGATACAAACGGGAATCGGCGGTCCCCACCTCGCGTCGAGTATCGCGGCCGTATAGGCGCCGAGACCAATCAGAAACGTGGGACCGAAGTTGACCTCGCCGGCGAAGCCGAACAGCAGGTCCCAGGCCATCGAAAAGACGCCGAAGTAATAGGCGACGGTGAGGATGCCGAGAATATAGCCGGACACCCACCAAGGCAGCGTGGCCGCCGCGACCGCCAGCGCTACGGCGGACCACAGCATCCGGGAGCGAACAAGATTAGTCACTGTGCCCTCCGGCTAGCGCCGCCCCAGGAAGCCCTGCGGCCGCAGATAGACGACCAGCACCAGCAGCACGAGTGCGGGCAGGGGGCGCAGCGTCGGTGCGATGAGATAGGCGGTAATGGTCTCGAGATAGCCGACGACATACGCGGCCATCAGCGAGCCCGACACACTGCCCAGCCCGCCCAGCACCACGATCGAAAAAGCGCTTGCCGTGAGCTGGCCCGTATTGTTGGAGCTGACACCGAGGAACGATGCAAGCAGCACGCCTGCGACGCCTGCGAGCACACCGTAGAGGGTCCACGCGAGCAGATAGACGCGGGAGAGCTCGAAGCCGAGCAACGTCAGCCCGCGCGGGTTCATCGATGCGGCGAGCAGCGCCTTGCCGGCCCGCGTGCGATTGACGAAAAACCAGAGCAGGCCGATGACGACCCAGCAAACGACCGCGATCATCACCTCGTTGAGTGGCGTACGCACGCCCGCGATGGTCACGACGCCCGCGAACAGGGGGCGCATCGTCACCGGGTTGTCGGTGAAGAGGTAGGCCATGCCCTGCTGGATCATGATGCCCCACAGCAGTGTGCCGGTCAGGACGAAAATCTCTTTCTCCTCGCGCGGAATCGCGGCGGAGCGCTGAATCGGCCGCACGACCATCAGATAGGTAATGTACGCCGCGACCATGCCGGCAAGCACGCCGAGCAGCGTGCCGAGCCAGGTGCCGAGGCCGGCCTCGCCGGCCAGCAACCAGCCCATCAACGCCGCAACCAACATCACGCCGCCGTGGGCGAGGTTGAGGACACCGGACACGCCAAAAATAAGCGTGAAGCCGATCGCGCCCAGTGCGTACAGGGAACTGATGGCAAAACCGTCGATGAGAATTTGCAGCCAGACCATGCGCGACCCTTGGGTTAGGCTAACGGCCAGAATCCGTTACCTGAGAGGCGGCCGGAATCCCGGACAATCCCGGCGCCCGGCCATATCTAGGTTGCGCGACTAGTTGGCGCTTGCCTGCTGCAGCTTGATGAAGGACGGGAACTTCACGGTTCCGTTGGCGAGAGCTTTCGGCCAGATCGCGACTTGCTTGCCGTCCTGCCATTGCAGGTTGATGCCAGTGATGTAACCCGGACCATATTTCAGCGCGTGGGTGAATTGGTCGCTCCGGCCGTAGAACTGCCAGCGGCCGATCGTCCCGGTGTAATCGGTCTTCTCGAGCGCATCGACCATCTTGTCCGGATCCGTCGCGCCCTTGTTGCGCCTGATCGCATCCGCGAGGATGTACACCAGGTCGTAGCTCGTGAAGCCGCAATAGGCCGGCGACACGCCGAACTGCTTGGTGTACGCATCGACGAAGGGCACCGTCTTTGGCGTAATCGCCACACCGGGGGCGGCGGCGGAGGCCGTGATGACGCCTTCGGTCGCGCCGTTGGTGTCCTTCCAGAAGCTGGTGGTCGTGGCCTGCGAACTCTGTCCGGTCAGCGGGATCGGCACTTGCTGGTCATGCCACTGCACCGTAGGCTGCACCCCCACGTGGCTGATGCCGGTGGTGATCGTATCGGGATGCTTGCTTTCGATCTGGTTGTAGATCGGCGTGAAGTCCGTCGTATCCGGATTGAAGCGGATGTGATCGAGCACCGTGAGCCCCGCCTTCGGCAGGCACTCGAGGAAGCGCTCGTCGAGCGGCTTGGTCCATGCCGCATCCTCGCTCATCACGACCGTTGTCTTCATCTTGAACTGACCGACCAGGATGTCATGCGAGAAGTCGCAGATCGACTGGGCAATGAAGGCCGAGGTCATCCAGCCGTGGAAGGTGTACTTGTAGTGATCGTAGTCGTCGTGGACCTGTTTGGAGATGTCGTTGCTTGCCGCACCGGGCGTAATGAACGGCATCTTGAGCCGCGCTGACCAAGGCTCCATCGCCAGCGCCACCTCGCTGATGTAGCTGCCGATCACGGCCACGACCTTGTCCTGGCTAGCGGCGCGCTGGAACGCGCGCACCCCGTCGGAAGCCGACGAGTGGTCGTCGTAAGCGATGATCTGGATCGGCCTGCCGTCGACGCCACCGTGCGCATTGATTTCGTCCGCTGCGAGCTGAGCGGCCTTGGTGATCGACGCGCCGGCCACCGCCGATTCCTCGCCGATCACCCCGATCTTGATGGGGTCTCCCGCCGCGTAGGCCGAGACTGCGAGACCGAGTGCCACTATTGTCGTACCGGTACGAATGACGCGGTACAGGGTCCGCCCCGTATTGCTGTTGTACATTGTCTGTTCTCCGATTCTTCTGTGCGGTCGTGGAGCAACATTTGCCAGATACAGTGCAGCAATTACGAATGTGCAGACAACATAGCATTCGTTCGGAATGTATTACAT
>Ga0302220_10002718_pt1 | contig 12726 bp, 16 predicted proteins | sample II_Palsa_E1_3_FD_194572 | JGI IMG/M metagenome (GOLD analysis project Ga0302220, IMG submission 194572) | Peat permafrost microbial communities from Stordalen Mire near Abisko, Sweden - II_Palsa_E1_3 | ecosystem: Environmental > Terrestrial > Soil > Palsa > Peat permafrost | place: Sweden... | reverse complement strand
GGCTGGTTCATAACTGAAAAAGAAACGAAAAAGATTTTAGAGCTGAAAGGGAAAAAAAACAACCCAACCAACCTGTGAAAGTGCTGGCACGGCTGAAGAGGTTCCGAAGGGTCCCGCCGGTCCTTCGATCGGCATCACGAGGAGTCTGGCCATTGAGGATGTTGGAGAGGTACGCGCGGACCTTGCCGCTTGCCTTTGTTTCGATGGCAATATCGAGGGCAGACTTGCCTGCAAGGGTCTTTATGTTGATATCGATGTGCGCTTCGATAAAGGCCTTGACGAGATCATAGTTGTTGCTTTCGACGGCAAAGTGCAGACCATTCTTGCCCGTGTCGGGGAGGCACGTGTTGACCTCAAAGCCGTTTTTCAGGTATGTGTTCAATGCTCGAATCTGCTGCGAGGGCTTGGCGGAGACGATAGTCTGGAGCATGGCCTTGTGGTCCAGGACGGAATACTAGAGTGGAAAGCTACTTTGTCAAAACGACTTGGGACAATGCGGAATGCACCTTTGGTGGCAGCTCCTGCTGCGAGCGAGCAGTGATTGAGTTTCCGGCCGCAGCGCCGTTGGCGAGGGCGGGCTTGGCCTTGCGGACAGAGCGGACGAGCTCGAAAAACGCGCTGTCGATGTTGGTTCGCTGCTTGGCCGATGTCTCGAAAAAGGGAACTTTCAGGGTCTTGGCCAGGTTGGCGCCATCTGGCAAGAGTACGCATCCAGACTACCACCACCACCCCCCCCCAAAAAAATAATAAATTTTACCTTCGGCAGTGACCTCGCGGTCGGTGGCGGTGCAGTCCGAGTGGTTTCCAACGAGGACGATGGGAAACGACGTGGCATCAAACGTGCGCAAGATCGACTTGTGCAGCGCCGGGATAGTGCTGAACGTGCGCCTGTTTGTGACAGCATAGACCATGAGGATGCCGTCTCCTTGGCGGATGTACTGCTCGCGCATGTTGCTGAAAAGGTTGGTTGGCAGTGGTTGGCATAGAGTCAAACTGTGACTGCTGGACGCAGCGAAAATACCTGTACTCTTCCTGACCAGCCGTGTCGACAATGTGCATCTTGACGGGCACGCTGTCCACCAGCTGCTCGGTGACGTACGAATCCTCGACGGTCGGGTCGTACTCCTCCATAAAGTGGTTGTCGACAAACTGGATTGTCAACGCCGACTTTCCGACACCTGCCCATTTAAAATTTTTTTTTTTTCCTTCATTAGTGCAGTCTCTGTCGCCACCAAACAAAGGGCGCAGCAGGGCGTGCGTACCTCCGTCGCCCACGACGACAAGCTTGACCGTTTGCATCAGTGTTTCAGGCCCACCTGAGGAAAAAAACAAAAGTGTGACCACGTCAGGGGGATGCACATGATAAAAAATGTTGCAAAACTTGTTTTTCTGAAGGCACTTTCACATGTCAAACCCCACTTCCTTATTTACGCACTTTCTTCGTTCGACCGAGTACGCGCAGGATGGCACAGCAGCAGCAGCAGCAGCAGGCAAAAGGTGCGCTTCTTTATCCCACGCCCCCGTGGCTGCCCTTCCAACGCCCGGTTTGTTTTTGTAGCTCTCTACGAGTGCGCGAAGCTGGGGGACGTGTGTGGAGTAAAGGGCTGTCTGTCGAAAGGCGTCCTGCCCGACGTGCTTGCGGAGGAGGTCACGGAGACGGCGCTCGCTGTTGCGGCTGCCTGTGGACATATCCAAGTCGTCCAGGCGCTCGTTTCCGCCGGCGCTTCTGTTCACCACATCATGCAGAGTATTTCGGCCCCCCCCATATAAGATAAAAAAAAAAAAGGATAAATCGATAACCGACAGATGGAAAAACACCCCTGCTCGCCGCAACCGACAACGGGCACGTCGACGTGATTAAATGCCTGCTGGCTGCCGGGGCAAACGTGAACATCCCGGCGGACGACTGGTCGCCTTTCCTCCGATTGGGGGTACCGCCGCCAATCGTCATTGCGGCCCAGACGAGCAATGCAGACGCGCTGCAGGCCCTCATCGACGCTGGCGCCGATGTGAACAAGCCATTTACGCAGAGTACCAAGCAAACGCCTTCTAGTTTTTAAAAAAAATTAAAATTTCGACAATGCAAATAGACGGGGCGACGGCGCTGCACATTGCCTCGCAAAAGGGAGACGTCACCTGCATCAAAAAATTGCTGGCGTCCCGCGCCAACCTGGACGTGACCAGCACCAACGGGTCAACCCCGCTGCACGCCGCTGCCGGAGAAGGTCGATCGCACGCCGTCCAAATGCTCGTTTCTGCGGGTGCAAGCATTGACGCGACCGACAAGGTGAACGGCTCCACTCCTCTCTCCAAGGCCATCGAGAATGGCCACACGCACACGGCCAAGGCCTTGCTCGCACTGGGCGCCTCAGTGCACAACGCGGCCGTCGGTAAACATCTGCCGAGAATAAAAATCAAGTTTGACTTTTTCTTAATTGCAAAAGCAGGAGGCGTGACGCCGCTGCACATCGCCAGCCTCAAGGGCAATACAGAGGTCATCGGCGCTCTCTTGGACGCCGGTGCCTCGATCAGCAAGGAGACTGACGAAGGCTACACTGCTCTTCTCATAGCCAGACGATTTGGCCACGATGACGCCGCGTCGATGCTTGTAGTTGCCCAAAATTAGAAGCGGATAGATCTTTAAAAACTGTTGTCCTCGACAAAAAAAACAACAACTGAATTTCAGAGAGCAATGTCAAGGGTCTGGGAAGAGCCGTTTTGGATGGTCACGGTGTACGATACGGGGGACGGGATGGACGGCGACGAGACGACGAGGGTCCACGTGCCTGCAGGGAGGAAGATGCCGTACAGGCCAAACACGGGGTCCGAGGCGGCATTGAGATCCTGGCCAAACTCGCGCACGGTGATCGACGCCTTGACCGCCGCGCCGTTGTGGGTGATGTGGCCCACGAGCGACACGGGCTTTTCAAGGAAGGCAAGCAGCAGCGGCCAAACACGCTCAAACTCGTCCAGGGCGTTGGCGTACGGTGGCTGGAAGGCCTGCGCCGTCTCGACCAGGAACGAGTAGGCCGTCAAGTTTTTGATGGTCCACTCGTGGTGCTGACCGTCTGTGCAAAAAAAATTTTCAATCGAGTTTTTAAAAAAATAAAATAAAAAGTGGCCAAACCGTCAGAGGGACGGCGGTAGGCATAGTCGGCGAGCTCGGCGAGGACAATGGCCTCGTCCACGATAAACGCGTCCACGGCGTCGGCAATGGGCTCGCAGAGGAAGCTGTGCACGACCTCCTGACCGTACGAGTGGAAGTTGAGGAGCTTGACAATGTTTTTTTCGAGCGAAAAGTCAATGAGGATCTGCGTCTCGGCCTCTGACTCTGGCGCCGAGCCCTTGTACGTCTCAGAAGTAGGTAGGCTGCTGCCGGAGCACGTGCTGTCCCAGCCTGGACGTGTCAACGTTTACGTGCTATCCCGTTGAGAGAACGATGTTTATTTTACCGTGCTCAAAGTTGCGGTTGACGTCGACGCCATAGACGTTGCCGGTGGGGAAACGATTCTTGCGCCACATGTTGTCGTCGGTCCAGACGTACTCGTAGCCCTCGGGATTAACTGCAGTGGTTTTTTATCTAATTATTTGGAAAGGCGACAAATTCTTATACCGGTGGGGAAGAAATAAAGCTCGTTGTTGTCGACAATGGCCTTGATCGCAGCATTGGTTGCGTACTCGCTCGTGAGCTTCTTGATGGCCTCGACGATGAGGACAGGCGTGACGATCTCGCGGGCGTGGATGTTACCCTGGGGTTGTGTGTGTGTGCGTGTAAACAAACAAAAAGATAGTTTAGACTGTCGTGCATACATTGACGAGAACAGAGGGCTCGTTGTCCTCGTGCACGGTGACGTTGTCCGAGATCTTGATGCAGGGGAGAACAAAGCCGCCGTAGGTGTAGCCCGGGCCAAACACGGTCGTGTCGACGACTTGGGCAAGGTCCGGGTAGGCCGCCTCGATCGCGCGCAGGAACTCGACGATCTCTTGCAGGTCAGAGTAGCCTTCGGGCAAACGCAGCAGTGCGCTATCGCCGGCAGGCTTGGGGAACTTGGAACGGAGGGGCTGCGAGCGCTCGACGACCGTGAGCTGCGCGCCCAGCGCCGTCAGCTCTGCAAACTCGTCCTGCGAGAGGTAGAGCTCGACCGTGTCTGCGTCCAATTTGTGGTAGTCCAGGCGGGACAGGAACATCTCCGTCACCTGGTCCTTCCTCGGCGACGCATGAACGCGCAGCGACAGCTCGTCGGTCGGAATCGCCCGAGCCGACGACAGCAGCAACGCCGTTGTCACGAGTGCGATCGTGTACAGGGAGCGCATTTTGGAAATCATGGCGGGTGCTTTTTGTAGGTTGGGGTGGGTCTGTGGGGTGTGTGGGGTGTGTGGGGTGGGGATCTTTGTAGACTTGGCGGCAGGCAGGGCGCCGTCTTCCGATGAGCGCTTGCCAGTGTGAGCGGCGGCTTGAGGAGCTTCGGACGACGACACCAGACGGTACGCTGTCGATCGTCGATCGCGGCTGCATCGGGCCCACGTGACGGGCTGCCTCGACGATGGACATGCCGTTGGCCTGGAGGAGGAGAATCGCTTTTTGACGAATGATTTCGTCGTGGGCTCGAGCGATGCGGCTGGCGATGGCAGCAGGAACCTGGGGCATGATGTGTGGGATCATGATGGTGGTGCGGCGCTGCGCTTCATCGACCATCAACTTGTACTTGTGCACAAGCATGGGATGGGGAGGGGGGAACGACGGCAGAGCGCGCTTGGCCGGCTTGGAGGGGACGAAGTCCAAGTTGGCGCCCATCAGGGCCTGGAACCGGGTCATCGCCTCCGATGATCGCAGGAGCGTGAAGGACGCGTTGTAGACGCTTGACTGGGTCGCGTAGCTGTGACGCATCTGGGTGGCCAAACCTGACATCGCGTCGACCGAGCCGTCCACGAGGTGGCCAAAGATCGGGTTGTGGTTGCGGTTGCGGACTTCAGGCTGTTCCGAGTCATCATCGTCGTACTCGTACTCTTTTTGTTTGGTTGGCTTTCCAACCCGTTTCCCCAGCGCCGCCACGTCTGCGTCGTCCATGAGCCTGGTATTACGAAAACGCCAACAGTGTGAGCAGAGAGAGGGAAGGACAGAGTGGAGTAGGATAGGACAAAACAAAGGCGGCAGAGGTCGTGTGACAAGGGTCTCATAGCCATGGGCGAACATCAAGAAATATGGCCGCGGTACTAGTACTTTGAAGTACTTTCATTTTGGTACCTGTACTTTATACCGGTACTTTGGTACCGGTCCCGATCCCTAGTTGCGGTTGCGGTGGCAGAGCTTCTTGTGCAGGAGGCAGACGAACGGGACGGGGGTGTGCTTGATCATAGGCCGCGACGAACTGACGGATTACGACGACGAGGACGAGGACGACGACAGCAACAGTGCCGACCTCGATGAAAGGCCTGACCTCGCCGCAGAGCTGATGGCCAAGATGGCCAAGTTGGTGTCCACATCGTTCGCCACCGACGAGGCAACTAAAATGCTCAAGGTGAACGACACTGGCAGCCGTCCCGAGCTGCGCACTGCCAGTGCCTTACAGGTCAGGGTTGCCTTGTACGCAGCCCTCTGCCTGTTCACGGCGTGGGCTGCCTCCGAGTACGCCAGCGGACCGGCCACGCTGCAAAAACTGGAGACGGAGATACTGTCGACCCTGCGCCAGCTCGTGGCCCAACACTCATCATCACACTCGTCGTCATCACAGTCGTCGTCGTCGCAGCGCCAGTCGCGCTCACAGTCCCAGCTCCACCAGCAGCGCCGCCGCAAGGGGCTCTGCTTCACGTGCGGTGAGGCGGGCCACCTTCAGCGCGAGTGTCCCCAGCGCGCGCCGTCGGCCACCACCGCCCCGGGCGTCGCCGGCGCCGCGGGGCCGGATTTTCGCCTGTAGGCGGGAGCACCAACAAGGCCGTCGACGAGATGCTGGCGGCTGGGATCATCCGACCAAGCACGTCGTCGTATTGTTCACCAGTCGTCCTGGTATCGAAACCTGATGGGTCGTCTCGGTTCTGCGTGGACTACCGTGGGCTGAACGCGGTCACGGTCCCGGACAAGTTCCCGATGCCGCTGGCGCGCGACATCTTTGACGCCCTCGGCAACTTTGCGGCCTTCAACATCATGGACCTGGCGTCGGGCTTCTTCCAGATTCCCATCCATCCGGACGACGCCCACCTGACCGCTTTCCAGTGCGACACGGGCCTGTTTGAGTTTGTGTGCCTCCCGTTTGGTGTCATGAACGGGCCAGCCGTGTTCTGCCGCGTCATCGTCTCGCTCTTCCACGGCATGGGCAAGAACGAGGTGGCCTCGTTCGTCGACGACCTGATCTCCCCGGCCAAGGACGAAGGCGACTCGCTCCAGAAGCTGCGGCTCATCTTCGCGCGGCTGCGTTCGGTGGGCCTCAAACTGCGCCTGGACAAGTGCAAGTTTGGCCGCCGATCCGCCACGTTCCTCGGCCACCGCGTGTCCCCCGAGGGCCTCGCCGTCAACGAGTCCAAGGTTGACGCCGTGGCCAAGCTCGCGCCGCCGTCGTCGGTGCTACAGGTACGCCAGTTCTTGGGCCTGGCCGGCTACTACCGCTCCTTCATCCCTATGTTTGCCGAGATCGCCCAGCCGCTGTTTAAGCTGACCCGCCACAACGCCCGGTTTTCGTGGTCCAGCGAGTGCGAGGCGGCGTTTGAGCGGCTGCGGCAGGAGCTGTCCTCGGCCTGTGTGCTCGCATTCCCCGACTTTGCACGCCCGTTCCTGCTCGCGACGGACGCGTCCCGTTCGGCTCTCGGCGCAATCCTCTCGCAAGACTTTGGCACGCCGGACCGCCCTCTCGTCCGCCCCATCGCTTTTGCGAGCCGTTCGCTCAAGCCCGCCGAAATGAACTACACCATCTTTGAGCTGGAGTGTTTGGCCATCGTCTGGGGCGTCCGCTACTTCCATTCTTACCTCCACGGCCGCCACTTCCTGATCGAGTCCGACCACCGCGCCCTGGCGTTCCTGCGCGCTTCCCCTGAGTCTGTGTCGCCTCGGGTGGAGCGCTGGATGATGGCCCTGCAGCGCTACAGTTTCACCGTCCGCCATCGGCCTGCCAAGGAGCACGCCCACGTCGACGCGCTGTCACGGCTTCCGGTGGTAGCTACCGTCAGCGGCGTGCCCACGGTGCCACCGTTCTCTCTCTCTGAGCTCGTGGATGCTCAGCGGACCGACGCGACCATGTCCTTCATCATGAGCTTCTTGGTGTCGGGCGAGCAAGCACTGCCGGCGTCGCCTGAGGCCGCTGCTCTCGTCCGTTCCCAAGCCGCTGCGTGCTTGATCGACTCCAAGGGGCGCCTGTGCGTGCTGCGCGAGGGCGTGTCCCACGTCTGGGTGCCGCCGACGATGGTTCCCAAGGTTTTGCGTGCTGCTCACGATGAGCTGGGCCACCTTGGCGCGGACCGCTGCTTGGAGAGGCTGACGGCGATCTGCTTCTGGTCTTCGATGGCTGCCGACGTCGCCAACTGGTGCCGCTCGTGCCCCGCCTGCGCGCGTGCGGTGACCCACCGTTCTGCGCCTGCCGGCCTGCTTCAGCCCATCTCGTCGTCGGCCCCCCTCGACCTGGTAGTCATGGACTACATCACGTCCTTGCCGGTCTCGTCCTTGGGCAACAAGCATATATTCCTATTCATGGATCACTTCTCCAAGTGGGTGGTCGCCGTCCCCGTCCCTGCCGCCGACGGTGACACCACTGTGCGCCTCCTGATCGACCGCCTGCTCTGCACCCTGGGGTGCCCGTCGCGCCTTCTGTCGGACAACGGCACACACTTCATCAACTCCAAGGTCAACGGGTTGTGCGCTGCTCGCGGCATCGAGTTTGTCCATGGCCTGCCCTACCACTCGCAGACACAGGGGCTGATCGAGCGGTTCAACGCGACGCTATATGACATGCTCAAGAAACATGTTAGCGCGGACCAGACGGATTGGGACGTACACCTGCCGTGGCTGCTGTGGTCCTACAACACCTCGGTACACTCATCCACAGGCGTCTCTCCGTTCCAGGTTCTCCACGGCATTCCTCCGCCCGCCCCGACTGCGTCTCTCGAGCGTCCGTCTTCTGCCGTTGGTGCTCCAGCCGAGTTTGCTGAGACCGTTCGCGTCGGCGTTCGTGCTACCTCTGAGACCGTGGCTTCCGCTCTCGCCGACGCTGCTCTACGCGCCAAGACCCAGTATGACAAAGGCCGCCGCGATGTGTCGTTTGCAAAAGGCGACTTTGTGATGGTCTACACTCCCCAGCCGCGCAAGGGTCTCTCCCCCAAGTTCCAGTCTTTGTGGTCTGGCCCTTACCAAGTTGAGGAGGTTGTCAACGACATCAATCTCCGCGTCAACATGGGCTCCAAGTCTTCCGTGGTCCCCATCACCCGTGTCAAGCCGTCTGTCCTCCGCACCGTTTCTGTCCCGTCCAGCGTCTTCGTTGCCGAACCCGCTGCTGCTGAAGACTCCGTCGCGGCCCCTGATCCAGCCACTGCTCCCGTTTCTGTCGACGTCGACCCTGCCGCTGTCGCTGTTCCCGCTGTCGTCGTCGAGAATGCCACTGCCCCTGCCGTTCCTGATGCTGTCGCCGATGAGGCTGCACCTGCTGCTCCGCCTTTGGATCCGTACATTCCCGGTCATGACTACGAGATCGAGTCCCTCGTCGACCGCAAGCCGTCTGGCCGTGGCCGCTCGTACCGCGTGCGGTGGACTGGTTTCGGCTCTGAGTTTGATGAATGGATCGCCCGCTCCAACCTTCCGCGTCATCTCGTCGATGCGTATGACCGCGACCATCCTCTCCCGGTTCCTGCCGATCCGCCTCCCCCTCCTCCTGGTACCCGTTCTTCGGCCCGTCTCCGTGCTCACCCTCAGGCTCACCAAGATCATTGAGGCCGAACCCCTCCGAAATGCAAGTTTTGTCTTATTGTCTGTTTAAAGTGGTCTAGTGGTCTTTACCACAGTCACTCTGTCGCTGTCTCTTTCAATCACTCTATAGTATTTGTACTGTCAGTTTTATTATTCTCGTTCGTTAACAGACGTGACACTGTGCCATGATTAAATACTTTGTCAATGACTCCCTGGTCAGTGTAGATTTTTTTTGGTGACCAAGAAAGCCAGCTGATTGGCCGCGACCAGCTTGACACACTTCCACGCCTCGGCGCTCGTCACGGCCACGTCTGGCTGCACCTTGAACCGCTGCATCGCAGGCACCATATCCAGGCCCAAAATCACGAGGCCGACGCCCCAGAAGACGACCAAATGGATCGCGCCAGGCAGCACAAACTGCAGCGTCTTGGGCGACAGATGCGTCGTCAGCAGAGTCCAGATCTCGTTCAGCGGCGCCGACATGACTGGCGAAAATAATAAACCCGTGTAACAGAAAAATAATTAAAGATGGCCGCGAAAGAGTGATGTGGAGCACCCACCTGTGCTGTGCCAAGAGGACGACAATTCTTTTCAATGTGGAGGCAAGAAGATCGATGGTGCTGCCCCCACGATGAAGTCCTGTGCAAAGCCGAGAAAGAGCAACACGTTTTCAAGTGTATTATAATAGCCGCTAGGATCCCCACTCTTCTCTGGAGCCAATCAATAACTTCCGCCGGTGTTTGACCGTGTTTCGTTTTTTAATTTGTTTTCATCCCGCAGCCGACGACACACAAGTCGGGAAAGCATGCCCAAAGGACCCGCAAACAGCGTACCTACCAGGGTGTGCGGCGGGAAGACAGAATGCGGTTTGTCCTTGCGAGCCCACTAATTCTTCCGAATTATTTATTGGCTGGCCACATGGCTCCTTTGGAGCGTTTCATTTTCTCGCGCACTCGGTCTACCACTTTCCTTTGGCGTTTTCATTCAGCGTTTTCCGCCCGAAGGCGAGAGAGCTGGTTACGTGTGTTTGTCGTGCTCTTTTCTTATCGACACCCATTTGCCGGGACCACAAAAAAGTCATTCATTTGCTTGTGATAAAACGGAGGTTTTCAAACTCAATTGTTTTTCGTCTTTCCTGCTGCGGTAATTTGCATTTTGACTTCTCCTCTTATACCTTTCCAGCCAGTGTGGCCCGGTGTCTTTCCTTGTCTTCCCTCAGGCTCTTTGCCTAATAAACGACCCCTGTTCTCGGTTTCCTAATTTCCACCAATGAAAATCCGAATGGCAGGCACGAGCGAGTATGGGACGCGCAGTTCAGCTCGTCAGTTTCCTGCTGGTGGTCTGGAGCACAAGCACCGATGCCTTCTCCAGCTTTACCCAGGCTGCGCTGACCATCGACTCGGACACTGGCTCGGGCAGCTACTTTGGCACGTCCATCTCCGTCTCGGGCAACGTGGTGGCCGTGGGCTGGCCTCAGGCCAACATGTTCAACCTCGTGTACGAGTACTACCACGACAGCGGCGAACCCGCGACCTCGGGCAACGGCTACGTTACGCTGTACAGCTGCGCAACAGCAACATGCACATACGCGACCCGTTTCTCGCCGAGCTGGGATAAAAACAGCAATGCCATGTTTGGTGCATCTGTTTCTTTGGGTGCCAGCGGTACGTTTCTCATTGTGGGCGCACCCAGATCAGAGTACGATGGCGATTTATCCGATGAGCCGTGGACGGGTGCCATCGGCATGTACTCGTGCCCATCACCGACCACGTGCTCTGAAATTAGCATGAAGGACGATGAAGGCTACGAGTACGGCTACAACTACAAAAACGAAAAATGTATTCGAAGTGCATTTGAGATGCGTTTGAGATGCAAAGTAGTGACGAGGCGTGCAATGTAGCGACGAGGCGTGCCGTTTTTGAGATGCAAAGTAGTGACGAACGAGGCGTGCCGTTTACGTTGTGGTTGCAGAAAGCAAGATATTTTTTATGATAAAATTTTGATTTAATTGGACACCACCAACAAAAACAAAACTTACATGTATAGGGCTCGGCCCACTGTTTCGACGCTCACTAGCGATTGTTGTTGTTGTTGTTGCCGCTGCGGTTGATCAGCGACGACCCATGCCCCGTACATAATAGGCAAACTGGGGTGCCACACGGAAGGCGACTGCAAGAAACGTGTCAGAAAAGGCATCGGTATCCATCTTCACGCGTACAGTCGATTGCGCGCTGTTGCTGCTGCGGGGTGGTAGCGGTAGCCTGAGGACGCGCTGCTGCCGAGGACGACCCTTCGGGGGCTAAAATATTAATTAAGATCAATTAAAAATACGTAATAAAAATTAAATCAAGGATACCATTGTGCGTCACTTTTGCTGCCTTTGTGCTTCTTGAGTTGGGCGCCTGATCTGCGAGCTTTCGCTTCTTGGGCTTTGGTCCTATGAAAATAATGTAAATGAAATAATTTAAGTATTTTCTTTCAACATACTGTCGCGGCGGAGGTTGGCTGGCCGGCCCTTGTTGCCAAAGTAAGACCTGACAATCGATCGTACGTTGGCGGCCGCGTTCACGTCGCGCTGGTGGACAAGGCCACAGCCGAGGCACTTGGGCGCCTTGTAGGAACCGCCGTCTCTTGATGATGTCGACACATGGGCGTCGCAGGATGAGCAGACGCTGGACGTCCCCCACTCATCGACGAGGACGACCATGCCGAATCGGGCAATGTACTCGCGCAGCTCGACGACGGGCGCCGAGACGTTCTTGCGAAACCCCGTCTGGGTAGCACAGTCGCCAACAAAGACAATCGTTTTGCGGTCTTTGCCGAGGAGCTGGTCGGCGAGGAGGGCCAGGGCACGGCTTTTGGACACTCGGCTCGAAAAGGCGAGACGGCGCCACTTGATCTGGCCGTAGTGGCGGTGCAGCTGGTGGAGATGGCCGAGATGCACATTGAGGCTGGCCTTGAGGGTGGCTGGCTCGAGGGTGGCGATCGAGTGGCGGGAGAGCTCGTTGAGGGCCTGCTTTTGGTCATGGTCCCAAACCGCTCGTGTCGCGGTGCGCTCGCCGTGTCGACACACGGAGTGGTAGTGCGCACTCGAGCGGACGAGGGGCTTTTGGTCGTGGGCCGGGTCGTCGTCGACGCCGGCAAAGAGGGCGTGCTGCCCGGGGTCAAAGAAGGCGACCCTGAAACCGAGCCCTCTGATCTCCTGGATCGAGATGTTTTGCACGAGCTGCTCGAGGAGCACGAATCCTGGTTTGATCTTGCCGCTTTCCAGCATTCTCTTGAGGTCAACAGGAGGAAGCAGATCTTCGCCTGGCGGTATCTTGGGTGTTTTCGAGACGGATGATGAAGACGAGGAAGACGCCGAGGATGCAGCTGCTGGCGAGGAAGATGACGAGGAGGCAGTTGCCAAAGACGTCTTGGTCCGGGTCCGTTTGGCGATCTCGGGCTGGACTTGCTCCTGTTGCTGCGGCTGCTGTTTCTGTGCTGCACGTAGTCGAGTTGCGGCAGTCTTGGCCTCCTTGAGCGTAGGAAGAAGGGCCTTTGTGCCGCGGGCCTCGGTCACCCAGGTCTGGACGCCGTTGGTGTGGATCTGGACGATGGGGTTGGTCGGCATCCTGGTGGTGTCGCGGTGGCCGGCGTGGACGGGCAGCAGAGCCAGATGAAAAAAGAGAGGATGCAGGGACCGGTCGAGGCCAAGGTGCACGAGGCTCTCCTTGCCAATGACCATCGACCTTGCCCCGGTCTTGTACTGCGGCGTGAGTTTAAAAAAAGACGTGGGGTCGTACGGAACCTGTGAGCACGATTATTTCAATTAAATTGTTTTAATCAATCAGGAACATACT
>Ga0302220_10002717_pt1 | contig 12726 bp, 11 predicted proteins | sample II_Palsa_E1_3_FD_194572 | JGI IMG/M metagenome (GOLD analysis project Ga0302220, IMG submission 194572) | Peat permafrost microbial communities from Stordalen Mire near Abisko, Sweden - II_Palsa_E1_3 | ecosystem: Environmental > Terrestrial > Soil > Palsa > Peat permafrost | place: Sweden... | reverse complement strand
TGAGCGCGATTGTCGGCGGTGCCAGGACCCGCACTAGTAAGACGCTTCGCACGTACGCAACACCGGCGAGCGGCACGAGGATCGTCAATTTTCCGGCCAGCCAGATTGGAGTCGCCGCGGGGCAACCCACGGCCAAAACCACAGGACGTAAGGCGCGCAAATAAATCACCTGGCGCATGCGCACTGAACGCCCGGCAAGCGCTTGCCGGGCGTTCGCGCATGCGGCGACGTTTCTGGCAGCACTTCGGGCAATTAAGCCAACGCATATCGCCATACGGTATTCCCTTAGAAGAAATCAAGCTTTTGCCGCTAAACCGCTCGATCAATGGAAAGCTGGAAACAAGGTATATTTGCCCGGTAGGTTTGCGGGTAATCCTTGGTACGGCTTCTACCGGGCCACCAAGGAACCACGTTCCCTGGAGAAATGCCATGGCAAATTGGACACCGGATCCAACGTTCTATCCCTCCCCGCGGATGGCCATGAAGGCCCCGCACGAAACCATCGCGTATGTCGCGAGTTTCGATCCCACGCGACAGGTTCCGGACGCCATTGCCGTTATAGACGTGGACCCCGCCTCCCCCAGCTATTCGCAAGTGATCAGCAACGTCGCCATGCCCAACACGGGCGACGAACTTCATCATTTCGGCTGGAATGCCTGCAGTTCCTGCTTATGTCCGAATGCACCCCACCCGCACGCCGAGCGTCGCTATCTGGTCGTGCCCGGCTTGCGATCGTCGAGAATTCATATCCTCGACACCAAGGCCGACCCGCGTAACCCTAAAATCGTGCGCGTGCTGGAGCCAGCGGAAGTCGCCGAAAAAGCGGGCTACACCCGTCCCCATACGGTTCACTGCGGACCCGAGGGTATCTACGTAGCCGCATTGGGGAATGCACAAGGCGAAGCGCCGGGCGGCATTTTCCTGATGGACCACGAGACCTTCGACATACGTGGTCAATGGGAAATAGATCGGGGTCCTCAGCAACTATCCTACGACGTCTGGTGGCACCTCGGACACGATACCCTGGTCACGAGCGAATGGGGCTTGCCTGCCACATTCGAGAACGGCCTCGTGCCGGAAATCCTGCTAGGGGGCCAGTACGGACACAAGCTGCATTTCTGGGACCTGCATACACGAAAGCATAAACAGGAAATCGATTTCGGCGCGGAGAACCAGCTCGTGTTCGAACTGCGTCCAGCCCACGATCCCACCAGGGCATACGGCTTCGTCAACTCCGTGATCAGCCTGAACGATTTATCCGCATCTATCTGGACGTGGTACCGCGACGGTGACAAATGGAGCGTCAAGAAGATCATCGAGATTCCGGCTGAGCCTGCCAACCCCGATCTGTTGCCACCCATGCTGAAGGGTTTCGGTGCAGTGCCTCCGCTTGTCACCGATATCGACCTGTCGATGGACGACCGCTTTCTCTACGTCGCGTGCTGGGGAACCGGCGACTTGCGGCAATACGACGTGTCTGATCCCTTCGCGCCAAAGCTCACCGGGACCGTGCGAATTGGCGGCATCGTCTCGCGCGAATCCCATCCAAAGGCAGCCGGACGACCCTTGAACGGCGGACCGCAGATGGTCGAGGTCAGTCGCGATGGCCGCCGCGTGTATTTCACCAACTCGCTATACGGCGCTATCGACGACCAGTTTTATCCCGATGGTCTCAACGGCTGGATGGTAAAGCTCGATGCGGCACCCGAGGGCGGTATCGAATTCGATCCGCGCTTTCTGGTCGAGTGGCCTTCCACGCACCGGCCGCATCAGGTGCGGCTCGAGGGCGGCGATTGTTCGTCGGACTCGTATTGTTATCCGTGAACCGCTGCGCTCCCAAAGCGCTCACGTCAGGCGCGCCATGAACATGGCATGGGCCGGGACGGGCCACGCATGGGAGTGGTTTGCCATTGCAGGGCTCGGGGTCTTTCATGGAATCAACCCGGCGATGGGCTGGCTGTTCGCGGTCGCCCTCGGTCTGCATCGGCATAGTCGCAAGGCCGTCCTGCTAGCGATCCCGCCCATGGCACTGGGCCATGCACTTTCTATCGGTATAGTGGCCGCGCTCGTGCTCACTACAGGGATGGTCGTGGATAGCCATCTTATCCGCATCGCAAGCGGCGCCCTGCTCGTCGCCTGGGCGGCTTACCAGGTTCGCTACGGACACCGGCACCGCGTACGGGTTGGCATGACGGCCGGTTTCGCCGGCCTCGTCCTCTGGTCGTTCCTGATGGCGAGCGCACACGGCGCCGGCCTCATGCTGATCCCGGCGCTGATCCCCTTGTGCGGGTCCATGGCGGGCCTATCCTCCGGAGCGCTCCTGGTCTCGCTCGCCGCTGTCGGCCTGCATACGCTGGCCACCTTGCTCGTGACAGGGGCCATTGCGCTGCTGGTATACGACTGGCTGGGCGTGGGCGTGCTCAGGCGCGGCTGGATCAACTTCGACAGGCTCTGGACCATCGGGCTCGCGGGCACGGGCGTGTTGCTGATCGCCACGGCTTAGCAACCGAACGCCGGATTGCTCGCCCGGCTCCGGGAAGCGCCTATCATTCATCACTCGGACGCCAAACCAGGCGACAGTTGCCAAGCGGCGATAATGTGGCTTGCGCAGTCTGCCCGCCAGACAGCCACGATCAGCTACGATTGACGTCCACGGCCTGCGGGACGCGTCCCCGCTGCGGGTTTCGCCTGATCCCGATAGAGAATCCGCGCCTTCCCTTAACCACAACCTTGTTTGTCACCAAGCGAAAACAACAATGAAAAAGACGCCCGTTTATCCAGTAAGCGAAAAAGCTTTCAGTGTTGTTTTAATTCACGCATAGGCATACCGCGATGGCTCAAAGCTACTCGAACTGGTTTGTGCGCGCGCGCCTCAAGACGCGGCAGTTGATGCTGCTCGCGGCCATGGAAGAAGAAGGCAACGTGCGCCGCGCTGCCGATGTCCTCGGCATGACGCAGCCGGCTGCATCGCGTTTATTGAAGGAACTGGAGGACGTGCTGGAGGTGCGGCTTTTCGACCGCACGCCTCACGGAATGCACGCCACGCTGTATGGCGAAGTGATGATTCGGCATGCACGCATGGTGCTCTCGAATCTGGATCAGGCGCACGACGAGATCTCCGCGTTGCGCGCGGGACTCGCGGGGCAGGTGCAGATTGGCGCGATAGCGGCTGCCGCCGCGACCATGGTGCCGCTTGCCATCGCACGCGTGAAGGCGCTTTATCCGCAATTGCAGATATGGCTGCAAGTGGAGACTTCAGACGTGATGCTGCCGCTGGTTGCGGAGGGCCACCTCGACATCATGATCGGCCGCGTACTCGAGCGACAAGGCCAGTTCAAGAATGCGGTGCGTTACGAGCCTATTGCGGAGGAACCGCTTTGCGTGGTCGTACGCCCCGGGCATCCGCTCGAACAGGCGACCGGCCTGACCATGCATGACATTGTCAATGCGGGCTGGGTTCTCCATCCACCCGGCAGCGTGCTTCGGCACAGATTCGACATGGTGTTTTCGCAGATCGGTCTCAGTTCACCGCAAAATGTGGTGAACACCAACAACATCCTCGCCATTTCGGGCATCTTGCTGCAGAGCGACATGCTCGCTGTGATGCCCGAAGAGGTTGCGCGGCAATACGAGGAATTCGGCACGCTCAAACGGCTGGCTATTGAATTGCCCTGCCGCATGGATGCATTCGGCATCATCACGCGGCAAACGCAACTATTGTCGCCCGCGGCAACCGTCGTGCTTCAGGCGCTGCACGATGCCGCGCTCGAGGTGTATGGCGCGCGGCAGGATGCCATCGCCTAGAGCCTGCGAGCCACCGGGTCGCGCAGGCGCATAAGTTATATTGCAGGTCGATCCACCATTCGCGGAGTGTTACCCATGATCATCGAAGAGAACAATCAGCTCATGCTGCGGCCACTCGAACGTACCGATCTCCACTTCGTCCACAGCCTGAACAACAACGCAAAGATCATGCGTTACTGGTTCGAAGAACCCTACGAAACGTTCTCTGAGTTGTCGCAACTATACGATCGCCACGTCCACGATTTGCGTGAGCGCCGCTTCGTTGCCGTCGACAAGGCGGGCGAGACGGTAGGGCTCGCAGAATTGATCGAGCTTGATTACATCCATAGGCGCGGCGAGTTCCAGATCATCATTGCGCCCGGTGCTCAAGGCCAGGGATATGCAACCAGTGCGACCTTGCTCGCCACCGACTATGCATTTTCCGTGCTCAATCTGCGCAAGCTCTATCTGATAGTGGATGTGTCAAATCAGTCGGCCATTCACGTCTACGAGAAGTGCGGCTTCAAACAGGAAGCGGAATTGATCGAAGAGTTTTTTGGCAACGGCCGATATCACAATGCGTATCGCATGTGCATTTTCCAGCACGATTTCCTTAAGCAAACGCAGGCGTGCAAGTAAGCACAGGCTGCCCGCGATCGCTTCGGCGAGTGGGTCAGATACTCCCGCCCTGCGGCTGCTGTTTTCAGGCGCTAAGTTGCCGCTTGAGCAGCTTAAGCCGCCTGACCTGCGGCCTACGCACGCGCAAGCGATTCCACCCGCTCTTTCGACTGTGCCTGGTTCAGCATTTGCTTAGTCAGCGTGACATGTTGCCGGGCGAAACCGCGCGTCGTCAGATCCTTCGATACCAACTCCTGCTGCGCACGACGAATCCGCGCGGTCGTGCCTTCGGGATCGGCGCCTAACGCAGCGACAGTCTCGCGCAGGCTTTGTGCATCGTGGACCGGTACGTATGAGACGGCGTCATCGGAGAAATAGTCGGACAGACCACCTATGCCCGTTGCCACCACCGCCTTGCCAGCCATCACCGCTTCGAGCAAAACCGTGATGCCCGACGCATGATGATTGGGATGAAGCGGTACGACGATCACATCGGCCCATTCATAGAGCGCACGTTGCTCTGCCAACCCCGACACGGGCGCGACCACAATGTTATCCGGCCGATCGGGACGCGTGACCTTGCGCTGGGTCGCCAGCCGCGCGCTAAAGCGCTTATCGTTTTCGAACGCGGCCATGAAAGTTTGCCAATCGCGATCACGATCGTTACCAATGGCCGCCACGCGCAACGGTTCATGAGGATGCCACTCCGACACCGGCTGCAAAGGGAAATCGTCGGTGCTGATGCCGTAGAGAACCACCGTTGCTTCGCGGTTCCAGAATTTTTTCACTAGCACGGCGTTGTCGTGAGTCAGGGTGGTCAGCAGGTTCGCCTGGCTTAGCAGCTTCTTGAAGATCACGCGTTTGAATACGCCAAGCGATTCCCATATGTCGAGCAGCCACACGCTTTGTGCAAGCAGAAGCGGTTTATTCGGACCACGCTTGAACATAAGCAATAGCGCCGCCGATAGATACTCGCGCTCCGTATGCGTCCAGATCACATCGGCCTCAAGCAGCGCCGCACGGTTGCGAAACGTATGAATGAGATCGCAACCAAGAAGCGCTTTCAAGCCGCGTCGAATAGCGCGGAGAACACGTCCTTCGGGATGATCCTGGGAATACGAAAGCGCCATCGCCTCCGACTCGGCGTGATGATAACCGTACAAGCACCCAACATTCTCGTCCTTGCGATACTGGCTCGGATCGACACCGTAGTAAAGGTGAACATGAATGTTAGCAGGCCCATTCGCCGCCGTCCTTTTCGCTCCCATATACCCCTCGATATCACCACTTGCTCAAGCGCCTGACGCGCCGAAAAACGCATGGTACCGATGCATGGACGCAGAGGGAACGCCCTGAAGCAAGACATTCGCATTCAAGCGATGGGTATCCCACACAACGCGTTGCATCTGCGTTGCGTGTTCGGCAGCGCTCATAGCGCACGAGCGGACTCTGCTATTTAAAGCCCGCGCACAAGCAACTAAGCAACTAAGCGACTAGGCAACTTGGCGCTCAAGACTAAGACGCAGCCTGCTCTCCACTGACGAACAACCGCCTCGTTTCCTGGCCACCGCTCCATGCATCTCTCCTCGACTTAACAACAATTGACAAATACCCAAGCCCTTTTTGCGAATTAAAGCGCGATGCTGCACAAAGCCGGTATTACACGGTAAGGTTTCCGAGCTCCTTTGTTCGGCTCGCCACATTCACCAGATAGGCTGCTTGTTAAATTCCGCCCGCTTTTACAGATAACAAACACCGGGGCGGTTCATGTCTAATCCAGTTCGTTTGCGAGCGATCTCGCTTGCACCATCACTGCTGCTGATTCCTTTTCTCCTGAGTCCCATTGCGGCGGCAGCAGCATGTGCCGTGAACGGCCTCAATACGGTTTGCGATTCAACCTCGCCGAACCCGTGGACCGCGACCATCGGTACCGGCTATGTAGCGGGCAACGACAATCAAACAGTTGTTGTCCAGAACGGCGCGACGATTACGACGCAAGATGCATCGGCAATCAGTCTCGCCAACAACGCCAACATCACGGTTCAGTCGGGCGGCACGGTCAGCAATTACGCTGTCAATTCGCACGGCAACTATGGCACCGGCGCGAACACCATCGAGTTCCAGGACAACGGTACGCTGACCGTGCAAGCCGGCGGCAAGGTGCTGTCCAACGGCACGCAGGACATTGCCGAGGCCGTGAACATACAAGGCCAGGGCAACGTCATTATCAACAACGGTTTGATCCAGGCGATCAACGCCAGCGCCATCTGGTTCCAGAACAAGGTTGGCGGGAACACGGTCATCAATAATGAAACCGGCGTGATCCAGTCGCCCGGCAGCGTGATTGGTTCGAGCGGCGATGCCCCTATCGATTTCACCAACAAGGGCAGCGTGATTGGTGACATCGTGTTCTCGGGTGGCGACGACATCATGCGCATCTACACCGGCTCGTCGGTGACGGGCACGATCGACGGCGGCGCGGGCAACAACCAGTTGTTCCTGAGCGGACTCGGGGTGGACACGCTGACCGGCAACATTGTCAACTTCCAGGCGCTCATCAAGACCGACACCGGTACGTGGACCGTCAACGGCATCCCAGCCGGCGTGCAAAGTGCTGAAGTGGCAGGTGGTACGCTGATCCTGACGGGTGATAACAGCACCTACACGCGCCAGATGCTAGTCGATGCAGCGGGTACGCTTCAAGCCCGGGCACAGAGCCTGCCGGCCGCGATTACCGACAACGGCCTGGTCCGCTTCGCGCAAACCGACGACGGCACCTACGCAGGCTTGTTGAGCGGCACGGGCTCGATCGAAAAAACCGGCGCTGGCACGCTGTTCCTCGCGCCCGCTACAACCGGCGGCAACACGTATTCAGGCGGCACGCTGATCACGCAAGGCACGCTGAATATCGCAGCTGATAACGCACTGGGCGCCACCACGGGTGGCCTCACGTTCAACGGCGGCACGCTGCAACTCAACAACGACCTCGACCTCGCCTCGACCCGCGCAATCTCGATCGGTGCGAATGGCGGGACAATCGACACGCAGCAATATTCGTCGACGCTCTCGCAAGCGGTGACCGGTACCGGCTCGTTGACAAAGCTGGGCAGCGGCATGCTCACCATGAACGGCATGAGCACCTACGGCGACACGAATGTGCTGGAAGGGTCCCTTGCAGTCGGCGACGCACAGCACAATCTGGCGAGCATCGGCACGGGCACGACGACCGTCGCTTCCGGCGCCACGCTTGGCGGTTTTGGCACCGTGCTTGGCTCTGTGACGAACTCGGGCACGATCGCGGCGGCGAACGCCTTGCCCGCTTTCTCTGCATCGACGACCGGCACCTTTGCGATCCGGGGCGATCTCACCAATAACGCCACGATCAACCTGGCGGCCGCATCGGGCACGCCGGGCAACGTGCTGAATGTGAGCGGCAACTACGTCGGCAACAACGCGCAGTTGATCGTGAACACCGTGATGAACGCGGGCGGCGCGCCGTCCAACCAGTTCACCGATCAGCTGGTCATTGGCGGCGACGCGAGCGGCAGCACGACCGTGACGGTGCGTCCGAGCGGGCTGGGTGCGCTGACGGTAGGCGATGGCATCAAGCTCGTCCAGGTGAACGGCAGCGCGGCTGCCAGTACCTTCCATATGCTTGCGCCGGTTCAGGCCGGGGCATACCAGTATCTGTTGTATCAAGGCGGCTCGGGCCGTCCCGACGACTTCTACTTGCGCTCGTCGCTTGAGAGCGTGCCGGTAACGCCACCTGTGACGCCGCCGGTTACGCCGACGCCACCAACCACGCCTGCCAACCCTGGCGCGGTTGTTACGCCGGTGACGCCGATCGTGTCCGCGGGCACGCCCGCCTCCACGCCCGCAGTCCAGCCTTCGGCCATCGCGTATCGCCCTGGCGTGGTCGGCTACACGATGACGCCGTCGCTCAATCTCGACTACGGTTTCTCGATCATGAACCGGCTGCATGAACGTGTTGGCGATGTCGCGAGTCTCGAGAATGCGCAGGGAACGTATGGCAACGGCGTCTGGGGACGTATCGGCGGGCAGAGCCTGAACGCCAACTCGGGCGACCGTTTCTCCGGCGATGAGCGCACGTTCTTCGCGGAGTTCGGCAAGGACTGGACGCTCTCGACGAACCCGGCCGGCGGCAGCACGCATGCGGGCGTGACGGTGACCATCGGCTCGTCGTCGGCAACGTTCGAAGACAGCGCACGCAGTCTCAACCCGGCGCTGACAACCGCTACAGGCTCAGTCGAGACGCAGGCACAATCGCTTGGCGGCTACTGGACCAAGTACTTGCAAGACGGCAGCTACTTCGACGCCGTCGCGCAGCTCACCCACTATCACAACAAGTACGGCGATGTGTACGGTGGCGGCGCTTCACAAAACGGCGTTGGCACGGGCCTGTCCGGCGAAGTGGGCAAGCCGTTGCTGATCGGATCGACGACGATTGCGATCGAGCCGCAAGCCCAGTTGATGTACCAGTACCTGCATCTGAACAGCTTCGACGATGGCATCTCGCCGGTATCGGGCACATCGAGCAACGCGTTGCGCGGACGGGTCGGCTTCCGGATCTTCAAGGCGAACCTGACCAATGACACGAAGACGGGGACAGCCACGCCCTACTTCACTGCCGACGTACTGCACGACTTCCTGAATCCGGGCAACACGGCAGTGGATGGCGCGTCGTTCAACAGCGGCCTGTCGAAGACCTGGTATGAAGTCGGCGTGGGTGTCACCACGAGCATGAGCAAGTCGTCGGAGATGTACGCCAACGTCAAGTACTCCCGCAATATTGGCGGCGATTATCGTCAGGGCGTGTTTGGTCAGGTTGGATACAGATACAGCTGGTAAGCGACCTGCGCCGGTGCGGATGACCGGTGCGAGTAGTTGCCTAGTGTTTGTTGTTCAGTTAAGCCCTTGTCAGAAAAGCCGCTCTCGGAAACGAGCGCGGCTTTTCTTTTTTCCTGGTCAGCTAGAACGAAACAATAAACTGGGTTCCAGTCGCCAACGTCCTGACGGACAGTTTCCAATTGTGCGCCAGCGCTATCTCTTTGCAGATCGACAGGCCCAGGCCGGCGCCGTCGTGTTGAGCATTGGGCGCGCGCCAAAAACGCTCAGCAGGAGTTGCCGGACCTGTCGCGCCATCAAATCGATTTCGCGGAACAGCAAATCCTTGTTCTCAACCTCGGGCTGCAACTCGATTTGTCCTCTTATCAAAGTCAGCGGCGTTTGAAGTTCATGCGCAGCCGAGGCGAGAAATTGCTGTTGTACCGCGAAGCCGTTCTCGAGGCGCGCCAGCGCATCATTGAACGCGATAAGAATAGGTTTGATCTCGCTGGGAACGCCCCTGATGGAAAGCCGCATGCGAAGGTTCTGCGGGGTGATCGAAGCGGCGGAATCCGATGCAACACGCAGAGGCCGCAACACGCGGCGAACAGTGAACGTCAAGGTCAGGCCGAAGATAATTGTCGCGATCAGCAAGGTATACCCCACGATCTCCGGAATCGGTTCGATCCTCTCGCCAAGCACGGCCTTATTGAACGCGACACTCGCCGCGCTTTGGACAAAGAACGGCGTTTGTCCGTGCATGATCGCCAGTGTTACGACATCAAATGGCTTGCCGTTAATGGTCACGCGTTTCATGGCGCCAAGGGAGCTTGTCAAATCACCGGCGTCCCAGGAGGCGTTATGGAGCGCGCCACGGGACGCCAGAAGCACGTGTCCGGAAGCATCGAGCGCGCGATACAGCAATTCGGTCGATGCGAAATCGAAGAGCCACGTCGCGCGCTCGTCGAGGTCTATTGACACCGGTCGCCCTGACTCATCAAAGCGCAATTCGGAGGCCAGCTGGTGAGCGCTTCTTATGCTCTCGCTCACCCGGAATGTATCCGGTGGAAAGTGATTGAATGCGTACAACACGATCGGGAGTCATGGTTCCGCCGGCACGCAAGGTTCGCAAGAAAAGCAGCCCGTCCCCGTCGGGCAAGCCGCGATCAAGGATCATCACCGAGTACTCGCCGTGGCTCAGGCCATAGGCTGCTTCAGAGAGATTGGTAAAGATATCGGTTTCGATTCCGGCAGCAGACAACGATTGCCGGATCATGCCCGCCAGGCGGGAATGATCTTCGATCAGTGCAATTCGCGACATAGGGCCGGTTAATTGAATTGATACAGATAGGCGACCTTGGCTTCAGGAATGAATCGCTTGCCGACGATCGGGCTGTCGGTTATTCCGCTACCCAAGTGGGCTATGCCCAGGTCAACGCTTACGAGTTGGCGGGGTGTTACGCGATAGTCGAACTTGGCGCCGACCGATTCCTTGTAAGAGGATGTCCCGGTGTATGCGGGTCGGCCGGCCTGCGCCTCCGACGTCCTCACGCCATAATAGTAATCAACGTACTTGCCGCTGTACCAATTCACTCCGGCATGGGGTTCTATAGAGAAGTTACCATAGTCCAGGGTCTTGCCGAACGCGATATCGGCCTTCTGTCCTTTGTTTCCACCACTCAGGTACTCACCCGAAAGGTCGCCGTATGGCGTCGACCATTTGAGCGCGGGGCCCATCCAGAATGCGGCGCTGCGGGTTTGCATTCCATTGAGTATGGGTGCGTCGGAGCCCCTGTAGCCGTCTGCGATCGCGTAATTCCCGCGTAAGGTGACTGCAACACCGTCCCATTTCCCGACCTTCAGATCAACGGTTGTGCCAATTGCGTGTATCCATTTGTCGTCGAAAAAGAAGAACGGAACAGGCGTTATGTGCGTGCCATATCCTTGTAAGGTGATTGCTCAAAGGCCGCCCCGCCGCCAAGACCCCAATGGGTGACGTTCGTGGCATTGCTCAGAATTGCAAATCCGGTCGTGTCGGTGTTAGGCAGATTCGCGCTAGGACCCTCTGCCCAAGCCGCGCCCGAATACATCAGAGCAGATGCGACGGCGAATAGCAGTTGATGCTCGCGACGAAAGTGTTTTTTCACAGTAGTGCCTTTTATGGGGTTGGTCGTTGGGGCGTACTGTATGACCGGGGCACTTACTGTTCACTTACTGGGCGATCAATTACTTATGCGGAAGACGTTTCCAGACATGCGACATCTCACGTCGAGAGACGCGACGCTCGGTTGTAATCGTTTGATTTGAGATGGGAGTTTTCCGACATCAGCAGAATCTGGCGGCAGTATCGGGCATCGAGGGTGAACCTTGATACATTCGTCATCCTCATGATCGATGAGACTTCCCTATCATCGAGCAAGGCAAAGAAAGTTCGCAAATATCGACGCTGTCCCGAACGACTTCGATGGCGTTCGAGAACTCTCTCTCAGCGCCTCGTCACACCGGTACGCGCTGGATGGCTCCTGCGACCGCTCGAACGGCGAACAGGTATGCATCAACACCAAGGCCACATGTCACGCCGCGTGCCGCCAGCGAGATGAGCGAATATCAGCGGCCAGCCTGGCATCTCCGCTTTCTGGCCGGGTGCGCTAGCTACTATGCTTCGACAATGACCACGTCATAGTTTTCGTCGTCAAAAGCGACGAAAAACTCCTCGGGCAATAGCCACGAATCCACACTCACCGTCTTCGTGGCCACGTCGATGTTGACCTTCGCGTCGCCGTCGACACTCTTCACTGCAAGCTCAATCGTCGCAATATCGGCAGAACGGATTTCATTTTTCACTGAGAATTTCATGTTCACTTCACCAATCGGAAACGCTTCAATAAAGTGGGATCTATCGAGTCGTCGTGCCCCACACCTCGGTCGATCAAACCAGCGGCTACAGATGCAACCTGATCTGTGCCGCGAAGGCGCGAATGACGTCTTCATTTCGCGATAGAAACATCCACTGACCAACGCGGGTGGAAACAACCAGTCCCGCCTCAATCAATGCCGCGACGTGCGCTGATACGGTCGATTGAGATAGGCCACTGCGCGCGTGGATTGCATTTGACGGTACCCCGTAACCAAGATCGAAACATCCTTGCACGAAGTATTTTTTTGGTGTCTTTAACCACCTCAATATCTCGCGCCGAAACGGGTTTGCGAGTGCCTTATAGATTAAATCCTCGTCAGTCATAGGTATCGACAAGCACCACAATAGAAGCCAAACAAACAGACAAGAATCAAGCGGCAGCTACGAAACGCATAGTCCCTATCGCGTCGTGCCCTTGGATCGCGTCACTCTTGGGTCGCGTCACTCTTGGCGCGCCAATGCGTGGTCACCGCGCGATGGTCGGCAAGGCCGGCGCGCGCGATTAAAAACGCTCCGTTGGACACCGACGCGAGCCTTCGCACCCTGCGTCCTGCATCACTGAG
>Ga0302220_10002708_pt1 | contig 12753 bp, 14 predicted proteins | sample II_Palsa_E1_3_FD_194572 | JGI IMG/M metagenome (GOLD analysis project Ga0302220, IMG submission 194572) | Peat permafrost microbial communities from Stordalen Mire near Abisko, Sweden - II_Palsa_E1_3 | ecosystem: Environmental > Terrestrial > Soil > Palsa > Peat permafrost | place: Sweden... | reverse complement strand
GACGCCCGGCAAGACCTCCTCGATCTGGACTTTGGAGCGGCTTGCTATCCCGCTTGCTATCGATGAGCGGTACTTGGGCGTGCGGGATCAGCCCAACGGCGAGGATCTTGGGATCCGCTTACGCGAACTCGCCAACGGTCAGGATCATCCGTTCCGGCTCTCACCGACCACGGTCGCGGCGCTTTCCGAAGCCGCCTGGGTGATCGCGCGCCAGCGCTCGCTTGAGGTCCAGCTCAATCGCGGACCAATCTTCGTGCGCGAACACTTCATACCCGATGGCGATTACGGCTATCCCACTTATCTGAGCGGTTACCGCTTGGCCACTCAGACCCGTGACTTGCTAAACCTCGATCCTGAAGCTCCCATCGAGAGCATGCGGGCGCTGGTGTCCGACACACTCAACATTCCGCTTGTGCAGACCAAGATGGGCGCGAGCTTCGCCGGCGCGACCATCGCGCACGGCGCGGAGCGCGGCATTGTCGTCAACGTCGATGGCGCCAACCAGAATGTCTGGGTCCGGCGCATGACGCTTGCTCATGAGCTCGGCCATCTTCTCTGGGATCCGGCCGAGCGGCTCAACCGCCTTACTGTCGATCGGTACAACGATCTCAAGGTCAACAGCCCCGAACGCCGCGATCCGGTGGAAATCCGCGCAAATGCCTTCGCGATCGCGTTACTCGCGCCGCCAGCTGCTGTCGACCGGATCGTCCAGACTGCCAATGACATCCCGTCCGCCGTCTATGAGGTCTCGCGGCATTTCGGCATCTCCGTAAGCGCTGCCCAGGCCCATGTAGGCAATGTCAGCCGCGTCCGCGTCGTCATGCCCCGCCCCGGCCAGCCGGTCGAAGCGTCGGACGAGATGCGGGCAAGCGAGGATTTCACCGTCGATTATTTTCCGATCGGCAACCTTCCACCTTCGGTGGTCGGACGATTTTCCTGGGTCGTTGCGCGCGCGCTCGCCGAGAATCTCATCTCGCGCGACACCGCTGCCGGCCTTCTGCGAACGACGCCAGACAAGCTCGATAGGCAAACTCTTGATTACATCCTCGCGCTCACTGGGCCGCGCTGAGTGCGCCTCCGCGCGCTAGCCGTGACGGGCGGGCGAGTACTGCAGTAAAGCGGCTGCGGCACGCCACGCCAACCATTCGCACGCTCGACCTCTTCCATCTTGCGCAGAACATCGAGAAGGTCTGGCAGCGCGGGATTGCGATTGGCTTCGTGCCACAGAGCGCGGACCTCAGCCGGCGGCAGCTTGACGGGGGCTACCCGCATGTCGCGAAACTTGACATTGTCGAACACGGCGTTGCGCGTCTCCTCCGGCACTATCACAACGCCTATCCTCGTGCTGACCAGTAATAGAATATTTCTGCCCCCGGCTCATCGACTGGACATATTCCGGCGAGACGCCCGGTGTATCGAAAGCGTTCTCGAGCATGTCGTAGAGATATCCGACATTCTCTTGAGAGCGGACGAACGTCGCATTCTGGTCGACTCCAGAAATGCGACTTTTAAACGGCGCAATGCGACACAAGCCGCGTGCGCAGGCTAACCAAAAGCTTCGGATCGGATCGCAACAATCCCTGCAGTACGCGCTCTTACCTCCGGAGTGGCAAGACAAGTTGCCACTGCTTCGTATCCCGGACCGCCTGGGTAAAGGCTGGCGCGGAACGGGAGGCTGTGATTGGCAGGGCAATACCATACGGCCTCCCCGGCAGCGGCCAAATCGACATCCAGAATCGACGACGATCGCGTCATGAGGAATAGGGCACTTTTATTTCCAGGCCTCAGGCGTAGCCACGCCATCAAGGCACGCTGGCTGGCATCGCACAGCCCTTCCTCTACCATGTCGACCACCAAGATTTTGGGCGCGTCAGCTTCAATCGCCGCAACCAGGGCGACGAGTGCCTCAGTTCGTTGGGCGCCTTCCTCGTGCAGCCACTCAAGCGCACGCTCGACCCTTGCCGCGAAGTCGGCATCCGCTTCAAGACGTCGACCGATGCCAGGATCAGAAAGGCGATCGAGACCCAGGAACGAGGCGTCGGGCAACTCGACAGCCAATCGTTCAGCCAGGCGCGTCTTGCCACTGCCGAGCGGACCCGTGATGAAATTGAGCGGCCCGATGTCGCGGGCCTCGAACCATTCTCCCGCCCATGGCCAGGGAAGCTCGAAGCCAACAGTGATCGCCGCATCCCGGCCGAGCACGGCGTTAAACGCGGCGGCGTCCAATCGCATCCCTCTGCCGATATCGGAGCGCAGGCTACGCATCCTTTGCAATGCCACCTCGATTTGCTGCGCTTGGCGCCCAAGTCGCTCTTCGTGGGACGCAAGCGCCGCGTCAAAGCTTTGCGTGTCGCCGTTCATTGTTCGGGCCACCTGTGCAAGGCTAAAGCCCAGCATGCGCAGCGACACGATTGCGGCCGCCTGTTCCAAATCTTCCGGGCTGTAAAGCCGCCACCCTGCCGGCGACCGATCTGGGGCAAGCAATCTCGCCTGTTCGTAAAGTCGCAGGGCTTTAGCTGAAACACCAAGATGTGCAGCAGCTTGTGACGGGGTGTGATTGCGGCGGCGTGGCGGGTTCATGAATCACCTCTATCAGCGTTGAACCCGCGCTTATCCGTCCGGCCCCAACGGCCAGGTCAAGAGATCATGTACTGGTCGTGCCGTCCAGAGGAACCGGGGTTCTCAGGCTACGTGCTTTTCACCGGTCAAGGACCACATTCCTTCTGCATCGGCAATTTTGGCGGGCGTCCGAACGGAAGCGTTCGCTTAATCCAAGGACCAGGCGTTCGAGGCGGATGCCGCTGATAGCGTGCCCCGGTGGGCGAATTTAACACCCCGCAAATTCGCCCTGCATCTAGCCGGCTTCGCTTCGCCATCGTGACCTGCATCCGCCGCATATCACCGGCGGCATCCGATCCCGTCACGAAAGGCCGATCCATGCGCCCCAACCTCGCCGCTTTCCCGCCGCGTTTCCTGCGCACCAAGGAAGCCGCAGAATTCCTGAGCCTTTCCTCGCGCACGCTGGAAAAGCACCGCACTTACGGAACCGGCCCTGCCTACAAGAAGCTTGGCGGCCGCGTGGTCTATGCGATCGAGGATCTGCAAGCCTGGGCTGAGCGCGGTGCGGTTACTTCGACCTCCGATCCGCGCGGACAGGTGCTCCCCGCCAAGCGCCAGCACCCGGCCCCGGATGCCGCGATCAGCCGCTACACCCGTTGATTGTCGCGGGCACCGTCGCGATGCGACACCGATTCCCCTCGGAACGCGGGCAACTCGAGCTTTTCCGGGCATTGCCCGGCGAGTTCGCGGCCCGGGATGCGCAAGACCTTATGGCCTACCCCTTCTTCTCGCTCTCCAAGTCCCACCGCGTCGCACCGATCGATTTTGCGGCAGGCAACGTGGCCATCCGGGTCGAGGCCGTGCCTGACCATGGCATGGCAACGATCTGGGACGCCGACATCCTGATCTGGGCGGCCAGCCAGATCGTCGAGGCGCGTGACGCGGGCCTGCGCACTTCGCGCCTGCTGGCCGCGACCCCTTATGAAATCCTGCGCTTCATCGGCCGCCGCACCGGCGCGCGCGATTATCAGCGCCTCAAGGCCGCGCTCGACCGGCTCCAGTCGACCACCGTGTCCACGACACTGAGGCAGGCGGTACAGGGCCGCCGTCACCGCTTCTCGTGGATCAACGAGTGGAAGGAGCGCACCGATGGGCTAGGGCGGCCCGATGGCATCGAGATGATCGTGCCCGACTGGTTCTACAGTTGCGTGCTCGACGATGCCCTCGTGCTCACGATCGACCGAGCCTATTTCGACCTCACAGGTGGGCTTGAGCGCTGGCTATACCGCATCGTGCGCAAGCACGGTGGGCATCAACGCCGGGGCTGGCGTTTCGACCTGCGCCATCTTCACCAGAAGTCGGGCTCTCTCTCGGTTTTCAAGCGCTTCGTGTTCGAACTGCGCGATATCATCCGCCGCCAGCCCTTGCCGGGTTACACATTGCGCCTCGAAGGGGGCACGGGCGGCCGGATGATGCTCGCTTTCGCGCCCTCCGCGCCTTGTGGACAAGCTGTGGATAGTTTCATGCTATCGGGAACCCAGGGGCACGTGCCATCGGGAACCACCGACACATGCTATCGGGAACCGAAACAGGGTGTAAGGCCTTCTTCTGCAAGAGAAATTCGGCTTCTTAACTTAGAGTCTAACAAAGAATCTAACTTTAGAACGCGCGCGCGAGCCGTCGAAGGCCTCATTCAGAGCACTGCGCGGGCGCTAGGCACGGGGCGCGCTCGCCATCGCACCGAAGTGCCTATGGACACGTCGCAGACTGCTAGTAAGGCGCTCCCGGACACCCTGGAATTGCCCTTCAACACCCGCGCGAAGGGCGACGAGGCATGAGCGCGCGCGTCGTCACCAACGCGTCTCTGGCCATTTGCGCGTGCCCGTCGCACGACATTCTGGGCGCACCGCGTACGCGTTGTCGGCGCTGCCCGCAGCAATGCCGCAGCACCAGTTGTCGCCGCCGTTTTCCCTTCCACCGGTTCGGAGAACCATCATGACCAATACCGCGGTCGGTCGCGCGGGCGGCAATCCTGCGTCTTGCGCGCGCTCCTCCGTCAGCCTGACCGAGGTCGAACTGACCTGGATCGAAAAACGCATCGAGAACTGGATCCGCTTCGGCCGCGACGTCGGCGAAGAGATCCTCGACCGTCGTCGCCGCATCCTTTCCTATCGGCCGGACAGCATTCTCGCATTCATTCGCTGGACGGCGAACGACTTCGGCACCGTCTTCTCGCGCATCGATGTGCTGCGTGCCGTGCGCCCGGGCGAACCGTTCCAGACGCTGCCGTTTGTGCGGCCGGGCGGCGAGATCCTTCTCACCTGCGAAGGCTGGCCCAAGGTCGAGAAAGTGCTCAAGCACATTGACGCGATTGAGGCCGCTGGCCTCGACACATGCGCGGTTTCACCCGACCACTGGCGCCACGTTGCCAACCGTCTGAGCGTCAATCTGGAGCCGCGCGCCTACACACCGGAACGCCATCGCGCGTGGATCAAGCGGCGGAGGGTCGAAGGATGACCCGCTTCGGGTATGTCATGGTGACCTATTCCACCGTGTTCGGCATTGGCTTCGCATCGTTTGTCACGATGCCGGTCAAACTGCTGTGGAACGCCACCGCCAGCACGCCGGTCGGGCTCTACAGCCTGGGTGCACCAGATACCCTGAAGCGCGGCGATTTTATCGCGGTCAGGCCCGACAACCGGCTCGCCGACTTCATGGTCAAACGCGGCTACATCGGGCGCGGCGTTCCACTCCTGAAGCACATTGCCGCCCTTTCCGGTGACAAGGTTTGCCGCAGCGGGTCCCGCGTGACTGTCAACGGACGGGCAATGGCAGACGCCCTGGCGCACGATCATCTCGGTCGGCCGCTGCCGGTTTGGCGGGGCTGCCGGCGCCTCTCAGACGGCGAGATCTTCGTGCTTAACCGTGCCGTCCGGGACAGCCTCGATGGTCGCTACTTTGGCCCGATGAGCGCGCGCGCCGTCATCGGCAGAGCCACGCCGATCTACACTGATCCATCCGGCAAAGGCCACTTCGTCTGGCGTGCGATTTCGCGCTGACCCTTCCTCAACCTAGAACCCAATGGAGGTTTTGATGCCGCAGATCGGCGATTTCATGCACACAACTTCGGGCTTTGCCGGGCGCTTGCGCACGCTCACGCTCGAAACTGACATTGCCATCGTTGACGAATGCCCCAGCGATTCCACGAATACACCCGATTACTGCGTGCATCTCGGCAGCGACGACGGTCCAGTCATCGGCGCAGCCTGGAACCGCACAGGTGATCGCGCCAGCGCGTTCATCGCACTGTCAATCGAGGACCCCAGCTTCGCACAGCCCATCCGCGCGAACCTCTTCCGCGACGATGATGCTGGACAGATATGGTCGCTGCACTGGAAACGCCCCTCACGGCGAAAAGCTCGGGGCTAACACCATGCGCGGCGCCCTTCACCCCCTCCTTACCGGTCTGTTTCTGGCATGCGCGCAAGCCGAGCCGGCCGCTGCCCAATCGTCTGCCGCGCCAATGTCCTTCGCCGTCGATCCGCTCACCACTACGATTGCCGAGGCGGCGCAGCGCTTCGCGCTTCCTGCCACCTGGATCCGCGCCGTGGTCCGCGCCGAGAGCAACGGCAATCCGCACGCGACTTCACCCAAAGGCGCCATGGGGCTGATGCAGGTCATGCCCGCCACGTGGTCGAAATTGCGGCTGATCCATGGTCTTGGCGGCGATCCCTATGACCCGCACGACAACATCATCGCGGGCGCGGCGTACATCCGGGCGCTGTTCGACCGCTACGGGACGCCGGGCTGGATCGCGGCCTACAATGCCGGCCCAGGTCGCTACGAAGCCTGGCTCAAGGGCCGTCCACTGCCGAGCGAAACGATCGCCTATGTCGCAAGGGTTGTGCCCGATCTTGCGGACGATGGCATAATTCCGCACGCGCGGCTTGCGATTGCGCAGAGCATCGCCTGGACCCAATCAGCACTTTTCATAACGCAGCAGGACCACGCGGGTGGCACCACCGACGCCAGTTCCGTGCCGCCTGCGCGCACGGCGACCGACGCGCCTGGGACGCCGTCCACTGGTACAACATTTGCCATTGCGCCGCGTTCAACCGGTCTTTTTGTGGCTCGGCCCGGTCAACGGAGCGAGCCATGAGCAGCAGACGGGCGCATAGCGGCCTGGCGCACTTTGGCTTAGTCTGGCGTGGGACCAGGCGGGATTCTGGCAAACGAACGAGGGGATGGCAGGATAAAGGGCCGCGAGGTGCGGCCTGTTGCGGTCGTGTGATTTCAGAGACTTATAGGGCCATTTCGCGATGTGCGCTCTTGAGTGGCACCTCGCCGACGCTGCCAATTTCGTTCTATTTCTGTGCGTTAACGCGATGCGCGGGGCGCGCGTCATGAGCAGCGAGGAAGATTTCCGGATCCGTCCAGGGCGGAGCCGCAGTTCCGGTGCGCAACGCGCCCGGCCCTTTATCGCCCAGGCACTCGCCGCCGCGCAGCGGGCTGGTGCCGGCATTTCGCGCAGCGGCCGTATCGTCCCGGGCAGTCGCTCCCGCTTCGGGCGCGGCCAGCGCGCGAGCGTGCAAGCCAACCGCCTGATTACCGCCCGCTCACGCGGTGCGGTCATCAAGGCGCGCGTCGTCCGCCAGCGCGCCCGCTCGGCGCCGCTCGCGACCCATCTCGATTACTTGCGCCGCGAAGGGGTGACCCGTGATGGGGAAAAGGCCCGGCTGTTCGGTCCCGGCGACAGCATTGCCGATCCCAAGGCCTTTGCCGAACGCTGTGCCGAGGATCGGCATCACTTCCGGTTTGTCATCTCCCCCGACGATGCACCCGACATGGCCGATCTCAAAGGGTTCACCCGCGACCTTGTCAGCCAAATGGAAAAAGATCTCGACACCAGGCTCGACTGGGTCGCGGTCGATCACTGGAACACCGGTCACCCGCACATCCACCTCATCATCCGCGGTGTCCGCGATGATGGCGAAAACCTCGTCATCGCGCGCGACTATATAAAGGAGGGGATGCGCGACCGCGCGCGCGATCTCATCACCCAGGAACTTGGCCCGCGCACCGATGCCGAGATCCACCGCAGTCTCGAAACCCAGATCGTCGCCGAGCGCTGGACGCAGCTCGACCGGCAACTCGCCCGCGATTCGCGGTCCACCGGGATCATCGATCTGGCGCCTGTTGCCGGCGAGCAGCCGGACGCATTCCATGTCCAGAAGGTCGCCCGGCTACACAAGCTGGAAAGTCTCGGCCTCGCCGAAGAAGTGGGCCCCGGCCAATGGGTGATCGCCGACAAGGCGGAGAGCACGTTGCGCGAACTGGGCGAGCGCGGCGACATCATCAAGCGGCTGCACCGCGCACTGACAGACAGCGGTATCGAGCGCGGCGCCGGGAGCTATGTCCTGTCAGGCGAAAGCCTCGACACGCCAGTCATCGGGCGGCTCGTCGCACGTGGGCTTGCCGATGAGCTGAAGGGCACCGCCTATGCCGTCGTCGATGGCGTTGATGGCCGCACCCATCACATTGCCCTCCCCGACCTTGATGCCACCGGCGACAGCGCGCCGGGCTCGATCGTCGAACTGCGCAAGTTTAACGATGCGCGAGGGCAGCGCCGCGTGGCGCTCGCCGTCCGTTCCGATCTTGACCTCGATCAGCAAGTTGCTGCGCCCGGCGCGACCTGGCTTGATCGCCAAAGCATTGCCCGCGAGCCGGTCGCCCTGTCCCATGGCGGCTTTGGCGCCGAGGTGCGCCAGGCGATGGAACGCCGCGCCGATCATCTCGTCGAACAAGGCTTTGCCGAACGGCGTGGCGGCCATGTGACCTTCCAGCGCGATCTGCTTGCGGCCTTGCGGCGGCGGGAACTGGATAGGCTTGGGCAACGGGTTGCTGCCGAGACGGGCCGTTCCTTCCAGGAGGCCGAGAGCGGCGACTACGTCGCCGGCACTTATTCCCGGCGCTTCACCCTCGCCTCGGGCCGCGTTGCGATGATCGAGGTCATCACCGGCGATGGTGGGCTCGGCTTTCAGCTCGTTCCCTGGACACCGTCCCTCGAACAACAGCTTGGCCGCCACGTCTCGGGCATCGCCCGCAACGGCGGCGGTATTGACTGGAGCTTTGGCCGCAAGCGCGGCCTCGGCCTGTAACCCTCCGCACAAAGGATCCACGCTCATGTCTGCCACGAAAATTCTCTGGGGTCAGATCCTCCTCGTTTTCACCATCGTCCTTGCCTGTATCTGGGGCGCAACGGAATGGGTCGCCTGGCGCTTGGCTTTCCAACCCGAACTCGGGAAGCCATGGTTCCACCTGCTTGGCTTTCCGTTCTACTTGCCACCGGCCTTCTTCTGGTGGTGGTATGGCTACGACGCCTACGCGCCGCGCATCTTCGTCGAGGGCGCCTATATCGCGGCTTCGGGCGGGTTCCTGTCCGTAGCGGCGGCGATCACCCTTTCCGTCTGGCGCGCCCGCGAGGCCCGCAGGATCGAGACCTATGGCTCAGCCCGCTGGGCCGATGCCGGCGAGGTGCGCGCGGCCGGGTTGCTTGGCGAGGACGGCGTGGTGCTTGGTCGCTATCGCAAAGATTATCTGCGCCATGATGGCCCGGAGCACGTGCTCTGCTTTGCGCCCAGCCGATCGGGCAAAGGTGTCGGCCTCGTCATACCCTCGCTGCTCACCTGGCCAGGCTCGGCCATCGTTCACGACATCAAGGGCGAGAACTGGCAGGTGACTGCAGGCTTTCGTGCGCATCACGGCCGTGTGCTGTTGTTCGATCCGACCAACATCAAATCGTCCGCCTACAATCCGCTGCTGGAGGTGCGCCGCGGCGAGTGGGAAGTGCGTGACGTCCAGAACATCGCAGACATCCTGGTCGATCCCGAAGGCAGCCTCGACAAGCGCAACCACTGGGAAAAGACCAGCCATTCGCTGCTGGTCGGCGCCATTCTCCATGTTCTCTATGCCGAACCGGACAAGACGCTGGCTGGAGTCGCGGCCATCCTCTCCGATCCCCAGCGTCCGATTGAAACAATGCTGGAGGCGATGATGAGCACCCCGCATCTCGGCGCGAAAGGCCCGCACCCGGTAATCGCCAGCGCCGCGCGCGAACTTCTCAACAAATCCGACAATGAACGTTCGGGCGTGCTGTCTACTGCGATGTCGTTCCTGGGTCTGTATCGCGATCCCGTCGTCGCCGAAGTCACCCGGCGCTGCGACTGGCGCATTACCGACCTGGTGACCGGGAAGCGGCCCACGACGCTTTACCTCGTCATCCCGCCATCAGACATCAACCGCACCAAACCGCTGGTCCGTCTGATCCTCAACCAGATCGGCCGGCGCCTGACCGAAGATCTGCAGGCCAAGGCGAGCAGACATCGGCTGCTCTTGATGCTGGACGAATTTCCTGCGCTTGGGCGGCTCGATTTCTTCGAATCCTCGCTGGCCTTCATGGCCGGCTATGGTCTCAAGGGCTTCCTGATCGCCCAGTCGCTGAACCAGATCGAAAAGGCTTACGGCCCCAACAACGCGATCCTCGACAATTGCCATGTCCGCGTGAGCTTTGCGAGCAACGACGAGCGAACCGCCAAGCGCGTGTCCGATGCGCTGGGAACCGCGACCGAGATGCGGGCGATGAAGAACTATGCCGGCAGCCGCCTTTCGCCATGGCTGGGGCACCTGATGGTCTCGCGCTCTGAAACCGCCCGGCCTCTGCTCACCCCCGGCGAAATCATGCAACTACCACCCAGTGACGAAATTGTGATGGTCGCAGGGCTTGCTCCGATCCGGGCAAAGAAAGCCCGCTATTACGAGGACACACGTCTTCGCGAGCGTCTGCTGCCACCGCCGGATCTAGCTGCCTCGGAACATCCACGTGCCGATGACTGGACCAGCCTACCCGTTCTCACACGCCCGAAAATCGCCAAGAAGAAGCCGGCCAAGGCACGCAAGGATGACGATCCGACCGAATCCGAAAGTCGGCAGCAGCCCGAATTGAGTCGTACCAAGCCTATCGAAATGAAAGCGCCTGTGCTGGATGAATTTACATTCGGGGACACGCACGATCAGGACGAGGACGCCGCGCGCGCCAAAGAAATGAACCGCGTAATGCAGGGTGTTGCACAACAGGCATCGCTCGATCCCGCCGATGGCATGGGTTTGTGAGGTGCCCGTGGGAAAATCCAACCGCAAACAGCGCCTGTCTGTCTATCTCGATGCCACCACCATGAAGCGACTGGTCGAGCATGCCGCGCGGCGTAGCCTGTCGCGCTCGCTCATTGCCGAGGCCGCCATCGACTCTTTTCTGTCTCCCGATGCGGCCGAGCGACAGGAAGCGGCAACCGCCAAGCGGCTCGATCAGGTCGATCGCCGGATCGCACGGATGGAGCGCGATGTGACGATATCGCTCGAGACCCTGGCAATCTTCGTGCGCTTCTGGCTGGCAACAACCCCAGCACTGCCGGAACCCGCGGCCCAGGCTGCCCGTGCCAAGGCGAGCGAGCGGTATGACAGCTTTGTCGCTGCGCTGGGGCGGCGACTTGCTAAGGGGCCAAAGCTTAGCCAGGAAATCAGCGAGGACAGAGGGCATGACTGAACCTGCGAGATTTGAGCGCCGCTCGCGCGTCTGGGTGAAAGGCCAGTTCTGTAATCTGACGGTCCGAAAGTCGCTTTGCAGCTACCGCCGCGATACCCGACGTTCGCAGGCCCCGATCTAGCTGTAGAAAGTTGCCGGTCATTCACGTCGCCAGATTCTGATAAGCCCGCTTGCGACGAGCTAATTTGTCCAGCTAACATGAAGCTGTGTGGTGGTGGAAGTAGCCATGTAGATTAAGCGGTCATCGTTCATACAATCGCCTATCCACACCCCCGATTGTTGAGGAGTCGATCAATCGCTAGCAAAGGTAAAAGGCGGCCAAAGGGTCTCGGCAAACGGAAGAAGCAGTGGGAGACCTACGAGGAGGTCGCTCGATACGTTCTTCAGCAGCTCGGAAAACGATTCGGATTGGCCGACGTAGAAGGCAAGCAGAAGGTCGTCGGAAAGCAGTCCGGGACAGAATGGGAAATAGACGCCAAAGGCGTTCGTATCGGCGACTCCTCAATCGTCTTGATTGAATGCCGCCGTTACAAAACCCGCTTGAGCCAGGAAGCACTAGCTGCCGTAGCCTATCGGGTACTCGATGCAGGTGCGGCGGGCGGCATTATCGTCAGTCCACTGCCACTTCAGAAGGGTGCCGCACTGGTCGCTAAAGCCAGCAAAATTGAACATGTGGAATTGCAGTGCGACAGCACGCACGAGCAATGGGTAGCGAACATAGAGACAGTTGTGCACATCGGGGTCACTGAAGTGGTGAACCTGAGCATTCAGGAAAAACTGGAAGTTGTTGTTAGAGATAAATCAGGCAATATCGTCGATCGTAACACAATCTATGGGGAAGGCGGCAAATTCTCGTGACGACGAGATAACGGTTAGATTGCCGGTCGCCTTATAGATCGTCGCGCCCCTCACGCGGCGTAGGAACCTTGCACTAAGCCGCACGGTGCTTGCCACCCCGGTCCAATATGGCACGGGGGACTCCTTTTTCGATCATTCATGCTAGATGCGTCGTCATGCAGGTTTTCGGATCAGGACCGCGCCTCGATGCGCCGCAGGGAGACGCCGCGCGCCAGGCCGTGGCGGCGCTGCGCGGCTATGCCTATCAGCTCTACGCCTCGGGCCTTGCCTGGCTGGCGCTCGGCGATGGCGCAGTCCTCCATCTCGAAGTCGCGGAAGATTATGCCGTCGCGACGCAGCAGGCGCTGGTCGGCACCCAGGTGAAGGACACCGCCGGCAGCGGCAGCATCACCCTCCAGTCGGCCGGGGTCCGGGCCGCTATCGATGCCTATGTCGACCTGGTCGCGCGAAATCCCGATCGCAAGGTTTCGCTCCATTATCTGACGACCTCGCAGATCGGCCTCGAGCGCGAGAACGCGCGCCGCGTCCATGGGACGCCGGCGCTGCATTATTGGCGCCGCGCCGCGGCTGGGGCGGACCTGACGCCGCTCCGCGCGCTGGTCGCGTCGCTTGACCTCAAGGAAGCGACCCGGACCCATCTCGCCTCGCTGTCCGACCAGGCGTTCCGCCACGATTTCCTGCAGCACATTCACTGGGACTGCGGCGCGCCGGGCCTTGCCGACATTCGCGCCGATCTG
>Ga0302220_10002706_pt1 | contig 12753 bp, 10 predicted proteins | sample II_Palsa_E1_3_FD_194572 | JGI IMG/M metagenome (GOLD analysis project Ga0302220, IMG submission 194572) | Peat permafrost microbial communities from Stordalen Mire near Abisko, Sweden - II_Palsa_E1_3 | ecosystem: Environmental > Terrestrial > Soil > Palsa > Peat permafrost | place: Sweden... | reverse complement strand
GGACGGTCCAATGCAGGCGGATCGCCGGCAGCGGTCAGGATCATCCATTCGACCAGGTCGATACCGGTCACGCTTTCGGTGATCGCGTGTTCGACCTGCAACCGCGTGTTCACCTCGAGGAAGTAGAACGCCTCCTGAGGCGCGTCGTAAATAAACTCGACCGTACCGGCCGACCGGTACGAAACCGAACGGCCCAGGTTCTCCGCAGCGGCCCACAGCCGTTGCCGAACAGCATCCGACAAATTCGGCGCAGGCGTTTCCTCGACGACTTTTTGATTGCGCCGTTGCAACGAGCAATCTCGTTCGCCGAGCGCGACGACGTTACCCCGGCCGTCTCCAAAGATTTGCACTTCAACATGACGAGCCCGGTCGACAAAGCGCTCGACGAATACACCCGCGTTTGCAAAGAACGACTGCCCCGATCGCTTGACTGACTCGAACGCGGCAATCAACTCGGCTTCGTCATTGCATCGCGTGAGGCCAATGCCACCGCCTCCGGCCGTACTTTTCAGCATGACGGGGTAGCCGATCCGGGCCGCCTCTTGCTGTGCGGCAGACACGTCCGCAAGCAGGCCAGATCCGGGGGTCAGGGGTACACCGGCCAGTTCAGCAAGCTCGCGAGCGGCATGCTTCAGCCCAAACTGTTCCATTTGCTGCGGAGTCGGTCCCACGAACGCAATGCCTTCGGCCTCGCAACGTGCCGCGAACTCGGCGTTCTCCGAGAGAAAACCGTAGCCTGGAATAATCGCCTGAGCACCGCTTCGTTTCGCCGCATCAATGATGAGATCCATCCGTAGATAGCTTTCGGCCGCGGCGTGACCGCCAAGCGATATTGCAACGTCGGCAGAGGAGACATGAAGGCTATTGCGGTCGGCGTCCGAGTAGACGGCAACCGAGCGAACGTTCATGCGTCTCAGCGTGCGCGCAATACGACAGGCTATCTCGCCGCGATTAGCGATCAATACGGTGTGGAACATGGAAGTCCCCGATCAGGAGTGGGATGGCGTGGTCGTCCCGCTTTTGTCGGCGAGGTAGTTTGCCCAGCCTCCGAACCTGGTGATGTCGGCGGCCTGGTCCAATCCAGCGGACTCACAGATGAAGCCTTTGACATCGGTTCCATCCGCGAGCCTGACGGTACCGATTCCCAGGGGTGCCGCGACACCGGCCACAAAGGAACCGAACTCGGCAATGGGCATGTCCCATAGTTCAAGCTGGATCGGTGCCCCGCTATCGGAACGCATCAAGCCGGGCTTAGGCGGTGTGGTATTGGCCAGTGCAAACAGTTGATAGTTGGATGCTGTAGTCGTGCTAGCAACGAAGCTTGCCCCGCGACTGACCAGTTCATGATTGAGCGGCATTCCACGCAGATGCGCTCCCACGACCGCGACGCGGATCGTGTTCATATTTGCAGGTGCAATGCCATTCGCTGACAACGTTGCATCGGCAGGATTCAACGCCAGGCCGGTCGCGCCGCGTGTGAGACCGGTACTGATATGCCAATGCTCGGCAAATGCGGCCAGTCCTCGCTCCTGCCACGCGTCGCCGATGAGCGTAATGCCGAAGGGCAAGCCGTCTTCGCGAATACTTGCCGGGACAGAAACCGCGCTCCAATCGAGTAAGTTGACGAAGTTGGTGTATTTGCCCAGGTTGCTATTCAAACGCACGGGATCCGTCTGGACATCAGCAATTCGATAATGCGTGGGAGCGGTCGGCACAAGCATGGCGTCGAATCCCGCAAGCAGCGCGTCGGCGCGGCGTTTGAGATCGGCGAGTTTGTATATGCCATCAAAAACATCGGCGGCTGAAAATTCCCTGGCTTTGAAAATGATGTCACGCACGACCGGGTGGATATCGGCTTCGTGCGTAGTCGCGAACTCGCGAATGGCGGCGAAGCGTTCCGCGACCCAAGGGCCGTCGTATAGCAACGCAGCAACTTGGTCGAACAGGGTGAAGTCGATCGGCACGCAGGTCGCACCACGAGCCTCTAGCTGGCCGATCGCAACCTGAAAAGCTTGCGAGGCAAGATCATCGCCAAAAAATTCTGGCTGCGCAGGAACGGCTATGTGCGCAGCAGCCGGCATACGCCAATTGCGCGACGCTTCCGGTGCGGCACGCGAAAGGCCATCTTCAAGATCGATGACAGCCGCAACGTCATACACGGACATCGCGTCACCCATGGTCATCGCGAACACCGACACGCAATCCAACGTACGGCACGCGGGGATGACCCCGGTATTGCTAAATGCGCCGCGCGTGGGCTTGATGCCGACGATGTTGTTCAAACCAGCAGGAACCCGTCCAGAGCCTGCGGTGTCCGTTCCCAGCGCGAACGGTACAAGACCGCGCGCCACGACCGAAGCCGAGCCGGAACTCGACCCTCCCGACACAAAGGCGGCGTTGAACGTATTAGTTGGCACTCCGTAGGCTGATCGAACACCGACGAGGCCCGTTGCAAACTGGTCGAGATTGGTCTTCCCTACGATGATCGCACCGGCATCAGTCAATCGCCGAACGATCGTCGCGTCCTTGTCCGGTGAGTAGGCAAACGCGCGACAAGCGGCCGTTGTCTCGAACCCTTCGGCGTCGATGTTGTCTTTGGCCGCAAACGGCACGCCGTACAACGGGAGGAGGTTTTTATCGCCGCCAACGGCATCGAGCTTTTGAGCGAGCTTGGTCAGGCGAGCATCCAGCCCGGAAGCTGACACGATCGAAATCCAGGCGGGATCGTCTGCAGAGAGCGACGCCCTGAGTTCGTGAAGTAGTTCCACTGGCGTAGTACCGGTTTCGTATGCACGTTTCCAGTCGGGAATAGTCCATCCGAGCATCTGGTATTTCCTCTTGTGTACAAGTTTCGAAATTCTTATACAAGAGTTGTGCCAATGGAATGAAAGCCTTATTGGGTGAGCTTCCGAGAGATTTGTATGCAGAGTTGCCAGCGAGCTCGGCAGCGGTAGAACGCCCTAATGTGGCGCTGAACGAGCGGAGATTGGGCGGGCTCGCACCAGTAGCGAGCCCAGCCGGCCACCCGCGCAGCACGTGTCAATTACGCCGATTCGCAGGCCTCGTTTGCGTCGTGGAGCAGAGGTAAGCAAGCTGCTTCTTGCCGAACAGTGCTGCAACGGGCACGGAACGCCGCTCAGGCTTTGACGGCCACACACCATCGAGTATTACCCCAGCCGATCATCACCATAACGAATACCGATTGTTGTTGATCTGGAACTTTCTCGTTTCTAAGATGGTTTAACCGTAAAAAAATCGATAACACGGAGACACTGAATATGGATGCGCAGGTGAAGCCCGAACGGGCAATCAAGACAGTGGAAGATGCGATTCGCCTGGTAGAGGCGAGCCGGCTGACACATATCAAAGTCGGTCTGTCCGATATCGATGGCATTCTGCGAGGAAAGTATCTGCGCAAAGATAAATTCCTCGGGGCACTGCGTGCGGGATTCGCTTTCTGCAATGTCGTACTGGGTTGGGACTCAGACGATCAAATGTACGACAACACGAAATACACCGGCTGGCACACCGCCTATCCGGACGCCATGGTGCGTATCGTTCCGCAGAGCTGCCGGCGTTTGCCGCTGGAACAGGGTGACGGCGAAGATATGCTGTTCTTCCTTGCCGAATTTGTTGGGGATGCCGAAGCAATTTGCCCACGGGGCTTATTGCAACGCGTATTGAAGCGCGCAAGCGATATGGGGTTCGGGGTTTCTGCCGCGCTTGAATATGAATTCTTCATGTTCGAGGAGACGCCGCATTCGGTACGTGAAAAAAATTACCGTGACTTGAAGAACTGGACACCGGGCAATTTCGGCTACTCAGTGCTGCGCAGTACGGTCGAAGGCGATTTTTACCGGCAATTGCTCGATATGTGCGAGCAGATGGACATGCCGATCGAGGGCCTGCATACCGAAACCGGTCCTGGCGTGCTGGAGGCCGCGCTTGCGGTCGACGGCGCGGCCGAGATGGCGGACAAGGCAATGTTGTTCAAAACCTTTACCAAGGCGCTGGCTCAGAAAAACAATCTGATGGCGACCTTCATGGCGAAATGGTCGCATGACCACCCAGGACAGAGCGGCCACATCCACTTGTCCTTGCGCGAGACGAATACCGGCAAGTCAGCGTTTTACGACGGAAGCCGTCCTTATAACATGAGCGCCAAGCAAGCCAGTTTCATGGCGGGCGTGCAACGCTACCTGCCCGAATTCATGTCGATGTTCGCGCAGACCGTCAATAGCTATTCACGGTTGGTGCCGGGCTACTGGGCGCCACTCGATGCAACGTGGGGCGTCGAGAACCGGACCACGGCGTTGCGCCTGATCCCGGGTTCGGAAAAATCGCAGCGTGTTGAAGTTCGCATCGGTTCCGCCGACGCTAACCCCTACATTGCATTGGCAGCGGCGTTAGGTGCCGGCTTGCACGGGATTGAACAGGGCCTGGATCCGGGACAAATTGTCGAGGGCAACGCCTATACGCAGGAGTTCCCCGCCCATCTGAAATTGCCTTGCACCCTGTGGGAGTCCGCACAGCGGCTGCGCCACTCCGAAGCGGCGAAGACCTTGTTTGGCGAAGCGTTCGTCGAGCATTTTGTCGCGACCCGCGAGTGGGAAGAGCGACAGTTTCGTCGGCATGTGACCGATTGGGAATTGGCCCGCTATTTCGAGATTATCTGAGTCTAAAAGTCCAAGCCCACTATGAAAGAAGACCTGATTACCATTAGCCCGATCGACGGCAGCGAATTCGTGCGCCGACCGTATGCGAGCGAGTCGCAGATCGAGCAGACCCTACAGCGCGCAAAAACTGCCCAGAAGGCGTGGGCCGCACGACCGCTGTCGGAGCGACTGGCGCTGGTTGGCCGTGCCGTCGAACACTTCGTCCAGAACAAGGCAACTATCGCCGAGGCGATTACACGCCAGATGGGACGCCCGCTGCGCTACACCGCCGGCGAAGTGGACGGCTTTGCTTCACGGGCGCGCCATATGATGGCGATTGCAGAAGACGCATTGAAGCTCGTGCAAGTGGCGCCGCAGGAAGGCTTTACCCGTTTTATTTCGCGTGAACCGGTTGGCGTGGTGCTCACTATCGCGCCATGGAACTACCCCTTGCTGACGGCAGTCAACAGTATCGTCCCGGCTTTGTTGGCGGGTAATGCGGTTATTCTTAAGCACTCCGACCAAACACCTTTGTGCGCCGAACTCATCCATCAAGCGTTTGTCCAGGCTGAGTTGCCCGAGGGTGTGTTCCAGTACCTGCATGTGGATCATGAACGTGTGCGTCGATTGATACACGCGAACGAAATCGGCTTCGTCTGTTTCACCGGTTCGGTGGGCGGGGGGCGCATCGTCGAGGAAGCTGCGGCCGGCCGCTTTATCGGGGTTGGGCTGGAATTGGGCGGCAATGATCCGGCCTATGTGCGAAGCGATGCCAATATCGACTACGCAGTGGAGACGCTGGTCGACGGCGCCTTCTTCAACTCGGGCCAGTCATGCTGCGGTATCCAGCGAATTTATGTGGCTGAGCCTCTGTACAAGGATTTTATCGAGCGTGCCGTCGCGCTGACAAATCAGTATGTGCTGGGCAATCCGCTCGATGCGCAAACCACCCTGGGGCCGGTAGTCCGTACCGCGGCAGCCGACGGGGTGCGGGCGGTGATCGCCGAGGCACTTTCCAAAGGTGCTAGAAATCTGATCGACGAAAGCCAGTTCGGACTATCGCGCGCCGGCACACCTTATGTGGCGCCGGGTGTGTTCGTGGATGTCGATCACGGCATGACGCTGATGAACGATGAGTGTTTCGGACCGGTGGTCGGCATCATGCCGGTGTCCGGAGATGAACAAGCGATCGAACTGATGAACGACAGCCCCTACGGTTTGACGGCGAGTGTGTTTACGAGCGACGAAGACGCCGCTCTATCCATCGGCCGGCGTGTCGAAACCGGTACGTTCTTTATGAACCGCTGCGACTATCTCGACCCTGCGCTAGCCTGGACCGGGGTGAAGAATACCGGCCGAGGCGTGACCTTGTCGGCGATCGGTTACGAGCACCTGACGCGACCCAAATCTTTTCATCTGAAAACCCGTCTCTGAACGGATCATCGAAGGAATTTCGTATGTCACATCCGTCACTTCCCTCCGCAAACTGGAACTACCCGACAGCAGTCAAGGTCGGCGCAGGCCGGATCAGCGAATTGCCGCAATGGTGTAAAAGCCTGGGCATGCGTGGGCCGCTGCTGATTACCGACCCTGGTCTGGCGGCGTTGCCGCTGATCGGGAGCACACTGGATCACTGCCGGTCCGCCGGCCTGGAGTGCGGGCTGTTTCACGATATCAAGGGCAATCCAACTGGCAAGAATGTCGACGATGGCGTGGCGATCTTCAAAGCTGGCGGCCATAACGGTGTGATCGCCTTCGGCGGCGGCTCAGCCCTGGATGCGGCCAAGGCTGTGGCGCTGATGGTTGGGCAGGATCGTCCGCTCTGGGATTTCGAAGATGTCGGCGACAACTATCTGCGCGTCAATGTGTCTGGCATGGCGCCCGTGGTGGCTGTGCCGACCACGGCCGGGACCGGCTCGGAAGTCGGCCGTGCGTCGGTGATCACCGACGATCACGCCCATGTGAAACGGATCATATTCCACGCGAACATGCTGCCCGCGGTCGTCATCCTCGACCCTGAGTTGACGGTGGGCCTGCCGGCGAAGCTGACGGCGGCGACCGGCATGGACGCCCTCTCGCATAACCTCGAAGCCTATTGTTCGCCGTTTTATCATCCGATGGCGACAGGCATCGCGGTAGAAGGTATTCGCCTGATCAAGCAGTTCCTGCCGCGTGCGGTGAAAGACGGCCAGGACCTCGACGCGCGCCTGCAAATGCTGGTGGCGTCGAGCATGGGCGCCACAGCGTTCCAGCGCGGCCTGGGTGCAATGCATGCGCTGGCGCATCCCCTGGGCGCGCTGTATGACGCCCACCACGGCATGCTCAACGCCATCTTGATGCCGTATGTGCTGAAGGCCAACGAATCGGTTATCGCGGAACGGATCGAATTGTTGGCGCGCTACCTTGAACTGGCACAGCCGTCGTTCACCTCCTTCCTCGACTGGGTCTTGATGATGCGCGACACGCTAGGCATTCCCCATACGCTAGGCGAGATCGGCATCAATGGCCGCGACGCGGCGAAGGTCGGTGAAATGGCAGTGGCTGATGGATCGGCTGGGACCAACCCGATTCCGTTCAGTGCCGCTGAGTACAGCCGCATTTTCGTGACGGCGGTCGAGGGCTTGTTGTAACGCCTATTGCAATGAGTCAGTGTTATCGAGGGGATGGTGTGGCAAGAATCGGGATCGCTGGCTTTTTACATGAGACGAATACATTTGCCGCCAGCCGAGCGAGTTTCGCTACTTTCGTTGAGGCGGATGCGTGGCCGGGCTTGCTGGTGGGCGAAGAGATATTCGGCGCGGTCTCGGGCGTCAATCTGGCGATAGACGGGTTCATACAAGCTGCACGCCCGTCGCACCAACTGGTCCCGCTATTGTGGGCCTCGGCCAATCCGAGCGGTCCAGTGACGCAGGATGCATTCGAAGCCATTGCCTTCATGCTCGACCGGATGATCCGTGATGCGGGTCCGCTGGACGCGCTGTTTCTCGATCTGCACGGTGCCATGGTGAGCGAGCATCTTGAGGACGGTGAGGGGGAGTTGCTGCAACGCCTGCGTCAAAGAGTCGGCGGCACGATGCCGATCGTCGCGGCGCTCGATTTTCACGCCAATATCACGCCGGCCATGATCGAACATGCCAGCGGCCTGGTCACTTACCGTAGCTATCCGCATGTCGACATGGCGCAGACAGGGCAGCGTGCACAGGTGTTGATCGACCGGTTGCTTGCCGGTGAGGTGCTGCACAAGGGCTATCGCCAAATCCCTTTTCTGATTCCAATGCCGTGGCAAAGCACCTTGACCGAACCGATGCGTGGTTTGGTGGCGCTTGGCGAATCGCTGGCGTCGGAACACGTTTTTGCGGCCGACTTTGTGCCGGGTTTTCCGCTCGCCGACATCCATCACAGCGGGCCCAGCGTGATTGCCTATGGCTGCGACCGGATGGCGGTCGAGGCGGCGGTCGACTCTTTGACACAGGCTGTTCTGACCAGTCGAGCTGATTTCGGCGGGCGTCTCTATGCCCCGGCCGACGCGGTCGCGCATGCGCTTGAGTGGGGGTTGCGACCGGGGGGCGGCACGATCATTCTGGCCGATACCCAGGATAATCCGGGCGGGGGCGGGGGCGGCGATACAACCGATATCCTGCGCGAACTGCTCCGACAAAAAGCACAGCGAGTTTGCGCCGGTGTGTTGTGCGATGCCGGATTCGTCGAAGCGGCCACGCACGCGGGTATTGGTGCTGTTATCAATGTGCCGCTGGGCGGAGTTAGCGGGATGGGGGCGGGGCCGCTGCAAACACCGTTTGAGGTGCTTGCGCTTGGAACGGGTCGTTTCACCGGCACAGGGCCGTTCTACCTTGGTTGCCACATGGATCTGGGGGCGATGGTCCGGGTGCGATGCGGCGGCCCACTCGGCATTGAGATCGTGGTATCGGGCCGTAAACAGCAAGCTGCCGATCAGGCCATGTTTCGCCATGTCGGCGCCGATCCTGCCCATTACCGCATCCTCGTTCTCAAGAGCTCAGTGCATTTCCGGGCCGACTTTGCCGCGCTGGCGGACGACATTCTGGTGGTGGCCGCGCCCGGTATCAATGTCGCGGATTTGCGCCAGTTGCGTTATGAAAAATTGAGGCCGGGCGTTACGCTGCTTTGAAGTTAGCTCGCGCATCAGCTCAACAGGTCAGCCCAACACAATAGAGGGCAACAGCCACGGCGCGTTCGACTCAATGATCGGCAGGAAGCGATTTTTCAGCAATTCCACGCTGTCCTGGGCGAGTTGCTGCGGCAGCAAGCCAAGATCGTCTTGACGGGCGACCATGGTCAGTTCGCGGAAGAATTCCTCGCCGGGAATCGGGAACAGGCGAAACGCCCGAGAAAACTTATTGTCCGGAGTCAGTCCCGACTGCAACAAGCACAGCGGCGTGGTGATGGTCCAGCCCGCATTGGCCATCACCAGGGACATGATCGCGGCCGTATTGTCGAGTTGCAGACGCAGCGGCGGTTGAATCCCCCATTTCTCCAACTGGGTTTCAATACTTCGGCCAATGACGGTTGTATTGCTGTAGCGAATGAAGTCGCCTCTGACCAAGAGGTTGCGCAGAGAGGGGACGGGCCCTTTGAAGTCGCCGGGCAAGACCAGCACAAATGGTTCGCGCAGGATGCGCTGGCGAAACAGCAAGGGGTTCTTCGACACGACGTCGTCGGAAATGATGATGTCCACCCTTCTGGACAACAACGCTTCGGCATGCTGATGCGATTGACCCGTCACCATCGACCAGTTGGCGGTGCGCTGCCGTATCGCAGTCAGCAGATCGGCACCGATGCTGGTAGCCATGGAGTCGACCAGTGCAATACGAATATGCTTGAGCGGTTCACCGAGAGGTTTGCGGAACTCCTGACTCAAATGCCTGGCGTCATCCAGCAGCGTACAAGCCCGGTTGTAGAACTGACGCCCCACGGGTGTCAGCATCGGGGGCCGCTGCGAGCGATCCAGTAGCTGCAGATTGAGTGTTTGTTCCAGGTTCGACAGCGTTTGAGAAACCGAGGATTGCGTGATGCTGAGTCGTTGACCAGCCGCGGTCATGCCGCCGGATTCGACGACAAGCACGAAGACTTCGAGCGCTTTCAGATCGAAAGAGATGCCGTTTTGCATAAGACCGGCTGATTAGCCGCAGCGAGAAGTGGCCAGGAACGGGTGGGACTCGCCATACATCGGCGTAGTGTACCCGCTGTTAGCGCGGGTGCAAAACGTGGCGGATCGCCAGCGCCAACTGATGGCATGACACCGAACGCGGCTGGTCGTCCCGCACATCGCAAGAAGCCAGCTACGACCAAGGCGCTGCTCAAGCGGTAGCTGGTCAATAGTCTTGCCGCGCATGGCGGCAGGCACGGACATGCGTAGCCAGGGAAACAATTCGTCGTTGATACCTTCAGGCGTCGTGGCCCGGGACCAGACCTCGCAGGCGCTGACTGGCAGTGAGGATCGTTGTTCGAACGTCAACCGCATGCTCCTCCTCCCCGAATCGGGGTCCTTGATCGCAGGCCGCGCCAGGCGATAGGCGACAGCGCGAATACAAGGACGAGAAATCCGACCTGCGAGAGATAGAACAGGTTCGTCCATTGATCGCTTACCGCAACATAGTATGTGTTGTGAATGACGTCGCTGAAGATGATGAGCGCCGTCAACCCGATCCCCGCCCGGGGCTTCACGAACAGGAGCACGGCAGCAAGCGGATCTAAAACCGTTAAGGCGCTCCAATGGATGCGGCTTGCGAACACGGCGCCACCGCCAAACCCGTAGTCCCAGAGCAAGCCGTGCTCGATATCGGCACGCACATGATTTAAGGTCGCCCCAAGCAGGCAGACAGCGAATAGAACGCGGATAGCAAAGGATGTACGTTGCATCTGATCGGCCGGAGGACGGCAGCGGGAATGAAGCCGTACAGTACCAAACTCCGGAAGCGGTGGCCGTTAGCTATCCTGCGTCACGCACGAGTCCGCAATTCATTTGACCAGCGAAAACGTCAGGACGAATCGTGTTCCATGCGGCTCACTTTCCGCATGTACCTTGCCGCTGTGCAGTTCCATAATCGTCCGCACTATCGCCAGTCCCAGCCCGGTCGATCCGCTCGCCGACGCACCGCTGGTCCTTGACGGATTCGCGCGATAGAACCGATCGAAGACGCGTTCGAGCAGCTTCGCGTCCAGTGGAACGCCTTCGTTCACCACTTCAACGCACACTGCGCCGTCGCATTCGGCAACCGACAACATGATCTCGGCGTTCTGCGGCGTAAAGCGCACCGCGTTCGCAAGCAGATTGCTGACCGCACGCCGGAACAGTTCGATATCCGCCTTTGATCGCGCATGTCCCGTCACGCGAATTCGAATGCCGGCGTCCTCTGCAATTCCCTCGCAATAGTCGGCTATCTTGAGGCGCTCTTCGTCGACATCAAACTCGAGCAAGTGCCGGGAAAAATGAGGATGCTCGGCGCGGGCGAGAAAAAGGACATTCAGGCAGATGCGGCAACCGTAGTCGAGAAGGCGCGTGCGGTTCTGATGGCTGAGGCGCGCACCAAGCAAGCCGTGAGAGAGGACACATGCGATCGCGCGTTTATCGATGCGTCGAGGAGTTGCGCAACAACCAAGGCAATCCGCGGCTGAAAAGAACACTAAAAAGCGCGTTATGGGCACTGTGCCCACAACGCGCTTTTTGTCTTCTTCAGAAGAGCGGATTCAAACTAAAGCGTTGCCGTCACGCCGCCATCGACATAAAGAATGTGTCCATTGACGAAGTTCGAGGCCGCACTCGTGAGAAATATTGCCGCGCCCACCAGGTCCTCGACATCACCCCAACGCCGCGACGGCGTGCGCCCGATGAGCCATGCGCTAAAGGTTTCGCTGTTCACGAGCGCCTCTGTCAATTCGGTCTTGAAGTAGCCTGGTCCGAGCCCGTTCACCTGGATGCCGTGCTTGCCCCAGTCGATCGCCATGCCCTTGGTCAACATTTTCACCGCACCTTTTGTCGCCGTATAGGCCGCGATGTCGGGCCGCCCCAGTTCGCTTTGAACCGAGCAGATATTGACGATCTTTCCGGCGCCACGCGTGATCATGAAGCGTGCGACCGCCTGCCCGACCAGGAACACGCTGTCCACGTTGGTCTTCATCAACTCTTGCCACTGCTCGTGCGAAAACTGGTCCAGAGGCGCGCGACGCTGCATCCCGGCGTTATTGACGAGAATGTCGATGGGACCGTCTTCACGTTCGATCTTTTCGATCGCTGCCGATACCGCTGACGGGGACGTCACGTCGAAACTCATTGCATCGACGGTCATGCCTTCATCGCGCAAACGTACCACGGCTTCTGCAAGGCGGGTCTCGTTGCGGCCATTCAGGATAACCTTCGCGCCGGCGCCCGCGAGTCCGCGCGCGAGCGCGAAGCCAATCCCGCTACTCGATCCGGTGACAAGCGCACGCTTGCCCGACAAATCAAACATCTTGAGCATCTGATTCAAAATATCTCTCCTTGTTGTTCGTACGTCGGTGAGCGCAAGTCCGGACGTCTTCGCCATGGCCGCGACCGTCGAGCCATGTCCAGCATTTTCTGATGCTCGCGCACGTTGATCTTCAGTTGTTCAAGACTTGAATCCGCTGGCATTCCCTTGCACATTGCCTGAGTCCGCGCGTAGAGAGATTTCAACGCGCCTTCAATTGTCGGATTCCTGGCTGCTGCGAGCAACAGCCGGCCGCACCGGCGGCCTCTCGTTGTCTCATCGCTTGCTCCGCAAACGGCGGCAGCCAGGCATCACTGTGGCCATTTTTACCTTATTTGTTTGAATTGGATACCTGATCCAGCCAGGCAAAAGGCGTCTTGCGCGCTGTGACGTTAAGCGCCTGATTCGGTGACAAGGAGATGACCATGAAGATCAAGCATTTAAGGTAATACCAGAACAAGACAACGAGCCGCGGCGATCTTCCTTGGGCCCGCTGCCCTACTTGCCGTTCGCTTTTGGAGATCAGGGATTCGAGCGGCGCTTCACGCCAGAACATCAACGATTGTTTGGCGCGTTCTTCACGAAGTCATGGATAGCGTCTATTACATTGTTCT
>Ga0302220_10002704_pt1 | contig 12758 bp, 10 predicted proteins | sample II_Palsa_E1_3_FD_194572 | JGI IMG/M metagenome (GOLD analysis project Ga0302220, IMG submission 194572) | Peat permafrost microbial communities from Stordalen Mire near Abisko, Sweden - II_Palsa_E1_3 | ecosystem: Environmental > Terrestrial > Soil > Palsa > Peat permafrost | place: Sweden... | reverse complement strand
TCACGAGCATCTCATGTGGCACGTGCATCGCATCCGGCACACGATCAACCGCCACCGCCCGTTTAGCCGTGAGGCCGGAACGGGCGAAGAGCATCAGGCAATCATTCAGGCCATCCTCGATGGAGACCCGGGACGCGCTTTTGCGCTTTCGCGCGCGCATCTACTCGGCGTGGGGGCCGCGACCCTGACCAACGCCGGGCTGGCTCAACCCGAGTCCGCCTGACGCGCAGGCTTATTTCGCAGCTGCCGCCTGCAGGCCGCCAACCACGAAGCTCGTCAATTGCTCAAGCACCTCGACAGGATCTCCGGGGTTGCAGATATCTTTGGCGAGCACTTCGAGCCGGTGACTGTCTGAGAATGCGTACAGATAGGCGCCGATCATTAGCGTCACACGCCAGTACAGATCTTTTTCGGGCAATCCCGGCAACACCTTGCGCAGCGCGTCCACGTAAGCCTTTGTCGATTCGCTATACGCAAGGCTACGCAGCTTGTACGACACTTCCGGCGGCTCCGTGTGGAGCCGCGCTTGCAGCCTGATGAAGGCCCGTCCCGAAACCGTTGCGCGCAAGTCAACGATCGGCTTTAGAAAGGCGCGGACGATTTGCTCGAGCTTCGCATTGTCGCCGTGCGCCTCTATCTGTTCGAGTAGCTGCACCCGGTCAGCCGATATCTTCGTCGCTCGACGCAGAAAAACCTCTTCAAACAGCTGCTGCTTGGTGCCGAAATAATAAGTGATCAGCGCCTGGGTCACACCACACGACACCGCAACCTCGCGTAGTGTCGTACCCGCATATCCGCGGTGAGAAAAATCGACCTCCGCGGCGTCCAGAATGCTTTCTTTCTGGTTCTCGGTAGCCCCTGCGGGCCGGCCTAGTGCCCCGCGACGCCGCAAAGCACCCTGAGGGTGTTCTGATCTATTCATGGCTGTGTTTTGAAATCCACTTTGCGGAAACGGTTGCCCGCGCCTCTGTTGAGCCGCGTAGGTTGAATTATACGACCGCACAGTAAAGAACGCCTCCCGCAGCACCGCCATAGTGCAACCGGTCGACTGTTACCCCTTCGTGGGTGGAATCATTCACCACACAAATTTTTACGACGCCATATTGCACCTGTCGACGGTAGCTGGATTTTTAATGATGGTGTTACGTCGTCATTTAGTAGCAGGCAGAAGGTGAAGGCCCGTCAGGCTGCCAAGCACTTTCACTAATACACGCTCACTTTTGGGGCGGGGTTGCGCTAACGGCCTAGGCGACACAATATTTCGACTCGTGTGGGATAGCTGCTGCGCTTTCGGTTTTCACCCCCGTCGAACGGTACCCGCAGCATGCCCACCTCAAGGCGCTGCGCCCATATGCGCCTCATCTATGGACTGCGTGAACACATATGACGCAAACCCATACGACCCGCCGAAACCGCCCTTCGTGAGGCAACCGATCCTCCAAAGCCGTATGAGGGTTTACACCAGCTATATATAATTTTATGGCTATATAATATCAAAGCGACAGCGTTGAAAGCTTTCGCGGACGGTAAAGAAATGCTTTCCGTCGATGTGGCTTTAGCTGCCGGGTGTCAGCCGTGTGGCTCGCTGCGCGGCTGGCGCTCTCGCATAAGGCCTGTCCGACCTGTGGGCAGTTCGAACGGCAGACCCAACATCGCAGTGGAGAGAAGTCTTGGAAACACGGAAAGTAAACATTCACGACGTGATCGATGAACATCGTATCGGTCACACCCAGCGCGTCGCGCTCGCCCTGTGTGCGCTGCTGATGTTGTTCGACGGCTTCAATACGCAGACTATTAGCTACATCGTCCCCGTTCTAGCCAGCGAATGGCATCTTCCTAAATCTATCCTCGGCACCATTTTTTCAGCGGCTTTTGTGGGGCTGCTGATTGGCAATTTTGGCATCTCGCCTCTTGCAAACCGGTTCGGGCCGAAGAAGATGACTGTATTGTCCACTGTCGCGTTCGGAGTTCTCACACTGTTCACCGTCCTGGTAACGAACGCACCGCAGCTAATCGCAATCAGACTTCTTACCGGAATCGCCCTCGGAGCGGCCGCACCCTGCGCGATCGGTCTTACATCCGAATTCAGTCCGAAACGGACCCGCGCAACCTTTGTTCTGCTGATCTATGTCGGCTACTCTCTCGGCTTCACAGTAGCGGGCTTCTGTTGCGGCGCCATGATCCCAAGCTTTGGCTGGGCCGGTCCTTTATGGGTCGGTGGTTTTGGGCCTATTGTCCTGACACTGCTGCTCATCCCCTTCCTGCCTGAGTCCGCCTCTTATCTTGCGCGCCGCCGCTCACCCGTCGATCTGTTGCGTGCTACCCAGCGGTTCTTTCCCGGGTTCATCTTGCCGAAAGACGCCGTACTGACTTCGAATGAAGACGCAACAAGCGATACGCGTGTAAAAGGTCTGTTCTCCAGGAATCTTCGCCTAGGGACCTTTCTGCTGTGGGGCGTGTTCGTTATCAACCTTGCGGAATTCTATTTCCTTCAGAGCTGGTTGCCGACAGTACTGCATTCGCTGTCCTATCCCTCCGCATTTGTCGTCTGGGCGACCGCTGTGAGCACAATTGGCGGCATGGTGGCCGGTCTCCTTATGGGACCGTTGATGGACCGTATAGGCCCGTACATGATCCTGTCGGCCCTCTATCTGTTCGGCGGAATATCCATGCTGGCAATTTCGGTCGCGCTTGGCGCGACGCACTGGATACTCGTGTTCGCGGTGTTCTGTGGCGGGTTCTGCATCAGCGGTGGCCAGAAAGGTGTCGTCGCTCTCGGATCGATTTTCTATCCAGCCGGACTACGCGCGGCGGGAGTTGCATGGGCGTACGGGGTTGGCCGTCTCGGAGGCGCCGGCGGCACTTACCTGGCCGGCGTCCTGTACGCAGCGAATTGGGCACCCGATGCGATCTTCCGTGTTGCGGCAGCACCGGCCGTCGGCGCCGCGATTTTCGTCGGGATCATGGGGTTGCGCTATAGCAGTGGCCGGACGCTCGAGCCCTCGGCGGTAGCGCGAAACATCAGATAAATCACCAGACCGTGCGCAGGCTACGTAATACGCCTGCTGCGGTACGGTGAGCGGTGAGCGCCCCTTAACCCGGGGACGAGCAGCGCGCCGGGACAGAAAGCACGGCCCCCGCCAACCAATTCAGGTCTTTTAAACATAATTAGGAGTCACTATGAAAAAATCACTGATTGTTTTCAGCTTATGTGCTGTCACAAGCTATGCGAATGCACAAAGCTCAGTCACGCTGTTCGGTCAGATCGATGAGGCGGTCGCGTACATTAACAACGCCGGCACCGGCTCCTCGTACCGCTTGCGTAGCGGGACATGGATAGGTTCGCAATGGGGCCTGGCCGGCACTGAAGATCTCGGCGGCGGCTACAAGGCGTACTTTCACCTTGAGAACGGGTTTGACGTGAACACCGGCAAGCTTGGACAGGATGGCCGTGAATTCGGCCGCCAGTCGTACGTCGGAATTGGTAGCCCTTACGGTAACTTGAGTCTTGGTCGTCAATACGACGAGGTGGTCGATTATGTCGGTCCGATCATGGCAAATGGCCGGGGAACGGCCCCTATCTATGACATCGACAACACTGGTAACGATTGGACAACCAACAACGCGGTCAAGTACACCAGCCCGACCTACCGGGGCCTTTCGGTAGGGGTGCTGTATGCGTTTGGAGGGGTACCGGGACAATTCTCCAATGACAGCGTGGCGAGCATTGGCGCCGGATATACCGCTGGCCCCCTCCAGATCGGCGCGGCCTACACGTCGGTGCGTGATCCATACGCGGTATGGTATGACAGTACCGGCGCATCGAGCATTCTGGTTTACGGGAAGTACCTGCCTACTGCGCGAGACCTGAATATCGCGGCGGGAGGCGTTGCATACACGTTCGGTAAGCTGACTGCCCGCGTTGCGGTTTCACATTCCGACCTCACCGATTCGATCAACGGCGCAGATGCCCAGTTCAACATCTATCTGGCGCAGGCTGACTACAGGGTTAATCCATTCCTGCGCCTCGCAGCGGCGATCGATGTGATCAATGGCAGTATCGGTTCGCTAAATCAGCATCCTAAATATCTGGAATACAACCTGGTCGCCGACTATTTCATATCCAAGCGTACCGATCTATACATGTGGGCTATCTACGGAAAAGCGGATGGTGGTGCAACACAGATGCAGATTGGTCAACTGCCAGCATCGTCAACGGACAAGCAGTTCAATATCAATTTTGGCATTCGACATCGATTCTGAGCGTGCTGCGATCGATATTGGCAGGCTTGTGGAACGTGTCGAGTTAGACTCGCAGCCACCCGAGACATGGTATGCATCACGCGGTCGCTTATCCGGAGAAGCGTTGGCAACAGTCACTTCGGTTTTGCGATCGCGTGTGAACCGCTCCCAAAACGCGGGCAACATACACTCCGTCACCATCAGCGGTGCTTGCTGTCGCGTGAACACAGACCGTCTTGCAACGAACGCGTACGGCAAACGGCCTGTGACCTGCGCCGCACCCAATCCGTAAAGTGGATGACGCGCGTTTATGCGTCGACTTGAAAGTGCGGACCGGATGACACTAACGTCCCCGTAAAGCAACTCGCCGAGCGGCCGCGCATGCAACCGCCGCATCGCCTGCCATACACCGACGCTAGCGTCGAGTGGCGTCACGCTGTGAGCGGCGACGCAAGAAACGCCATTAATGGCAAGCACTACTTCGCGTATCCATACGCGCTCGCGAGGCGCCAGTTGCAGCGCGTCACACTCGTCGAACCAGGGTAGTCCAACCGCCTCGCGGGTGACGCGCACATCTACCACTCCAAGCGTGCGCAGGTGCGCGGTCAGCGATCCGCCGAGCGTCAGCCAGTTCTTTTGGTGAGTATTGAGGGCGGGTCTGGTTGTGGTACGCCAGCCCCCTCCAGCGGAATCGAAGTGAATCAACCTAGCGCGCACTCTGGGATCCTTCGTTTCGCGCCGGCTGACCGATAGCTATTGACATATCCTGGCGAAATATCAGCGAACGCTCCTGCCGCTGCTTTTTTCAATTGTGCTAATGGCATCATCGAGCGGCATGACCGCTGCATATTTCTGCGCCATATCGAAGAGATTCGCCTCATGCGGTGCAATTGCGCGATCTCCCACGCAATCGGCAAGGACCAACGGCCGGAAGCCATACGACATTGCGTCCACAACGCTTGCACGCACACAGCCGCTCGTCACAGCACCGGCGACGAGCAACGTCTGCACGGCGCGCTCGGTGAGCCACGGGGCGAGTTGCGTGCCAAAAAAAGCCGACGGGACCGTTTTCCGCACAACCAGTTCGCCGCTTTCGGGCGTGAGTTCGTCGACGATAGCGCTATTGGGATTGTCCTCGGTAAGCGACGCCATCCCCGGAACCTTTACCGAGAAAACGTTGTTACTGCTTCCGTCGTCGGCGTAGACGATCCGGCTGTGCGCAACAGGCCACCGGTTACGACGCGCAAGCGCAAGCGCTTCAACCGTGCGGGCGATTGCGGATCCGATGTTTCCGCCGCCGAACACATTCGGATCCGCGAATCCAACGACGAAATCGATGATCAGCAGGCCGACATTGCCTTGAACTGGCAATGGTGTCCCGAAGCCTTGCCTATAGTAAACGCCCGCTTCGGCATGATTCGGAAAATCGGTCATCGTAGTCCTTATCAAGGTTGGGCCGTATCCACTACGCGACCATCGGCAACGACAACCTCATCATCGATTCGCACGGTGCAGTTACGTAGCGGAATGTCAATGTGGCACGTGGTAGTACGGCTGCCACCGCCTTCGTTGTTAGGTCCGAGCGAGAACAGGAAATTACCTTCGAAGGCCCGTGCATCCATTCCGATAGTTGCTTCCCGGTCATAGAGTCCAAGCGTAGACCAGCGTGCACGCGGTTGCAGACCCCAGCCAATGTGAGAAATGGCGTAACCCTCAGGATCGTCGAAGGTCTCCATGTAATCGCGCAACAGTGCTGCGTCGACACCGCCTTCGATCTTCGTCGCGTAGCCCTTTTCCACAGTCAGCACGATCGGCTCGCCGACGTAGCGTTTCTGCGGCAGCAAGATATCGCCGCGATCAATCACGATCGTGCCACTGGCGGTCCGGTCGTTCGGGAACGTCAGTGCAAAGCCGCTCGGCCAGTGGTCCCAGCGACCCGGCTCGTCGACGAAGCCATATTCAGCGATCGCAGGAAACTCACCCATCGGGCACACAAGCGAAGTGCCTGCCGGCGACGTAACGCGCATCTCGCGCGCGGCGCCTATCTTTTTCGCAGCGGCCAGCACGCGTTCGCGGTCGGCGAGTGTTGGCACCAGCCGCGCCAAGACTTCGGGGGGCTCGACGGCAAGGAGGATCTTCGTGCCGGACTTGAGGATGTCATGTTGCTCAGGCGAGAAAAGCAACGTCATCAGGTCGAGCACCAGGTCACTCTCTTTCAGCGCCGCGATGGCCGCGCGGTTACCGGTCAATGGTGTCGTGCCGAGGTACGCAAGCGAGTCGCGGCTGAACGCCTTCTCGCCGTTTACCGGCGGCAAGTCCAGCCGGTTGACGACTGCGCCCATCGACTGGGTCGCGATGAGCGCGCAAGCGAGAGTCTGCGGATGCGTAGAGGAACTCGTCAAAATTGTGACGGTTTGCCCGCGTTCGAGGCGGGACAGCGTAAGCACTTCCTTCCAGGCTTCGACCAATTGATAGTCGCTGATAGGCATGAGCGGCTCCTTCGGGGCTGGGCAAATGTGGGCTGAGTGAGATTAAACGAGCGGCGCACCGAGAAAGTCGCCGAACGCCGCGTAAAAGCCTGCCGCGTTGTCCCACGGAATCATGTGGCCGGCGTTCGGCACGCGCACGTGTTGCATCGACGGCGTCCCACGTTGCAGTTCCGCGACGTCCTCGTCACGCACAACGTCGCCGCGCTCAGCGGTGATCAACAGAGACGGCACGTGCAATTGGGCGGCGTCTACATGGAAGTCGTCGATGTGAAAACCTTCGTACGATGCAAGTATTGCGCGCTCGTCGCAGGTGTGCAGCCATTCGGCCCGCAACTGGAGTTGCTGGTCGGTCCAGGTCGGTAAAAACGCGCGCATCGCTTCGGCGTCTGCGCCGGCACGTGCCAGCTCCATCGAATCGACGTACCACGGCAGCTTGCCCGGGTACTCACGGCGACCCGGACCGGACACTGGCGGGTCCACCAGCACGACCGATTCGAGACCGACTGGCTTGTGCGCCGCGGCGCGTGCCGCGATGCGTGCGCCCATCGAATGACCCACGAGCGTGAAACGCTTCAGACCGAGCGCGTCCGCGAATGCAACCACATCGTCGCCCTGCGCGGCCAGGCTGTAGTCAAGCGTTGACGAGGCCTCTGACAACCCACGGCCGCGCACATCGATCACATAGGTGTCGAACCCACGGCCGAGGACTTCACCAACAAATCCCCAAGTAATGGCGGGACTCGTGATACCGGGAATCAGGATGATGGCGGCGCGCTCACTTCGCACGCCGTCTGCTCCACCGTAGCGGAGATAGTGCTGACGGATACCGTTCGCGGCAACGTTCGCGCCGTACTGAAGAGTCGTAAACATCGGGGCTTCCCTGTGAAATGCCTGACTCAGTACGCGCCGGACAGCAACGCGCCCGCACCCGGAACGATGCGCTCCAGGCCCAGTTCGCGCAGCATTGCGTACGTGGTTGCGATCGCCGCAGTAATAACCGGCTTTCCTGTCAGTGCTTCTACCTTTGCAACGGCCGGCAGCGATGGCATCTGCACGCACGCCGACAGTACGATCGCGTCGGCATCCTGGTAGCGCAGCTTCTGCACGATCTCCGGCAGATTGGCCGGGTCGTGCCGCCCGACTTCCAGGTTGTCTGGAATTTCGAGCGCACGGTAGTCGAGCACTTCGTAGCCTTCGTTACGGATATAGTCGACAACCAGTTCCGTCAACGGCTTCATGTACGGTGCAACCACGACGATGCGCTTGGCCCCGATTACCTTGAGCGCATCAATCAGCGCACCGGCGCTGGTCAACACTGGGGCGTGGGCGTCGTTAGCAGCAGTGTGCTTTGTGAGTCGCTCCTGCGAAGCGCGATGGTAGCCGTGGCCCATCGCCATGATCGCAACGAGGCATGCGTAGCCGAGCACATCAACACGGGCGTCGGACAACTCCACCGCACAGCGGTCGGACTCGGCGTCCATGGCCGCCAGTTCTTCCTTGACGACCTTCTTCATGCGCATCCGGCTCGAATGAAATGTGAAGCGTTCCGGCCGAATCGCTTCCCGCAGTCTTAGCATCGCGGGAATCTCTGTTTCCATCGTGGTGTTTGAACTCGGCACAATCTGGCCGATGCGATAAATCTTGCTCATGTGTATTTGCCTCAAACTCTAGATTAGCTTCGCGTTAAACCACCGCTGCTACACGCGGCTGGAAGTCCGCCGCGTTGTAGGCGTATACCCAGTCAGCCTGAATGCCGGAAGCATGCGGATTGATCCACGACTTAAACTGATAAATGAGGTCGCGTTTGCGCTGGGCGAAAAGTGTCGGGAGGTGATAGGTCCGTCCGCGTTCACGAGACTCCAGCTGTACCCGGCTGGTACGTGGAATGCGCTCTGCTTCGTAGTCGCGCAAGGCCGCTGCGACGTCGGTGCCGTGCCCAGCGAGCGAGCGCGCCAGCACATAGCCATCCTCGATTGCCATCGCCGCGCCTTGAGAAAGGAACGGCAGCATTGGGTGGGAGGCATCGCCCAGCAAAGTGACCCGCCCTTTCGACCACGTCGTCATCGGATCGCGGTCGAACAAGCCCCACTTGAATACAGAGTCAACGCGTTCAAACAACTGTGTGATGTTCGGGTGCCATCCAGCGAACGCGGCAAGCAACTCTTCGCGAGTGCTAGGTGCGTTCCACGACTCTTCGACCCACTCGGCGGTCTCGTTGACTGCAACGATATTGACTGCCTGCCCGCGACGAACGTAGTAGGTCACGATGTGTGACTTCGGGCCCAGCCAGAACGACGAGTCGGGACTCACAAAATCGAAAGACCCATCCACCGGAACGACCGCCCGGAAGCACATGTTGCCAGTGAACTTCGGCGCGTCGTCGCCGAACAGTTTGTTGCGTACGGTCGATCGCACGCCGTCCGCGCCCACGATCAGATCCGCCTCGAACTCCGATCCGTCTGCGAAGATAGCTACGGCGCTATCTTCCGTTTGCCTGATATCAACACACGCCGACGAAAGCGACGCAACGCCAGCTGGCAGCGAGTCGACCAGCAACTGGTGAAGATCAGCACGGTGGACATGGAAAAACGGGGCGTTGTACAGACGGGGACACTCGTCGGCCAGCGGAATGCGGAAAATCTCCTTTGCCGTATCCCAGTTGCGGCCAACGATGGCCTGAGGCACAAACGCGACTTTTCGCAGCGCCTCTCCCAGACCCAACGCTTCAAGCACCTTGACGGCATTTGGAGTGACCTGAATTCCAGCGCCGATTTCACCGAACGCGTTAGCGCGCTCAAAGGCATGCACCTCGATCCCGTGCTGCGCGAGCGCGCTTGTGAGGGCAACGCCTCCGATACCGCCGCCAACCACGCCAACCCGAAGTTTTCTAGTCATCTTGCTTACTCTCCGCTGAATGCTTGAGCCGAATCAGCCATGCGGCCCGCACTATTTGGCCATACAATTAATTTACGCCGCGAACCATTCTGTTCGACAGCCGCAGTCCGGCGGCTCGAGACTCAATCACGACGCCCTGCACTCGAATTGTCCCGCGCAGACCGGAAATGCCACCGCGGATCGCGCGCTTACCGATGCCTCGCGTCCGCCTTACTGGCCGGCAATCTTGCCTGAGTCTGCCGCAGCGATTGATTCAAACCACGACTTTACTCAACGGTGAAGAGACACACGCAATGCGCCGCCAATCTGCTGCATCGCAGAGTGCATCGCCTCCGTCACCGCCGACTCGAGACCACTGTCCTTGGTCGCCGCAATCATGTCGTCCAGAACTTCAGCTGCATCCGCCGACGTTTGGTCGGGCAGCACCGCAGCAATCGCATTAAGGGCACCGACAAGACCAAGGATTTGTCCCCGCATCGTTTCGAGCTCATTTTCCATCGACCACTCCTCCATAGCTTCAACGCAACTGCAGTTAGCCGACGAATGACGCTCAAGTCCTCCGCATCCGCCGTTGGTTTGTATCTTAATTTAATTATAAGATCGTACAATTAATAGTGCAAGCCCGATTTTCGCCACGCCGATCACCGTGCATCTGCATCTGCATCTGCATCGGCAAGCCTGCTCGAACTCCCCGGCAAGTCGACCAATCGCGCCCGGATGCCGCTACGTCAGCACCGTGACGGGCAACAGCGCGACGAGACCTTTCATTGGCCACGTGGGCGCAAATTCAGCGCGGCGCGAACCGACGTTGGCACAGCCGCAAGTAAGGCAATACGATCCGCGCAACACCGCTCCGTCCTGTCACAAACATGGTTAGCACTCAGATGCTGTGTTCGGCGCAATTGAGCGTTCCACCGAACTAAGCCCGACATGCAGGAGAACGCCAGTCAGCAGATCGTCGGTCCCGCTCATTACGGTGTCGCATGCAATCCGGCAGTAGGGATAGCCTGCATGAGCCGTCTTTACTCAAAGCGTGACGTCGCGTTCCATCTGGAGAAAATCTGGATCGGGCCCAAGACCGGCCTTCCCTGTCAAAGCTGCTTTAGCTGGTCAGACGTAGCCATACAGGGTGAAAAGCAAGGAGTGTGAATTTCGTGCCCTGCAATGTCATACGCGACAAGATCAGCTTCTTCAACGATAAACATGGATGCAAGAAATTTCCCGATTGAGGAAAGGGTACAGATTAAAGATGCCGCACAGTCGCGAAATTTAGCTGGGCTCATTTCACTTTGTCAGGATAACAACGTATTAAAGAGGGATGACGGAGGCCACTTCGCCATCAACACTGAATTGAGACTTCGGACTTACATATTTCGGATACCTGAATTTTATGTGCATGTCGTTAAAATGCAGTCCCTGAGAGATACTCTAGCGACAACCGCCCGATCTGGATTTGGTTAAAGCGACAACTTACCTCTAAAAACGGTCAAATTTGTTCGACCGCGTTCGCCGATGAATTCCCCGATCGTCGATACTCTGGCGCGGTCAAATGGCCGAGCCAGACACCTTGCCTCGGCGCCAACGACGACCGTCCCGCTACGGCGCGGGAAAGATGACCGTTCGGTCAATACTCCACCGCGATCGCCTGCGTTACAGGCAGCCATGCGACTGCATGCAGAGACTGTAGTAGAACGTGCGAGCCGGGCGGAACGGAACGGGTGAAACTTTCGACCACAAGTCCGGTTTTGAACGATTGTTGGCCGAAGTGAAGCGGCGAAAGGGCATTGCGCGCAGATAGACTGACCACATCAAGAATTACAAAATGGAAACGGCGCGCCTCGTGGGTTGAGCGAGCGATGGTGCCAAGTGGCGACTATTGCACCAAGGGCAAGGCCACAACGTTTCATAGATATAAAACACCTGACGACGCCGTGTCCGTGACCGTGACCGCGAGATCTTAAGCGTGCGTCCGGGTCAAAACAGGCGTTTTACACCAAGGCTGCCCGAGCTAAAGGCAGCTCGAGGCCGGATCCTGATATCGCAGCGGAGACATGTGATGGAATCACGCAGAGTCTACATTCACGACGTAATCGATCATTCTCAAATCGGCCGAGCCCAGTACGCCGCACTAGCTCTCTGTGCATTGCTCATGCTCTTTGATGGCTTCACCACGCAAGCCTTCAGCTACATCGTGCCCGTTCTCGCGAATGAGTGGCATCTTCCAAAGTCCATCCTTGGCACCATCTTCTCGGCCGTACTCATCGGCCTGATGATCGGAAATTTCGGCATCTCTCCCTTTGCAAAACGTTTCGGCACAAAGAGGATGACGGTTTGGTCAACGGCCGCGTTCGGCTTGTTCACGCTGATAACTGTCTTTGTAACGAACGTGCCGCAGTTGATCGCGCTTCGACTGCTTACTGGCATCGGACTGGGAGCCGCCGTGCCCTGTGCCGTCGGCCTCACATCCGAGTTCAGTCCCAAACGGACACGCGCAACGTTTGTTTTATTAATTTACGTCGGCTATTCCCTCGGATTTACTGTCGCGGGCTTCTGCTGTGGCGCGATGATTCCACGCTTCGGCTGGACCGCTCCACTATGGGTCTGTGGCCTCGGGCCGATTATTTTAACGTTGCTGCTCATTCCTCTCTTGCCTGAGTCTGCCTCGCATCTTGCGCGGCACAGGTCGCAAAAAGACCTGCTTCAAATGGCGCGCCGATTCTTTCCCAAATTCAACTTGCCGAACGGCGCCGTACTAACTTCCAACGCCAATAAGAACAGCGATGGGGGCGGAAGTGGCTTGTTTTCCGCGCGTTTACGTGTCGGCACATTTTTGCTGTGGGTTGTGTTCAACATCAACCTGGCGGAATTTTATTTCCTCCAGAGCTGGCTACCGACGTTCCTGCATTCCCTCTATTACTCGGCCAGAATGGTCGTCTGGGTAACGGCCGTCAGCACTGTCGGTGGCATGGCAGCCGGACTCCTTTTGGGTCCGTTGATAGACCGGTTCGGGCCGTATATCATCCTCTCAGCGCTATTCCTGTTTGGCGGTATATCGATGCTGGCAATTTCTATGGCGCTCGGCGCAACGCATTTTTTACTTGTGCTGGCAGCATTTTTCTGCGGTGCGTGTAC
>Ga0302220_10002703_pt1 | contig 12758 bp, 8 predicted proteins | sample II_Palsa_E1_3_FD_194572 | JGI IMG/M metagenome (GOLD analysis project Ga0302220, IMG submission 194572) | Peat permafrost microbial communities from Stordalen Mire near Abisko, Sweden - II_Palsa_E1_3 | ecosystem: Environmental > Terrestrial > Soil > Palsa > Peat permafrost | place: Sweden... | reverse complement strand
GAATCGGGTGGCCACCTCGTGCCAGTTGGCGATCACCGGGCGAAAGTCATCAGGGTCGAAAATCTGGTGCAGCAGATTGACATGTTTGCTCGGCCGGCCCTTCATCAGCATATGTCCCACCCTGACGGCCGCCGCATTGGTTGCCAACACGTCCCAGTGCCGACTGATTACGAAAGCCGGATACGGCTCCTGGTGCGCGAGGATCAGGTCGACTGCCTGGCGCACGTGATCAAGTGCCGGGGCAGCCAGCGGGCGTTCGGGATGCATCGCCGCGAAGCCTGCTGCGCGCAGCAACGCGTTGCGTTCCCTGAGCGGCATGCTCAGTGCATCAGCCAGGCGAGATACCGTGTCGCGGCTCGCGCGGGCTTTGCCGGTTTCGATACAGCTGAGGTGTCGCGTCGATATGCCCGTTTCCAGCGCCAAGTCGAGCTGGCTCAGACGTCGTGCCGCGCGCCACTCGCGTAGCAACGCGCCGATCGGCGGATGGGATACAAGGGCCGGGAGCGTGGCGATGGCTAATCCTTCCGGTGGTGCTCTCACACAAGAATATCTCCAGATGCTTGCGCCGTAACACAGTGCCGGCTCCGGCAGAATCGTGTGGAACCCGATCCTCAGACCGCAAAGCGATGATGTATTGAGTTCATCCGCCTGGCAGCACGCGATGGATCTGGGTGAAGATGACCTGCCATTGGCCGTCGCGCTTCGCCCATACATCGACGAAGCGTGCTCGCATCGTGTAAGGCTTGCCGTGATCGATACCCTTTGCATCGACCATCCCGCCGAGCACCGCACCATTCGACCATGCTTTGCGCACCTGCCGGCTGATCGCAACGTACGTTGTCTTGTTGCCAGGCACCACCGAATCGGCGATGGATTCAGTCTTGCTCTCGTTCCTGCCGCTGATGTTCGCCAGGGTGTAATCGTCAGCGAGAAGCCGCTCGAGCCCGGATCGGTCGGACTTCATCTGTGCGATGTCATAGGCAGTCGCTGCGGCGGCGAGGTCGGTAGGCAGGCCACGATAGTCGCCGACTCCCTGCTCCGCATGCACGGGAAGAGCAATCAGCACCACGACGATAATCCAGATTCGGTTCACTGCCCGCATCTTCATTCTCCAGGTTTCGAGATTCGAGCGAGTGTTTTCTGCGCCGGCTTCGCGCGCAATGACCTGCCAGGTCAAGTCGATAACCATCGGGATGGTGTTTTCCCGATCAGCGTCAATAGGGCAGCTCACTTCGTCTCCTTTGAGGCTGCCAGTAGCACCTTCTGAAGTTCTTATCTGACCCGCTTTGATGCGTGTGGTCGATCGTGCTCAGTGCGAACCCACGCTAGCGGAAGCTGCAGGCGCCGACGCCTCGGCCGCTGCGCGCTTGGGTGTATCGGCGGGGCAATATGGCTTGAGGTATCTGCCTGCACGGTACAGATCGATGCATTCGCGCACGTCGGCCTTGAAGGCCAGATCAGGCGTGTTGATGGGGCAGCCGTAGGACAGCGGCTTGATCTCCCTGTACTCGGCGAAACAGGTCGATAGCGGCGGCGGCTTGGGTGGATTCGGATCGTCGGCGAGCGACCGCGACGGCATGTTGAGGCGCTCGTCGCCGTCCTTGGGTGAGGGCGGTATGGGCGGCGTGCCGCATAGCGGGTTGAAACCAGGTTTCTTCGGATCGCAGATGCTTTCGGCAATCCCTTTGATGACATCGCCTACATGGCGACCCACTGCGCCACCGACCGTCTCGTTCGGTGGCGGGAAATATTTCTCGAAGCGGGTGGTCTTGGTGTGCATCTGGTTGTAGTCGTGCTGCATGATCTGACGATCGTCCGCTGGCTTGGGCGGTGCGGCCTTGGCGTTGGTTGTTGCATAGTTGGTCGGAGCTTCGGGCGCCAGCCGCACCGAGCCATCTTTCGCGAACACACTGGAAGCGGACGGCGTGGCCACGGAGGCGGCTGGCGCAGGTGCCGCTGCATGATCTTGCACGACCATCGCATCACTTCGCGGCTTCTCGTGCGTCACGGGGCGAACGCGCGGCGTCGCCACCTGCCGCGGCGGCACCAAGGTGGGCGGCGAGGGTGGCTCAGGTGGCGGCGCGACGCGCGGCTCGCTGGAATGATCGATCAGACGTATGACCAGTGCCTGCTCGCTCTCGCTATCGACAGGCGCCACCGCCAGCTGCGGCAATTTGGGCTGCATCTCGTACCACAGCACCAACGCGAACAGTGCGTGCAGTACCAAGACCAACGCCAGCACGAGCGTCAGCACCGGGCGCGTCAGCGCTGGCTGTCGCCAGCGCTTGCGACCCAAGGTCTCGCGCGTTTCGCTGTCGAGTAATGCCAGACCGCGCGCGCGATCCTTCTCTTGCGGATGTAGGGCCTGCCCGGAACGTTCGATGACACTGCCTTATTTCAAGCCAATTACTTACACGAAACCTGCGCATACCGTCAGCGCGTGTCGCGGCTAACCTCGGTAGACAGGTTCTTTCATTCAGGGTTCCCTTGATTCGGAAACTGGTACACAAACATGGGTGCACTTTCGCTGCAAAAAAGGGCGGGTTGGAGTTATCGGGATTTAATGGACACCTGATCGGCACCTTTGGCATGCTGCCTAGGTTTCGCATTGTCTGTCGGCACGCGTCAGCTGCGCATGCGGGAAAGTCCGCTCCGACCGTCCGGTTTTGGATCTTGGTCCAAGCGGATAACGACGATGCAAGAGCACCGGCCAAAATCTGGCCTTTGAGGTGATCGCGAGAGGCTCGCGAAGGACTCAAAAAGTCAGAGCAGTTGCGTAGGCTCAAGATCAAGGAGCACGCGCAGAAGTCGGCGGAGACCGAGGTGGCTGGAAAGCAGGAGCAAAGCTAACCGGGTCAGGACTTGTGACGCCTTCATCAGCTGGCGCGGTGTAGCGGATGATGTCGTGGCTGGGTCGTCAGTACCTGAGCGAGGATTGTCTCGGGTTGTCCAGGCGCTGCCAACATGGCAGTCTGCATGGTTCTACCTCTGGACGTCCAGACGTCCACACCTTTCTGGAGATTCCATGCCTCGCACCTTCTTCGCCTTCGCGCTTGCCGCGTGTCTATCCGCTACGGCGTTTGCCGCGGTACCTGCGGGCGAACAACCGGGGCTCGCGCAGATCCGCGAGATCGACCTGCGGGCCGATATCGGCTTTCTCGCCTCCGACGCGCTGCATGGCCGGCTTTCGTTGCAGCCCGGCGACGATGTCGCTGTGCAGTGGATCGCTTCGGAGTTTGCCAAGGCGGGGCTCACGCCGGCGGCTACCGACGGCCAGGGCCGCCCCAGCTATCTGCAGGCGGTGCCGCTGATCGAATACCGGCCCGACGCTCAGGCCACGCGACTCACGCTCAAGCGCCAAGGCCAAAGCACGCAGTGGAAGACCCCTGACGTTTCGGGCGCGTTCCCCGAGGATCGCGATCTCGTCGATGCCCCGGTGGTGTTCGCCGGCTACGGCATCACAGCGCCGGAGCTTGGCTATGACGATTACGCTGGTCTCGACGTGAAGGGCAAGGTGGTGGTCGTGTTCGATCACGAGCCGCAGGAAACCGACCCCAGCTCGATCTTCAATGGCACCGGCAACACCCGCTATGCCACCGGTTACGTCAAGGTACTCAACGCGCAGGAACACGGTGCCGTTGCTGTGCTGATAGCCCCCGAGCCATCGCATAACCATCCCTCGGCCCAGGAGATCCGCGTTCGCATCGGCCACCAGGCCGAACATGCAGCCAACCCGATTCCCGCCCAGGCGCTGGTGGACAACGCGTTGCACATTCCCAGCATGGTGATTTCCGCCGAGGTGTCCAGCCAGCTTCTGGCGACCAGCGGCAGTACGCCGGCCGTATTGCAGAATGCCATCGACAAGGATCTCAAATCGCACTCGCTGGCGCTGACGGATACCGCGATCAGCTTGCACCTGCACAACAGTTCGCGGCGCGAAGGTATTACCTGGAACGTGGTCGGCCTGGTCGAGGGAAGCGATCCCAAGCTGGCACCGGAAACCGTCATCATCAGTGCCCATCACGATCACGACGGTGAAAGCGACGGCAAGATCTGGCACGGCGCCGACGACAATGCCTCGGGCACGGTGGGCGTGGTGACTCTGGCCCATGCCTTCGCCAGCAACCCGGTCAAGCCCAAGCGTTCGATCCTGTTCGCGGTATTCGCCGGGGAAGAGCGCGGACTGCTCGGCGCCTACTATCTGGCGGCCCATCCGCTGCGCCCACTGGACACCACGCGCGCGATGATCAATTTCGACATGATCGGTCGTGATGAGAAGCCCAGCGCGCAGACTGATGGCCTGATCCAGGTGCCAGCCGATACCAGCAATCGCCTCAATCTGATCGGCGCCGCCTACAGCCCCGACTACCAGCGCACCGTGGCCAAACAGAATCAGCAGGTGGGCCTAGTGCTGGACGACCGCTTCGATCACGAATACGCCCTCAATGTGTTCTTCCGCTCCGACCAGTTCCCATTCGTGCTGCACAACGTGCCGGCGTTCTGGTGGTTCACCGGCTTCCACCCCGACTACCACCACCCCAGCGACACCGCCGACAAGATCGACTATCCGAAGATGGCGAAAATCCTCAAGCTCGCCTATCTAAGCGCCTGGAAATTCGCCGACGAGGCCACGCCGCCGCGCTTCGAATCCCATCCCGGCGGCCAGAAAATAAATTGAGCGACACGGCATGGCCCTAAAAAACAGGTGGGTCAGAGCATGAGGTTCCCCGCGAACCTCATCGATCAATCAGCACGTTGTGCGCGGATTGAAGGGTGTCGGGGTGCACTTTCTCAGAGCGCGGCTGACTTGTGAAGAAGTCCACGCTGCCTCCTGTTTTAGAACAAAACTAAACGGGGCAGAGTGCTTTTTTCAAGATAGAAATGCACCCTGCCACCTTTTCTCTCGCGTGAGTAGCATGCGATCGCATCACCCCGCTTTCCCTCAATATTGCGTATTCAAATACCCGATCTTGGTAGTCACCGGCGCGAAGACACCGGCCTCCGTGAACCAAAGCAAGTTCGTCCTCTTGTCCAGTGCGATGTTGTAGTAGCCACTATTGGGCGAAGGAATCGTGTATTCGGTAAATCGAACCTCAAATGGGTCGAGGCGGCCGAGCAATCCTGTGTCTTCCTCAAACCAGACGCGCCCCTGGCGATCCACGCGCATGTCCTCCGCATCAGCGTTGGCCGTGGGGATGGGATATTCGATCCATCCCTGCGTCATGGCTGGTCGGACGGTATGGAAGCTGGGAGCCACCGGCGTGCTCGTACTTGGCGTGCGTTCCGCCATGGTGCGTGATACCGATACGACCTGATTGCCGGCCCTGAGCGTATTGGGTACGACAACGGCATCGCTGTGAGGGGCTGCAAACGGGATGAGTAGCGCCAAGGCATTGGCGTAATACTCCGATACCCACACCGTGCCATTGGCATTGGCCACCACGCCAGAGGGCGTGCCGCCAAGCGTCGGCACCATGTAGGTGCTGATCACATTCGTCGATGGATTGAGGCGGCGAACCTTGTTCGTACCCGCCGCGCCGGCGCCATCGAAGTTGCGTTCCACGAACCAGGCGTTGCCCAAGGGATCGAGGCTCAACTGCTCCATGTTGTCGTCGGCGTGCTCCAGCGTCACTGACCATTCGGTAACAACGCCACGCGGAGAGAGCCGGCCGATACCTGCGGTTTCGGTAAACCATTTGCTGCCGTCTGAAGCGATCTGGATAAAGAACGGCAACGCCCCGGAGGGAATCGCATACTCATCGATCTTCCCGGTATCCGGGTCCAGATGCCCGATGGCGTGCGTCGCGCTATCGGTAAACCAGATGCCATCTTCACCCGCCTTGAGAATGAAAGGCTGGCCGCTGTTGGGCACGGGGAATTCGGACGACGTGCTATCCGGATGCAGGACAGCGATTTTCCCTGCGCTGGTCTCGGCGTACCACACATCGCCATTGCCAGCGACGTCGACACCCTGCGGAGAGCTGGAGAGGGATGGCGTTGCGAATTCACTGATCGTGGCCTTGGCGGTCGACGCGTGTGCCGACATGCCGAGGAGAGTCGTGCTCACGATAGCCTGTGCGGCTACGTACAGGATGCGTTTCATCATGTAGCTCCTTGTGATTTTACGGGTGTGATAACGATGCGAGCGGGGTGATGGCTCCGACGAATTATCGTGGAAAAGTATGAGTACACAGGTGACGAAGTGCCAGAAATAACGGTCTTACGGAGAAAAGGTGTCCAGGGACAGTTTCCGACATCAGGATGGCTCCTGGGATAAGGCGGATACGCGGCTTGCATTGATCGCGATGCACATGGTTCGTGAGCGATGCTATCGCGCATGGCCCGACCTCCACGCCACGATATCGCAGGCATTCCTCAGCACGTGGTGCAGCGGAGCAGCAATCGGCTGCTGCGACCACATGCTGAGACGAAGGGGAGGAAGGCAGTTAAGCCGAGCGCTGGGTTTAGCTTTTCCATTTGTCAGCGTCGCGGTCGCCTTGCGTTGGTCTTTGCTGCGAGGTCGATGATTTAGCTACTTCCGCCCCTGTTTCCCGCGGGTGACTAATTAAACTGCCCGTGGCATTGAGGCTGTCAGCTTCACCTATTGCGATCGGCCCCATTTGTTGTGCCGCTTCCAAGGACGAAGGTGGTTACCGAATAAGGAGGCAGGCTATACGTAAACGTCCCGTCGGTAATTGCAACGTTGGTTGCGATTTGGGCCGGCAGCCCATCTCCCGTGGTCTGCCACGCATTCATGGTCCCTGAGCCATAGCCAGTCAGGTTAACGGTACCCGTCTCTGTATTGTTTGGGTCTTTGTTAATTACCACGATATTTTTCGGGTTATTTGATGCGAATACTTCCAGGGTGTTGTTCTGCACAACATTGGAACCCTGCACATTAACAGTGGTATCCCCGGTAACACTCGTCAGTACCATGTTCGTCCCGAAATGCTGGAAAAGGGCGCCTCCGGTAAACATGTAGTAAGAGTAATACAGCGGCATCGGTGTATCGTTCTGGCTGACAACTCCCATAAGTCCGCCCGAACTATCACCATATTCCATGGAAACACCACCCGCCTTGACGATATTGCCAATAACACTGGCGCCCCATATCGCATTAAACGGCTGGCCTTGCGCCGGATCAGACCCCCAAGTGAGATTCCATTCGCCGCATTCTATGGGCAACCCTGTATCTCCTTGCAGCTTGGCTATTTCTGCCTGATACGACACGGTGCCATATTGCAGCACATCGCCATCGCTATCGCTGCCTCCGCCGTTCAATTCCTGCTGCAGCTGGCTCGCGGACATATCGGTGTCGCCGCCGTTGCCGTATTGATGGTAGTCAAGGAAATCGGGGCCTCCGGCAGTGCTCTTGGTATTGGCGAAGTATCCCGTCATGGTGCCTTCGTCATACCAACCCCACGCAGGGCCGCCTATATACAGCGTAAAGCCACCCGACGCGCTGCGCATTCCGGGAGCAAAGGCTATGAAATTAGAGCCGCTGGAATCGTTCGCGTTGGTCTCATTGCCGATGATGTAATACTGCACGGGCTTTGAAAGGCCGTGAGCGGCATAGTTCGCCGTATAACGGCTTACCATGGCCTGTGCATCAGCTGCACTGCCTCCGCTGTCGGCGCCGTTGTCGTCCTCACCAATCGTATGCAGCCTTATGACCGGCTTCGCTCCAGTGCTGTCGATGGCCTGTACCCATGGATCACCGGGGCCACTTGTACTCCCGGCGCCTAACTGGGGATCGCTGCCGTTCTGTAAGTCAATGCGCATTGCATCCAAATGCAACGCAGCTATCAAGTTGTATACAGTCTGATCATGCACGATGTCATGTGGTGAACCATATTCGGTAGAGTCCATGCTGAACGCCCGAGAATTGACCGTCCCTATATTCTTAGTAAAATCCACATTAATAGTGCCCGCATAAGCGTTGCCTGCAAGTAATGAAATAAGGCTGATACACGATAAGGAACGCGATTTCATGCAAGCCTCCAATGTAAATTTTATTTATATAAAAGTATAAAATCCTTGGCTATTTTCCACGGTGCCAGCTAACCTTTTGTGACATGGCTATTGTTTTTAACAAATAGCGAGAAAAGGTGTCGGGGACAGTTTCTGATACCAGGATGGCTCCTGAGATAAGGCGGACACGCGGCTTGTACTGATCGCGGTGCATATCGTTCGTGAGCGATGCTATCGCGCATGGCCCGACCTCCACGCCACGATATCGCAAGTATTCCTCCGCACGTGGTGCAGCGGGGTAGCAACCGGTTGCCGTGCTTTCTGGACGACGAAGATCGCCAGCGTTACTTGCAGCCTGCGCCAGGCGCTATTGCGTGACGGATGTCGGCTGCACGCCTATGCGTTCAAATTGTCCCTGACACCTTTTTGCTCGTCACCCCTATTTTACTATTGTAGTATTAATAAAATTCAAGCTTGGCGATGGCCTCGCCGGCGCTATGGGAGAGATCCACGATGCAGCAGAAGTTTGCGCGCGGCTGGCGCCGTGTCTGCGTGGCGACGGCGATGCTGATGATGACGGGGCTGGCGCAAGCGGGTGTCGTATCGGTGCATGGCACACTGCATGTCGATGAACCAGGCGCACTGGTCTCGCGCAATATTTTCGGCCAGTTTTCCGAGCATCTGGGCAACGGTATCTATGATGGTTTGTGGGTTGGCCCGGATTCGGGTATCCCTAACGCCGACGGGTATCGCAACGATGTGATCGCGGCGCTGAATGCCCTGCATGTACCCAATGTGCGCTGGCCCGGCGGTTGTTTTGCGGATGAATACCATTGGCGCGATGGCATTGGGCCACGCGACAAGCGACCGACGCGGGTGAATACTCATTGGGGTGGTGTGGCGGAGTCGAATGCTTTCGGCACGCAGGAATTCATGAACTTCATCGAGCGCATCGGCAGTCAGGCTTATGTAGCCGGCAACGTGGGTGACGCCGCGCCTGAAGAAATGGCGCAGTGGGTCGAGTACATGACGGCTACGGGCAAATCGTCGCTGGCTCGCGAACGCGCCGCCAATGGTCACGAGAAGCCCTGGGTGGTTCCCTATTTCGGTGTGGGCAACGAGTTGTGGGGCTGTGGCGGGAACATGCGTGCGGAATATGCCGCGGATCTGTTTCGACGCTATCAGACCTTCGTGAAGGTGCCCGCGGGGCAAACCATCATGAGGATTGCGCCCGGTGCCAACAACGACGACGTTCACTGGACCGAAGTGATGATGCGCGAAGCAGCCAAGTTCATGGATGGACTGAGCCTGCATTACTACACCGTGCCGGGTGGCTGGCCGCCGCTGGCTTCATCGACCGATTTTGGTGACGAGGGCTGGATTGAAACCCTGTCGCTGGCACTGCACATGGATGACCTGATCAAGCATCACAGTGCGGTGATGGACAAGTACGATCCGGACAAGAAAGTGGCCCTGGTGGTCGACGAGTGGGGAACCTGGTATGCGCCGCTGCCAGGTACCAATCCCGGGTTTTTGCGGCAGCAGAACACCTTGCGTGATGCCCTGGTGGCGTCGTTGACGCTCGACATCTTCACTCATCATGCCGATCGCGTGCGGATGGCCAATATCGCGCAGATGATCAACGTGCTACAGGCGATGATCCTCACCGACGGCGCTCGCATGCTGCTCACGCCGACGTATCACGTGTTTGCGATGTATCGGCCTTATCAGGATGCTACCGAGTTGCCGTTGCAGCTCGACACACCCAGCTACACGCTCGATGGATACGCTGTACCGGAGGTACATGGTTCGGCGGTGCGGGCAAAGGACGGCCATGTCTATGTCGCGCTGACCAATCTGGACCCCGAGCGCGACGCGAACGTTGAGATAACGGTGGATGGCCTGAAGGCGGTGGGCGTTGGTGGGCAGATTCTGACCGCGCCAAAGATCACTTCACACAATACGTTTGATCAACCCAATGCAGTGAAGCCGGTGTCGTTCAACGATGCGCATGTTCAGGGCGACAAGCTGAGCGTGGTATTGCCGGCCAAGTCGATCGTGATGCTGCAGCTGCGTTGACCATGTCTTGCTGCGCCCACTGCATCTCGATTTCACAGGGCCCGGTCCGCGCGCTCGCGAACCGGGCTTTTCCGTTTGCCCAGCGGCTTTCATTTCCGGGCCAAGGCCCAGTCAGTCGCTTCTGGTCGATCCTTCCACTACGGGCAGCAGTACGGCACTGCGTCCATCGGGTCCGTGCTCGATCGTCACCGTCGCCTTGCGGTAGTCCGACGGTTTGGCGAACAGGATGTTGGGCACGTAGGTCTGCGGGTTGCGGTCGTAGAGCGGGAACAGGCTCGACTGGATCTGCACCATGATCCGGTGGCCGGGTTTGAACACATAGTTCACCGTGGGCAGCCGGAACTTGTATTCATGCACTTGGTTTGCCGGGATCGGTGACGGATCGGCGAAGCTCTTGCGATAGCGCCCGCGAAAGATGTCGAGCGACACCGGTAGCTCGTAGCCGCCCATGGTGGGGTCGGTCGGATCGGTGCCGGGATAGACGTCTATAAGTTTGACCACGAAGTCACCGTCGGTGCCGGTGGTGCGGGCGAAGAGGTCGGCGATCGGTGCGCCTTCCAGTCGCACGGTCTTGCTCAGTACCGGCGTGGTGTAGGACAGCACGTCGGGCCGGTTCGTCACGAAGCGCTGGTCGTGGACCAGCCAAGTGCGCCACTGGTCGTTTTTCTGCGGAATCGGGCGTGGCAGGTAGGGCACAGGTTTGGCCGGGTCGGCGACGTAGCTGTCGCCGTCGCCGTTCGGCTGTTCGAAGCCCAGGCCCATGTCGGCCTGCAGGTAGAGTGGGGTGAGCGACTGATTGCTGGCCACCTTCCAGTCGGCGAAGCCGTCCCAGTGCTGCTCGGTCGGGTTATAGATCATCGCATCGGGCAGTGGCTTGGGCAGCGGCGTGCCGCGCAGGTAGTGGTTGAACCACGGGATCATCACGTTCTGGCGGAATTGCGCGGTGGTGTTGCCGGGCCATTTGAGTGGTCCCATGTTCCAGCCATCGCGATTGATCTGGCTGTGCCACCACGGGCCCATCACGAGGTGGTTGTTGGCGCCGTGCCCGGCCTGCTTGAGCGCTTCCCAGGCATGCACGGCACCGTAGATATCCTCCTGATCCCACAGGCCTTGCAGCCACATGGTGGGCACATCGGAGGGATGCGCGACGAGCAGCTTGTCCAGCGCCTGGTTCTGCCAGAAGGCGTCGTAGGCCGGGTGTGCCGAGAAGCGGTTCCACCAAGGCAGTTGCCGAAAGCCGTTGGCCTCCGCATAGGCGCCGGCCGAACCCGCATCGAGGAAATTGGTGTAGTCGTCGTAGTTGTCGCGCGGGATGCTCTCGCCTTCACCTTGCTTGCTCGTCTGGCCGCTGAAGTAGTCGAGGTTCACCTGACGCAGGGCGCCGTAGTGGTACCAGTCGTCACCCATCCAGCCGTCGATCATCGGGCTTTCCGGCGCAGCGGCCTTCAGCGCAGGGTGCGGGTGGAGCAGGGCCATGGCCACCGTCCAGCCGTCGTAGGACGAGCCGATCATGCCGACGTTGCCATTCGATTCCTTGGTGTTCTTCACCAGCCAGTCGATGGTGTCCCAGGCGTCGGTGGTGTCGTCGGTGGTGGTCGGGTTGAGCGGCCCCATCGGCGGGCGCGTCATGATGTATTTGCCTTCCGAGCCGTATTTGCCGCGGATGTCCTGCCACACCAGGATGGTGCTGCCGTCAGCCCAGTCCTTGTCGCCCGACCACACCGCATCGGCCATGTGCGGGCTGTTGTCGGGTGTGAAGGTGTCGGTGTTGTATGGCGTGCGCTCGAGTAGCATCGGCAGGTTGTGCGCGCCCTTCGGGATTAGCAGCACGGTGTGCAGCTTCACACCGTCGCGCATCGGGATCATCACCTCGCGCTTGACGTAGTCGAAGTTGCTCTGCGGTTGCTTCCAGTCGGCCGGAATGTCCGACGCGGTCTGGATCATGTCGGGCGTGACCTTCGAACCATCGGAACCCAATGCGGGCGCAGCGGGCAAGGCAACTGAGATGAGGCAGGCGAGCGAAACCAGCGCCGAGGCCAGGGCGGCTTTTTTCATGTACAGAGGTTCCTCATGGGGGAGTCAGAAACTTGGGTAAGAGTGCACTTTCTACGGAAGTCGTTCCGGTGTCACGCGCAAATTCCGGTCGAGTTGAACATAGATTCCGATAAGGCCTGAACAGGGCACTTGTCCTGACTAGCATCCGAACGGGCTGGTTGCTGACAAACGGGTGTACTGGCATTTTTGTTAGGCCCACTTTCGACGGCGGAGCGGACATCCCATGGAGTCCTGCCGGAAGCGCGTTTGGACGCCGCCGCTAGGGTATGGAATGCGGCTAGTGCTGCCTCTCAGCATGAGCTGCGTATAGGATTGAAAAGTGGTGAGGCTAATCACTGTAAACGCGTAGCTGACGCGCATTCTCAATCCATCGGACGCATGAGGAAAAAATGATCCGTAATCATTGCAAGGTATGGGTGGCGCTCAGTCTGTGCACACTTTTGTGCATTTCGGCGTGCTGCCAGGCGCAGTCAACTTCTCAACCTGAAGTCATCGAATGGACCTGGGCGGTTAGGCCTACCCAAGTTGATCATCAGCTGCCGAACGTTCTCTTGGTCGGAGATTCCATTACTCGCAACTACTTCCCCGAGGTGCAGCGAGAGCTCAGCGGTAGAGCCAATGTCTATTTATTTGCTGCTTCGACCAGCCTGGGA
>Ga0302220_10002702_pt1 | contig 12763 bp, 14 predicted proteins | sample II_Palsa_E1_3_FD_194572 | JGI IMG/M metagenome (GOLD analysis project Ga0302220, IMG submission 194572) | Peat permafrost microbial communities from Stordalen Mire near Abisko, Sweden - II_Palsa_E1_3 | ecosystem: Environmental > Terrestrial > Soil > Palsa > Peat permafrost | place: Sweden... | reverse complement strand
ACCATCCCGACGCCATATTGACTGGCACCGAGGCCTTCGATGATTGCTATATTGGCATAGCGTACGTCGCGCTCCACTTCCTGCCGTATTAGATTGATGTCACTTCCTCTTTCAGCCAGCAGATTAGCGACTCGAGTTCCGCCAACGCGCGCAAGTAATCTGCCATTCGCCATGTATCACGGCGATGTGGCTCGGGTAAACGAGGGCGGCGCGTTCGATGAAGCTAAGTGGCGACAGTGGGACGTAGTTCGCGCGATTTTTGTCGAGCCCGAAGTGTATGGAGCGATGTGGGCCACGACGGTCTCCATTGGTTCGCGGTTGAGTCATTTCAGTCAATACGTCGGAAATGATCAATATTTATTTGACTGTCGAGACCTCTGCGCGTTCCCGATCATTGATGGTCGTTGAGCTCAACAAAGCACCACGATCTTGCCTTCGTCCGAATGCCCTTACGTCGAAATCGGGTTTCGCAATTTTAATTTGCTGTCCCCCGACCCGAACCATTTACGTCGTTTGTCGATTTTCGGCGTAAGCCATGTTGACCACGTTCAGGAGTCGATTACAACGCGACTTTGGCCTTCTTGAAATCTTCGAAACACTCGTCAAGCACCTGCCGGGTAAATTTTCCGATCGACGCGTATTCGATATCGGTCAGGTTGGCGAGCGAGACGCGTGCTGAAGTGTCGACCACCTCAAAGCCGTTACCCGGCAACAACACGACGCCTGTCTCCTGCGCAAGGCGGAACAAAAAGCCGATCCCCAGATTGCTTTTGATAAACCATGCCTCGAACTCCGGTCCATACAGCGTGCCGCCGATCTCCTGCAGGTCGATCAGCGAGTAGTAGTCGACGTCATTGGGTTGGCGCGTGACCTTTACGCCCATCGCGCTGTATAGCGTCTGGTACCGCTGGCGTATGAGCTGCTTGGCGGCATCCTTGTACCGGTGATCGCGATCCATCAAGCCATTCAGCGCGAACAGTGCCATTTGCAACTGCTGCGGTACCGATAGGCCCGCTGTATGGTTGAGCGCTACGGCACGGCTATCAGCGACGAGGCGATCGATGAACGCCAACTTGCGTGGCTCGGTGGTCAGCGAAGCGTACCGCGCATCGAGCTGCTGCTTGTCTGCTTCGGGCAGCGCAGCCAGCGCCTTATCGAACGCGTTGTCTTCATGCAGCGCGATCGCGCCCAACCGCCAGCCCGTCGCACCGAAAAACTTGGAAAATGAATAGACGCATAAGGTGTTGTGTGGACACTTCGCGAACAGCGAAACAAACTCATCGGCAAACGTGCCGTAAACGTCGTCCGTCACAATGAACAGATCGGGGCGTTGCTTCGATACCAGCGCCTGCAATTGATCAAGGATCGCGTCGGACAGTTTGGTCGACGGTGGATTGCTCGGGTTGACCAGGCAAAATATCTTGATCGCAGGGTCCAGCAGCTTGGCAATCTCGGACTCCGGCAGTTGCCAGTCGGCATGCTGGTCCATCCGGATATCGACGATTTCCAAGCCGTATTCCGCCAGCAGGGGAATTTCCAGGTAGGGCGAGAAAATCGGCGTGCCGATGGCGATCTTGTCACCCGGTTTCACCAATCCGTTCGCGCGCAAGCTCTGGAAGATGTAAGCCATGGCGGCCGTGCCCCCTTCCGTGGCAAACACCGAGAACTCCCCGGCGCGAGGTTGAGAACCGAACATCTCCTGCGTCAGGTACGCTTTGACGATTTCCTCGGTATGCGCGAGCATTCTCGGTGGCGTCGGGTAATTGCAACCGAGGAATGCGCTGACCATTTCATAGAGGAAAGCATCGCGCGACAGGCCAAGCTGATCCTTCACATACGATATCGCGGTGCGCAAGAAATTGACACCGTCGGTGCCACGGTGAAGGTTGGCGTACGCCTCGAAGCGCTGCACGATGCCTTCGTGCTCCGGTAAGCCGCCAAAGCCGCTGTTCAGATACGAATAAGAACGCTCGGCCTCATGCATGGCAAAATCGCCCAGGCTCAGAAACGCCCAGCGAGGTAAGGTCGCGAGGAAATTGGGATTTCCCCGTCCCGCATTGAGCATCAGGATCTGCGTGTCCGACGATGCAATGTCTATCAAACGGTCTTTGAGCTCAAACGGGCTCAGCTTGGAAAATTGGCTAAAATCGTGCTCTGACATGGTGGGATTCACTCGGTGAAGTTCACTTGCTATGACACTGCGTTTTTAGTAATGATGCCCACGATGACCGGACCCCAAAGCGTCAGGAACACGTTGGCTACGGCGTAGGTAACGGTGAACGATACGACAGGCGTGGCGTTACCCGCCTTGGCGAGCAAAGCGGCAAAGGCGGGGTTGGCGCTGCGGCCACCCGCGACACACGCCAGTGCCTCGATCGGATTGCGGATACGCAGCACGAAGTAGGAGAAGGCGAAGGTGATGACCTGCGGAATCAGTGTCACCGCCACGCCAAGGAAGAACAGCGTGAGACCGTATTGCTGAATCGCAACCAGCGCCTGCGGGCCCGCTGCGATGCCAACGATACCGACAAACACTGCCAGCCCGAAGTCACGCAGGAAATTGGAAGCGCCCAGCGGCACTGCCGAGAATTTCGGATGCACGCTGCGCAACCAGCCAAAGAACAATCCCGACAACAAGCAGCCACCGCCGCTGCCGATTGAAATCGGAATACCCCACAGCTTGAATTGGATCATGCCGATGAGCATGCCGATGAGCATGCCGATGCCAAAGAACACAAAGTCGGTCACGGCTGCCGCAGTGATCTTGTACCCGATCTTCGATTGCACGCGATCCAGATCGGTCGGGCTGCCCACAAAGTGCATTTCATCGCCACTTTTCAACTGGAGCTTGCTCAGCAAGGGCAGTTCGAGTCCCATGCGCTTGACCGCGGTCAGAAATACGCCGTGGCGTGTCTCTACATTGACGTGGTCATGGATCTCACCGATCTCCCGCCCGCTCAGCGCGCGATTCGTCAAGATAATCTCGCGACTTTCCTGAACCAGCACCAGACCGTCCGGTGCCCCCACTTCGCGGCCAAACAGCGTGGTGGCGCTCTGCATGACCGGAATGGTTCCGGTAATAGAAACCCGGTCTCCGACCTCGATAACGGTCGTATCGGTAAAGTCGACGGCATTGCCAGCGCGGTATATGCCTTCGACCGAGGCGTCGGAGAGCGTCTTGTCGAGAGCCAAGACCGTCTTGCCCTGCGCGGAACTACCCGAGGCGATTTCATAGACTCGCGTGCTCAGATTGCGCAGCGCGTTGAATTGCCCCGGATCGAGTTCCGCGTGGCCGCCCGACATCGCTTTTGCCAACTTGACGGCTTCTTGGCGAACATTCCATCTCATCACCATGGGCAGGAACCAAGTGACCATGATGATCGGCCCCAACGAGCCGAAGATGTAGCAAACCGCGTAGCCGACTGCGACATTGGTCTGCATGGTTTTGATTAATGCCGGCGCCAGGCCCAGTTTGCCGATCGCGTCGCCTGCCGTCCCGATGATGGCGGACTGGGTGAGACCACCGGCAGCCAGCCCGGCCGCCATGCCTCTGTCTAACCCGAAGAAGCGCGCTGCGGCCAACACGCATAGCAAACCCGTCAGGCACATGACGAACGATGACGCCAGTTGATTTAGCGAGCGTCGGTTGAGCGCGTGGAAGAACTGGGGACCGCCCTGGAAGCCCACTGCGTAAATGAACAAGGCAAAGAAGATGTTCTTGATCCCGCTGTCGATGTTGATCCCCAACTGCCCAATCACCACACCGACCAGCAGGGTTCCGGCGATGCCACCCAGCACGAAGTTGCCGATCTTTATTTTCCCGGCCAGATAGCCCAAAGCGATGGTTGAAAACAGTGCCAGCAACGGTTCCGCGGTGAATAGTCGGTGTAACAAGTCCATTTCTAGTCCTTAGAAGATATCGCGGGTAAATGAGGGCGACTTCTACCCGTTCACCATGTCGTGGAAAATGCCTGTGCTCAAAGCATGCTGAGGATGCATTCGCGGATCCTGGTCAATCGCGCCGATACCTCGGCAGGATCTTGATGTAGTTGGCTCGTTCAAATGCCTCAGGGTCACGCAAAGTTCGAGCGATTTGAAATCGCACGCCCTAAACCGGGTTTCAAGACCTTCGAGTACCGGAATGCGTTGAGCGTAGACCAGCCTGAGACAACTTATTTGACATGGATCAATCGGAAAGCACTCTGCGCTGCGTAAGAGGCTTTGGTGCTCAAGCGCCTAGAGTCCTTTACGGTGGCCAAACGCCATATGCCCTGGCGAAACAGATTAACGATAAGCGAACTGGCAACTCCCCCGCTGTTCCCAACGAGGTTTTCAAAGAGCACCCAACTGTGCAAAGGGCGGGCGGACGAGAAAACATCGTGACGTTCAAGTCCCGAACGCCCGAGGCACGCGTGGACGGACGCACATATACAGCCAATCTGTACAGATTAACTGTATATGTGCTATCGTCGGCCCATGGTCAAACAATCACGCACGTCCGAAACTCCCAAGTTGGCCGCCCTGGCGGGTGAGCTGCGCATTTCCCTGGGCAAACTGATTCGACGGGTGCGGGAGCAGGCGCATCCGGGCGACTTCACATCCGCTCAGAAGTCGGTTCTCCTGCGTCTGGATCGTGACGGCCCTGCAACCGTCTCTGCCCTCGCGCGGGCGGAGAGCGTGCGCCCGCAGTCCATGCGCGTCACGGTGGCCGGTCTGCAGGCTATGGGGGCCATCAGTGGCGAACCCGACCCGACCGACGGTCGGCAAACTCTGATAGCCCTGACTCCCACTTTCCGGAAAACGATCAATGCCAGCCGGGCCGCTAAAGAGGATTGGCTGTTCCGTGCTCTGCAAGCGCAACTGTCTGCGCAAGAACAGGACACACTCGCAGCCGCGGTGAAACTGCTGCAGCGGCTCGCCGACTTCTGAACCATTCCCAGACCCTTTCAGGAAAAACATGGCTCTCACCACGCTCGATCCGAACACCGCCCTCATCGTCGTCGATCTGCAAAAAGGTATCGTCGGCTCCCCATTCATCCACCCCATAGACCGGGTCGTGGAGCGCTCGCGCGCACTGCTCGACGCGTTTCGCGAACGCGGCTTGCCGGTCGTGCTGGTCAATGTCGCCGGTGGAGCACCGGGCCGCACCGAGCGACCGCGCCGCAGCGAACCGTTTCCAGCCGGGTGGACCGACTTCATCCCCGAACTCGACCAGCAGCCTGGCGACATCGTCGTGACGAAGCGGACCTGGGGCGTGTTCGCCAGTACGGCCCTCGAAAACCGGCTGAAGACACTGGGCGTGACGCAGGTCGTCGTTACTGGTGTCGCCACCGCGACTGGCGTCGAGGCGACCGCTCGCCAAGCGTATGAGCAGGGCTTCAACGTGACGCTGGCCCTCGACGCGATGACTGACGCACGTCCCGAGGCGCACGATTACAGCGTCCAGCACGTGTTCCCGAGACTGGGCGAAACGGGCACGACCCAGGAGATCATCGATCTGCTCGGAACGAGGAGCACCGGGTAATGGAAACGCTCAATCTCGTGTCCTACTTCTTCGGTGGTGCCTTTCTCACGAATGCCGTGCCGCATTTTGTCAGCGGCGTGATGGGAGAACCGTTCCAGAGCCCGTTCGCCAAGCCGCCGGGGCAAGGGCTTTCCTCCTCGATCGTGAACGTGCTCTGGGGCTTCTTCAATATCGTCGTCGGCTACGTGCTCGTCTGCCGCGTTGGCGATTTCGGATTGAAGATCACCGGCGATGTCGTTGCGTTCGGGCTCGGCATCCTGGCCATGGGGCTGCTTTCCGCGCGGCTGTTCGGCCGCCTGCACGGCGGTCATAGACCAGAGCGTTCATGACCGCAACGGCCACCGGCGTCTTTCGTTCGCTAAGGAGCTTCAACTATCGGGTCTGGGCGGCCGGCGCGTTGGTTTCCAACGTAGGAACCTGGATGCAGCGCACGGCCCAGGACTGGCTCGTGCTCACCCAGCTTACACATCACAGCGCATCAGCCGTGGGCACGGTCATGGCGCTCCAGTTCGGACCGCAGCTTCTGCTGCTGCCCTGGACGGGCTTCGCGGCCGATCATTACAACCAGCGCAAGCTGCTGATCGCTACCCAGGCAACGATGGGCGCGCTTGCCCTGGCGTTAGGGGTGCTCACCGTCACAGGCGTCGTCCAGCTCTGGCACGTCTATGTATTTGCCTTTCTGTCCGGCTGCGCGTCGGCATTCGATGCGCCCGTGCGCCAGACCTTCGTGGCCGAACTGGTCGGCGACGCGGATCTGTCGAACGCGGTCGCACTCAATTCGACCTCGTTCAACGCCGCGCGGATGATCGGGCCTGCGGTGGCCGGTCTGGTCATCGCTTCGGTCGGCACCGGCTGGGCGTTCCTGATCAACGGAGCCAGTTTCATCGCGGTGCTGGCCTCGTTGTCGTTGTTCCGCGTCTCGGAGTTGCGTGCGAATGCGAGGGCTCACCGCACCAAGGGCAGCTTCACCGAGGGATTTCGCTATGTATGGTCCCGACCGGACCTCAAGGCAATCCTGGTCATGCTGTTCCTGATCGGCACGTTCGGACTGAACTTCCCGATCTTCATCTCGACCATGGCCGTCGGGGTCTTCCACACCGATGCGCGTGGCTACGGCCTCCTGTCGTCGATCATGGCCATCGGCACGATCTCAGGCGCCCTGCTTGCCGCCGGCCGTGACAGACCGCGGTTCATCTCGCTGTTGATCGGTGCCCTGGCTTTCGGGCTGGGCTGCACGTTGGCCGCCATCGCCCCGAACTATTGGCTGTTCGCCGGCGCGTTGGTCGTCATCGGCGTAGCCGCCTTGACCTTCACCAACACGACCAACAGCCTGATGCAGCTCTCGACCGAGCCAGCCATGCGAGGACGAGTGATGGCGCTGCGTCTAGCCATCGCGCTCGGGGGTACGCCGATCGGTGCGCCGATCGTGGGTTGGGTCGCCGACCACCTCGGCCCGCGCTGGTCGCTCGGCGTCGGCGCGGCATCGGGCGTTGCTGCGGCCATCGTGGCGGCTTACGCTTTGAGCGGGCAGATTCATCGGCCTCGGCAATGTGGACTGGAAGGGCACGACCTTCGTTGAGGTGGCTGAGGAGGTCCGCTTCCAAAGCCGGCCCCTTCAGGATATGAGGTCAGCGAGTACCGGAAAAACGCTTCGCCGCAATCTTGTCGCGACGCTTCTGCCGAAGAAAAAATTGGGCGCAGTGCGCTCAAACAAGTGGATCAACCCCGAATACAAGCATCTGGTACTTGACGCCCCGCCGACCGCCCTGCGTGTGCAACCTGGCCAATTCTTTCACTTGGCATGTCCACCGTCGGGACAGGATGCCGCTTACCTGCGTCGCCCGATGAGCCTGTACCGGGTCGCCCCGCATGATGAACGGATCGAGTTTCTATACAAAGTCCAGGGTGTGGGAACACGCGGCCTGGCATTGCTCGCCCCGGGGGATATCTTCGATGCGCTTGGGCCGGTGGGACGAGGTTTCACGCTGCGCGACGTCAGCAAAGCTGCCAGTTTCGAACTCGGGGCATTTGAAGCCGCGCCGTACGGCCCCCCTGGGGCGAGTCGATGCAGACGGCAGCGTGGTCTGGCGCCGCCGCCCTTGCCGTGACCTCACTCACCGTCCGCCTATGGATTTGGCGACACTTGATGATCTGCCACGCGTCGACATCGTGACTTCGTATGCCGGCGCGGACAGCACTGCGATCAAGGCTTTCGTCGCGGCCGGTGCATGCGGGCTAATCTCCGCTGGACTGGCTCCGGGGCGCCCAGCTAAAGGCGAAGCAGCTGCATTGGCAGAGGCGGTAAAGGCCGGCGTAACTGTCGTACAAGCGACTCGCGCGCCACGCGGCGTGGTGCCGCCTCAGCGCTTTCTACAGGTCGATGGCATTCTCGCAGGAGGCGACTTGGCACCCCCCAAGCTGCGCATCCTGCTCATGTTGGCCATGACCGTCACTCGCGATCCCCACACCTTGCAACGTTGGCTTCTTGACGCTTGAGCAGATGGCCGCAATCAACACTCACTGAGGATGCCCACCATGCAATTCTCCCATCTGGTAACTTTCATACACCCTGACGAGAAAGCGCGCATCGACGCATCCGATTTCGAGCGCATCGTTGCGCTCGTGCGGGTAACACCAGCCCTTACGCGAGCACGCTTCTATCCGCCCGAACAAGCCCAGGACTTTTATACGAATGACGGTCCGTCGCCAATCTTCGCGCTACAGCTCGACTTCGAGACCTTGGCGGCGCTGGAGGCGACCATTGCCGCCGACGGCTATCTACAGCGCCTCGCGTGCGGTGACTGGCCCAGTCTCGGTGCTTGCGCGGTCGAGCAACAAGTCATGGCGCGTCGCCCATTCCCCGTTCTGGATCCTGTGCAGAAGGTGCTGCCCGGACGGCTGCCATGCCAGTTCCTCGTGCATTACCCAGGGCATGCGGAAGACTTCGATGCGTGGCTTAGCTACTACCTCCTCCATCATCCGCAGATCATGAAGCATTTCGAGGGCGTACGCGAAATTGAAATCTTCACGCGCGCGGACTGGATCGATGCGATGCCATGGCGACGGGTGCACTACATGCAACGTAACAAGCTGATGTTCGACAGCGCCGCCGCAATTACTGCGGCAATGAATTCACCGGTCAGGCAACAGATGCGTGCCGACTTCGAGAATTTCCCAGCGTTCGTCGGCAGTAGTGTGCATTTCCCGATGGCGGCGCTGACCATCGAGCCGTGCGCACCTCGCACGTCGTGACGAGCGCACAGGAGATTTTTGCCACGGAAATCAACCAACGTTTGCGGATTGCTTTTTGATCCCGCAGGTCTTTAACGCCAAAAAAATGGGGTTAGACATTGCTCGCTTTCCATACATAGATCGAATTTACTCCGCATGCCTGCGGTTAGACGCAGTCCAAAATGCTATGAATGTTAATTCGCACTGAATCTTGACCGGGACTATTGGGAATTCGCTCTGGGACTCCAGACTCAAGCGCGTGTCTGCGTGAAGAGGATGTCTTCAAGTTCTTCGAGAGGGCGCGAAATTTGGCACGGTACGTCCTTGCACACGAGCCCGCGTTCTTCCTCGAGTACGCCATGGAAATCACGGACCGGGCCATTCCATCAGCCCGATCCTAAATTCCACAAGTTGCTTCTCAATCTTTCTTATCGCATCGTCACTATGAGACTCACCCCGCACCATATGCGCCACTAGCCGGTCGCGCAGGTTAGAATCGGCCAGAATGCCGCCAATCTGTTGCTTGCTTTCGGCGAAGGCGATAGACGCCACGTCCAGACCCAGCAATCTCGGACCAGCACGCTCGAACTCATAATCGCACGCAGCGAGCAATGGCAGCTCTTCTTCGTACAGCCTGTCGACATTGCCCGCAGCAGCGTAATTTTCCAGCAGATACCGGAAGTCCACAGCGTCTTTCGGATTGGACTGCCCGCGGTCCAGCCACGCAATCAATTTCGTCATCACGAGGCCCGGTATCGATGCAACGGGAATCTCGCAATGATCTGCAATGCATACAGTCACCGCACTATCCAGTGCCTCGGCATAACCGGCTACATTCATCACGATTGCCATATCAGGAGGCCACGCCACTTGCATGGGAGAAATCTCGACGCCGCCGAACGGAACCAGATCGATCGGAAAGCCAGCTCCGACCGCTGGCGAGTAGTGAAGCCGATGCAGAATCTTCGCGTCCGCACGGAAGGTCGGCTCCTGAAGAAGCGCTGACCTGAGCACCTCGAAGGCTGGCCAGCTCTCAATGGCCATGGCGAAATCGATGTCGGGACTCGCGCGATTGAGAGCGAATCCATGAAGGTGATACATCAGAATGTCTCGCGCCGTTGCACCGACAACGAAGTACTGCAAGTTCGTCAGCCGAGCCACGCGATCCATGATTATCAACACAGCCTGCTTTTCCTCCGGCAGCGGTTTCTTAAGATGTATCGCCGTCATTCGCTCTGCTCCAGTTTTTCGCGAATCAGCACAGCAGCCTCTACGTTTCGGGGTTCCCTCGTACGCTGCAAATCTGCATACACGAGCAAAGGTGGCACCGTTACTTTTTGCGCCTGTGCATCGTTGAGATGCCAGAAAGCATTAATGATCTCCAGTGTGCCGGCGGGATCCGCACGTAAGCGATGGCGCTTTACGAGTTCTATTGTTATGTCCGGTCTCGCCGTGGGTTCGAGATAGAGTGTCTGCGCGCCCGGCCGAAGCTGCCCAGTCAGTTTTGCCGCAGCAACTTCCCCGCTCCACCACGCCTGCCCTGCAGGAAGTTCGGCATGTTGCCACCATAAAGGATCACCCGCAGCAAACCGTTGCACGTTGAGCTTGGGCAGCAGGCGAAGCGGATAATTGATAGTCCACTCTTCCCTGAGCGCGCCAGGATCGAGCAGCCGTCGGTCGTCTGCGCCTGCCAGCAGGCCGCGTTCACGCAGGTCGTCGAAGACATTGCCAACAGTGCCAAGCGCCACACCCGCTGCTGCCGCAATTTCCCGGTATGGACGGTTCACCAGTTCCGGATCAGATAACAACACAAAAACCATCCTGAGCGCGGAGGTGCTCGCGGAGATGGCAGGCCTGCCAGATCTCATTGCGAGATGCTTGATCTCCGGATTAGCCGATCTGCCCGTTACCAGTATGTACTGGCCAGGCGCGTGTACGTGCAGATTCCCAGCCAGGTCGATGAACTGCAGGTCCTGCGTAACACACTCGTCCGCTAAAGCGAGTGTCAGATAGGGAGTTGCCAAGAGAATCGGAAAAGACGCAGTACGATTCCTTGCCCCGAGAGACCTTACCTCCTCCCTCGATCTTATTCGGCCTCGAGCTGCGAGTGTGTACTGCTGGGCGGTGCCGTTCACATCCAGCGTGAGTCCCGCTTCTCCGGCCAGGCCATCACCTGTCTCGATCGGACGAAAGTCGATGACACGCAGCGGAACGCTTACATGCCGAGTTGCGGCAGTGACGAGTTGCGTGACCAAGGCTTGCGTCGGACGATCAAAGCGCGGAAGGACGTGCTGGTTATCGTCGTTCATGAATTTTGTCCGTTCGGAAATGTTGAACATAGAAATATTATGAACAAAGATGGCGATTCGTTCAATATTTTCTCTTGTTCATACTTTCTGGACAACCCTCTAGTGTGAACGACATCGCTCTGGCACTACAGTACGAACGTCTTGGAATCGTCGCTAACGCAATCCACACGGCTCCGGCCCCCTCGGTTGAGCTTCAGCTCCCATGCAGCGATGCGGGCAACACGACCTAACCCGGCGAGATCTTATGTCGCATTAGCGCAACATTCGCTTTGGCCGCTCATAATTGAGTAGCTCGGCTAGTGCATAGCGAAGCTGACGTCGAGAGGGCGTCGTATCGATCAGCGACGCAACTTCACATGTGTGCTAGGTGGGATTCAGTCCGTCAGCCAGCGAGCGCAGCAGCGTCGCAACCTTAGCCTTGCTGGTAGTCTGCACACGTGCCATTAGAGCGTGATCGACTTGGCCCAGTCCGTAAGTTCGCGCGATATCGTCTTTTAGTCGGTGCCACAGGTGGCTCGTCATCTCAGCATCGACCATTGCCCGGTGGGCACGCCCGGTCTTGGGCAGTCGCAGCATCTCCGCGAGGCTTGATAACCGGTGGCTTTGCGCGTGCGGATAGATACGCCTCGACGTGAGCATCGTACATGCGAAGGAATGATCTGCGGACATTCCGAGAAGCGCCAGTTCAGCCGCCCAAAATCTTTTGTCGAAGCCCGCGTTATGGGCCACGACCGGATGTTTGCCGACGAACTGAGTCGCTTCACGCATCACCTTCGACGCCGCGGGCGCCGATGCAATCATGTCGTTAGTGATGCCCGTCAGGCTCACGACATCGGACGGGATGCGCCGGCCCGCATTCATCAAGCTCTGAAAACGATCGACGATTTGCCCGTCACGTAAAAGAATGACGGCAATTTCCGTGGCTCGGTCACCCTGATTCGGCGACAACCCGGTCGTTTCAAAGTCCAGAACCGCTACGGTCTGCATCCAAATTTTCCTTTTTTAGTCGGCAGCCCGACCGGCGGCGAGCAGATCATGTACGCGCACGGCCCCGTCCGAATCGCCGGCACGTTCAAAGTCGGCGTCTTCGCCCACCTCAGGCATGCTCATCAGCGCCTCGGCAAACGATCGCTTTTTGGGAGGGCGCAGCGCAAGGGCGAGAATTTCCCGGTGCTCCGCCTCGGCGCTTCGACCGTGCCCAGCAGCCTGCTCGCGCAAGCTTTGCATCAAGGCATCGTCGATTCCATGAACCAAGAGATCTGCCATTTTGACTCCCGCACCAATTGATAGCAATGATAGCGGTTTCGCAGAAAATGCAATCATTGATTGGCACTTGGATGTGGGCTTGCTGTGGCTTTTTTGTTTCTATGCGTCGGATGGTTTCGATCAAGAGCAAGAGCACTAATGGCTCTGTGCTTTATCTGCGACGTGCCGGAACGAAGCAGCGTCGCATCTCAGCGTCACATCTTTTTAGCACGAACAGAACCAACGAGATAGTCGAGCACCTGTAGGGTTCCGGGCAGGCTCTCGGTGTCCCCAGGACCGGTTTCATACTTCCCTTGCACTGCGAGCGTCGGTGTCGCGTTAATGTTGTAATTCTTTATCAACAGTGCATCGCGTTGCAGCCCGTTTTGCGTAGCGAATGAGTTATACGCCTGCAAATATTGGGTCTTGTCGACGCCCTGCGTCGCGAAAAAAG
>Ga0302220_10002701_pt1 | contig 12764 bp, 9 predicted proteins | sample II_Palsa_E1_3_FD_194572 | JGI IMG/M metagenome (GOLD analysis project Ga0302220, IMG submission 194572) | Peat permafrost microbial communities from Stordalen Mire near Abisko, Sweden - II_Palsa_E1_3 | ecosystem: Environmental > Terrestrial > Soil > Palsa > Peat permafrost | place: Sweden... | reverse complement strand
TAACCATTGTTGACAGGCTCCTGTGTTCCTGAGAGGGCGAAGACCCCCGCGACAGAAGACAGTATGGGAATCTCAAGGCAACCATTCAATGGAAATGATACGATTTCATAATTCCATTTTATGGAATACGAGCCGAGCCCCTCCCGAGAATCCATCATGCAGAATCGCCTTGAAATGCTGCGCATCTATTGCGCGGCCGTTGAAGCACAGAGCTTTAAGGAAGCTGCCACCCGGCTGGGCACTTCGCCTCAGGCAATTACACGAGCCGTTCAGGAAGCGGAAGCGCTGGTGGGCGAAATCCTCTTCCACCGCAACACCCGGCGGGTGCGTGCCACGGAAGCAGGAGAAGCATTCGCGCAGCGCGCACGCCAACTCGTGCAGCAGATGGATGATCTGCTAAGACCGAAGGACAGCGAGATCGATGCCGAGATTGCCGGCCTGGTCCGGCTGACCACCCCCAAGTCCATCGGCGAACGTTTTCTCATGCCCGCGCTTGTGCGTCTCGCCGAGAAGCATCCGCGCATCACGCTCGACCTGCGTTTATCCGATGCGATCAGCGACCCCATCGCGGAGCAGATCGACATTGGCGTGCGGATCGGCTTCATGCGAGACAGTCGTTTCGTGGTGCGTCCTGCATCCCACGTGGGCTTCTCCGTCATTGGCAGTCCGAAGCTGATAGCACGCGTGGGCCGTCCCGCGAACCTGGCTGAGCTTGCGTTGCTGCCGTCGACGGGATTCATCGACAGGAACACCGGGCGAGTGTGGCCCTGGCAGTTTTCCAACGGGCAGCAAATGACGCCGACAAACCTCGCGTTCCAGACCGACGATGGCGAATGCGAGTGCCGCGCCGTTGTCGCGGGTCTGGGGTTTGGTCAGATCGTGAGTTATCTCGCACTGCCCTTGCTACGCGCGGGCAAGGTGATCAGCGTGTTGGACGACGTTGCGCCAGAGCCTTGGCCGGTCTACGTCTATAGGCCCCAACGAGGCCCGGTGCCCGCACGTATTCGGCTGGTGTTCGACGCCGTGCTGGCAGCGCTGGAAAAATCAGAGCTGCAGCATGGACCTTATGTGTCGGGCTGACTTCACTCTGGGCGATCCTCTCAACAGCATGCAAGCGGGCGGCCGATCCGGCACGACGAAAGACCGGCCGCCACTGCTACAACCTATGCTATTTACGGGCCGCGTTAAAACGCCTCCCACTCCGCATTCGACTTGCTGCCGCTGGTTGCGGGCTTTGCCGACGCTCGCAACACGCGTGCTCCATTGGCGACCTTCTCCTGTGCCACCGGATGCGGTTTGACTTGCGTCCTTGGCGGAGCTTTAGCGCGTGTAACCGGCGTTGCATAGCCTATTGAATGTTCGGTGCCAAGCCGGAACGAAGACACCGCCTGAGTCAGTTTGCGCCCCTGATCTTCGAGCGATTGCGACGCCGCTGTCGCCTGCTCGACCAGTGCCGCGTTTTGCTGCGTCACTTCATCCATTTGCGTGATCGCGGTATTGACTTGCTCGATGCCACGACTTTGCTCGCCCGATGCCGCAGCGATCTCTCCCATGATGTCGTTCACGCGAGCGACAGCGTTCGTGACTTCCGACATGGTACGGCCCGCTTCACTTGCAAGCCCGGAACCGGTCTGGATCTTCTGCACCGACGAAGAGATCAGGTCCTTGATTTCCTTCGCGGCGCTTGAGGACCGTTGCGCGAGGCTGCGCACTTCGCTCGCCACAACGGCAAATCCCCTGCCCTGTTCGCCGGCGCGAGCGGCTTCGACTGCTGCGTTCAGCGCGAGGATATTGGTCTGGAACGCGATCCCTTCGATAATCCCCGTGATGTCCGCGATCTTCGTTGAGCTCTCGCTGATGTCGGCCATGGTCTCGACAACCTGCCCTACGACGCTGCTGCCCTTCGCCGCCACTTCCGATGCATTCGATGCCAGCGAACTCGCCTGTGCCGCGCTTTCTGCGTTTTGTTTGACCGTCGAAGTCAGCTCTTCCATGCTTGCCGCGGTTTCCTGCAATGACGACGCCTGCTGCTCGGTGCGCGACGACAAGTCGATGTTGCCCGATGCAATCTCGCTGGAGCCGGTGGCAATACTGTCGGCGGCCGTCCTGACATCGCCGATCAACTTGACCAGGCTGCCTTGCATTGCGCCCATCAACGCGAGCACGCTGCCGACAGGTGCCCGGTCGGCCCCGCGAACCAGGCTCAGGTCGCCGTTTGCCACCCGTTGCGTCACTTCGCCAAGCGCAACAGGTTCAGCGCCCAGGGCTTGGGTCAGCCCGCGAATAATCAGCGTGGCCGCGCCGATCGCCATGGAGAGCGCGATCAGACAGGCCGTGATAAGCAGTACGCGTTTGTTTGAATAATCAAGCTCCGACTGCGCGTCCATTGCCTTGGCGCGCTCGGCGGTGTACTCGGAATAGTCGTTGGTCGCCTTAATCAACTGAGCGAGAAGTGGGCGACATTGATTATCGATCATCGTGATGGCTTCGTCGCGCCTGTTAGTGAGCGCCGCGTTGACGATGTTCATCGCAACCGGACCATAGAGACTCTCTACGCGGCTGATTTCGGCCACCAGACTGCGTGCCTTGTCGGAGACGCCAGGGTCTTTGACGTTTTCGCTCAGTTGGCGCAACGCGTTGTGTACGTCCTCGTGGGCCTTGATCACCTCGGCTTTCTCCGCATCGAGGTCAGCGGGCTGGGTCACCAATACAAGATCTCGCGCCGCGATTGCGCGCCGATCTACGGCCGTGCGCACCGTCTCTGCAAGACGCGCGCGTACTTCTATGCCGGAAACGTAGCGGGAAAATTGACTATTCGCGTCGCTAAGCGCCTTGAGTGAGAAGATCGAGATGGCGACAAGCATGAAGATCAATAGACCAAAGCTCCATGAGAGCTTGGCTTTGACGGAAAGCGATTTAAAGTTCATTTTTATCATTCCCCTTATTGGCAATAATGTGAAACGCTCAAGCCAGTTCGACACAGGCATGGTTGCGAGTAATCGGTCAGGCATTGATCTTTAGAAAATGCAGGACGTGGTACTGCATTTCTCTGTCTGTACTACGGCGGGGCGGGCGCAATCTGGAGAGGGCTTTTAGCGGACAAACGTTTGCTTAAAAAATAAAGAATCGCTAAGCATTTTTGTCTTATGCTTGTCCACCTTGATTAAGGTGTAATTCCAAGTTTCTATCAAGTCAGGCTATTTTTATCAGCCATGGATTCGCTTCTGAAAATGAGGTGCTATTAACACGTGTCCTGCCCTTGTCCATGACCCATTGTTCGGAAAATCATGATGGGGTGGAGTGTATTCGTGTCGCGTGATGAAGGACGCTTGTATGAAAATCGTCTATCGGGCAACCGTTAAGGCGATCGCCTCCGAAGGCAAAAAAAAGGCGTCGTGCGAACACGACGCCTGAAATTCTAGCTCCGAGGGGAGGGCTAGAACTGAGAGCCAGCTTACAACTCAACCTCCCCGGCGCATGGGCCGCTAAAGGTTCTACAAACTTGCCGCATCCACCGTTCGCGGCGGCGTGAGCGTCAGTGCATCACACCGAAAAAAGCATGAACCGCATCGCCTGGCGTCAGGCCCACGTCGAAGTAACCCTGAAGACGGTCCGCAGTCGCATCGTCAAGCACGAACGGTGGGCTGATGAACCGCGCGGCGACTGCCTGGTCATACCAGACGCTGATCCAACCGCTAAGCTCATGTATATCTTCCTGTCGTTGCAGCCCGGATTTGCTATCCATGGGATCTCCGTAAAACTCAACAGGGTCGTCAAGCTACCACCCGGACACGCTCCATCAAAGCCTTCCCGGTCAGCGGGATTACTTGCCAAGAGCTATCGTGATGAAAGAACAAAGAACACCGGGAGCCGGGCCGCAGACGGATGAGTGTGACCCAGCACAAGCGCAACCGCTCCATCCCGCCATGAAAATACTAAACAATCAGACTAGCACTTGACCGCGGTGGTCTTTGGCGACCACCATGAGCCCTTGCTAAAGACCTAGGGACTGGCCTATACCCGCGCGCTCCTCGTACCGTTTCGCATGACACCATGCTATCCGGTTCAAATCTATTTTCCAGTCGGCAGAAGCGGAATTTGATCTAGGAATATCCTGCAATGACTATAAGGATTTCCTGACAGAGTAGCCCAATGGATTCGGGTGGTCAGGGTTGAGGCCGGAGCGTGCTTTCCGGACCTTTCATTCCCTCACTCTGTCACTAGCCCGTGCCGAACGGCATAACGAATCACTTCCGAATTGTTATTGAGCCCAAGCTTCTGCATGAGCCGCATCTTATGCGTGCTGATAGTCTTGGCACTTAGCGACAATGCATCGGCAATATCATTGATGCTGTTCCCGGCCGCCAGCATTTGCAGCACCTGGAACTCGCGGTCCGAGAGAATCTCATGCGGCGGCCCGTCGCTGGAAGGCGAGTCGAAAACGATTGCATCGACCAGCTTCGGATCAATGAAGCGCCCGCCTGCCGCCAGCTTGCGGATTGCAGCGAGCAGGACCTCGAGGTCGCTGTCCTTGGTCACATAGCCCGTCGCGCCTGCGCGCAACGCCCGCGATACCACCTGCCCCTCGTTGTGAATGCTTAGCACCAGGATCGGCAACGTGGGCTGTTCGGCCCGCACGCGCCGGATCAGATCCACGCCGCTAATGCCCGGCATGGTCATATCGAGCAACAGCAGGTCCACGCGGCAAGCACGCAGCTTGTCCACGACTTCAGACCCATGCGCGGCTTCCCCGACCACGGCAATATCGGTCGTCGTGGCCACGATCTGCTTAAGCCCGCTTCTCACGATCGCGTGGTCGTCCGCTATAAAAATACTAATCATTGTTCCCGTCCGCTATCCAGCGGCAAATTAATTGAAACCATGGTTCCGGCCCCCGGCGCACTGTCGACCTGCAGCGTTCCGCCTATCAGGCGCGCCCGCTCGCTCATGCCCAGTAACCCATATGAATAGCCTCCTTGCGCCGACTCCAGGTCGAAACCCTGACCGTCGTCGCTCACCCGAAGATCGAGTGCCAGGTCCGTGCTGACGAGCGTCACCGCCACGCGCGACGCGCCGGCATGCCGCGATACGTTCGTGAGCGATTCCTGGACAATACGGAACACGGCCGTTGCATGGGCGTCAGCAAGGGTCGGTTCGCCGCCCCGCACGACCAGTTGACACGGCATGCCGTTGCGCCGGCTGAAGTCTTCCGCAAGCCACTCCAAGGCCGACACAATACCGAAGTTGAGCGCCGCCGGTCTCAAATGACTAGCAACGTTACGCACCATCCAGATGGTTTTCTCTACCAGCTCGCGGATGTCATCTATCTTCCGGGTAGCTTCCGCGTCCGCAACCACGCGCATCTTGAGCAGCGCAACATCCATTTTCAGCGCGGTGAGCAACTGACCCAGTTCATCGTGAATCTCCAATGCTATACGACGCCGCTCCTCTTCCCGGATTGCCTCCAGATACGCCGACAACTCGCGCAATTGCTCGCGCGACGCCAGCAGTTCCTCCTCGGTGCGCTTGCGCTCGGTGATGTCCTGGACGGTCCCGACAATACCCCACGACTGCCCCTCGCGCGCATCCACGAGTTCTGCCTGAAGGCGGACGATGCGTGTCGTCCCGTCCGGACTCGTGACGCGATGGTCGATGCCGAAGGCTTGCCCCTTGGAGAGCAGTACACGTACCGCGCGCCTGACAGTGGCACGGTCGTCGGGATGAACCAGCGCGAGATAGGTGCTATAGCACGGTTTCACGACCAAAGGCTCCAGTCCGAGAATGCGATAGAGCTCGGTCGACCAGTGCGTGAGCCCGCTATCGCGATCCCATGCCCAGTCGCCAAGCCTCGCCAAGCGCTGCGCGTTGGCGAGGCTCGCTTCGCTCGCTCGCAGTTTCTCGTCGGCCTTCCTGCGCGCCGTGATGTCGTAGAGGCCTACATAAATAGCCGGCACGTCGCCGTAAGTCGCGACCCGTGCGTTCGCCACGGCCCAGAACGAAGTGCCGTCCGGCCGCCGGAAACTTAGCTCGACGTTACGCAGGCTTCCCTCGTCGCGCAGATGGCACACCAGCTGGCCGCGCTCCTTGGGCGAAGCATACAAGTCGATAATGTTGCCAAGCATCGGTTGCGTCGTATCGAGTGCAAAGAGTTCGCGCAGCGGCTGGTTCATGTAGAGAATGTCGCCTTCCGGCATGGACGTGATGCACAGCGGAACCGGACTCGTCTCCACAATCGCGCGAAACCGCGCCTCGCTCTCCTTCAGCCGCGCCTCCACGCCCCGGCGTTCGACAATCTCCAGGTTGAGGCTGACATTGGCCCGCGCCAATTCCTCGGTGCGTTGCGCCACCCGCGCTTCGAGTTCATCGCGAGCATCGGATAACGCTTTTTGCGTCTTTTCGCGTGCGGCAATTTCATGCTGCAACTGCATGTTCCTCGTCAGCAGTTGCTGCTGCAGCGTGCGCAAGGCCAGATGCGTGCCAATGCGCGCCACGACCTCGTCAACCCGGATCGGCTTGGTCACATAGTCGACGCCGCCCGCTGCCAGCCCTTCGATCACGTCGGCGGTCGCGGACATCGACGTCATGAAAATCACCGGAATGTCGCTGGTTTCACTATTCGATTTAAGCCGCCGGCAGGTCTCGTAGCCGTCTATGCCGGGCATCTTGACGTCGAGCAAGATGAGATCCGGTTGCGAGAACGCCGCGCGTTCCAGCGCTTCCAGACCATCCAGTGCCACGAGCACGCGAAAGCCCTGCCCCTCGAGACTCTCCACCACGACGCTCAGGTTAGCGGGCATGTCGTCCACGATCAGGACGGCAGGCGGTTCCAGCGTCGCGGGTGCGAGGTCGATAGTCGTGTTGTCATTCATGACGCGTGCCCCCCTTCAAGATGTCGCTCGACGAATTGCACGATTGCCTTGGTCCGATAGGCCTTTGCCAGCGAGCGTAATTCAGCAGCGAACGCGCTGTAACGCTCGTCGAGCGTAGCGATGCGTTCGGCCCACAACACGATCTCGCGCATGTTGCCCTGGCGCGCAAGCCGGTGCAGGTTCTGCATTTCATGCGAAGGCACGGCCGGGCACGGCATGATCGCCGTAGGCTGGACCAACGGCTCGCCAAGCGACGCATAAGTCCAGGTGAGTGAGAGCTGCCCGGCAATCTTCGACAGCAGCGTGTCAAGATGAATGGGTTTCGCCACGAATGCGTCGGCGCCGGCGCTCAGGCTGCGCTTTTCGTCGCCGCCCGTCGGGCTGGCGGAGATCGCGATAATCGGCACACCGGCAAAGTCCGGCAAAAGCCGCAAGCGGCGCATGGTTTCAAGTCCGTCCATCTCGCGCATCACGATGTCGGTCAGCACCAGCGACGGACGCTTCAGCCCAGCTGCCTCCAGTGCCTCCTGACCGCTGGCCGCTTCAATCATGTCGAAGCCGATCTGCCCCAGCATGTCGACCACCACCGCGCGGTTGGTGGCCACGTCGTCGATGACCAGCACGCTCCTGCGCGCTCCCGTGTAGCCAGTGACCACCCACGAGGCATGCGACTCTGCCGACACGGACGGTGCCGGTTCCGCTTCGAGGTCGAACCAGAAGGTGCTGCCCTCGCCTTTGCGGCTCTCGACCAGGATGTCGCTTCCCATCGAGCGCATGAGCTGCCGGCTGATGCCGAGCCCAAGCCCGGCGCCTCCACGATGCCGTTGTTCATCGCCGGTTTGTTCGAAGGGTTCGAAGATCAGCTCGCGTTGCATGTCGCCAATGCCGATCCCCGTATCTTCCACCGTGAAGCGGACCCGGCCATCCGGCAAGGGCGCCACGCGCAAGCTGACATAGCCGCTGTCGGTGAACTTCACTGCGTTTGCCAGCAGGTTGAGCAGTACCTGGCGCAACCGCCGTTCATCGGCACGCACGGCGTCAGGCACGTCGCGCGCTGCCTCGCAGACAAAAACGAGCTGCTTTTGCTCGGCCTTCACGCGAATGATTTCCTCGACGTCGCCCAGCAGCGCGGGCAGCGGCACCGCAACAATATCGAACGGCATTTTGCCGGCCTCGATCTTGGCAATATCAAGAATGTCGTTGATCAGCGCAAGCAGGTGTTCGCCGCTGCGTTGAATCACGCCGAGTCCGTCGCGCTGACGCTCACTGAGCGTCCGGTCCCGGCCCAGGACTTGTGCGTACCCCAGGATGCCGTTCAGCGGCGTGCGCAATTCATGGCTCATGTTGGCGAGGAATTCGGATTTCGCGCGATTGGCCGCCTCCGCGGTGCGCCGGGCTTCACGGCCCTCGGCCGCTTCCCGCTCGTCGTTATAAGCGCGGTGAAGGCGTGCGCACATGGAGTCGAACGCGGCCACTACCCGTTCGAGTTCGTCCGGACGGCGCGGCCGGCGGCGCTGCAGCGTGAAGGCTTGCGGCGCCTGCCGGAAGTCGTAACTTTCGACGCGTCGCGCCACCGCGGCGAGATGGCGTGTGACGAGGCGCGAGAAAATGTAGATGGTGAACAGCGATACGAGAAACGTATTGGCGCCCTGGCTCAGCAAGATCACCAACGCTGTCCTGAACAGTTCGTTGTACAGGTTGGCGAGCGTCGCCTCGACACGCAGCGTGCCGATCGATTCCTCGTGACCCTGGATGCGATACACGATCGGAAAACTGCGCACCATGACCGGACCGCGAGAATGGGTTCCGGCGGCGACCACCATGGAGCTGTCGCTCGCGATCACCTCCGTGACTTCGGCCAGCCGGATGTCCGGCAGATGCAGAATGCCGTCGAGCTGGAGTTCGAGTTGCGGCCGGTCGAGCCGCCAGAGCGCTTCGCCCAGGCTACCGCGATAACTGCCATCGATCTCGGCAAGCCGGCTTTCGATGAGCATCACTCCCCGGTGATAATCGCGATACAGTTGAAGCGCCGTGAGCGTGAGCGTGACCGTGCAACTGAACAGGAACACAGTAGCGAGTAGCCGCATCACGACACTGCTGCGGTGGCGGCCGACCAGATCACATAGTCCGCCGAACGTATTGAGCGCCATAGTTCTTCCTCAGACCCGCTAAGTTCTTGATTCGCCTATTCTGCGCGCTCTGGCGGCGGTGGTCTAACGGTGGCATAACACAAGAAATTCAACGGAGGCCGGCTGCAGAGGCCATCAGGAACGCCGGCAAACCTGCCTGCGTTCGGTGTTTGGGAGACAACCGTGCGTATTGTCGTCATGGCATGGCTAACCGCGCTCACGATGACCTCCGCCGTGTGCGCGCAAGACGTGGTGAAACCCCTTAAGTCGGAGGAATTCCGGGTCCGCTACGCGTATGCGTTCGAGTTGCTCACCGAAGTGCTGCGGCGAACCACGCCGCAATACGGCCCCTACGTCGAGCAGGCTTATACGGACGACATCTCCGTTGCGCGCTCGCATCTGGAAGCGGTCAAGGGCCAGCGGATCAACGTCATGATCAGCGATGTAGGTCACAAGGAATTGGACGAGGGGATGATTCCAATTCCGTTTCCTATCGACAAGGGTTTGCTTGGCTACCGTGTCGCGCTCATTTCGAAAGGCAGCCAGGCGAAAATTGCCCAGGTCCAGACGCTGGATCAATTCCGTAGGCTATCGGTCGGCCAGGGTGCGTTATGGGGCGATGTACGCGTATACGAGTACAACAACGTCCCGGTGAAGACCGCTGAGACCTATGAATCGTTGTTTCTCATGCTTACGCATGGGCGCTTCGACATGTTTCCTCGCGGCGTAACGGAGGCGCCTGAAGAGCTTGCCGCTTACCGCGCGCGCTATCCCGATCTCGCGATCGAGCAGCATCTGCTGATCAAGTATGCGTTTGCCCAATGCTTCTATGTCAGCAAATCCGATCCGCGTCTTGCAACCCGCATTAACGACGGGCTGGAACAAATGGAACGCGATGGTAGTTTTGACGCCTTTTTCAACCGTCATTTCGCCGGCCAGTTAGCGGCACTCAAGCTGGAGACACGAACCGTCATTGAGCTCAAGAATCCGTTCTTGCCCTCGTGGGTACCCTATGGCCGCAAGGAGCTATGGTTCGATCCTGCAAAGCCGCAGTAACTTCGACGTGGCCCATGCGCGATCGCGGCTCTGACGAACCATCGCACGATCATCCGGGGCATGCACCTGCAGGTCGTCAATACGTTGTTTTAGTTCGACCAGCAGTTCCGCCTGCTTTTCATCCAGCACGTTGCCATGCGATTCCCGAAGCTCGCCCAGGGTATCGCCAAGTTGTCTGAGCGACGCCGAGTCCAGGCTGATCAACGGCCAGCAACGCAGAAGGAAGGTCAAGGAGATAACGTTTCTGCTATCGCACCACGAATCGAACAGGCGCAGGCAGATGGCGTCTATTTGTTCGGCGGCAGGCTTGGGGTCGAAAGAATCGGCGCTCATCGCAGCGTAGTGGAGGGGAAGGAAGGAGGGCAAGGAGTCCTAGAGTAATCGATCGTAAAACAGGATGCAGGCTTTAGAAATCGGGAAACCCCCGAAAATCGCTAAGAAAGCGCTGTCCGGGGCTTAAGGGAATTCTGACTTGAGCGCTGCACCGCAGGTCAATCATTACCCCATGTTATGGGGACTCAAACAATTGCGGCATTGCCTCCTCAAAAATGGCCCCCTATATTTTCCCCATGCCAGCCGTGCGCGTGTTGCCTTGCCTTGCAACAGCGGTCGCTTGAGCGGGCGAGTCAAGATGAACAGCGTAGCAAGAAGAGGACATTACATTGATCGCGCGACAAACCTGGTATCAACGGGCCAACCGCATGCGACTCCGTGACCCGCAGCCGAATCACTCAACCATCAGGACCGCCGTCGATGAGAACCCTGTCGCTTCGCCCCGTCGCACTGTCGCTGCTCATTAGTCTTGCTTCGAGCGGACCCGCTTTTGCCGCGGGACAGATCACCTTCGTGTCACAAGGCGGCAGTTATCAGGAAGCCCAGACCAAGGCCATTCTCGATCCGGCCGCAAAGTTACTGGGGATCACGGTCAACCAGGACAGCATCCCTGACGCATGGCCGGCGATCAAGGCCCAAGGCGCGACCGGCAAGCCGATCTGGGACGTAGTGGATACCCCGACGTCGAACTGTTTGCGCGGCGGCCGTGAAGGCCTGCTGGAGAAGCTGGATTTTTCGAAACTGCCGAACGCGGCTGCCATGCCGGAGCAGTACCGTACGCCCTACTCGGTTGCCTACGAGTTCTATTCCACGGTGATCGGCTACAACAAGAAGACGCTCAAGAAGGTGCCGCAAAGCTGGGCTGATTTCTGGAACGTGAAGGCGTTCCCGGGCACGCGTGCGCTTCGCAACGATCCGCAGACAGTGCTTGAGGCCGCGTTGCTTGCCGACGGCGTGCCGCGTGACAAGCTGTATCCGCTCGATGTAGACCGGGCCTTCAAGAAGCTGCAGCAGATCAAGCCGGACGTTACCGTCTGGTGGACGTCGGGCGGCCAGTCGGCGCAACTGCTGCATGACGGCGAAGTAGACATGGAGATGATCTGGAACGGCCGCGCAAGCGCCGTGCAGAAGGACAATCCGGATGTCGCGTTTACCTACAACGACGGCATCCTGCAAAACACCCAGTTGTGCATCCTGAAGAACGCTCCGAATCTGCCGACGGCGATCCAGTTTGTGAACGCGGCGGTGTCTCCTGAGTTGCAGGCTAACCTGCCGCTTTATATCGACTATGGACCGGGTAATCCGGCCGCGTTCAAGACCGGCAAGATTACGGCCAAGAGGGCGAGCGAATTGCCGAGTTCGCCGGAGAATGCCGCTAAACAAGCGTTGATGTCTGAGGAGTGGTGGGCGTCAGAACCTGGCGTTCAGGCGAAGGCGCGGTGGCTTAAGTTCATGCAGTAGTGAGTGGTTTGTTCGTTCGCACTCGGGGTTTGGGTTGGGCGGGGGTGTTACGTTTTGGGGATAGGGGTGGGGGCAATGGCGGGGTGCTAGGTTCCAGGGTTAGCGGTCTGGCTTGGTGCCCGGTTGCTAGGTTCCGGAGTTAGCGGTCGGAGTCAATGCCGGGTTGCTAGGTTCCCAAGTTAGCGGTCGTGGTCATTGCCGGGTTGCTGCTTTCGGCCTTAGTGGTCTGCATGAGTCGGATTTTCTCTTTATCACTATTAGCCACTGTGCGTGGCGGCACGTCATTTCTTTGTCCAAAGCGACAAAGAAACGAAGCAAAGAAAACGCTTTTAACCACACTACCCTAAGTGTCCACAGCGTGCAGTTTTCATTCATAGGTGCCCCAAAAGCACGGTGCTCGCCAGAGCCACGGATGTGTGAAACCCTCCTTCTCGCGAATCCTGACATAGACACGCTTCGCCACCAGTGCTCTCGGGCAAGCACTAACACTGCGACGGTCAACACGGCCCTACGCGTATTTTTTTCCTCATTTCTTGATGTGTTGGTTGAGCGCTCTGAACGGTCATTTCGGTTATTGCCGTAGGTCACGGTCACGGCATCATGCGTATTGCTGCTTCATGTCTTGGTGGGCTGGTTGCATGGCCTATGCGGTTGTTTTCGTCGGTGACGGCATTACGCATTTTGGCGGCTTGGTTTCTTGGTGGGTTGTCAACGTGGTTCGTCGTGCGTACTGATTTGGTGGGTGGTTCACGCGGATAGCGCGGGGTGAACCTTGGGCAGGTTCAATCACTGGTGGCGAAGCGCGTCAAAACCCGCGTTCGGAGAAGAAGGGTTTCACACATCTGTGGCTCTGGCGAGCACCGTGCTTTTGGGGCACCTATGAATAGAAACTGCACGCTGTGGACACTTAGGGTAG
>Ga0302220_10002700_pt1 | contig 12770 bp, 11 predicted proteins | sample II_Palsa_E1_3_FD_194572 | JGI IMG/M metagenome (GOLD analysis project Ga0302220, IMG submission 194572) | Peat permafrost microbial communities from Stordalen Mire near Abisko, Sweden - II_Palsa_E1_3 | ecosystem: Environmental > Terrestrial > Soil > Palsa > Peat permafrost | place: Sweden... | reverse complement strand
GAGCGTTCGCGTCGTGGCTTTGATGATCTGCAACGCGCCAACTCAAAGCCGCCCAACGCGCTGTTCGGCATCGTGCAGGGCAGCGTCTACGAGAACCTGCGCACGCGCTCCGCCGAAGGGCTGATCAAGATCGGCTTTGACGGTTATGCGGTCGGTGGTCTGGCGGTGGGTGAACCGGAGGCCGAACGCAACCATGCGCTGGATTTCACTGTGCCGTTGCTGCCGCAGGACAAGCCACGCTACCTGATGGGCGTGGGCCGGCCGGAGGACATCGTCGAAGCGGTGCGCCGAGGTATCGACATGTTCGACTGCGTGATGCCGACCCGCAATGCGCGCAACGGTTTCCTGTTCACCGCCGAGGGTACGCTGCGCATTCGCAACGCCAAGTATTCGCTGGATACCCGGGTGATCGAGGAAGGCTGCGATTGCTACGCCTGCGCAGGCGGCTTCAGTCGGGCCTACCTGCGCCATCTGGATCGTTGCAACGAGATTCTCGGCAGCCAGCTCGCTACCATGCACAACTTGCGCTACTACCAACGGCTGATGGTGGGCTTGCGCGAAGCCATTGCTGGCCATGCGCTGGATGCCTTCACCGCCGAGTTTTATGCCCAGCGACGGCCCGCTGCCGTCTAGCGTGCTACCGTCTGGCGCGGGCCGGTTCGACACGCGTCTCGAACCGTTGCTTGTCTGACTGGTTGCAGAAAACAGGGTTGGTCCGGCTCGGCATGGACTTGCAACGCGGCACCTACGCCCTCAGTAAGAGCGGGCGCCCAGGCCAACTCGAGCCGGGGCAGCCGTGCACGGCTGGGGGGTGCATGGCATAATCGTTGATCTTTGACCGGGCAGTAGCTGATTTCTCAGGCTGCGCCACTACTTGCGAGACACACCGATGACTTCTTCGATCCCGTTCGTGCTTGCCCAGGCTGCGCCAGCTGCTGCAGGTGCCCAAGGCGGCAATCCGATCCTGACTTTTCTGCCGATCATCGTGCTGTTTGGCGTGTTCTATTTTCTGATGATTCGCCCGCAGATGAAGCGCCAGAAAGAGCTGCGCACCATGCTGTCCGCGTTGGCCAAGGGCGACGAAGTGGTGACCAACGGCGGTATCGCCGGGCGCATCGACGAAGTGGGCGAGACCTTCATCAGCGTGGAAATCGCCACCAACGTGGTGGTCAAGGTGCAAAAGGGTTCGGTCTCGCAGGTGTTGCCCAAGGGCTCGTTGAAGTCCGTCTGATCGGCGGACACCGGGCGTCGGCTCGGCCGCTTTGGGGCTGCTTTTCACGGGATACTACCGATTCTCGCTAACACCGCAGGCTTTTCACTGCGGTTCTGATGGATGCAAGGCATGAGTGATTTTCCCCGCTGGAAGTACGCGCTGGTCGCGATAGTGATGTTGTTCGGCATCCTCTATGCCTTGCCGAACGCTTTTTTCCCTGTTGCCGCCGTGCAGGTCAGCGCCAACCGCGGCAGCGCGCCGATCGATCAGTCGATTCAGCAGAAGGTAACCGCCGCGCTCACCGCGCAGCACATCGCGGCCACCAATGTGAGCGTGCAGGGCGACAACCTGATCGCCACCTTCACCAATGGTGACACGCAGAAGAGTGCCGCCGATGCGATCAAGGCGGCGCTCGGTGACGGTTATTCCACCGCGTTCAAACTGCAGTCCACCGTACCGGGCTGGCTGCGCGCGATTGGCGCCCGGTCAATGCCATTGGGCCTCGATCTGCAGGGCGGCGTGCACTTTCTGATGCAGGTCGATCAGAGTGGCGTGGCCGACAAGCAGGAAACCAGCTACGCGGATGATATTCGCGTCTTGCTGCAGCAGAAAAATATCCGTTATGAGTCGGTCGCACGTAATCCGGTAGCCGGGCAGGGCATTGCCGTGATCCTGCGTTCGGCGGACGACCGCAGCAAGGCATCCGATGCGATTGCCAATGAATTCACTGACCTCAATGTAGCCAACGGCACCAGCACCGGTGATCGTTTTCTGCTCAACGTCGTGGTCAAGCCGGACAAGCTGCGTCAGCTTGCACGCGATGCCATCACGCAGAACCTGAGTACCTTGCGCAACCGCATCAATGCGCTCGGTGTGTCGGAACCCTTGATCCAGCAGCAAGGCGACAGCCGCATCGTGGTGGAACTCGCCGGCGTGCAGGATGCGACGGAGGCCAAGAAGCTAATCGGCGCCACTGCCACGCTGGAATATCGCGCGGGCATCGGCTATCCCGGTGATCCGCGCGCGGTGGAAGCGGCCAGCACCGGCAATATCCCGCCGGACGCGAACCTGTACTACATGCGGGACGGGCGGCATGAGCCCGTTCTGGTGAGCAAGCGCGTGATCGTCACCGGCAACCAGCTGGTCGATGCATCGTCGGGTAGCGATTCCCGTACCGGTACGCCGAATGTCAGCGTGACCCTGAATGCCGCGGGTGCCAAGAAGATGGGCGACTTCACCAACGCCAACGTCGGCAAGCCGATGGCCGTGGTTTACGTGGAGCGCGTCACCGATACCAAGATCGTCGACGGCAAGGAAGTACGCACGTCGAAAGACACCGAGTCGGTGATCAATGACGCAAAGATCGACGGTGCCTTCAGCCGCCAGTTCGAGACCAACGGTCTGAATAGTCCGAAAGACGCTTCCGATCTCGCCCTGTTGCTCAAGGGCGGCGCGCTGGCGGCACCGGTCGATATCGTCGAAGAGGGTGTGATCGGCGCCAGCCTGGGTGCCGACAATATCAACAAGGGCTTTAGTGCGGTGATGCTGGGCCTGGGCCTGGTGCTGCTGGCGGCGGCGATTTACTACAAGCTGTTTGGCTTGGTCGCTGACATCGCGCTGTTCTTCAATCTGGTGATCCTAGTCGCAGTGATGTCGCTGATCGGTGTCACATTAACGATGCCTGGTATCGCTGGTATCGTGCTGACGCTCGGTATGGCCATTGATGCGAACGTGTTGATCTGCGAACGCATTCGTGAGGAGCTGCGCAATGGTTCCAGTCCGCATGCGTCGATTCGCGCCGGTTACGAAAAAGCCTGGGCCACGATTCTCGACGCCAACGTCACCCATCTGATTGCCGCGCTGGCGCTGACCACGATGGGTACCGGCGCGATCAAGGGTTTCGGTGTGACCCTGATGATCGGCATCCTGACTTCGCTGTTCACCTCGGTAACGCTGACCCACGCGTTTACCGCGCTGATCCACGGCCACCGCAAGCTCAAGACGCTGTCGGTCTGAGGAATCGCAATGGAAATTTTCAATCACAACAGCAACATCAACTTCCTCGGCATGCGCAAGTACAGCATTGCGATTGCGGTTTTTTTGATGATTGCCTCGATCGCGCTGATCGCGACCAAGGGCCTCAACTACGGCCTGGACTTCAACGGCGGCGTATCGCTCGTTGTCGACTATGACCAGCCGGTGCAGATCAACGATGTGCGCACGGCGCTTGCCAAGGGTGGCGTAGAGAATCCCGTTGTGCAGAGCCTTGGCGGTACGCGCGAAGTCTCGATCCGCATGCAACCCAAGGATGATCCGGCCTCGGTTCAAGCCGGCGGTAAGGTCAATCTCGATCGTATCTCCGCCGACGTCATCAAGATGCTGCAGGTGTCGCGTCCGGACGCGAAGGTGAAAAGCAAGGAGTTCATCACTGCCGAAGTCGGTGCGGAGCTGCGCACCGACGGCATGTGGGCCGCGCTGTTCGTGGTGCTGGGCATCGGCTTCTATCTGGGCATTCGCTTCGAGCGTCGCTTTGCCTTCGCGGCGATTCTCACCGAGTTCCACGATGTGCTGGTGACGCTGGGCATCCTGGCGCTGGTGCAGCGCGAGTTCGACATGACCGTGCTGGCTTCCGTGCTGGCGGTGATTGGTTACTCGATCAACGACAAGGTGGTGGTGTTCGACCGTATCCGTGAGCTGTTCCGCCTCGCGCGCAAGGCCGAGCCGGAGGAGATTCTCAACCGCTCGATCAACAACACGCTGTCGCGAACCATCATCACATCATTGTTTACCAGCATCACCATGGGCGCATTGTTCTTCTTTGGCGGCACGGCGGTGCACGGTTTTGCGGTGACCATGCTGATCGGCATTCTGGTCGGTACGCTGTCGTCGATCTTCGTGGCCAGCCCGATCCTCCTGTGGCTGGGTGTATCGAAAAAGGATCTGATGCCGGTGACGCGTGAAAATCCGGAGTTGGCTCGCCGGCCGTAAATCGGTCGTCTTCACCAGCCGGAAAGTCGGCATCTGCCTTGGCCACCTGGCTAAGGTAATGACAAAACAAAAGGCTCATGACAATCATGAGCCTTTTGTTTTGATCGCCCGAGTCCCCGTACGCACATAGGCTGATTCACGGTGACTGCCACCGAATTGCCATGACAATCGCCGACATCTGGCTCGATTCCAGGAGGTGCACTTGGTAGCCTCGTGGCTCGCTACAGGGGCACACATGCGTCGGCTACCAGGTCTGGACTTTCTTCGCGCATCAGCGATCGTTTGGGTGATGCTCTTTCATTCGTGGGTGGTGGGTGGTCTCGGCGCCAGATTTGCGGGTATCCAAAATACTGGCTGGATGGCAGTCGACCTGTTTTTCGTACTTAGCGGCTATCTGATTGGTGGCCAACTCTTGCGGCCACTCAGCAGAGGGGAGCCTCTCGGTTTCTGGTCGTTCTATCGACGAAGAACTTTTCGCATCATTCCTGCGTACTCGGTCGTCCTGGCCCTTTACTTCCTTATGCCCGGATTCAATCGCGAAGGGGGCTTGCCGCCCTTGTGGGAATTTCTCACGTATACGGTGAATCTTTTCATCGACTACGACACCCAGAAGGCATTCTCGAACGCGTGGTCTCTCTGCGTAGAGGAGCACTTCTATCTGGTCTTCCCGCTGATCGCGTGGTATCTGACACGCAGAAATTCACGAGCGGCTGTGGCGACGGGTTTCGCCGCCATTGTTTTGGGTGGAATGCTCTTGCGATGGGGACTTTGGTATCACAGTAAGGAGCACTTCCTCGAGGTCATCTACTATCCGACCTATAACCGCCTTGATGGGCTGCTGGCAGGTGTGTTCCTTGCGACTCTCGAAGTGTATCGACCGGTGACATGGGCCTGGTTGTGTAGACATGCGAACAGCTTGTTTTTACCGCTTGGAATCATCTTGCTTGGCACGGCAATCTATATCTGCCAGGACAAGACGGGGTTGCTTGCGACCGTTGTCGGTTACCCGCTGCTGGCTGCGGCGATGGCGTCATTTGTGATCGTCGGTGCGAGCCCAGCAGGATTTTTGGCCAGGCTTTGTCTGCCCGGCGTTCGATGGATTGCGCTTGTTTCCTACAGTGTGTACCTGGTGCATAAAGCAATCTTCAAGCAGGTCGAAGCATTTTTACCGGCTTGGTTTGCAGACCACGCCTATTTGACCTTCATCGTGTATGCACTGGCGGCATTTGCCGCAGGAGCTGTTCTCCACTACGCGGTGGAAAGGCCGTTTCTTTACCTCCGGGATCGTGGGCGCCGTCACGCTAGCGCTCACAGATCATCGGTGCTCGCACAATCGCCAACGAGTTCCTAGCAGCGCTTCCGACGACGCGCAGCTTTCGGTATCGCGCAGACCAATATCTTGAATGTGCTGGCTCCTACGCTCAGGGCGAACCACGGCGGAGAAACGGCTCAATGGTGCAGCGTTTCTTCCAACTGCGCCAAGCGCTGCCGCGTGCCGACATCGGTCCAATCGCCATGATGATGGCTGCCGCTGACTGCCTTGGTTTTCATTGCTGCGCGCAGCAGTGGCGCGAGTTTGAATCGCGGTGGTTTTTCATCCGCACCGATGGCCGCGCCGATCACGGTGTGCCAGTTCTGCAGCAGTTCGTGGCGATACACGCCGATGCCGCTGAAGGTCAGCCGTGCGTTGCCCTCGTCATGCACGATGCCTTGTGCATCCAGTGCAAAGTCGCCGTTCGGATGTTGCGGTGGATTGTCGACCAGGATCAGATGCGCGAGTCCTGTGGGCTGTGCGGGCAGGGCGGTGAAATCGACATTCGTCCAGATATCGCCGTTGACGGCGATAAAAGGTTCGCTGCTCAGCAGCGGCAGCGCGTTCAACATGCCGCCACCTGTTTCCAGCGGTGTCGACCCTTCGTAGGCATAGCGGATACGTAGGCCCCAACGTGCGCCGTCACCCAGCGTGTCGGGAAACTGCTCGGCCAGATGCGACGTATTGATCACCACGTAATGCACGCCGGCGGCGGCGAGCTTTTCCAGATGCCACTCGATCAACGGTTTGCCGTTGACTGTCAGCAGGGGTTTCGGCGTGTGATCGGTCAACGGACGCATGCGTTCACCGAGGCCGGCGGCAAAGATCAATGCGTGTCTCATAGGCCAGCTGCGATACGCAGATCGCGATCGCCGACGCAGCGCTGCAGCAGCGCGACCAGGGCGCTCAGTTCGGGGTAGCGACGCGCCACACCGATCACGTAGTCGTACACGCGCGGCACGTCGGCGAGATAACCGGGTTTGCCGTCGCGATACCACAGCCGGTAGAACTGGCCGAGCAGGCGCAGGTGTCGCTGCAAGCCAGTCAGGTCGAACCAGCGCCGAAAACGCGCCGGATCCGCGCTGTTGTCGATGAGTCCGGCCGCAAGCAGGCGCTGGCGATAGGACTCTGCCCAAGCCTCGACGCGCGCCGGTGCCCAAACGATATAAGCATCGCGCAGCAGCGAGGCGAGATCATAGGTCAGCGGACCATGCAGGGCACCCTGGAAGTCAATAATCCCTGGGTTCAAGAGCCCAGGGGCGATAGGGCCGCCGGGTTCGACCATCAGCAGATTGCGGCTATGGAAATCCCGGTGCACAAAACCGTGTGGCTGCTCCTCGTGATTGCGCTCAATGAGCTTGAACGCGGCGTCCAGGATCGCGCGTTCGGAGGCATCTGGCGTATGTCCAAGATGCCGTTCGAGAAACCATTCGGGCATCACTTCCAGACCCTGCGCCACGAGTGCGCGATCAAAGCGCGGTAACCCGGTAGTGTCGAGGCGGTCCTGCATGCGCAACAGCGCATCCATGGCCGCGCCATAAAGCGCGTCGGCATTGTCGTCGCGCAGCTCGGATAGATAGAGCCGATTGCCGAGATCCTCGATCAGCAGAAAACCCTGCTGCAGATCGTGCGCACGAACCTCGGGTACATGCAGGCCGGCAGCAGCCAGTCGTGCACCGATCTCCAGCCACGGCAGTGGATCTTCCTGTGCGGGAGGCGAGTCCATCACGATCCAGCTCTGGCCCTGATGGTACGTGCGCCAGTAACTGCGAAAGCTGGCATCCGCAGAAGCTGATTCGAGCAGCAGGGAATCGTCGTTCAAAATGGCCCGGGTCCAGGCCAGGCGGGCGGTGGCACGATCGTACGGTTCCATGTAGCTCATGATGGCGGAGGACACTTCAAGCTTAGCGGTTTGTGCCGCGTGACGTGAGTACGCGCGCTGGCATTGGTGCGTTGCAGCAGCATGTGTTAGTTATAACCATATAACCAGCGCAAGAACGACTCGCTCGTCGCCTGCTATAACGCAGGTGAAAGCGATAGCCAGGCGTAGCGCATTCAACGGTGCGAAGGCCAATCCGGTAGGGCCTCTAGGTAGATCAACCCAGCTAGACCAACAAGGGGAGTTGAATGGGCGAAAGCGATGGTGGATTTTCGGTAACGCGGCGGCAGCTGCTACGCATGATCGGCATGACAGCGGGTAGCGCGGCGATGTATCAGGCGATGAGCGGGCTGGGCTTGGCGGCGGAGTCGCCGTACAAGGCGCCACTGCAACTCGGCGGTGCGCCGAAGGGTTCGTCGGTGCTGATTCTGGGCGCAGGCATCGCCGGCATGGTGGCTGCGTACGAACTGCGCAAGGCTGGTTACAAGGTACAGGTGCTCGAGTACAACGCGCGCGCCGGCGGCCGCAACTGGACCTTGCGCGGCGGCGACAGCTACACCGAGCTGGGCGGCGCCACTCAGAATTGCCAGTTCGACAAGGGCTTGTATATCAACCCCGGTCCCTGGCGCCTGCCATACCACCATCATGGCATCCTTCATTATTGCAAGCAGCTGGGTGTGCCGCTGGAATCGTTCGTCCAGGTCAATTACAACGCCTATCTGCACGCCAGTGATGCGTTCGGTGGCAAGCCGCAGCGGTTTCGCGCGGTCAGGGCTGACTATCATGGTCACGTCGCCGAACTGCTGGCCAAGACCACGCAAACCAGCCAACTCGATGCACTGGTCAGCAGGGAAGATCAGGAAAAGCTGCTGCAATCGCTGCGTAGCTGGGGGGCGCTCGACAAGAACTACGCTTACGTCAAAGGTGAGTTGAGCAGTAACCGACGTGGCTATGACAAAGATCCTGGCGGCGGCTTGAGCGGCCATCCGATCACTTCGACGCCGATGGCGCTGAAGGACATTCTCGATTCAAAGCTGTGGGAGGGCTTGCCGGTTGGTGACAACTACGAGATGCAGACCACGCTGTTCCAGCCGGTGGGCGGCATGGGTGTAATCGGCCAGGCGTTTGCCCGCGAGCTGGGTTCGCTGATCCGCTACAACGCCAAGGTGATTGCCATCCAGCAGAACGAGCACGGTGTCACCGCGACCTACGAAGACACCACCTCGCCGGGCACCAAACAGACGGTGAATGCCGATTGGTGTGTGTGCACGCTGCCGCTGTCTATCCTCGGCCAGATTCCGATCAACGTCGGGCAGGCGATGGCCGAGGCGATTGCCGCCGTGCCGTATGCCGCGGCGGTGAAGGTTGGTCTGCAGTTCAAGCGGCGCTTCTGGGAAGAGGATGATCAGATCTACGGCGGCATCAGCTACACCGATCAGGCGATCACCAATATCAGCTACCCCAGCACGGGCTATTTCAGCGGCGGCAAAGGTGTGCTGCTGGGCGCCTATATCTGGGGTCTGGATGCGATGGAGTTCACCGCGATGTCGCCCGAGGATCGCATCAAACGTGCGGTCGAGCAGGGCAGCCGGATCCATCCGCAGTATCCGAAAGAGTTCGACAACGGCATGGCCGTGGCCTGGCATCGTTCGCCATTTACCCTGGGTTGCTTCGGCCAATGGTCAGAGCAGGCCCGCGCCAAACACTACGACAACCTATGCCAGTTCGACGGCCGCATCGTGCTGGCTGGCGAGCACGCGTCGTGCTTGCCGGCATGGCAAGAGGGTGCGGTGACTTCGGCGCTGGATGCGATCGGCCGACTGCACCAGCGCGCGGCGGCAGCAGGAGCGGCGACATGAAAATCATCAAGCCAATCAAAGCGACATATGCCGCAAGCCTTGTGCTGCTTCTGCTTGCTGGCCTCGTCAGTCAGCCAGCCTGTGCCGATAGCGCCGGCATTCGCGACGAGGCGTTGCTCAAAACCACCGACGGTGGACAGATCTACGCGCAGATCTGCCAAGGTTGTCATATGCCCAAGGGACAGGGTGCGATCGGAGCGGGGCACTACCCGGCTTTCGCGCACAATCCGACCATGTCGTCAGCGCCCTATATGGCGCTGACGATTCTTGGCGGTCGCCGAAACATGCCGGCTTTTGCTTCCAGGGACCCGGGTGACAGCGAGCAGGAGTCGTTTATCGCGCCCATCTGGCTCACTGACGCGCAGGTCGCCAGCGTGATCAACTACATCCGCACGCATTTCGGCAATGACTACAAGGACGCCATTACGGCGGATGAGGTCAAGGCACTGCATTCCGGATCAACGCGTTAGACACGATTACCTCCCACCTCACGAAGGACACGTCATGCCTCGTCTTGTTCGTACTCTCTTGCCCCTGCTGTTGATGACGCTGCCGATGATCGCCAGTGCCAGCGATGTGACCCGTTACAAGCTGCCCAACAGCACGTTCCCCATCTCGGCGGCGGTCGAAGTGCCGGCCGGCAAGACCATGGTCTACCTCAGCGGGCAGATGGGGCAGATGCCCAAGGACGCCAATGCATTGAAGGGCGCGCCGGTTTCTATGGGCGACACCAGAACGCAGACCATCTCGGCGCTGACCAATATCAAGAAACAGCTCGAAGGCATGCACTTGAGCATGGGCGATGTGGTGAAGATGCAGGTATTTCTGGTAGCCGACAAGAGCAAGGGTGACAAGCTCGACTTCGCCGGATTCATGGACGGCTATACGCAATTCTTCGGCACCAAGGAGCAGCCCAACCTGCCGTCACGCTCGGCGGTCCAGGTGGCAGCACTGGTGGTTCCGGCCGCGCTGGTCGAGATTGAAGTCACTGCGGTACGGCCATAGTTGATCGGCCGGCGCGCTTGCAGCGGCGACGTTTGTGCCGAGCGGTGCGCTTCTAGTTTCTACAGCGCATCCGCATCCACTTCCTGGGTGCGGATGCGAACGACCTGTTCCAGTTCGGCAACGAAGATCTTGCCATCGCCGATCTTGCCGGTGCGGGCCGCGCCGGTGATTGCCTCGATCGCGTGATCGAGGCGGTCGTCGGCCACGGCGACTTCGATCTTCAGCTTGGGCAGAAAATCGACGACGTACTCGGCGCCGCGATAAAGCTCGGTATGCCCATGTTGGCGACCGAAACCCTTCACTTCAGTCACGGTCATGCCCTGCACGCCGGCTTCGTTCAGCGCCTCGCGCACGTCGTCGAGCGTGAACGGTTTGATGATCGCCGTGATCCATTTCATATTGTCTTTCTCGCGCGGGAATGACTGCATTCAGCACGATGCATGCCATGGCGTTGTGCGTGTTTGCACTCGTTGCAGCGCGGGTGTCATGCAGCGATGCCAATGATGTCGCACTAAAGTCGTGCAAATTAGGTCGAGTTTTGCTCATGCATGGTGCGCCTCGGACTTGCGTGATACGGCTCACATTGACTCGAACGGGTTGAATTAGTACCATTTTAGTCCCGATTCGATATTCCCAGGCCAGACCACACCGATGTTACGTGTCAGCCGACTCACCGATTACGCCACCGTGGTGATGACGTGCATCGCCGCGCACCCGCATGACGTACTCAGCACGGGGCAGATCGCCGACGAGACGCGACTGGAATTGCCGACCGTAAGCAAGCTCCTGAAGGCGCTCGGGCATGCCACGCTGGTTGAGTCGTTCCGCGGCGTCAACGGCGGCTACCGGTTGGCGCGATCGGCGTCGGACATTTCGCTGGCGGAGATCGTCGAAGCGCTGGAAGGGCCGATCGGCATGACCGAGTGCAGCCTGGCCGATGGCCAGTGTGATCGCGAAGCGCAATGCGGTGTGCGCGGCAGCTGGCAGCAGGTTAACAGTGTGCTGGACAATGCGCTGCGCGCTGTGAGCTTGGCCGACATGCTCAAAACGCGTCTGCCGGTTGCGAATGTTGATCATCGCAACCCTGACAATCATCCTGATAACCAGGCTGCGTCGAAAAAGATGCCGCCACGGCGGATAGCCGCTACAGCGGTCAATGACGCCGCCATCTCGTCAAAATCCGGCGAGATCACAACCGAATGAACGAGACCATGATCAGCGACAGCACCAGTACCGCGCTTCGCGACAACGCCGAAGTGGCGGAAGTGCTCGGCCGCAGCTATGCGGCCGGCTTCGTCACCGATATCGAGATGACCAGCCTGCCGCCGGGCCTGAGCGAGGACATCATCCGCCAGCTCTCCGCGATCAAGCGCGAGCCGGAGTGGATGACCAACTGGCGGCTCGATGCTTATCGCCACTGGCTGACCATGCCGACACCCGATTGGGCCAAGCTGAAGATCGAGCCGATCGATTACCAGGCGCTCAGCTATTACGCCGCGCCCAAGGCGGGTCTGAAGTCACTCGACGAAGTCGACCCGAAGTTGCTGGAAATGTACGAGAAGCTTGGCGTTCCGCTGCATGAGCGTGCCAAGTTGGCCGGCGTGGCGGTCGACGCCGTATTCGATTCCGTGTCGGTCGGCACTACCTTCCGCAAGGAACTGGCCGCGGCCGGTGTGATCTTCTGCTCGATGAGCGAAGCGATCCGCGAACATTCCGAGCTGGTGCAGCAATACCTTGGCAGCGTCGTGCCCACCGGCGACAATTTTTTCGCGGCGCTCAACTCGGCGGTTTTTTCCGACGGCAGCTTTGTCTTCATTCCCAAGGGCGTGCGCTGCCCGATGGAGCTGAGCACGTACTTCCGCATCAATGCGCAGAACACCGGACAGTTCGAGCGCACCCTGATCGTGGCCGAAGAAGGCAGCCACGTGTCGTATCTGGAAGGCTGCACCGCGCCGAAGCGCGACGAGAACCAGCTGCACGCGGCGGTGGTCGAGCTCGTGGCGCTGGAAAAGGCGCAGATCAAATACTCGACCGTGCAGAACTGGTATCCGGGTGACGAGAATGGCGTCGGCGGCATTTACAACTTCGTGACCAAGCGCGGTGACTGTCGCGGCGACGATTCGAAAATTTCCTGGACTCAGGTGGAAACCGGTTCGGCAGTGACGTGGAAATACCCGAGCTGCGTACTGCGCGGCGACCGCTCGGTCGGGGAGTTCTACTCGGTGGCGTTGACGCATCATCATCAACAGGCCGATACCGGTACCAAGATGATCCACATCGGCAAACACACCAAGTCGAAGATCGTCGCCAAGGGCATCAGCGCCGGGCGTAGTTCCAACAGTTATCGCGGCCTGGTGAAAATGGAGAAGGGCGCCGAGGGCGCACGCAACTACACCCAGTGCGACAGTCTGCTGATCGGCAAGAAGTGCGGTGCGCACACTTTTCCGTACATGGAAGTGAAAAACCCCACCGCCATCGTCGAGCACGAAGCGACTACCTCGAAAATTTCCGATG
>Ga0302220_10002699_pt1 | contig 12771 bp, 8 predicted proteins | sample II_Palsa_E1_3_FD_194572 | JGI IMG/M metagenome (GOLD analysis project Ga0302220, IMG submission 194572) | Peat permafrost microbial communities from Stordalen Mire near Abisko, Sweden - II_Palsa_E1_3 | ecosystem: Environmental > Terrestrial > Soil > Palsa > Peat permafrost | place: Sweden... | reverse complement strand
AGGAGCCATCCTGCCCGGTTACGCCGGTGATTAAAGCAATCTTCGCCACGTTATTCTAATGACCCCTTTGTGTCATGTATTTCAACTCTTGATTCTACCGTAAGCTCTATGTCAGATATTTTCTGGCTGCTGGTCGTATGGAATTGTTCTAGACGGAAACGCCAGCGGGTAATCGCCCATTTCGGTGCGTTTGTGAACGCTCGAGCGTCACTGTCCTCCTATATGCTGGCGATGCATGGTCACAGACGTTTAGCTGAGAAAGCCCTGCGCAGAATGCTGAGTTTTTGCGTGCTTTCCGGGTCGTCCTTTAGGCGTTGAAACCCAGCCTGAAACAGTGCAAGGAAAATTCCGATAAAGAGTCCCGCTACCGTAGCACCGAGCGCAATAAGGCTGCGCTTCGGAAAGGATCGCCGATCTGGTGGAACAGCGGGGTCGATCACCTGAATCACCGCTCCCTCCTTCGCCTCATCGAGCTTCGCCACCTCAAACTGCCGCGCCAGGATGTCAAAGATCGTCTCGTAGTACTTCACATCGCGCAATCTTCGGACATACTCCATGCCGGCCTCGGGGACCAGTCCCTTGGGTATCAGGAAATCTTTGCCAGACGCATCTTCGGAGCCGCCCAACTTCGCCAGCTGCGCTTTCAGGCCCGCCAGTTCCTGCTGAGCCTGCACCAACTCCGAATTCTCTCCGGTTGCGTACGTCCGCATTCCCTGGATCTGCACCTCGCGCGCCGTAATCTGTGCCCGCAGCGATGCCGCCGACTCAATCAGCGCTCTTTCCTGGCTGTCCGGCTGGATGACTCCCGTCTTCTGCTCTGTCTGTTCGAGCGCCACCTCGGCATTGGCCAGGTTGTTCTTTGCCTGCTCTAGCTCCTGCTGAAAAAAGAGTCTGCGCTGCGACGCTTCTGTAATAGCAAGATGTTGCGACAGATCGCGATATTGGTCCACATAGCCGTTGGCCAGCTCTGCAGCTCTCTGTGCGTCGTGATCTTCAACCGAGATATGAATCAAACCATCCTTGCCATTACCATCGACGGCTGTATGGTCCTGGAACTCCTTTCGCGCGTCCGATAGATAGCGCTTGTGGTATTCCTGCATCAGACCGTATCGCTTCACCATGGCATCTTCTACTGTTCGGCTCTGCAGCATCGCCACGTAACGATCATTAGGGTTCTTGAGGCCGAGACTCCCTCCCGCCAGCGCCGCCATCCCGCCGAGATTGCCTAACTGCGAGGACAGCGCGGCACCCATCGAGCTGCCCTCCTGTGGCGGCAGCAGGGTAAGCGTCGCTGTATATCGCGCAGGCAGCAACAGAGACACCACAATCGCAACCACCGCAAATATCAACGTCGTCCTCAGCACCACGCGCTTGCGTTCTGCGATCACAATCATCAGATCGAGCAGAGAGATTTCTTCATTCGCCTCGCCAGGCTCCCCGGCGGTGGGAACGGAGAGAGTTTCATCCTGCTCGCTCACGGTCGGAAGTGGAGACTTCAAAGTCATTCGGTCCCTGCTATTGAATTACGGGGCAATTATGGTAAGTGCCGCAGCGCCCAGCGCTAGCGATGAGAACAGCTGCGAATAGGCGAGTACGGTACGCAACGTTCCGGGTTTGTACGTCTTTTCCGGTACTACAATCGTATCGCCCGGATACACCCGCACGTCCTTGAACTTGGCCGCCCAGAGTCCTTTTCCGAGGTCGCTGCTGACCACTTCGCCGTCCGCGCGAATCAGGAACGAGTGCTTATAATCAGCGTCCCGGTTCGGTCCCCCTGCCAGCCCCAGGTAGGCGCCAACCCGTTTGCCGGTGCCGTACAAAAATGAGTTCTGGTCGTACACCGCGCCCACCACGTTCACGGTAGCTGGTACCGACGGAACGCTAAAGTGGTCCCCGTCTTCCATCGCAATGTCCGGAAGATTGCCGGTCCCGCTGCTCGTTGGCACAAACGTCAGCACGATCCGCCCGGTCGCGCGAATCCGCCGGAGGCTCGTCAGCAGGTTTTGCTCATTTGTCTGTGCCGCCAAGTCTGCCGCAGCATCCTGCGGGGATCCGGTCCCTGACGCCGCGATCGCCATATTGCTGCGTTGAATCTCCATGCTCAGGTTCTGCACGTATTCGTCAATGCGCACTTGTTGCATCGCACGCGTCGATTCGCGCGTGTACTCCGAGCCATACAAATAGGCATTCGGCGTCAGTCCGCCAGCTCGCTCCACTAAGTTGTGGAACGTCTCGCCCGGTTGCACCGAGTACACGCCCGAATGCACAAACTCCCCGCTCAACGTCACCAGTTTCGTCTGCTGCGCAATCGGCACGCGGATGTCAGCTTCCGAGAAAATCGAGACCACATCGCCTGCCTGCAACTCCATATCCTGCGAGCTGTCATGCTGCATAACCAGCTTGCCGAGGTCAAACGATATCAGCGTCGTCTTCAGCGTATCCGCATCCTGGCGCTGGATCACTGCGTAATCCCAGTCAATCTCCGGCGCGATTTTTTGCACCTGGGTGCGCTGCGCCGGCGCTGGACCAACAAAATTATTCGCCTGCTGTGCAGCCAGTGAAGAGTTGCCTGCCCGCTGCTCCGCACTCAGCTGCTGATTCTGCTGCAAGCCGTTCTGCGGCCCGTACTGCCCTTGCTGCGAACCATCCGCGTACTGCCCCATCTGATCCTGCGCGAGGCCATTTTGACTGTTGTTCATGCCGGCAGCGTTGTTCGACCCGTTGCCATTCGCGTTACCGTTCTGCTGCGAGCCATTTTGGCCCTGCTGCCCATAGCCGTACCCATTGGTCCCGTTCATTCCTCCCTGCGACTGCGGTCGCAGCGTAATCGCGTTGCCGTCAACCGGCTGCCTCATATAGGAGAAGGAAGGAATTGGCTCAAACTCGGGCGCCGGCAAGCCCAGCTGCGCCCTTTTCCACCAGTAGTTCCGTGTGATCAGCGAATCCTTATCCGGAATCAGCTCGCTCACACGCATGCCCGGGTGCCACGCAAATCGCCCTGGGTTCGCAATGTTGCCGCGCAACGTCACAGTCTTCTGGTACTGCGCAACGATGGAATACACGTGCACCAAATCGCCACCTGCCAACGTCGTCTTCAGGCCGTTTGCGTCATAGGCGACTTCCATCGCAAATCGATCGTGATGCCCAGAGATGCGCTCGATCGAGACCCGTGCCTCCGCCGCCACCGCCGACACACCTCCCGCATCCGCGATCAGCCCGTCCAACGACTCGCCCTCCCGCAACTCGTAGATCGCCGGCGTCCGCACGCTGCCTGTGATCGCCACCTCAGCCCCCACCGCCGGAATGAAGATCACATCCCCCGGCAGCAGCTTCACGTCCTTTGACTTATCGCCGCGCACCAGCAGGCCATACAAGTCAAAGTCCGTAACCACGTCGCTCCCGCGCCGCAACTGAATGTGCCGCATCGACCCTTGAATCGACGGCCCTCCGCTGGCAAACACCGCATCCACCAGCGTGCTCAACGAACTCACCGTATACACGCCCGGGCGCCGCGCCTGTCCCGCCACATACACCTGGATCGCTCGAATCTGCCCAATGTCCGCTGTCAAATCAAAGTTGCGATACACCCGCCCGATCGCCTTGCGCAAATGCCCATCCAGCTCCGAGAAGGGCATACCCTCCACGTGCACCGGTCCTACCTGCGGCAGGTAAACCTCTCCCGCCCGATCCACCTGCAGGTTGGCCTGAAAGTTCACCTGGCCCCACACGCGTATGCGCAGTTCGTCGCCAGGACCAATTACGTAATTGGCGGGAACCGGCGTCATGTTCAAGGGTGCAAATGTTGACGGCACCCGCCGAAACAAATTCGCTCCAAAGATCGGCAGCACCTGGTTAGTCGTCGAAGCAATAAACTTCTGGAACTCCGTCAGCGGCTCCGGCGGAAGCAGTATCTGCTGCTGAGAATTCGCGCCGTTCTGTTGGCCCTGCCGCGACGTCTGCTGGCCCGTATCGTTGTAGTTGCTGTTCGAATTCGGCGTCTGCGCGCCGTATGCCCTCGGCACACCAGCCGCGCCTTGCTGATTCAGGTTTAGATTCTGACCGTTGCCCTGGTCCTGCCCCGTGCACGCCGCAGAACTCGCCATCACCGGGTCAGAGCAGTCCTGACTCGAAGACCCCTGTGAACTATCTGGATAGCCTGAAGGAGTCGACTGCTGCTGCTGGGCACTCACAGCGCCTGCCAGCAAAGGCATCAGTAGGAAAAACCCAAGCTGCCTCACCGTTCGGAGGGAAATTTTGGATCGGCAACGGGCAGGGCCAGGGCTCCAAACTCCGCTGCCCACGCCATACTTAGGGTCACTCATTCTGCTCCGAGTCTACCATGTTCCAACCTCATCTCCTGTGACCCCGAAGCCATCGCAACCCACCGCCCGCACCTCACTCTCGAGCCTTCCAGCAGTGCGAAGCCACACCCTTTCAGCGCCTCCGCAGGCGCATCCCTGCGCCTCACTCTTCCTCCCAATCCATGCTGCGCAGCACGGCCTTCTTCCACTGCTTGCAGAGCCGCGCACGTCTCCCCGCCTCCATCTGCGGCTTCCACACCTGGTCCATCTCCCAGCTTTCAGCAAGCTGTTCCGTGCCCTTGAAGAATCCCGAAGCCAGCCCCGCCGCGTACGCTGCCCCCTGCGCGGTGGTCTCCCGCATCGCCGGCCGAATCACCTCGCTATCCAGGATGTCCGCCTGAAATTGCATCAGCAAATCATTCACCACCATCCCTCCATCCGTCCGCAGCTGCGCCAAAGACATCCCCGCATCGGCCTCCATCGCCTCCACCAGTTCGAGCGTCTGGAAGGCCGTTGCCTCGAGCACCGCGCGCGCCAGGTGACCCTTGTTCGCATAGCGCGTCAGCCCCACAATCACCCCGCGCGCATCGTCCTTCCAATACGGCGCGTACAGCCCTGAAAACGCCGGCACAAAGTACACCCCACCGTTATCCGTCACCGTCTGCGCCAGCGCCTGGATGTCCTCACTGCGCTCAATCAGCCCCAGGTTGTCGCGCACCCACTGCACCAGCGCCCCCGTAATCGCCACGCTGCCTTCCAGCGCATACACCGCCTTCTCCGCACCAAATTGGTACGCCACCGTCGACACCAATCCGTGCGTCGACACCTTCAGCTCCCCCGTATTCATCAACAGAAAACACCCCGTCCCGTACGTGTTCTTCACCTGCCCCGGCCGGAAGCACGCCTGCCCCACCAGCGCCGCCTGCTGATCCCCCAGCATCCCGCAGATCGGAACCCCCGCCAGCACCCCATGCTTGATCTCCCCATAGTGCTCGCTGCTCGACCGAATCTCCGGCAGCATCCCTCGCGGAATCCTCAACAGCTCCAAAATCCCCGCGTCCCACGTGAGCGTCCGCAGGTTCATCAGCTGCGTGCGGCTCGCATTGGTCACATCGGTGATATGAACGCCCCCATCCGCGCCCCCCGTCATATTCCAAAGCAAATAACTGTCGACATTCCCAAACAGCAGCTCGCCCCTCTCCGCATCCGCCCTCGCCCCCTCCACGTGATCCAGAACCCACGCAATCTTAAGCCCACTGAAGTACGTACTCAGCGGCAGCCCCGTCGTCTCGCGCAGCCGATCCTTCCCACCGTCGCGACTCAGCGCCTCCACGGCCTCGGCCACCCGCGTATCCTGCCACACCAGCGCGTTGTAGACAGGCACGCCCGTGCGCTTATTCCACACCACCGTCGTCTCTCGTTGGTTCGCGATTCCTAGGCTATGGATATCCTTCGCCAGCAGCCCGCGCGCCCGCGCCGCCTCTTCGATCACCTCCTGCGTGCGCCGCCAGATCTCCAGCGGATCATGCTCCACCCACCCCGGCCGCGGATAAATCTGTTCATGGTCTCTCTGCGCAACAGATACAACCCGCCCGCGACGATCAAAAAGGATACATCGCGTACTCGTCGTCCCCTGGTCCAATGCCGCGATATATCCCGCAGTGTCGCTGCCCATCAGCATCTCCTTGAACGCCCGATGGAATACTACAGGTCGGCGTCACACCTCGCGCAAACGCAGCAACGGCGCGCCCGAAGACGCGCCGCTGCTCTTTCCAAACGCTAGAATCTCTACGCGAACGAAGAGACCGCCGTAGCTTCATCATCCTTGACGTCGAACACCGTCACCAGCTTCGTAATCACCAGCAGGTCGCGGACCTTGCTGGTCAGGTTGAGCAGCTTCAACTCGCCGCCAGCGTTCTTCACCGCCGTGTACGCGCTCACCAACTCGCCCAGCCCCGAGCTGTCGATGTAATTCACCTCGGCCAGGTTCAGCACAATCTTTTTCTTGCCCTCGGCCAGCAGCTTGCGCACTTCCTCACGCAGCGTGACCCCGCCCTCGCCCAGGGTGATTTTCCCACTCAAATCCAAAATGGTTACGCCGCCCACTTCCCGGGTCGCAAATGTCATGCTCATGCTGAAAGCTCCTTCTTCACTCGGTGTTTGATCAATTCAATTTCTGTGCCGGGATTCAACTGGTGAAAGTGTACCTCATCCATGATGGCCTTCATCAGGAATATCCCGCGCCCCGAACTGCGCAGAATATTCTCCGGCGCCAAGGGATCGGGCACGCTATCCGGATCGAGTCCCGGACCCTCATCCGCGATCTTAATCTTCAGCGCCTCGTCGTTCAGTTCGTACTCAACGTGCACTTGCTTGGCGGGGTCTTTCTTGTTGCCGTGCAGGATTGCGTTGATGACCGCCTCGCGCACGACCATCGCGATCTGGCTGGACGTGTCGTCGTCGAACCCAGCCTCGCGCGCCAGACCCTCGGCCTTTGCTTCCACGGGATCCACGCTCGAGAGCTCAGACTCCAGCGTCATGCTCCCTCGGTTTGTCGTCGAATCCGTCAAGACCGCCCACCCTCCAGTGGAGTGTATCGCGTCCAACCCTGCACTCAAAAGCGCCAACACTCTACTGCGGAGCCGGCCCCCGTACCACCTGCACAAAATCCTCTGGCCGAATCAGCTTGAAGAACGCCGCCCGCACCTGGTCAGCACTCAACTCGTAGTACTTCTTTGCCGCGCGAATCGGCTCGTCCAGCGGCAGCCCAATCTCCGCGCGTCCAAGGAACCCATGCGCCACAGCCTCTTCGCTCGACTCACTCAGCGGAATCTGCCGCAGCAACAAAGCCTTCGCCTGGTGCAGCTCCCCGTCCGTCACATTCTGCGTCCGCATCTGGTTCAAATCCCGCTGCACCAGCGCTCGCGCCTTCGACACGTTCTCCGCGTTGCAACCATACTCCACCGTGTACGTCGCCCGCGTCTTCGAAGCCGCGACTCCCACATTCACGAAATACACATACCCCGCCACCTGCCGCAGATCGTGATACAAACGAGTCGCATAAAACCCGCCGCCCAGCACATGATCGCCTAGCTGGATGGGGTAGTAATCCGGATCAAACCGATTCAGGTTCAGCTGTAGTCCAAGTGTCACCGAATCCTGCACCGCCTGCGGATCCGCTACATTCGCAGCCGACGCCTTGTTTACCGGAACCGCAGGCAGCGTCGTCTCCGGCTTCGGCCCCACCGCCTTCCAATCGCCAAACCATTTCTCGATGACCGCCTTTGCTTCCTCCGGCTTCACATCGCCAATCACCACAATCGTCGTCAGATCAGGCCGCACCGTGCTTGCGTGATACTTCTTCACATCCTCCAGCGTCACCTTCGCCAGCGTCCCAGGCGTCGTCTCCCGCAGCGAAGGATCGCCCGCCGGCAGCAGCCCCAAATCCAGTGCCCGCGACGTCTTGTACTCCGGACTCTTCAAGTTCCCCTCGACAAACTCCGAAGTCTGCTGCTTCACCACCGCGAACGCCGGCGCCGGCAGGGCAGGGTGCAGTTCGTTGTCGGCCAGCAACTCCACGCCGCGTGAAAAATGTTCCTTCAGCACGACAACCGAAAATCCATAGCCTGCGCTCTCATTCGCCGCAATATCATCCAGCGCCTTCTGGTACGCCAGCCGGTCCATCGTCTGCGTGCCATACGAATAAAGTCCGTCGAGCACCTCGGCCACGCCATCCATCCCAGCCGCCGTCTGCAAATCAGCGTTATGCTTCACACTGCCAATCACCGTCACCGTCGGCGAAATCGGGTCCGTCTTCACAATCAGACGAATCCCATTCGCCAGCGTCGTATCCAGCGACACCTGCGCATAATCCGTCGGCACCTTCAGCTTATCCAGCGCGCTCGCCGCCCACTCCGGCAGCACCACTGGCTTCGTTGGAGCCGACGTCACCTCCTCCGCTCCGCCAAATCCCTTCGCAGACACCGGCTGCCCCGTCGGCATCGGCTTCAGCGTCGCCGTCACCGAATTCGCTGCCGTCAAATATTGCTTCGCCACCCGGTTCACATCGGCCAACGTCACCTTCTTAAGCGCCTCAACGTCCTCATCCGGAGACGTCCGCCCCTCCGCCGCCAGCGCACTCGACCACACATTCGCCAGCCCCGGAATCGAGTTGCGCTGGAACTCTGCCGCCGCCACCTCGCTCCGCTTTGCCGCGTCCACCAGCTCTTCCGGCACGCCCTTCGCCGCATACGCCTCAAGAATCCCGCGCATCTCCGTAATCCCCGCTGCCGCATCTGCGGCCGCCGGCAACGCCACCACCCCGAACCCGACGCTCGCCATCGGATACTCTTCCGCCATCCCGAACTCCGCCGCCAGTGCCTTGCCCGCCGGCACCATCCCGTACAAATCCGCGCGCTGGCTGCTCAACACATCCGCCAGAATCTGGCTCGCCGCATAGTCCGGCGAGTCCGTTCCCGGCAGCCGGTACGCAATGAACCCCAGCGTGTACGGCAGGTTGCTGTCCAGCGTAAAGCTCTCCGTCTTTACCGGCGTCAGCTGAATCGCCGGCCGCTTTGGCAGCTCATGGCTCGGAATCTTCCCATACATCTCCGTGATCTTCGCCATCGTCGCCGTAGGATCCACATCGCCCACAATCACCAGGATCGCGTTCGCCGGCGTGTACCACTTCTTGTAAAACTCCTGCAGCATCTCGCTCGTCGTCTTATCAAACGACTCTTTCGTTCCCAGCGGATCGTGCGCATACGGCGTCCCCGCAAACATGTCCCCATTCATCCGGTCGATAAACTTGTACGTCGGGTTCGAGAGATCACGCGCCACCTCCTGCTCAATCGCCCCGCGCTCCTTGGCCCACTCCTCCTGCGTATTATCCGCACCCCGCAGGCAAGCCGCCTGCGCCTCCAGCGCCACATCCAAATCAGCCGACGGAACCGTCGCGTAATACTGCGTGATGTTCTGTTGCGTATCGGCGTTATTCTCTCCACCCATCTGCGCATAGATCGCCGCAGTCTGGTCCGCCGTCATCCCCGTGCATCCGCGGAACGCCATATGCTCCTCCGCGTGCGCCATCCCCGGAAACCCCTCCGGCGTCTCATCCCCGCCCACAATAAAGTTCGTCTGCACCGTCACCACCGGCGCCAGCGAGTTGCGGATGATCACCACCCGCATCCCATTCGGCAGCGTAGCCCGCACCGTCCCCGCATCTTCCGATGCCCGCGCACCCACTCCAATCGTGCCCAAAGCGGCAAGTCCCAACACCAGCGAAAGAATCCTTTGTGAGGTCACGAACGTATCTCCTTATGCCCAAGCAGGGAAGCCCCGCCAACCCGGCAGTCTCAACCCTCCCATCATAACGGCACATCCTGCCCACCCCATTCAGGCCCTCCGCCACCCCGGGTACCGCGAGCCTCCCCCGCGTGGGTACCCCGAGGCTTTAGCCTCGGGTCTCATAAGCTCCAAAAAGAAAAAGGGCTTTAGCCCTGAGGTATGCCTTCCATCTCGTCGCCTAGTGCACCGTCAGCACCGGACACGTCGCCTGCGCCAGCACCTCCAGCGTCACCCCGCGCTTCACATGCGTCAGCCAGAACGAATGCTTCCTCGGCCCCATCACGATCAAATCCGCTTTCACCTTCTCCGCCACCGCCAATATCGACTCAGCCGGAGCTCCATACGCAATCTCCAGCTCGCACCCATACGCCCCCACCGACGACGCAGCCAGCAGCCGCTCCAGGTTCTCCCGCACCTCGTTCTCCCGAACCTCCCGCTCCGCAGCCTTCTCCTCCGGATCCGCCCGCCAATCGATCACATGGCACACGTACAGGTTCGCCTCCCCATGCCCGGCAAACAGCAACGCCGCCTGCGCCGCCTTCTCCGCTTCGGGGCTAAAGTCCGTCGCGTACACAATCCGTTTGAACTCCATCGGCCCGTCCACCCCCGCCGGCACCCGCGGCCCCACCGTCAGTACCGGCTGTGGCGCCTGCCGGATTAACTCCTCCACCGTCGACCCCACAAACACCCGCTTCAACTGCGCCTTCGACCGCGTTGCCACAACAATCAAATCAGCCTTCTCGGCCTCGGCCGCCTTCAGCAAGCCACTCCAGCTCGGCCGCACCATCGGCAACTCGGTCTTGATGTTCAGCCCCGTCGCCACGAATGTCTTCGCCACCGCCTCCAGTTTCTCCGACCGCACCTGCAGCCGGTCATCCAGCGTCCGCAGCCGCGGCTCCGCGTCATCCAGATACAGATCGGTATCGAACACGTGCACCACGTCCACGCTCGCCCCGAAGCTCAGCGCCAGCCCGCGGGCATACGTTGCCGCACGCTCTGCAACCTGCGAAAAATCCGTGCCAAACACGATCCTCTTCAGTGCAATGCCACTCGACGTCGCCATCGGAGTCATAACTGCTCCTTCTCCCACCGACCTCCCGGTCACCCTGAGTGGAACGCCCACCGCATCGCAAGTATGTGATAGCAGTCACCCCACCCGCCTCACGTCGGACGCGACCCAACCGCCTCCCCAGCGGTATAATCAGTCTTCTGAGCGGGAGTAGTTCAGTGGCAGAACGTCAGCTTCCCAAGCTGAATGTCGCCGGTTCGATCCCGGTCTCCCGCTCCAGCCCTCCAGCGCACATCGCGCCCACAAACACAAAGGCCGCGCTCCTCAGCGCGGTCTTTGTGTTTGTGGCCAATTGATTTACTGCGCGCCCGAAGTAGCAGTAGCCGTCTGCACCTTCTGCCCAGCCGGCAGCGTATGGTTCTCCAGCGCCAGCGCCTCGGGCATAAAGCTCAGCGCAGCATTTACCTGCGGATCCCACTCGGTAATCACCCGACTGCCGGCCGCCTGTCCAAACTGCGCCGTAAACAGTTCAGTCTTGATCCGCGCCTTCACCCACTCCAGATTATCGGCGAGCTCCTTATCGGTGAACTCCACGTTCTTCGACTTCAGAAAGTCCTTGAACTGTTGCTGCATGGCCGCGTCCACCACCAGGTCCTTACTCACCGACTGGGTCGCCAGGTAATGCTTGCTGAAGTCCGAGAACGCGTAGTGAATCAGCATCTCGTCCTCGAACTTGTTGTTCTTCAGCGCCGCAATCTTCTCATCCGGCGTAATGCCGCCGCCGCCATACACAATGCGACCGCCATCGGTCTTCTCCACTTCCTTATTCGTGTCGTTGGCCGGCTTCGCGCCATCGCGCACATAGTAGTAGTCGTACAGCGAAACGCCATCATAGTTGCGTTGGATCAGCCGTCCCGAAGGCGTGTAGTAGTGATACGTCGTCAGCGCCAACCCGCTATCCTGCGAGATCGGAAACACGGTCTGCACCAACCCCTTGCCGAACGTCGTCTCGCCCACAATTAGCGCGCGATCATGGTCCTGCAGCGCGCCCGAAATAATCTCCGCGGCCGACGCTGTATTCCGATCCACCAGCACCACGATCGGATACTTCGTGCTCGAGCCGCCCGGAACCGTGTACACCTGGTCAGGGAACACGCCCTTGCGCGCCCGCTGCGACACTACGATGTCGCCCTTCTTCAGGAACTTGTCGCACACATCCACGGCCTGGTTCAGCAGACCGCCCGGATTGCCCCGCAGATCGATCAGCAGCCCTTGCAGTCCAGGCCCAAAGCTATCCAGCGCATGCTGCACCTCGTTCGAGGTCGTCTCCATCTCGCCTGTGATGCGGATATACCCAATCCCCGGCTGAATCATGAACGCCAGGTCAACCGACTTCTCCGGAATCTCGTCGCGCATCAGGTCAAACGTCAGCGGCTTGGCCGACCCCTCGCGCATCATCGTCACCGCCACATGCGTTCCCCGCGGTCCCTTTAGCAGCGAAGCCACCGCCGCCGTATCCATGTGATCGGTCGACTTCCCATCCACCGACAAAATTACGTCGCCCGGTCGAATTCCCGCCCGGTACGCCGGCGTCCCTTCCATCGGCACCACGACCACAATCTTGCTGTCCTGCAGCACAATCCTCATGCCCACGCCGTAGTACTTGCCGCTCTGCTCCTCGCGCATCTCCGCATACGACTTCGGATCGTAGAAATTCGAGTGCGGATCCAACACATGCAGCATCCCCGGAATCGCCCCGTCGTAAATCGCCTTATCGACCTGGTCTTTATTCAGCTTGTTCGCGTAATTCGCCTCCACCAGCGCATAGACGTCCGTAAACTGTTTCATCGAGTCGCGCAGCTGCGACTCATCCGTGGCCGACTGCGCCGCCACCCGCCCACCCACGAGCGATCCCGCAAATCCGCAGGCCGTTAAAAAGATCGTTGCTGTAAACAGTGCGCGCCGCATCGGGGAAGCCATCATGGAAGGGAAGAACCTCGGAGGAGGGTTGAAAACCCTCGTCAAAACACCGGCGAGACCTGCGTCATTGCAGCCGTTTCCGGTTGGACGGAGTATAACATCGCGAGGTTAGCCAGCACCTCCTCCCACCCCCAT
>Ga0302220_10002697_pt1 | contig 12774 bp, 16 predicted proteins | sample II_Palsa_E1_3_FD_194572 | JGI IMG/M metagenome (GOLD analysis project Ga0302220, IMG submission 194572) | Peat permafrost microbial communities from Stordalen Mire near Abisko, Sweden - II_Palsa_E1_3 | ecosystem: Environmental > Terrestrial > Soil > Palsa > Peat permafrost | place: Sweden... | reverse complement strand
GGTATCTCGTAATTCGTACTCATGGGAGCGCCGTCACGTTGATATTCGGCGCTGGTACTGGATACGTGGTTCCCATATTCTGCGTTGCGCCATTCTGCTCAGGATTCGCCATAACCGATGAATCGGGAACGGTCACGGTCTGCGTCGTCGCCATCAGGATCTGACGGAACGTGATGCGGATCAGCATCGAATTTTCCGTCTTCTGGTCGGTCGTCAGTACCAAGCCCTTGATGAGCATGTTCTGGTAAATTCGACGCGCCGTCGATACCGTAAAAAGCGTCCTGTTGGCGCGCTCGACCAGCAAGCCTTGATACGTTTGATTGATCGAGCTTTGGCTGGGACTCAGAAGGTTTATGACACCGCCGGCAAACTCTGCAGCGCCCACCACCGCCTGCACGGCTGGGCTAGCATTGGCTGCCGCCCCAAGGAGTTGATTCAATGGACCGGTGATGCTCGGGCTATTCGAAAAGCCAGCAGTAACCACCAACCCCGATGGCATAACGAAGGCATGGTCAGAAATCGCCGCGCCTTGCTCAACAGGATGATCGGTGATTTCCGTATCATCCTCGTGCACTTCCTCAACCGTCACCTGGGCGATGATGCTCGATCCATCGGAGCCGACGAAGCTGCGCACGGGCTTGATCATGGCCAACTGCAGGGCAAAACCCGCGGCCGCGCTCGCTACTCCGAAAACATCGCTCACGCTACAGCTCCAACAAAATTACGCACCAAGTCGCCGTTGACCCGTCGCTGCTCACTCGCCACCGAGCGCGCAGTGCCGTGCGGATCGGACGTTCCACTGACGTGAATGTCGGTCTTCTGGGTGACGTTCACAGATGTTCCGCCGACGGGAGCGCCGACGCCAATCTTTCCGTACTGCGCGCCGTTCTCATGGCCAAATATGGCTTGCGCCACACCGCCAAGCTGATCTCCAGACAGATGCTGGTCGGCAGAGACGCCAAGCTTCTTGGCGACATCGGCGATATAGGCCGCAGTATCGTTTTCGCTGCCTGGCGCCCACCTAGAGATAATGGTTCGCACGGTGTCAATGCCGCGCGCCGCATAACTCTGCAGCAGAGCTATCGCGGCCCGTATGCCGTCCTGCATAGACGCAAACGTGGCGAAGTCGCCATCGCTGCCGGTGGCGCCGTGTTGGTTGGCGAATGACCCTGCCGTGATGTTGCCCGGATTGTTATTGCGGATGCCGCGCGGCGTGCGTGAAGATCCCGCAGAAGAACGTCCGGTCGCCGGCTCTTCGCTGATCTTCCCAAAGTCAGAAAAATCACCGTCTCCGGATGGCTCCTCTAATATCTTCCCGAAATCCGAAAAATCGCCAGCGTCGTTGTTCACTGGCGCGCCGTTCACGCGATGCACGCCAACCTCTGTATCGATGAGTGAATTGAGTCCGTTGAGCGCCTGTTCGGCGAACCCATCCGCGCCCTTGTAATCGCCGTTCAGCGCTGCAGTTATTGCCTTCCCGGCATTCACGATAAAGCTGAGTATGTTCTTGATTTCGGACCAATCGTTTGAACTGCTGCCAATGGTGATCTTCAAATTGGATAGCGTCGTAAGCTGACCAATGAGATCGCTGACAGCTTTCGTTGCAGCCACGATATCATCAAAAAAGCCGTCGACCTCTTTGCCCGTCTTTTCCCAATCAATCGTGGAAATCCAGTGCGCTAACTCTTGAACTGCGCTCGCGATCGCGCTGGCTACCTGATCGGCATGCCCTTCTTCCCACCGCTCGAATTGGTCTATCAGCGGGACAATGACCGGATTCAGCTTCGACTCGATGACCACCCACAGCAACTCGAAATCATTCGTGAGGTTACGAATCGAGTTATTGAAATCTTTGCCAGATTCCGCGGCTTGGGCCGGGTTGATATGGAAATCGGCGAGCTTTTTCTGATACTGGCGCTCAAGGTCAAGGCGCTTATCCTGGCCTTGCTCGAGCATTAGCAATGTGTCGGGATCGATTCCGAACAGGCCGGCATAGGCGGCAGCCACGTATGGCTTTTGCTCCTTCATTTTCGCGATGAAGCTATCGAACTTGGCTGCGGGCCCATCGCCGGTCACGCCTAGCGAAGACAGCAGATTGTTCGTACCGGGACTCAGGCGCAGTGTGCGCGCGAAGCCCTCTAGCGAAGATTGCGCTTGGTCGGCGGTTAGCCCGATCTGCGCGGCCGCATAACGCAATCCCATGATGTTACCGGCTGCTTCATTGGTTCGCTGCGAGGCGTAATACAGCTTTTCCATCTGCGACGAGATAACAGCCACGCCAGCCACGATGCCAGTCGCGGTAGCGGCCACAGCTACGCCGGCCAACTGCACGCCCTTGGAGACAGTTTCAACAGCCGTGACGAACTTCTTCATGCCGACTTCATCAACTTTGAAGCCTAGCTTGACGAGGAACTCGCGCAATACCTCTTCGTTCATTGTCGGTCTCGGTCTGCGGCTTCCTGAAGCCTCGTCTGATTCTCAAAGCGCACGCTGAGGATGTCGTTCATGATCGCGATATCCTCAAGACCCAGCGTGCCGTCCATCATGGATTCGTACTTGCACATCCCGTTATCGAGAGGTCGCCACAACCAATCCTCGCCGTCCGGCATCGAAACTAGTGCGACACGCGAACCTATACGATCGCCGCCGAAATCTAGGCGGCGCCGGGAAAAAAACCACTCATATTCCCCTGGATCACGGCAACAGCAAGCTGAATCATTTGCGGCATCGTGATGTCTTGGAACATGAGTTGACCGGCATTGTTGACCACGCGAGCCGGTGCCGATGCGCCTTGTGAGCGCGCACACACCGCCAGGCAGGCGTCGATGATGTAGTTAACGTCCTCGTCGCTCATCTTCGAGAGGATTTCTGCGATCGGCCCAACGCTGTCGAGCAAATCGCCTTTATCAGCGGATTTCATTGCCCCAAGGCCGGGCAGCAACGGCGCCAGCCGACGTGCCACGTGGAATTGCTTGCGCACATCCATCTGTCCGATGCGATACGAATTGCCGCCGATTTCAATAGGTTCGTTCATGGCTTACACCGCTGCGAGCGCTTGGTCCATCACGCCGATATCAAAATTCCATTCGATCATGCCGGCTTCGGCTGCGTAGGTGTTGCTCGGCACCTTGGAGAACGCGACCTGTTGGCATGAATACTGGTCGCCGCGGACAATATCCGAAGCGGCGACAACGTTTTGCCCCCAGTTGGCAGAACTGGTGCGCTGAAAGCTGAGCATGGCCATCAGCAGGCCGTTCGTCGGCGATGTCTTCTGTAGGCGTACCGTCGCCTTGCCCCCCTTGCTGGCGATCAGGCTATGCATGGCGTCTCCGCCGGCGCCAATGGTCATCTTATTGACGTCTTCGACAGCCTCAAAGGTCACGCCTTCCTTAGCATCGCCCGCCACGTTGCCGAGCGATACCGATCCTCCGGGCCCCGTGATCGTCATAGTGAAATCTAGAAACGAATAAACACTCATGAGTGGTCTCGATTAGGGATTGACGTTGATGGCGAAGTCGGCAAAATGCACGGCGCCGGCCAATTTGAAGGCGATCTGGAAAGGAACACTCTTGCGCGCAGCACGGTCGGCCTGGCTTTGCGAGGCGACCGGCGGTTGATAGACGTAGAAGCCTTTGGGCAGGAAATCGCCTTGATTCAAGGTGCCGAAGCCGCCGCTATTCCACACGCCCGGAGCTCCGAGTCCGTTGGTCACGTACTGCTGGCAAATGGCTTCGAGTTGCAGCGCCAAGATGTGCATACCCGCGTCGGTCTGCGGTATCTTCGTGATTGCGGTGTAGAGCGCGTTGTACAGCGCAGTCTGCGCGTCGATGACCAGCGCATCCATGCCGACGATGGTGTCGATGAACTGACCGGACGCGACTTTGGCCGGCTCGATAATCGCGGTATTGTTGTTGTAAGCGACGTAGACGTTACAGTTCTTGCCCTCAAGCGCGGCCATCTGCGTGGTGTTGAGCGTTTCCGCCTGCACGCCTGGCTCCTGCTTGTACATCAGCGTTATCACGGTGTTATTGCCCGTGTAGTCCACCGTCAACTGACGACCCAGCAGCGAGTTCACTGCGAAGGCGCTGTTGCTCGAAAACTGTGTACAGGTCTTGTTGAACCCGAGCGCCTGAAGCTGTGCGGCAATGTCGGTCGTCGTGACCGAGTTGAGTACGCCCGCTTCCTGCGTCGTCACACCGTAGAAGTGCTTGTTGGTCGTGGCTTCGATAAATGCCGCAAGCGCGAGGTGATCACTATCGGCTGCACCGCAGACCGTCAAGCCATACCATTGCTGGCCAAACTGGTTATCGAAGAGCGCAGCGGCGGACACCGCAGACTCCGCTGCCACGCCCGGCGCCACAAACGCACCTGACGATGCAGCGGTCATGCCGAGCATCGAAGAGATGTCCGTCCCGGAGCCGCCGCTCAGCGTTGCGCCCGAAGGCGTCGCCACCGACGCGGCGAGCGTGAATGAATTGCCGGCCGTGCCGGCCGTCTTGTAGACGACTTGGAGCGCCGTGCCAGCTTGGTTGACGGAGTAGACCGCCTTCGACAGATTCGTATCGGTGGACTGATTCAGGAACGTGACGGCAGCGGCAAGCGTGGCCGCCAACGTCGTGCCGATCAGGATTTGATTGCCGGTTGTGAGCGCGGTAACGAAGGTCACCGCCGTACCGCCAATCGTGATCGTCGCTGCGGCGCTCGGGTTGAGCGTGAACGTCAGCGAGCCGGATGCGGTAGGCGCACTGGCAAAACTGAGCGTCGAAGTGGCGCCGGTCGTGCCGTCGGTGATTTGGAATTGCGCGAAACTCGAATTCCACACGCAGGTCGATCCTGCGACGGCCGCAGCCAAGGCCGTCTGGATCAGTGCGGCAATACCGTTGAGATTCACCGACGTGCCGAAGCTGGCCGGCGAGATCGTGTAGGGCGATCCGTTGATCGTGATCGAGAAGGCCGGCGCCGTGATGGCCGTCCACGCCGACATCAACTGCTGCGCAACCGACAGTGACGCGCCGAACAGTTGTGCAGCCGTCGCGGTTTGTGCCCAGCGACCGATCAGGACATTCGCCGGCTGGGGCAACTGGCCGAACCAGTCGACAGCGGCCAGGTATTCAGGTGCAGTAGTACCAAAATCTCCAGCCACCGCAGTAATCCCGGTGTACGAACGCATACGCGATGCCACGTCGATCACGGGCGACGAACCCAGGATCAACTCGGTATTCAGGTTCTGCGCCTGAGCCGCGCTCGGCGACAGATTCACCGTGCCCTGAATCAACCGCGAGATAGGAAGTTGAGCCGTCGTCATTGTGCGATCCCAATAGAAAAAGCCCGCACGCGGCGGGCTCGATAAATCGTTGTGTGAGGTGTTATTGCGAGACTGAAAAAGGCTGCGTAAGCGGGTCGGAATTCACGGTGCCGTCAGCGGACAGCACATTCAGCACGGCATAGGTGCGGGTTACTTGGCGGCGCACTCGCACCTGGAGGTCATACCGGCGAATCCACTGCTCATTGAAGAAATCTGGAACAGGCAGCACTCGCCCCGTTTCGACGAGGGCTATTCCGTTGCCGAGCAGCGCTTCATTGTTCTGCGGCACCATCGCACCATCGGCCATCGTGTTGGCATAACGCATACCATTCGGGCCGTAGAAACTCATCAAGACATCGATGATCTGGTTGCGGATCAGCGTGTCGCTGCCGTCTCCCGTGCCATCGTGTTGAATAGTCGGAAAAACATCCCGATCGGATTCCGACACGCCGAGCGCACACCAGTTGGTGCTAACTGGTGGCTGGAGCGGGACCGTAGTTTGCCAGCGAGGGCGAACGAGCGAACCGGCCAACCCGGTGATGCCGACGACCCATGCCTGAAATATCGCGTCTAGGTCAGCATCTTCCAGAGGCGGAGACGCGACTGCCGGCGCTAGATAGCCGCCCGTACTCGAATCGTTCGCCATGGATCAACCGGTCAGAGAAATAATGGTGCAGGTCGCGGCCACAAAGCCGCGGCCATACGTTGAATAATCGTTGACGTTCGTCACCGTCCACTGATTGCCCTGCCAAGTCACGATGTCCGCATCTAATCCGCATTGCCCATCGGTCAGGCGGAATTGTGTGTGGACGGTGATCGTGTCGGTGATCTTCGTGCCCTCTGCCACACGGCGCAGCACTGAGCCATCAAGGCTCGTCACGACGCCATAGAATTTCTTGCATTTCGGCGTGTCGATCGCGATGCCATTGTCGCCAACCGTCTGCATGTTGCGCATTACAGACAAGCCCATATCGACGAACTCTGGATCCAGTAGCACGTCGCTGACGTCGAGCAATGGCATGGGCTATTTCTTGCGAAGAACGTACGTGATGGCGTTGCGCAGACCGCCGGTTACAACCAGCGTATTTTCCTGCGTGATGCCCCTAGCCTTGCGAGCCGCGATGGTCCGCTTGGCAAGCTCAGGCTGGATATTGCTGTTGATCTTCCGCTTAACGGAGTTTTGGGCGACGAAACCAGCCGAGTTAAGGGCTTTCTCGATACCAGCTTGAGATCCGTCTAGCGCAGAATCGGCGGCCTTCCCAAGTTGGTCGGCTACCTTGCTTTGCACCTCATCAACACCCGGCACGAGAAACGGACGCGCGGGGATGTTGTTGATCGGCGATCCCTTCTCTTGGATGTAGCCGATGGCCGCGTTGCTGATCGGGCCGTCTTTACGATCTGGAGCGCTGTCCGGGATGCCCACCAACACATCCTGCTTAACCAGATCGGCAATAGCCTTCAGAACCTTCGACATCTTGTCGGAGGTCATTGAGGCGCCGGAATCCATGGTTTTCCTAGACTTGCAAGCCACCTGCACCGAACATGCGGCCAAGGCCGATGAAGCGGACACCATAGCTGGTCAAATTCCAAAACCCCGCGTCGGTCAGCGTCGCGGCGCTCGTGTCGTAGCCAACACTTACCTTGTCGACGGACTTGGAAGCGGTCGGCCCTTTCAGCTCGCCGGGGATGCCGCCAACTTCTGCCGCCATTTGATCGCGCGCAGAAAGCACAAGGTGGTGCGCCGTGAATAGCTCTAGACCGAGATTCGTGAGCGGCCCCCATCGAGTGGCATTCACCATCGATACGGCGACAGTCAGCCACGCTTGAACGAGCACGTTCGGGTATCGCTCGACATCAGCGAACTCGGGGAAATCGGCGCGAAACTGGTCTGGATCCATGCTTTACGCCTTTGCGTGGCGTCCGGGTTTGCGTTTGTCAGGCTCGGCGCCGTTAGCATCAGCGCCGTCAGGCGCTTCGTCGGTATGCAGCCGCACAAACCAATGATCGCTGTATTCAGCGGGGATTGCGTCGCCAGCTACGAAATAAAGCGGCCGGCAATCGTCGCGGGTGAGCGTGAAATCCTGATTGGCGATACGGGTCATACTGCTTTCCTTGCGAATTCGCCGAAGCATTTCTCCTCGGCAGCTTTGCGTGCGGCGGCGGCATCCTCGATAGAATCAAAGTATCCGAGATGGATAGCTTCTCGGTCAACCATGATGCGAGCTTGCCATTTTCCATAGTGCTTGGCGAAACCGACTCCACGAATCCCGCACGCATTGTTGCGATGCGTTTTTCGGTTCTGCATGTTTTGTTTTCGACTGACAATCCTGAGATTCTCCCATCGATTGTCATTGATCCGGCCATTTATATGGTCAATCTCAAAGCCTTTCTCTGGAAACAATCCAGTGGTCAACAGCCATGCCATGCGATGGCCACTGTAGTTTCGACCATCAACACGCACATAAACGTACCGATCGCCGCTCTCGCCCGGAAGCCCACCCGGGAATCCAGCAACTACTCCAGGGTGCCCTTTGCCTTTGTGAACCTTCCACCGAATCAATCCGGTTTCCGGCTCGTACGAAAAAAGCGCCGACAGAACTTGAAAGTCACTTGGCATCTTCTCACCGCCAATTAATAAGGAACACATATTATATCGTGTTCCTAAGGCTATTTCTTAAATAGCGTCTCTGTAACCCAGCGTAGTATTGTATCGAAATTCTACTTGGCCAAATCGCGCCCAATAGGTTGTTATTTGGAAAAGAGACCGATATTCCAGCGGCGTGCGCTGCAATTCGGTCAACGGGTATTGGACATACTTCTTGTCCTTGTTGTACACGACCATGCGATCGACAGTGCCCAGCGTACCTTGCGTGCCGCCTACGCCAGCACCGATCAGCCATTTGAGCGGGAGAATCTCTAGCTTCGTGCCCGACTTCGTGCAGATGTTGTTCTCGAGCAGGTACGTCAAGATCGAGTAGTTGGCGGCGGTGTTGACCATCGTCGAAGCGAGATAGCCGTACTGTGCCGGTGGCAACAGCGCGCGATTCGGCATGACAGCCCAACCCGAGTTCATCCAGGTGGTCGTCAGAACTTCGTTGAAGTCCTTCAGGATCTCTGCCGGGGTCTTGGTGGTCCATTGCGGCGTGCCTGCTGCGCCGTTGGGCACATTGGTAGGCGTGACGGTCGCGATCGAGTTGATGAGCCCCGTGAATCCTTGGGTCGAATCGCCGATATAGACGATGTTGTCCAAGTCCATGTTGCGCTTGAGGTTCATCGCCTCGACTTTTTGCACGTCGATCGGCTGGCCAAGTGCTTGCGCCTTCACGAGTTCGGGCACCGTGAACTTGACTTCTGCACCCCACAAGCGCATCGGCTGCGGCGTCTTGCCGATATCGAGCGACGGGCCAGCGATCGCATTGCCTTCGTTCGAAATCCAGTTCAAGCCGTTCGGGTTGATGCCGCCCGACATGGCGAATGCGGAATTCGTCCACGACGCGATCTCATCGGCTGGCGAAACATCGGTACGCAACTCGATGTCGCGCGACCAGGTGAACTCGACCAGCGGCTCATTGAGCGTTTGGTCCAGGCGTTCGAGCTGGCCCACGAGAAAGGCGCCGGTCGAGTCGACTGTGGCACGGTCGTAGGTGTATTGCTGGTCTTTCGTGTAGGCTCGCACGAGTTGCTGGGATGCCACCGCGATTTCCCGGCGCTTGAGGTACTTCTGAACAGACATGTCCATTTAAGGCTCCTGGAATGCAAAAACCCCGCCGAAGCGGGGCCTATCAATGCGCAGTTAAGCGCCGGGGATCAGATGTTGAATGCGATTTCGGTGATGCCGAAGGCGTCAGCGGGACCGGTGAAGTAGGTGTTGGACGGCAGCGCAACGGTGTTGGTCGTATCGGACGCGGCCTCAAATCCGCCAAGCGGCTTCCCAGTGGACGGCGTGGCGACGCGCACAAATACCGTGCCGCCCTTGGCAGCAGCAGTCGTGCCGCCCAGTGCCACATCGACATAACCGCGCTTCAGGACATCGACCACGCCGAAGGTGGGCGGCGTCGAAGTGCCAAGCGGGTCGGTGCCGTTACCCTGAATCGGGTAGGCGCGCAGGTTGATGCCGTAGACCAGCGCAGCGGTATCGGCCGAGTTATTGATCGGCGTAACGAGGCCGCCAACCAGCTTGACTGCGACACCAAACGCTGTCGGGGGCGCGGCAGAATTGATCTGTTGCGTTTCGATGGTCGCGACTTCAGCGCGTTGGAGGTCACCGGCAAAACCAGCCGGCATGCGGAATTGATAAGCTTGCAACGAGGGCATGTCGGCTCCTTACTTACGGTTGGACCAGAATTCGGCGTTGCGCTTGTTGATATCGCTCCAGCCGGAATTTTGGTTTTCGGTCTTCGTGGTCTGCTCGACGCGCGAATTCTTTTGTTTCACGAGCTCGGACGCGGCGTTAAAAAACGCCTTCGTCGAGTCGCAAGTCATCTTTGAAACATCGGCGCCACCGGTTACGGCTTTCACCAGATCGGCGTTGTCGTTGTCCAGCGCTGCAATCAACGCGCGACGGCGCAGCACGCAGATCGAGTCGGTGGTTTTCTTGACGACGGCCTTGGCATCGAAGGTCGGCAGCTTCACGCCGGGGGCGAGAATTTCTGCGCGGGCCTTGGCGTCCTGAAACTCGTCGCGGAAGGCGGTCGAGTCGCCGGTTTTGGTTGGCTTGTCCTTATCGACTTCCTCGTCCGAATCGGTGGTTGTATCCGTGTCGGTGTCGGTGTCGACATCCTCATCGGAATCGGTTGTGGCTCCCGCGCCCTCCAGCTTGGTCACGCGATCACACAGCGCCGTTACTTGCGTACCGACCGCAGCGATCGCGTCGAGCACCGCCTTATTCGGGTCGACCTCATCAGCATCCTGAGTAGCCTCGGGCTTCGTGCCCGCCTCCGGCATATGGATGTGAATGTGTTGGGCGTCCGACCCGGCGCCGACCTCGGCATCCGAATCTTTGACCTCGGCCAGCGTCTTTTCGAACTCGTCGGAATCGCGGGTCATGAACAGCTTGCGCAACTTGTCCGCGATGGACGGCTGCGCCGATTTCTTTTCAGGCATGGATGAATCTCCAATGGAACAAACGGAGCCGCAGCGGGCACTTTTTACTAGCGCGACGTGGTTGCCCACGATCGTGGTTTGGGCCGCTCGGCCCGGTGAAATCTGTTTGTAGTCGGCGTCATAGCCGGGTGACACTTCGACCAAGCCGTTTTGCACCTGATGAATGGCGTACTTGTCCATGATCAGGAGGTCGGCCAATAGGAGATTGGCTTGCTCGCCTTCGCCGCGGCGCACATTGGTCGCGGAGCCCTTTGAAAAAACCATCCACGTCGCGGGGCTGATCAACTCTGCCGGGTGATTGATCGTGATTGGCTTCAATTCGAAGCTGGCGATCGTCTCTTTGCTGAACAGCACGTCCTCGCCGCGCTCGACGACGATAATTCCGTCCTTATCCTCAAGTTCAGGCAACTCGACGCCGGCATAATCCATCGTGCCCAGGCGTGCGATAGGCACCTCGAAACAGATCAGGTAGCCTTCAGGCGTCCACGAGCGCTTCGGCCCGATCTTCTCGGACACGAGAAATTGCATGTCAGGCGATGCGCGATCCTTCGTAAGCACGCGCTTTGGCACGCAGGCTTCGCACTGGCACGCAGAGGTCATTTCGTATGGGCGTAAAAAAGCCCGCGCGCGGCGGGCTGTGTTGTTTTTGGCGGATCAGTCTGGAATGACAACTCGCTCCCAGCATCTGCAATTCGGGAAACAACCGGCGTGGCCGGTCATGCCATCTAGCGTTGGTGGGTCGCCCCAAGTAACCAATTGGCCCTGCATGGCCTTATGCGATGGGCGCACATCCGAATCGCCTGAGGTTTCCCAGAAATATCCTGGGGAGCCAATGTGCATCGCTCGCGCCTGCGTCAGCGTCGATGCGGTGCGAGACACCTCAGTTCGAGCAATGAGCGTGGCTTTGCTCTTCGAGACTTCACCCGATCGCATGATCTCTTTCGCGATCTCGCTGGCGCGGGTCGAATCCTCGATGCCGGCAAGCGTTAATTGATGCACGCGTTGGGCGGCGTCGGTCGGGATGCTTTGGATCAGCCCAACTTGCTCGGCAAGTAGTTCTTGCATCACGCGGCCGGTAGGCGCCGTGCGAATCTCAAGCCGCAACGCTCGTGACATATCTTTCGACATCTCAGCCCAGCCGCGCTCGTCGCGTAGCGCGACATCCATCAACATGCTGCTGGCCGTCGACGTCGCCCACTGTTTTAGCATTGCCGAATAGGCATCGAGCAATTGGCTGATGCGCGGCGCCGAATCGGGCTCGCCCGGAGGAAAGCCGGTTACGATCATGCCAACCTGATGCGCGACCTTACGAAGCTGTGAGCCGTACTTCTGCTCGATCACCTTGGTCTTTACGGGGTTATGGCCGCGCTTTCGGTCAAGCGTGAGAATCATTGGAGCGTTTCAGGAAGCGTTTGAAAAATGAATCTTTCGTGGGGCTTGTGAGCGCACTCAAATCGGGCAGACCTTCGGCGGTCTGCGGCGGCTCGGCGGCGGCTTGATCCTCAGCCTCTTGGATCATCTCGTCGGTGATATTGCCAAACAGGCCCGAGACCGGCGCAGACGCCTTAAGCTCTTTCATAGCTGTTGGTTTATCGATCAAGTCTGCATCGACCGCCGCGACAACGGCCGCCGTCTTCTTCGTGGCGATATCCGATTTCTCAAGCTCCGACATCTCTTGCAAATTGCGGAACTCGAACTGGAAATCGTCGGCAAGAGGCTTGCCAAGCGTCGACATCGACATCACGGCCAGCAAGCGATATAGCGGATTTCGCAGGCGCCGCTCCTGGCCCTGCTTGACCTTCTCGTGGTACTGCTTCATCTCGCCTTCGCCAGTCGCACCTAAACCGGTGGGCGACTGCCCGAACAGACGGGTGAATGGCGTGCCGAGTGCGCCGCACAATTGCTGCGCGAACTGGAGCAACATATCCGACAGGCCGGCGAAAGTGTAGGAATGCGCCTCGAATTTATCCTTGGCGTCCATCACCGTCATGCCTTCATTCGTCTGGGCAAGGCGCGTGAATTCCATCTGTGCCTTGAGGCCGGCCAACGCGGGGCCGCCAGCGGCGATAATATCGCGTAGCCCCTCGACCTGATACGTACGCAGGTGGGCTTTGTAGATCAACTGGCCGGCGCCTACCGACGCGCTATCGAACGCGATCAGGCGATCCCACATCGGCTCAAGAACCGACAGTCCCCAGCCGTTTTCGCTCACGCGCTGGTAGAACGGCAAATCCATGCCATCTAGGCGGATGACGCGCGAATAGTGAATGTGCGCCTTCGGGATGGCCGCATAGTCGGCGATCACGTCGTAAAACACCGGCTTTCCCATGTCGGGGCCGTAGTCGGTGACGACAGCGCCAACCGGT
>Ga0302220_10002696_pt1 | contig 12777 bp, 10 predicted proteins | sample II_Palsa_E1_3_FD_194572 | JGI IMG/M metagenome (GOLD analysis project Ga0302220, IMG submission 194572) | Peat permafrost microbial communities from Stordalen Mire near Abisko, Sweden - II_Palsa_E1_3 | ecosystem: Environmental > Terrestrial > Soil > Palsa > Peat permafrost | place: Sweden... | reverse complement strand
GCTCAAGCGTTAAGGCTGCACGCGGCGCTGCCAGCAAGGGAGGCACCGTGTTGAGAAGCGCCAGTTCGCCGCGAGGCGGATGGCGCGCCAACGCCCCTTCCGTCGCACCCTTTACGCCGCCGATCGGCAAACATGCCGGCCCGACCGCGCAGCAGGAGCCACGCAACAAAAGGCCCACGCGGTTCACGACTGCGTGGGCCTTTTGTTGACCGCCCCGCCACACGGACAAGACGGACATCCGGTGACATCAAACCTCAAATCTCGATCTTCGTCCCCAACTCAACAACGCGATTAGCCGGAATACTGAAGAAATCGGTCGGCTTCGCCGCGTTCTGATGCATCCACGCAAAGACCCGCTCGCGCCACACGGACATACCGGGCAACTGCGTCGGCACCACCGTTTCGCGCGCAAGGAAGAACGACGTGTCCATCAATTCGAAGGTCATGTCGTGCATGCGGCCCACATCGGTCAGCACCGCCTTCACATCGGGCGTCTCATTGAACCCGTATGCCGCCTTCACCAGAAACAGGCCACCGCCGATCTCTTTCACTGTGACACGGTCCGCGTCCTCCACATAAGGAATGTCGAGCGTTGCGAAGGTCAGGAAAATGGTGCGCTCGTGCAGCACCTTGTTGTGCTTCAGATTGTGCAGCAGGCTCACTGGCACGAGCGTATCGCTGCCGGTCAGATAGATCGCCGTTCCCGACACGCGATGCGGCGGGTGCGCGAGCAGTCCTTGCAGGAACGGCATCAACGGAATACCGTCGGCGGCCGTGCGCTCCTTGACGATCATCCTGCCCTTGAACCAGGTCATCAGCAGGAAGAACAGCAGCGCGCCGATACCGAGCGGCAGCCAGCCGCCCTCCTCGACCTTCAGCAGGTTGGCGCCGAAGAACCCGAGATCGACCACCATCAGGCCGCCGATGATCAGCGCAACCAGCAGCTTGTTCCACTTCCACACGTTCACCATCACCACGCAGGCCAGCACCGTGGTGATCACCATCGTGGCCGTCACCGCGATGCCGTAAGCCGCTGCGAGGTTGTCCGAGCTCTTGAAGGCCACCACGATGCACAGGATGATGAACAGCAGCAGCCAGTTCACCACCGGCACGTAGATCTGTCCAATCGCCAGGTCTGACGTATGCAGGATCTTCATGCGCGGCACGTAGCCGAGCTGGATCGCCTGGCTCGTCAGCGAGTAGGCGCCGGAGATCACCGCTTGCGACGCGATCACGGTCGCTACCGTCGACAGTACGACGAGCGGCAGCAGCGCCCAGCCAGGCGCGAGCAGGAAGAACGGGTTTTCGATGGCCCTCGGGTCGTGCATCAGCAACGCGCCTTGCCCGAAGTAGTTCATCACCAGCGACGGCATCACGAGCGCGTACCAGGCCACCCGGATTGGTTTGGCGCCGAAGTGGCCCATATCGGCATACAAGGCTTCGGCACCGGTCAGCACCAGCACCACCGAACCGAGCACGACATACGCCTGCAGCACGTGCGCCGCCATGAACGAATACGCGTAGTACGGATTGAGCGCACGAATCACGTTGGGCGACTGCACGATATGGGCAAGGCCGAGCAGCCCGATCACCACGAACCAGATCACCATGATCGGTCCGAACAGACGCCCCACCAGCGCCGTGCCGTGCCGCTGGATCCAGAACAGCGCGATGAGAATAATGATGGTCAGCGGCAGCACCAGATGCGACAGATTGGGCGCCGCGATCTGCAGCCCTTCGACTGCGGAGATCACCGAGATGGCTGGCGTAATCACGGCGTCGCCGTAGAACATGCAGGCGCCGAAGATGCCCAGCATCATCAGCAAACCCGCCAGCTTCTTCTTCGGATCCACCGAGCGCAGGGCCAGCGCCATGAGCGCGAGCACACCGCCCTCACCGTTGTTGTCGGCGCGCATGACGAACATCACATACTTGACGCTGACGACGATCACGATCGCCCAGAACAGCAGCGAGATCACGCCCAGGATGGACTGCTCGGTCAGCGGGATGCCATGCGCCGGGCTAAACGCCTCTTTCAGCGAATACAACGGGCTCGTGCCGATGTCACCGAACACCACTCCGATCGCAGCCAGTGCGAGCGTGGGCAGAGGCTGTTTGTGCAAGTGATGGCTAGCTGTCATAAACGCGAGGTATCCGTTCCTGATCGGAAAAACGAGCGCTATTCTAAACTGACTGTAAGGTAGCACTCCGGCATGTTGTGCTTACACCACGAGAGCCACTTGCACCGTTTATCGCCTTGCTTTCGGCCTGCCAGACGCCTATGCGCCCGACCGACGAACCGTGCCAGAACGGCTGTCACAGTCCCATCCATGCAGGTTGCATGCCTTGCATCCAGGAACCATGCACGCAAAAAAAACGGAGCCCCAAAGGGGCCCCGTCTTGACGGATTGGACGCGACACGCGGAACGTGCCCACTCGCATCACGTATCCGATCGGTCCTGCGCCGTACCGCGCTTGATCCACGCGCCGAGGTTATGCGGGCGCACCGTGTCCCACTCCTCGAACGGCTGATGAATCCACGGGTTCGTGGGTAGGAACTGCACGTTGTAGTCGGGTTTCACCTTCGAGCAACCCTTGTACCAGAGCACCGCTGAGCGGACCGCCGTAATGGCCGGATAGCGCTCCTTCAAATGCTGCTGCACGCGCGCCAGCGTGACGCCCGAGTCGACCAGGTCGTCGACCAGCAGCACGTTGCCGGACAATTCGCCGCGCGTCATCGTGATGTATTGCGCGATGTCGAGTTCGCCCTGCTCTGTGCCGGCCGCTTCACGGTACGAACTGGTGGCCAGAATCGCCAACGGCAGATCGTAGATACGCGAGAGCTGATCGCCCACCCGCAAACCGCCGCGCGCGAGGCACAGGATCTTGTCGAACTTCCAGCCCGACTCATGGACAGCCAACGCCAGCAGCTCGATCAGGCGGTGATATTCGTCCCAACCGACCCACAGGTTCTTGTCGTCATTGCGCGGGTCCTTCATCGCAATCATCGGTACACCCTGCGTCATGAGTTAAACCTTGAACGGATGACGAAGCAGAATCGTCTCGTCACGATCCGGACCGGTCGAAACCATGTCGATCGGCACACCGGCCACTTCCTGCACACGTGTCAGATAAGCACGCGCGTTAGCAGGCAGCTTGTCCCATTCCTTGATGCCGACGGTGCTTTCCTTCCAGCCGCCGAACGTCTCATACACCGGCACGCAACGCTCCACTTCCGTTGCGCCGCGCGGCAGGATATCGCAGTCCTTGCCGTCCACCGTGTAGCCGACGCACAGCTTCACTTCGTCGAGACCGTCGAGCACGTCGAGCTTGGTCATGCACAGGCCCGAGACACCGTTGATCTGGATCGAGCGGCGCAGTGCTGCCGCGTCGAGCCAGCCGGTGCGGCGCGGACGGCCGGTGACCGAACCGAATTCCTTGCCGACGGTGGCAAGTTCGAGACCGATCGGCTCCTGACGCGCAGCGTTGTCAGCATCGTACAGTTCGCTCGGGAACGGGCCCGAACCGACGCGCGTGCAATACGCCTTGGTGATGCCGAGGATGTAGTTCAGCTTTTGCGGACCGACGCCTGCACCCGCGGTGGCCGCACCGGCCACGCAGTTGCTCGACGTGACGAACGGATAGGTACCGTGGTCGATGTCGAGCAGCGTGCCTTGCGCGCCTTCGAACAGCAGGTTGTTGCCCTTGGCGTTTTCGTCATACAAGCGGCGCGACACGTCCGTGACCATCGGCTTCAGGCGGTCGGCATAGCTCAGCATCGTATCGAGCGTTTGCTGGAAATCGACAGCGTCGACGCCCAGGTATTTCGTCAACACGAAGTTGTGGTAATCGAGGTTTTCACGCAGACGTTCGGCGAAGCTTTCCGGCTCGAACAGGTCCTGCACGCGCAGGCCGCGGCGCGCCACCTTGTCTTCGTAGGCCGGCCCAATGCCGCGGCCGGTGGTGCCGATCTTGGCCGCGCCACGGCGCTTTTCGCGGCCCTGGTCGATGGCGACGTGATACGGCAGGATCAGGGTGGTGGCTTCGGAAATGAAGAGCCGATTCTGAACATCGACCCCAGCGGCTTCGAGCTCGCCAATTTCCTTGAACAGCGCTTCCGGCGACAACACGACGCCATTGCCGATGTAGCACGCGACGCCGGGATGCATGATGCCCGACGGAATCAGACGCAAGATGGTTTTCTTGCCGCCGATGATAAGCGTGTGACCGGCATTGTGACCGCCCTGGAAGCGAACGACGCCTTGAGCGTGGTCCGTCAGCCAGTCGACGATCTTGCCCTTGCCTTCATCACCCCACTGGGTCCCCACGACGACGACGTTACGCCCGGGGTTCACATTCACTGCGCTGGCAGACATGTTGTTTCGTAAGCTGGTTAAAAACGTATTCTACCTATGTTCGCGGAACCTTCCGAATTTTTCCGTTTCCGCTCAACGGTATGGACGTTATTCTGGGTATATCGAAATAGCGCGGCTCGTCACCGCGCCGATCTTTTGCAACGCTGCTTCACCGCTCAGGAATGGGCTTCGACAACCCACACGCCGTTGCGCTCGACCAACACGCGGTCGCAAGCAAACTCGTCGAGCGCGTGGTCGTGGCCAGGCAATGCCTGGATCACCACTTCACCGGCATCGCGCAACGCGGCCACGGCGACGCGCAGCGCGTCATCATGCTGCCACGGCGCGAGAATCGCGCTGCTGCGCGCTTCAATGGGCGAAATACGCGCCACTTCGCGCAGATCGAGCGAGAAACCCGTAGCCGCGCGCGCGCGACCATATGCCTGGCCCACGTGGTCGTAACGGCCGCCACGCGCCACCGCGTTCGGCACGCCGTCCACATACGCCGAGAACATCACGCCACTGTGGTACGCATAGCCGCGCAAATCGGCCAGATCGATCATCACTTCCGCGCCGGCCACCTGGCTCGCGAGGAACGCGAGGTCGTCGAGCGCGCGGGCAATTTCCGGCGTGTCCGGCAGGCGTGCACGGGCCTCTGCGAGCACCGAGGCGTCGCCGTACAGCGAGGGCAACGCGCGCAGTGCATCGCGGGTGAGCGGCGTGAGATTCGCGGTCAGCTCGGCAAGGCGCGGCACGTCCTTGCCAGCAAGCGCTTCATACAGCGACTCGCCAAGCGCCGCCGCAGCCGGTTCCGCGTCGATCAAAGCCGCCAGCACGCCGGCATGGCACAGGTCCAGACGCACCCTGGCGAGACCGGCCAGACGCAGCGCGTCGAGCATCAATTGCTGGATTTCAAGGTCCGCTTCAAGTCCGGCGTGGCCATAGATTTCCGCGCCGATCTGGATCTGCTCGCGGGTCGCATGCAGGCCGCGCGGACGCGTGTGCAGCACATTGCCGGCATAGCACAGGCGCGTCACGCCCTGACGGTTCAGCAAGTGCGCGTCGATACGCGCCACCTGCGGCGTCATGTCGGCGCGCAAACCGAGCGTGCGGCCCGACAACTGGTCGACCAGCTTGAAGGTGCGCAGGTTCAGATCGTGGCCCCCGCCCGTCAGCAGCGACTCGAGGTATTCGAGCAGCGGCGGCATGACCATCTCGTAGCCATAGACGCGAAAGCGGTCCAGCAGATGGCGCCGCAACTCTTCGATCTTGCGGGCTTCCGACGGCAGCACGTCGGCAATATTCTCGGGAAGTAACCAGGTCGACATCGATACAGTCCTACGACGGTGAACACGGCGCCTGGGCGCGCCGGTAAATAAGAATGATGGACAGCGTGGGCATGCACCTGGCCGCTTTGGTCTCGGCTGGGTCCGCTGCGGCCTTTTGAGCCGGGCCGGACCGGGTGAAGCGCGCCTCGTCGCGGCGCGGATGCACATGCCTTACGCGAGCCGCGACGGCAAGCGAGACGCGCCACGCTGTGCCGCAGCGCGGCAAGCGCGCCCGGGCCCGCTCGCGCCTTCAGGTCGCGATATACAGCAGCAGCAGCCCGAGCGCCATCACGATGAGCCCACCAATGCGGATCTGATGAGGCGGCCGTTCCGCTATTTTACGGAACGTGTCGCTCCAGGCGCTCGGAAAAACGAAGGGGAACATCCCCTCGATGATCAGCATCAGTGCGATCGCGAGCAACAACGAGCCGGCTATATCCATGCGAATGAGGGTGCCGCGATACGTGTGCCGCGGCGCTCCGGTAATCAGTGTTTGCGCGGTGCCGCGGCGGCGTCCGGTGACACATCACCGGTCGGGCTACGCATGAAGCGGAAAAACTCGCTGCTCGAATCGACCACAATCACGTCATTCGGCTTGAAGGTGTTCCGGTAGGCCAGCATGCTCTGGTAGAACTGGTAGAACTGCGGATCGCGGCCGTACGCGTCGGCGGCGATGGAGGCAGCCTTGCCGTCGCCCTCGCCCTTGATCGTCTGCGCCTGCATGTACGCGTCCGCGAGCAGCGCCTGTTGCTGGGTAGCCGCGTCCGCCTTGATCTGGTCGGCTTCGGCCACGCCCTTGGCGCGCTCCGCGCTGGCCGCCTGTTCGCGAGCCGCGCTCATGCGCTTGTAGACGGAGTCGGCCATTGCCGCCGGGAAATCAATCCGGGCCAGCTGGATGTCGATCACTTCGACACCGAGCGAAACGGCCGCCGCCGCCATGGCGTCACGTGCTTCATCCGCGAGTGCCTGCTGCTTGCCCAACGCGTTTGAGAGGGTGACCTTGGCAAACGCATCGCCCAGTGCACTACGCGACAGCAAGGCGAGCCGGTCCGGCAACGTCTGGTCGTCGCCCTTGGTCTGCGCGAGCAGCTTGAGCGGATCGGTCACGCGAAACTTGATCACCGGATCGACTAGCAGGTCGGTTTTGTCAGACGTCACGTAACGGTCTTCATCCGGCGTATCCAATGTCTGGATCCGGCTGTCCACCAGCGTTAGGGTTTGCAGTGGCGGCGGCAGCTTGACGTGCAGGCCCGGGCCGAGCAGTTCGGGCGTCGCATCGCCACGGCCGGACAACACGGCCATATGACGCTGATCGACCACGAACACAGTCGACGACGCCGCAAACAGCACCACTACGATAACCACGACGAGCGCAATGATTCGATTCATGTTCGCGCTCCTCATTGAATGTCGTCTTCGCGGCCGCGGCTGCGGAACGCGTCGCGCGAACGCAGAGAATCGCTCGCTGCGTCAGCGTCGCTCGCCGGGCTGGCAGCCGTGGCGGCGGACGCTGCAGCCGAGGCAGCGGCACCGCTTGCCGCTTGCGGCACGACAGCGGCAGGAGCCGATACCGCAGCGCCGCCGGAAGCCGCGCTCGCCGCGGCAGCAGCGTCGGCAGCACGCTGACGGGTGGCCTCGACCAGTTTGTCGAGCGGCAGATACAGCACGTTGTTACCGGCCTTGCTGTCGACAAATACCTTCGTTGTATTCGAATAGATGTGCTGCATGGTGTCCAGGTACATGCGCTCGCGGATCACCGCCGGCGCTTTGGAGTACTGCTCGTAGACCTGCTTGAAGCGCTCGGCATCGCCTTGCGCCTGCGCCACCACCTGGTCGCTGTAGGTCTTCGCTTCGTCGACGAGGCGCGCCGCGTCGGCCTGGGCGTGCGGCAGCAGGTCGTTGGCATACGCTTGCGCATCAGCCTTCGCGCGTTCGCGGTCCTGATGCGCTTTGGCGGCATCGTCGAAAGCGGCTTGGACCTGCTCAGGCGCCTGCACGCCCTGGATCGTCACACCCGTCACGACGAGGCCGGTCTGGGATTCGTCCAAGGAATGCTGGATCGCATCGGTGAGCTGCTGGCGGATTGCTTCGCGATCCTGATAGAGGATGTCGTCGGTGCTGCGCGCGCCGACGATATTGCGCACCGCTGCCTGTGCAGCCAGCGTCACGCTCTGATCGGGGTCGACGCTACGGAACAGATAGTCCGTCGCGCTACGGACCTGGTACTGCACGGCGAAGCGCACATCGACGATGTCCGCGTCGTGCGTGAGCAGCGAGGAATCCTTGACGTTGGCCAGACGCACGACATTGTTGCGACCGATTTCCACCGAGCGCACATCGCCGATATTGACGAGCTCATGCGCTTCGAACGGATACGGCAGGCGCCAATGCACACCTTGCGTTGCGGTGTAGCGATACTTGCCGAATTGCGTCACGACGCCCGCCTGACCGTCCTGCACGACAAATACGCCGCTGCCGAGATAGATGGCGATCAGCACACCGATCACGAGGCCCACGCCGATGCGCGCACCGCGCCCGTTGTCCGGACGGCCTGCGCCGCCCCCCGTGCCCTTGCGGCCAAAGACGCTGCTCAGGCGGCGATTGAAATCCCGCCACATCTCGTCGAGATCGGGCGGCCCATCGCCGTCCTTGCCGTTCTGAGGACGCTTGGGTTCGTTCGGCTTTTGCCTCGCACCATTGCCGTCACCCCGGCCCCAGCGCGGATCGTTCATCGAAAGAATGGCGCGCAGGCGCAGCCAGATACTCCGCTCGTTGTAATCGTTCACCTGTGTTCGTTCACCAGAGTAGACAGCGGGTCAGTGCAATTTGGAACGGGTCAGTGCCCGAGTTCTGGGACCTTGCGGTCGTCGCGCGGTTCAGCAAGCCGGTGATCTTCTTCCGGCCCTACGCGCTGCTCGTCGGAAAGAGGTTCGGCAGCCGCGATTTCGGCGATGGCAGCGCGCAGTGTATCCAGCCCCTGCCCGGTGCGCGCGCTCAAAAAGACGCGCGAAATATTACCATACTCGTCCCGCTCGACCGCGTCGCCGCGGGCCGCCAGCTCAGGCACGGCGTCGATCTTGTTGAACACCAGCACCTGGCGGATCGTGTCGGCCCCGATTTCGTGCAGCACCTCGTTGACCTGATCGATCTGGTCGAGACGCACGGCGCTCGACGCATCCACTACGTGCAGCAGCAGATCGGCGTGAATGGTTTCTTCGAGCGTGGCGCGGAACGCGGCCACCAGTTGGTGAGGCAACTCGCGGATGAAGCCGACCGTATCCGATACCACCACCTGCCCCACGTCGTCACCGAGGTAGACGCGCCGCGAAGTCGTGTCGAGCGTCGCGAACAGCTGATCCGCGGCATAGGCCTGGGCTTTGGTCAGCGCATTGAAGAGCGTCGACTTGCCTGCGTTCGTATAGCCGACCAGCGACACCGACATCGTGCGGTTGCGCTCGCGCGCCCGCCGCTGCGTGCCATGCTGGCGGCGCAGTTTTTCGAGCCGCGTCTTGAGCGCCTTGATGCGCTCGCCGATCAGCCGGCGGTCGGTTTCGAGCTGGGTTTCACCCGGACCGCGCAGGCCGATACCGCCTTTTTGCCGTTCCAGGTGGGTCCATGCGCGGATCAGCCGCGTGGACAGATACTGCAGTTGCGCGAGCTCGACCTGCAGCTTGCCTTCGTGGCTGCGGGCGCGCTGCGCAAAGATATCGAGGATAAGACTCGTGCGGTCGATCACGCGCCTGTTAAGCGCTTGCTCCAGATTGCGCTGCTGGGCAGGCGCGAGAGCATGATTGAAGATGACGAGTTCAATGTCGTTCGCCTCGCACGCAAGACGCAGTTCTTCGGCCTTGCCGCTGCCGACAAACATCTTGGCATCGGGACTGGACCGGCGCCCGGTGAGGGTAACGATGGGATTCGCGCCCGCGCTTTGTGCGAGCAGGCTGAGTTCTTCGAGACTGGCTTCGAAATCGATCTTACCGAAGTCGATGCCGACAAGCGCTGCGTTGGTCAAATTGGAGGGTATCAAAGTGAAGCGGCCGGGAGAGATCGCCTACGGGCGACGCTGCGCCGGCCGCGACGAGAGGTTAGGACTGTTCGGAATCCGGGTGGAAATTCACCGGACGGGCAGGCACCACAGTCGAAATGGCGTGCTTGTAGACCATCTGGGTAACCGTATTCCGGAGCAACACGACGTACTGGTCGAACGATTCGATGTTCCCTTGAAGCTTGATGCCGTTGACCAGGTAGATCGACACCGGCACATGCTCTTTACGCAGTGCGTTCAAAAACGGGTCTTGTAACAATTGCCCTTTGTTGCTCATAGCAAACTCCGTATTTTTTTGCAGGTTGACTAAATTGACGACGAAGAAAAAGAAATCCGCCGTCAACCGCTACACTATAGCCGATTTTCGTTTTTGCGCGAGCGGCCTGGCCATCCGGCCAAACCCAACACACACGCGGGTTTCAGCCTTTGTCCGCGTAAGGGTTCGTCGATGATCTGAACTCTATGCGCAATGGAGTCCCGGTTAGGCCGAAAGTTTCCCTAAAGCGGTTTTCGAGGTAGCGCTTGTATGTTTCCGTGATCGCGTCGAGCGCGTTGCCATGGATCACGATGATCGGCGGGTTTTGCCCCCCCTGGTGAGCGTAACGGAGCTTCGGACGCACCGGGCCACGGCGGCGCGGCTGCTGGAATTCGACTGCGTCGATCAATGCGCGCGTCAGTTTCGGCGTCGGCAGCTTGGACATCGCAGCCGCATACGCATCGTCAACCGAGCGCATCAGTGCACCAATCCCTGTCTTCTCCGCCGCCGAAATAAAGTGAAATTTGGCGAAGTCGAGAAATTTTAGTTTGCGCTCGAGGTCCGCTTTGGTGCGCTCGCGCACATGCGGATCTAGCCCATCCCATTTGTTTACGCCAACAACTAGTGCGCGGCCCTGTTCGACCACGAAACCTGCGATGTGCGCATCCTGATCCGAGATATCCTGGCGGGCGTCGAGCAGCAGGATCACCACGTTCGCATCCGAGATGGACTGCAGCGTCTTCACCACCGAGAACTTCTCGATCGCCTCGAACACCTTGCCGCGGCGGCGCAGGCCAGCCGTGTCGATCAGCGTGTAGGGCTTGCCCTGACGCTCGAAGTCGACGTAGATCGAATCGCGCGTGGTACCGGGCATATCGAACGCAATCACGCGCTCTTCGCCGACCAGCGCGTTGATCAGCGTCGACTTGCCGACGTTCGGGCGGCCCACGATGGCGATCTTGATGCCACGTGCGGCCTTCTCCTCGTCACTCTCTTCCGGCTGGCCGGCATAAGCGACTTCGAGCGCCTCGTTGATCATCTCGGTCACGCCGTCCCCGTGCGCCGCCGAAATGGCGCGCGGGTCGCCGAGACCGAGTTCGTAGAAGTCCGCGGCCACGGCGCTGTACTTCATCCCCTCGGCCTTGTTGACGACGAGGAAAATCGGCCGGCCGCTCTTGCGCAGGTAGTCGGCAATCGACTTGTCCTGCGGCGCGAGACCATTACGGCCGTCGACGATGAACACGACGATGTCCGACTCCTCGACCGCCTGGCGGGTCTGACGCGCCATCTCATGGAGGATGCCGTCCTTGGCGACCGGTTCGAAACCACCGGTGTCGACGACGAGGTACGGCCGTTCGCCCGTGCGCCCCTCGCCGTAGTGACGATCGCGCGTCAGGCCCGGAAGGTCGGCAACGAGCGCATCACGCGAGCGCGTGAGACGGTTGAATAGCGTGGATTTCCCCACATTGGGGCGCCCCACAAGGGCAATTACGGGTTTCATCAGATGTTGTTCACGGTGAAACGCGAGGTCGAAATCGACCACCCCGCGCACGACGCCACGCGGCCGCGTCGCGGCTGCGTTTGACGCAAATTATCACGAATTCGGCCGGCCCCGGATGCGCGGCATATATGCCCATCCAGGCGGACGTTGGGTTGGCTGTATGGGCGACGCGCCGCCTGTGTGCGCCACCGGGTTGCGGACGGGTCAACTCCAGCACCCGCGGCAAGTTGATGCCGCCGCAAACAAACAAAACCGACGGTGACGCGGACCGTCGCGGGTTTAACTGCCGGACCAGCCAGGCCGGCAATCCATGTTTTTGCTTCTACTGGATCGACTCGAGGCCCATTCAATGGCCCCGCGCCGGCACCCCTGCGGGGCACTGCGGCAAAAACGCGCGCGGCCGGCTAAGCCGGCCTGCGCGTCCTGCTGCGTAAGCCTCTCGCCGCGCTTAACGCGGACGGAAGCCGTACAGGTCGCCGTCGTGCGTCTGCACCACCAGCGTTTCGCCCGCCAGCACCGGCGCAGCCGTAATCGCGCTGCCGTCGGTCGGCATCCGTGCGACGAACGTGCCGTCGTCACGCGAAAGGAAATGCACAAAACCCTGGTAATCGCCAAAGACCGCAGCGTGACCCAGCAGGTACGGCACGCTTACTGCGCGATTCTTCAGCTTGTCGTTGGTCCACAACGGGTTGCCGTTGGTCGCGTCGAACGCGCTCACCACCGACCAGTCGTCGCCGCCCACTACCGTGTTTTCATCCTGAGCGAGGCCCGTCGTGCTCGAGAACGCCTTTTCCCACACCGGGCGGCCCGAGTTCGCGTCGAAGCAGCCCATCTGCCCCTGGAACGTCACGGCGCAGGTCTCGGCGCCGACCAGCGTCGGCGGGCCGGTTACGTCATTGATCCGCTCAACTTCGGTCACGCCCTTCGGATACGAAACCGGCGTTTCCCAGAAACTGTCGCCGGTCTGGACGTTGATCGCCGCGAAGGAGCCGCCCGGGAAACCGGCCAGCACCGCCTGGGCGCCCGCGAACGTCATGCCCGACGACACGCGCAGATTCAGGGGCACCGCGCGATTGCGGTACACCCACTTCTGCTCGCCGGTTTGCGCGTTGAAGGCGGTAATCTGACCGTCAACCGTACGCACGATCACAAAGCCATTACCCACCAGCGGCGGCGAGATGATTTCGCCAGGCGCCGTGTTCTTCCACAGAAGCTTGCCGTCTTCGCCAAGCACGTAGACTTCGCCCTTGAGCGCGCCAACCGCGGTCAGCGTGCCGTCACTGCCCACACCG
>Ga0302220_10002695_pt1 | contig 12782 bp, 9 predicted proteins | sample II_Palsa_E1_3_FD_194572 | JGI IMG/M metagenome (GOLD analysis project Ga0302220, IMG submission 194572) | Peat permafrost microbial communities from Stordalen Mire near Abisko, Sweden - II_Palsa_E1_3 | ecosystem: Environmental > Terrestrial > Soil > Palsa > Peat permafrost | place: Sweden... | reverse complement strand
GGCTTGCGGTGGATATGCAGCGTCGGCAGCTCGAAAAAACTACGGCTGAGCAATTGATCGACCTGTTCAAGATGGTTCAGGTAGATATGGCAGTCGCCGCCCGACCAGACCAGCTCGCCCACTTCAAGATCGCATTGTTGCGCGAGCATATGGGTGAGATACGCATAGCTCGCGATATTGAACGGCGTGCCCAGGAATACATCCTGGCTGCGGCAGTACAGCAGGCAGCTTAATTTGCCTTCGTTGACGTAAAACTGGGCGAAGCAGTGGCAGGGCGCGAGCGCCATTTTGCCGTCGCGCGCGTTATCCGACGGCGATTTCGATTCATCGGGAAAATCCGCTACGTTCAGCGCCGTGAGCAGCAGGCGGCGCGAATGCGGGCGGGTGCGGATCTGTTTGACCAGATCGGTGATCTGATCCACGGTAGTGCCGTCCGGGCGCGGCCAGAAGCGCCATTGATAGCCGTACACCGGACCGAGGTTGCCGGCTTCGTCGGCCCATTCGTCCCAGATCGTCACGCCGTTCTGATTCAGATACGTGATATTGGTGTCGCCGTTCAGGAACCACAGTAATTCGTGGATCACGCTTTTCAGGTGGATGCGCTTGGTGGTCACGACCGGGAAGCCCGCCGCCAGATCGAAGCGCATTTGCCGCCCGAACACGCTGATGGTGCCGGTGCCGGTGCGATCGGCCTTACGGGTTCCATTGCTCAAAATATCTTTGATCAGGTCGTGGTATTGCTTCATGGTGGTTTTCCGGCGAACGAAAGGTGTGAGCTCAGCTAATGGGCGCTATTGTATCAAGGCGATGGCGTGCCTTTGCTTCGCCCGTGTTGGTGGCATGCGACGGTTGTTTGCGCCGAGGCGTCGATGTCCGTCGCTGCGTGGCGCTGCGCGGCGACGCAGCACTGGCTAAAATGGCAGATGTCCTTTCATTCAAGTAGGTGCAGCGTGCTCAAAATTTTTGTTATCGTCGCGACGGTGTTGACGCTCACGGCGTGTGCCTATGGCAATGGCGGCGCCGGTTCCGGCAGCATTTCCGCATATGGCACCATCGACGAAGGCGTCACCGTCAAAAGCAAATAAAACTGAACGCGCCGATTCGTCGCGGCCGTTGGCCCGTGGATAGTCCGACGGGTCGAGCAGGGGGTAGGCCGATGGGTTGGCGAACGGGCTGAGTAGCGGGCTAAGTAGCAGGCGGAGTAGCCGGGCGGCTAACGGGCCGACTCAATTCCTGGCGCCAGGAGATGCGCATCGCGGCCGAACGCGAACGCGTCCATGCGCAGCACGCCATAAGTCGTGCCGGTGTCGAAGTGCTGTTGTGCGGTCCAGTCGTCGGCCGCGCCCAGTGCGATAAACAGCGGCAGCAGATGCTCTTCGCTCGGATGCGCGCGCACTGCATGCGGCGCCCGGCTTCGATAATCGAGCAACGCGTCGAGATCATGGTCCGCCAGCTTGGCCTTCATCCAATTGCCGAATTCTTCGACATACGGCTCGGCCTCGATCTGCTCCGCGTTATTGCCGAAGCGAATTTCGCGCAAATTATGCGTGAAACTGCCTGAGCCGATCACCAGCACGCCGTCGCGCTGCAGAGCCCGCAGCGCCTGGCCGATCTTGAACTGGTACGCCGGGCCTTGCTGTTGCTGTAGCGACAACTGGGTGACCGGAATGTCGGCGTCGGGAAACAAATAACGAAGCACCACCCATGCGCCATGATCCAAGCCTGCCTCGTCGGTCAATTGTGCCGGCACGCCGGCACTGGCCAGCAGGCTGACCACTTGATCGGCCAATTCAGGTGCGCCCGGTGCATTGTATTCAAGCGCGTAAAGCGCGGGAGCGAAGCCGCCAAAATCGTGCACCGCATGTTGGCGCGGCGCGCGGCTCACTTGCGCCTGAGCGCTGGTCCAATGCGGCGACACCACCAGAACGGCACGCGGCTTGGGTAAGCGAGCGGCGAGCGCACCCAGCATCGCGCCAGTGCGTCCCGGTTCGATCGCCAAAGTCGGTGCGCCGTGGGAAATAAAAAGCGTGGGAAATGTGGGTAAAGACATTGGTATAGACATCAGATCGATGGGTTCGGTGCTTATTTCGATGTTTTACGTCTGACGATGCAGGCAGCCCAGGCGTGAAAATTCTGGGTGGTAGCGAAATCGCTGCTGCTGCGGCAGTCGCTCCAAAGCGACACCGAAACGGACGGATCCCGTTGGAGCGCAATCAACTCCTGCATGCCGTCGTAATACGGTTTGATGCAAGCCTGATAGGACTTCAGGTTTTCGTCTTCACGGTCCGCGTCCGCTGCAGCGTCGTTGACGCTGGCGGCGGCTTGCGCGTTACAGCGCTGCTCAATCGCCTGCTGTGTGTAATTCATTTCCGAGAGCTGGAAATCTTTGACGTCTGCGGCCTGAGCGGCCATGGGCAATGCCAGTGCGATGGCGCTCGCCAGTCGGAACAGTGACGCGTTGATCTGGTTCATAGGAGACGATTGAATGAGCCGATTCAAAGAGCTGGGTTGTCGAAGTGAAATCGTTGAAGCGAGATCGAGGTGGGGTCTATTTTAGGCGGTCAATTAAAGCCGCGCAGCCGATGGGGAAAATAGGGCGGGTTGCGCTGCGTCCGGCCCTGCGTGTGGCCCTCACCGCGGCCGTTCGAGTCGATGACGCAGGAATGCGCTGATTGTGAGCCAGATGCCTACCCAAATCACGGCGGAAATCACCCAGGCCGCGATTCCGTAAAAACTGGCGTACGAGCTTGTGCCGCTAGCATGGACATGGAAGAAAGCGGCCGTGCGCGGCAGCCAGAACGCAAACAGCTCCAGCAAAAAATTGCCCGGCAGGCAGAGCAACCATTTTTCCAACAACCACACATCGGCGCTCGTGAACAAACCGTCGCCGTTCATATCCCAAGCGACTTGTAGTGAGAGAAATGGCATTGAATGCTCAAACCCCGATGCAACGTCTACATTTTTTGCAATTTTGACAGTGGACGTCGAACGCGGCGCGACCGGTACGTCATAAAACGCCGAATGCGGGTAGCCGGGCGTCGGCCGGGCTATTGGTCCCCCTGACAGGAATCGGACCTGTATCTAGCGCTTAGGAGGCACTTGTTCTATCCATTGAACTACAGGGAGAGGACCATTTCTACCGCTTGGCGAGAGGCGTTGAACGCCACCTCCACCACCTCGTTCGCCTATCGAGCCTGCTTTTCCGGCGAATCGCCAGGCTCTTGAGAAGCTGGCGAATAAGAATTATCTGGAATGTAACATCTCCAGCGCTACAAGATTACACAGCTGACCTATTCTACAAACAGATCGGCGTCGATGGCGTCGCGATGGGCTCGTACTGCCGCAGCGGCCAAAGTATAGCAAAGTCGTTCGGGACGACGTAAGTGGGGACTACACATGCGTTGTTCTGCAGATTGATGCGATCGGGGTTCGATGACCGCGATATCGCCTTCGCACCTTCACACCTTGGATAGCCGTCCCAGCAAACGCTCGAAGGCGTTATGGCCGGTTTGCATACGCCGCTTAATTGCGGTATGCCTTTTGCTTCGGCATAAAGTTCCCACGCGCACGATACGAGTCGCCGTGCAGCCCATGTAGCCGTCGCGTGTATCGATTTTTAAACGTCTTATCCACCTACGGAAGATTTGGTTGGAGCTCGACATGGAAAAACAGGAAAAGCGCAGGACGAAGGTGACGGAGCCGAGTGCCGCTCTTCGCGTTCAAACAGCCGCGCGCACCAAAATTGCTCCCTCGCCGCGAACCGAGCCGACACCGGCTTCCTCGCACGATGAAGACTTCGCGGCCATCCTGAAGGGGCGGCGCGGCATCGGACCCGTGGAGTTGATGTGCCGCATCGACGAAATCAGACACCTTCTATTGGTGTGCGATGGCGATGTCGCCAAAGAACAGGCATTGTGCGAATTACTGGGTGTCGAAGAGCTCGAGTCGCTCAGACTGGTGCTGACGATTCAAGCGCTCAAGGCCGCGTATAAGGGGGAAGAGTCGAAGGAGGAAAGGTCGAAGGGGGAAAAATAGAGCTAAACGTCGGGAGCAAGGTCAGGATAACGTCGCAAGATAAAGCCACGAACAAAAGGCATCCCGGCCTTTGTGGCATTTTGCCGCAGGGTCTGCGAATTTCTTTTCCGCACGAATGGCGGCAGACTCGGCGCCGCATCGATGGCTTTTGAGCGGATATGGCCGCCGGAGCCCCCAGCAACGGCAATAAAGCGCGACATAGGCCGGCTTGTCATCGCAGTGCCAGTACAATGCGTGTTTTATTCGAGTATCGCCGACATGTCGCTGTTTTCCTTTTCGGGCGCGCAACTCGCGTTCGGTCACGTAGCCTTGCTGGATCACGCTGATTTTTCGATCGAGGCAGGCGAACGAGTCGGTTTGATCGGTCGTAACGGAGCGGGTAAATCTTCACTGCTGCAAATCGTCGCGGGCATTACGCGGCCCGATGACGGCTTGATCACACGTCAGCAGAATCTCACCACGGTGTACGTCGCGCAGGAACCCGTCTTCGAGGGCACCGATACCGTGTTCGAGGCCGTGGCGTCCGGGCTGGCGGAAATTCGCGCATTGGTCGACAAATACGAAGTGGTTGTGCATGAACTGTCTGACGCGGCTGAGGGCGCGCGCCACGACGAACTGCTGGCGCGGCTGAACACGCTGCAATCGGCGCTGGACGCAAGCGACGGATGGAATTGGCAGACTCGCGTGGCCACCACGCTCGCGCAAATCGGATTGGACGGCGAAATTCGCGTCAACGCGCTCTCGGGCGGCATGCAAAAACGCGTTGCACTGGCGCGCGCGCTGGTGGCCCAGCCCGACGTGCTGCTGCTTGATGAGCCGACCAACCATCTCGATTTCGAAGCGATCCGTTGGCTCGAAACATTTCTGATGACGCTGCGCAGCAGTGTGCTGTTCATCACCCACGACCGGACGTTCCTCGACAAAGTGGCGAGCCGTATCGTCGAACTCGATCGCGGCAATCTGCTGTCCTACCCTGGCAATTTCTCCGCGTACCAGACTCGCAAGGCCCAGCAGCTTGAGGTCGAGCAGGTCGAGAATGCCAAATTTGACAAATTGTTGGCCCAGGAAGAAGTGTGGATCCGCAAGGGCGTCGAGGCCCGCCGCACGCGCAGCGTGAGCCGCATCGAACGCCTGGTCAAGATGCGCGACGACCGCGCCGAGCGCCGCAACGTACAGGGCAATGTCAAGCTGGACGTCAGCCAGGGTGACAAATCCGGCAAGATCGTTGCCGAGCTGACCGATGTCACCAAACGTTACGGCGAGCGCACCGTGGTCGATACTTTTTCGGCGACGCTGATGCGTGGCGACAAGATCGGATTTGTCGGCCCGAACGGCGCCGGCAAAACCACCTTGCTCAAAATGATTTTGGGCGAGTTGCAGCCCGATGAGGGCAAAGTGCGTAACGGCACCAACCTGCAAGTGGCTTATTTCGACCAGATGCGCGCCCAGCTCGACCCCGAGCGTAGCCTGGCCGATACCATCAGCCCGGGTAGCGATTGGGTCGAAATCAACGGTGCGCGCAAGCACGTCATGAGCTATCTGGCCGACTTTCTGTTTTCGCCGGAACGGGCTCGCTCGCCGGTGAAATCGCTGTCGGGCGGCGAGCGCAACCGTTTGCTGCTGGCGCGTCTATTTGCTCGTCCCGCCAATATTCTGGTGCTGGACGAGCCGACCAACGATCTCGATATTCCGACGCTCGAATTGCTCGAAGAACTTTTGACCGAATTCGATGGCACCGTGATGCTGGTCAGCCACGATAGGGCGTTTCTCGACAACGTCGTGACTTCGGTGATTGCCGCCGAAGGCGAGGGCCGCTGGCGTGAGTATGTCGGCGGGTTTTCCGATTGGCAGGTTCAGTCGGCGCGTTCCGAGGAGATGGCCCGTGCAGCCGCGAAAGGCGTTGCCCGCGATACGAAGGACAGCAATGTCAAGGATATCAACGCCAAGGACGGCAACGGCAAAGCGTCCGCTAACGCCGCTCGCAACACCGCGCGGCCGGTTAAATTGAGTTTCAAGGAACAGCGCGAGCTCGACGCGCTACCGGCCCAGATGGCTGCGCTCGAAACGGAGCAACAGCAAATTACCAACCTGCTCGCCGACGGCAAGATCTACGCACAGGACCCGAAACAGGGCACGCAACTCAGTAGTCGCTTTGCCGAGATAGACGCGGCCCTCCTGGAGCTGATGGAGCGCTGGGAAGTGCTGGAAGCGAAAGCGGCGGGGACGGCCTGATCCGCGCCCAGCATCTTCTCGTCCAGCGTATCAGTGCCGGTCAGGCTAGCCGCGTCAAAAACGACATAACAGACGCGGTACAAACCTGACTTGGGCGGGGAGGCAGGGTCGGCGCAGCCCGATTTCCTCCCTCGATTGGCCAAGAAAAAATAGTAGATCACGGCATAGCTGTATGCTCATACGGTTGCAGGCGGGCAAGGGCGTACTGCGGGGCCTACTGCGGGGCGTACGGCGGCGCGTCCGGCGGGTTGTGTGGCCCGGGCGAACACGCCGGAAAAAGACGTTGACGGCGTCGCGGCTCAGGGTTCATCCTTCGCCTCTACTAGTTTTCATGTTTAGCCATCGATAGGCGGGCGGCGCGGCCAGCAAGGCGCCCCGTGCCAAGCATCGCGTGGCTAAAGGGATTTGAATCGGGATTTGAATCGTTCATCCATGTCGAAAAAACAGCCTACTTCTGCATATAGCGAAGCATCCATCAAGGTTCTCAAAGGCCTGGAGCCGGTCAAACAGCGGCCAGGCATGTACACCCGCACCGAAAATCCGCTGCACATCATTCAGGAAGTGATCGACAACGCGTCCGACGAGGCGCTGGGCGGACACGGCAAGCAGATCATGGTGACCCTGCACGTCGACGGCTCCGTCAGCGTCGAGGACGATGGCCGCGGTATCCCATTCGGTTTGCATCCGGACGAGGGTGTGCCCGTCGTGGAAATCGTTTTCACCCGGCTGCACGCGGGCGGCAAGTTCGATAAGGCAGCCGGCGGCGCCTACACCTTCTCGGGCGGTCTGCACGGAGTCGGTGTGTCGGTGACGAATGCCCTGTCCAAGCGGCTCGACGTCGTGGTTTGGCGCGAAGGCAAAGTGGCGACGCTGGGCTTTGCCAATGGCGACGTGGTCCAGCCGCTGGAAATTCGCCCGGGCGGTCGCAACGACAAGAAGTCCGGCACGCGCGTTACCGCGTGGCCCGACACCAGCTACTTCGATTCAGGGAACCTGCCCACCAGCGAGTTGCAGCGTCTACTTCGCTCCAAAGCAGTATTGCTGCCTGGCGTCGAAGTGGTGCTGTTGCACGAAAAAACCGGCGAACGCCAGACCTGGCGTTATGAGGACGGTCTGCGCGGTTACCTGCTCGAGGGCCTGGACGGCGCCGAGACGCTGATCCCGCTCTTCGAAGGCGAGCGCTCCGCCGATACCTCGCGCAATGGCGAGGAAGGTTTTGCCGACGGCGAAGGCGCGACGTGGGTCGTCGCGTGGAGCGAAGAAGGACCGCTACTGCGTGAATCCTATGTCAACCTGATTCCGACGCCCGCGGGCGGCACCCATGAATCGGGTTTGCGCGACGGCCTGTATCAGGCGGTCAAGAGCTTTGTCGAATTACACAATCTGCAGCCCAAGGGCGTGAAGCTGCTTGCCGAGGACGTGTTCGCGCGGGTGTCGTTCGTGCTCTCGGCCAAGGTGCTCGATCCGCAGTTCCAGGGGCAAATCAAAGAGCGTCTGAATAGCCGCGACGCGGTTCGGCTGGTGTCATGGTTCACCCGGCCGGCGTTGGAATTGTGGTTGAACCAGCACGTCGAGCACGGCAAGAAACTGGCGGATCTGGTGATCAAGCAGGCCCAGGCGCGCACGCGCGCGGGTCAAAAGGTCGAGAAGCGCAAGAGCTCCGGCGTGGCCGTGCTGCCCGGCAAGCTCACCGATTGCGAATCGACCGACATCGGCCGCAATGAGCTGTTTCTGGTCGAAGGCGATTCGGCCGGCGGTTCGGCCAAGATGGGGCGCGACAAGGAGTTTCAAGCGATCCTGCCGTTGCGCGGCAAGGTGCTCAATACATGGGAAACCGAGCGCGATCGGTTGTTTGCGAACAACGAAGTGCACGATATCGCGGTGGCGATCGGCGTCGATCCGCACAGCCGCGGCGATACGGTGGATCTGTCGAATCTGCGCTACGGCAAGATCTGCATCCTCTCGGACGCCGACGTCGACGGCTCGCATATTCAGGTGCTGCTGCTGACCTTGTTCTATCGCCATTTCCCGCAATTGATCGATCGAGGTCATGTGTGCGTGGCTCGGCCTCCGCTGTTTCGCGTCGACGCACCGGCACGCGGCAAAAAGCCGGCGCAAAAAATCTACGCGCTCGATACCGGCGAGCTTGAGGCCATACTCGATAAATTGAGCAAGGACGGCGTGCGCGAAAGCCAGTGGTCGATCAGCCGCTTCAAAGGATTGGGCGAAATGTCAGCCGAACAGTTGTGGGACACCACGATGAACCCGGACACGCGTCGCCTGATGCCGATCCAGCTCGGAGAACTCGATAACGATGCCACTGCCGAGATGATGAATATGCTGATGGGCAAGGGCGAAGCGTCGGCGCGGCGCGGTTGGCTCGAAGACAAGGGCAACCTGGTCGAAGTCGATATCTGAACGGTGCCGCGTGGCCGCCGCGCTTGCTGCGACTTGCGGCCGTGGCCGTGGCCGTGGCCGCGACTGAGGCTGTAGCCCACGCTTGCGCTGCGTTCGATATCATCGCGCAAGCGGCGCGCTAGTCCCAACATTAATGTATGCCTGAGCTTTAGCTCGACCAAGACACTATGGAACAACAGGACATCGATTTTATTCCCCCGGCAGAAGGCGAGATTCTGACGCTGGGCGTCTATGCCGAACGCGCGTATCTGGATTATGCGATCAGCGTGGTCAAGGGCCGCGCCTTGCCCGATGTGTGCGACGGCCAGAAACCGGTGCAGCGGCGCATTCTTTTCGCGATGAACGAGATGGGCCTGTCGTCCGACGCCAAGCCGGTGAAATCGGCGCGGGTGGTGGGCGATGTGCTCGGTAAATATCATCCGCACGGCGACCAATCGGCTTACGATGCGCTGGTGCGCTTGGCGCAGTCGTTCTCGATGCGCTACCCATTGATCGACGGCCAGGGCAATTTCGGCTCGCGCGATGGTGATGGCGCCGCAGCGATGCGCTACACCGAAGCGCGCCTCACGCCAATCGCCAAACTGCTGCTCGATGAAATCGGCATGGGCACCGTCGATTTCATGCCTAACTACGACGGTTCTTTCGAAGAGCCGAAGCTGCTGCCGGCGCGCCTGCCCATGGTGCTGCTCAACGGCGCATCGGGTATCGCGGTGGGGATGGCCACGGAGATTCCATCGCACAACTTGCGCGAAGTGGCCGCTGCGGCCGTCGAATTGATCCGCAATCCCAAGCTCAGCCACGCCGAATTGATGACGCTGATACCGGGCCCGGATTTTCCGGGCGGCGGCCAGCTCATTTCCAGCGAAGCCGAAATTGCCGCCGCCTACGAAGTGGGCCGCGGCAGTCTCAAGGTCAGGGCGCGCTGGAAGATCGAGGAGATGGCGCGCGGCCAATGGCAACTGGTTGTCACGGAATTGCCGCCCAATGCGTCGGGCCAGAAAGTGCTCGAGGAAATCGAAGAGCTGACGAACCCGAAAATCAAGCTCGGCAAAAAGGCGCTGACGCAAGATCAGTTGCAGACCAAGCAAACCATGCTGGCACTGCTGGATGCGGTGCGCGACGAGTCGGGCAAGGATGCCCCGGTGCGTCTGGTGTTCGAGCCGAAATCAAGCCGTATCGACCAGGCCGATTTCGTCACCACGCTGCTTGCGCAAACTTCGATGGAATCGGGGGTGGCGATCAATCTGGTGATGATAGGCGGGGACGGGCGGCCGCGTCAGAAGGCGCTCATCGATATCTTGCGCGAATGGATCGCGTTCCGGTACGTGACCGTCACGCGGCGCAGCCAGTTCCGCCTCGACAAGGTCAATGAGCGCATCCATATCCTGGAAGGCCGGCTGATCGTCTTCCTGCATATCGACGAAGTGATCCGGATTATTCGCGAAGCCGACGAACCCAAGCCGGCGCTGATGCAGGCCTTCGGTTTGAGCGAGCGGCAAGCCGACGACATCCTGGAAATCCGGCTGCGGCAATTGGCGCGTCTGGAAAGCATCAAGCTGGAAAAGGAACTCGGCGAGCTACGCAGCGAAAAGCAGAAACTCGAAGATCTGCTCGGCAGCGACAGCGCACTGAAGCGTTTGCTGATCAAGGAAATCGAGGCGGATGCCAAGCAATATGGCGATGCGCGCCGTACCTTGATCCAGCAGGAGAAGCGCGCCACGTTCGAGGTGCGGGTGGTCGACGAACCGGTTACGGTCATCGTCTCGCAGCGCGGCTGGGTGCGCACGCAAAAAGGGCATGGGCTCGATCTGGCCAGTTTTGTCTTCAAGTCGGGCGATGCGTTGTACGGCGCGTTCCAGTGTCGTACACCCGATATCCTGGTTGCGTGGGGTAGCAACGGCCGGGTTTATTCGGTCGCGGTCGCACAATTACCGGGCGGGCGCGGCGACGGGGTGCCGGTCACGTCGCTGATCGAATTGGAAAGCGGTTCGAGCCTGTTGCATTTCTATGCGGCGCCAGCGGAGCAGCAATTGCTGCTCACGACCGACGCCGGTTTCGGCTTCACCGCACGCATGTCCGATCTGGTCAGCCGAGTTAAGGCAGGCAAGGCCTTCATGACGGTCGATGTCGGTGCTCGGCCGCTCACGCCTATGCCGTTGTGGGATGCCGCGCGTCAAGTGGCCTGCTTGGCCGACGATGGCCGCCTGCTGGTATTCGGACTCGACGAGCTCAAAGCGCTGTCGGGCGGTGGTCGAGGTGTGACGCTGATCGCGCTCGACGACACGCAGAAGTTGCTGCAAGCGGTACCGATCGCAGCGGCCGGGGTGGTGCTCAGCGGCACCGGGCGTGGCGGCAAGGCACAGGAGGCCGTGCTCTCGGGCGAGGCGTTGCAGGCGCATGTAGGCAAGCGGGCCAGGCGCGGCCGCGTTTGCGCCGTCAAGTTTGTCGTGCAGGCGCTGCGTCCGGTTTTGCCGGCGAATTGATGCGTGGCAATGGTTAGTCTTAATTTTATCCAAACCGATTGCAACGAAAGCCGTCGGCGCAGGTCTGTCAGGGGGCGCCGCATTTTCGCCATTATCTTTGTCTGTGCTGTTGCGCCCGTTTTTGCTTTTGCATGCCCCCACGCCGATGGCGCGCCCGCTTGAGGTCGCGGCCGCGCGCTCATTAAAAGGAAAGTCGGATGAATTACACGTTTGAAATCGCCTTGTTTCTTCATATCCTCGGCGTGACCGTGTGGGTTGGGGGAATGCTGTTCGCGCATTTCTTCCTGCGTCCTGCGCTGGCCGACTTCACACCACAGATCCGCTTACCTTTGATGGAAAGCGTGCTGGGGCGATTCTTCTTGTGGGTCGGTGTCTCGGTACTCGCGATCCTGATCTCTGGCGGGCTGATGATGGCGCGCTATGGCGCTTACGCACCTTGGACGGTCAAGGCAATGGCGGGTGTCGGTGTCGTGATGATGCTGCTGTTCGGGCATATCCGCTTCGGCATTTTCCCCAAGCTGCGTCGTGCCGTGCAGAGCCAGAACTGGACGGAAGGCGCGCTGCGTCTGGGTAAAATCCGCCGGTGGGTCGGCGTCAATCTGATGCTGGGCATCGTTACGATAGCGTTGGCGGTGTTTGCCTGAGCGCGGGGGCGTCTGCAGCTCATGCAGTGCCCACGCAGCACCCCTGAGCACCGACGCAGCAGCCACGTAGCACGCGCAGCATACGCGGCATGCAGCAGGCAGCACGCACGGTCGCGGCGGCCGTGTCAGACAGGCCGCTCCCCCTGTAGCGCTTCTTCTGGATGACTGATGCCGAAGCGCGCCACCAGCTTGGCGACACCGCTTGCCGGCACCGGTTTGGAGAACAGGTAGCCTTGCGCTTCGATCTGACCCAGGGCGGCCAGCCACTCGATCTGATCTTCGCTTTCCGTCCCCTCGACGACGACCTTGAGCCCCAGCGACTGGGCCAACTTGATCACGCCCGCCACCATTACGCAGGCCTGAGCATCGTGCGGAATTCCCTGGACGAACGATTTATCGACCTTGAGGGTATCGACGGCAAAGCGATTCAGAAACGACAACGAGGAATAGCCGGTGCCGAAATCGTCGAGCGCGATACGCACCCCGAGTTGTTTCAGTGCATGAACCCGTTCCGAAACCAGTTCGGTGTGTTCCATCATCGCGGTCTCGGTGATTTCCAGCTCGACCAGATGGGCCGGTACCCCGTATTCGCGGATGCAGCGTGACACGGCCGCAACAATATCGCCACGCCAGAACTGCACCGGCGAAATATTGATCGCCAGCGTCAGATCGCGGTAGCCGATCTGCTGCCACAAGCGCAACTGCGCGAACGACTGCTCCAGCACGAAATCGCCAATCGGCCCGATCAGGCCATTGGACTCGGCAATAGCGATGAATTCGACGGCGCTGATCATGCCTTGCTGCGGATGGTTCCAGCGCAGTAGCGCTTCGAAACCGGTGATCCGGCGCGTGGCCAGATCGATTTTCGGCTGATACACCAACATCAGTTGGCGTTCCGCGATCGCCGTGCGCAGCTCGCGTTCCCAACGCATCATCCGGTCGGCGTGGTAAGCCAGTTCGGGGGAGTAAA
>Ga0302220_10002694_pt1 | contig 12783 bp, 18 predicted proteins | sample II_Palsa_E1_3_FD_194572 | JGI IMG/M metagenome (GOLD analysis project Ga0302220, IMG submission 194572) | Peat permafrost microbial communities from Stordalen Mire near Abisko, Sweden - II_Palsa_E1_3 | ecosystem: Environmental > Terrestrial > Soil > Palsa > Peat permafrost | place: Sweden... | reverse complement strand
GAAACGAGTCGGGCGACAATTAGAAGACCGGTTTAGCTTGGCGCAATGCCCAACGACGCTTAATCATCATGGTTGCGACCTTTAAGGATATAGTGCCACGCAGTCGTCGGGCGAAGAAGATTTCGCCACGACGCACGCTCCTTCGGCATGTCTGTGTCGTGACCACCATTTCTTCCCCATAATATGGGCCGGTCTAACTTCATCGTTTAGGATAATGCCTATGTTGAGCAATACAAATCCGCCCTCGGTTTGCGGCTACTCTGAGCGATTGCAGGTATTCGAAACCGAGCGGCTCACCGTGGTGTCACTTTCCCCGTTTGAAGCGCGGAATCTGCTGACCGTATTACTTCAAGACGAAGCGCTGGCTTCACAAGTGCCTTGGATGAAGGGGAAATCGCAGGATCATGCTTTGCAAGAGGCGTTTGGCATCGATCTGCAATGTGCCGCCGGACAGGCCAAGGTATGGAGCATTATCGAGAGAGCGCGACGCATGCAGATTGGCGCCGTGGTGGCCCGAGAATCTCTCGAAGGGCTCAATATCGAGGTGCTGGTCGCATCGCAATTTTGGGGGCAGGGCATTGCCGACGAAGCGGGTGAGCCGGTGATTGAGTGGCTGGCGGACACTAACGAAGTGAACCTCACCTTGCAGTAGGCCGTCTAAGTGCCGGGCAAACTTAGCTTATTTTGCAAGGCTTTCCAGCGTTTGATTCCCGTCCCTGCGGGCTGAGTCCTCATCCGGAAAATCGCTTTCACTGAAGGCAATCAGTTTGAATCCGTATCCCATCGCGCGCTGAACGGTGATGCCCCAATGCCAGCCGCCGGCATCCTCAAAGACATGCAATACGGGGGTGTCTGGAGGGTGTGAAGCCTGAAAAGTCGTCATAGCACGTTCTCCTGTTGTATTGCGGCCTTCGCCGCACAACGGCAAGCGCTCAGATTTCAGTCTACAGATTTTGCTGCGACGCAGCATATCGAGCGTGGTAAAAACACGTCAAATCATCAAGCGTCACAATTTTGAAAGCGTTGGTCCTAGATTGTCGACGACGCTAGCAAGCCATATCCCCAGCAAAACTCAGCAATACCCCTGAATAAAAAGGGAATGTCCTGATTGTCACTGCTGTGTAATGCGATTGCGTTAAAAATAGCTGGCCAGATTCGCGGCAGCGCATCCCAAGTCAAGCAAGTCCCAAAGTGCGATGCATTGGATAAACGCCGCCACGCTCAGTGCAGCCATTTTTCAGCAGCCTCCAAATCGTTCCATATACAGCACAAGCGGCCCGATTGAGCCGCTAGATTCGGCCCTTTTTATTCGTACAACACTATGATGACCAGCGCGCCAAATAGCTCCAGCAGAATTTCCTGCATCATTTGCGCGTTCAACGAGGCGCCTAGAATTGCTGCTGTGCTTGCCGTGGTATCGGTGCACCCGCTGTTGAGCGAAGTGATCGTGGTGGACGATGGTTCGACCGATCACACTGCAGATATTGTGAGGCGTTTCCCCTCGGTACGCCTTATCTCCTATCCGGCGAACCAGGGTAAGAGCATCGCCATGGCGACCGGTATCGCCGCCGCACAAAATGAGCTGCTTATGTTGCTTGATGCCGATCTCAAAGGACTGGCCGCGAAACATGTTACGGCATTGGCGGTCCCCGTTTTGTCCGGTAAGTCGGCAGTCAGCATAAGTTTGCGGCAGAATAGTTTGTTGATGTTTCGTGCTATCGGTCTTGATTTTGTTTCCGGCGAGCGGGTAGTCCGGAAAGATATCTTGAGCGATGCGCTGAAACAGATTCACGGATTGCCGCGTTTCGGGATCGAAGTATTCATGAATCGTCAAATTATCGAACGCGGCTTATCGGTTACCGTGACGCATTGGCCGCATGTCACGCAAGCACGCAAAACCGAGAAGCTTGGGTATTGGAAGGGTATCCGAGCAGAATGGCGCATGATCAAAGACGTCGTGAGCGCGACTTATCCGCTCGCGCTGCTCACGCAGACCTATCATCTTTTTTCATTGCGGGTCGATCATGACGATCGGCCCACGCTCTCGGTACGCATCAGGAAATCGCACGACAACATAGCGTGATGCCTACTCCGGCAGCTGCATACGCGATTTTATTCTACCGCCGGCAAGCACTGCCGAGCCGATGGCGCCAAGTACGAGTGGGCAATAGAGGGTCGCAAAGCGCCATAACACTAGCGCCATCGCCATCGTGACGGATGAGATCCACGGGGCAAAGATAACGGTAAGCGCCAGATCGCCACTACCGCCACCTGCCGGAACACCTGTCCAAAGTGCGATATGTAAGACGATCGCCTGAACGGCCAGAACAAATCCTAATGGCAATCGGTGACCGAGTTCAAGCATACAAAACCACAGGGCGCCGTATCTCAGTAGCCATTGCAGCGTAGCCAGCAACAACAAAGTCACGCATTGCCGGCCTCCGACGGTCACGAGCATGGTCCATTGGGAGCTCATGTTTTGACGAAATCGACTCCATCGCGCCTGCCGCGTATTAAGCCATGGTATATGACGACTCAGGGTGTCGAGCATGCTTGCGAGGCGCCGCCGAACGATCCATAGCGTACAGACTGCAAGCGCTGCGGCTAGTAAATTTCCGATGACGATCGCGGCGCTTATCTCGGGGAAGACCTTGCGCAGGGGGTCCAATCCTAGTAACAGCCCGACCGGTATGGCGACTGCGAAAAATAGCAGATCCAGTGCCTGGTCGGCTCCAACTACCGTGGCTGCTGTCGCCCAGGATGCCCCTGCGCGCTTGAGCAGCGCCACATTCACGCCATAACCCGCGGCGCCCAATGGCGAGACAAGGAAGGCGCAATCGGTGACCAGAGTGAAGGCCAGTGTACGCATAAAATGCAAGCGCAAACCAAGAGCGGTTTGCAATAATTGAAGTTTTCCCGCCTTCGCTGCCGCGCTGAGGGCGGCGCTTGCAGCCAATATAAAAAACACGTGCAAAGGCAATTCACGTAGGCCGGCGAATACGGCATGGATGCCCGAAGCAAATGGCACACCCATCGACAAACCAATTCCCACCAAAGCGAGCAACATCGCCGCATAACGCAGCCAAACCTGTTTCAAGATACTGGGCATAGACCTGACCAACAGGTGACGTTGAGTTGCACTAGCGCGATTGCGTGGATCGGTCATTCAAGAAGTCTGATGCAGCTAAGCCTACTCAATCCCGTCAGACCTGAATCGGTCGCGGTGCGGGGGCATTTTGTCGAGGTGTTGTCAGAGCTCGTCGGCTAGGTTCCGGGATTTTTTTTGGGGCGCCTTTTTTCATCATTCGAACGCAATTTGGCCATTGTTTGTACTAGTAGGCCTGCCTCGCTCTGTTGGAGCGCGCGTTGTAGTTGGCCAAGCGCGTTTTTCAAAGCAAGCTCGTCGTCTGAGCTAAAAGGTTCCAGGCGATTTTCGATCACTAGCCGGGCTTCTTTGTCCAAGCGCTTCAATAACTTGGCGCCGAAGCGACTGTCGATCGATTTATCATGCAGCAACTCGCCAATACCCGCCGCCAGCCGTGTCAGACCGGCCGCAGTAGTTTGTGTTGACACACCCAGCTCGGCTTCATTTTCCACGACGACCTCCGATTGCAAAAGCTCCAGCCTAAGTCAGGCGTATTTACTATATCGTAAACCCGATATATGACAACTCGATGCTATTAGAAAACGGTATCTGGGTGGCCGCGAAGCGGCGACCAATTGGGTATGGAGACTTCCATTCGATTCGCCTGCGCAGTTCTTGCCTTGACGAATCCTTGCCGAGCACGGTGGACGCTCAGAAACCCAGCCTCCGCGTGGCTGGCAGACAAATTCGATCATCCCGGAAAACCCACATTCAGTTGTCCATTATCTTTCCATTGCCTGCTTAACTTGTGCTATCGGTATTGGATAACGCCTCGGCCCGTCGTCGTTCCCACGGCAACGGCGCCTCGAAATTTTCCGTTTTTCGAAACGGAAATAGACTCTGCCGCATGATGGTGAGGCGTGTACCTCTTCCTGCACCTGTGTATCCCGTATTCGAATATCTGGAACAGCAGCAAGGCCAAGCAGGTGCGTAGTGGCAACGGCCACTCGGCCGGCCAGAGTTTTGCGATATGCAGGCCATCTCGAAAACCGGATAAAACTTCGACCAATGGTATGATGCCAAGGGCAAACGTGAGGGGGTATACAACACGGTCTAGCAGGACATTCCACGTTGTCGCCTGACCGATGTCGTGCAGATTCAGTTTCCATTCAACGGTACGTGGAAAAGCCTGCTCCAGCGGCAGACAGTACAGAATCGTCAGGATCGCCGCAGCCTGGCCGACCAACGGCCAATTCGCGGCGGCATACCTTCCCGTGATCAACATCAGTACCGCGAACGGATGGCCTAGCCGGATAACGATTTACTCATCCTCGTCCAGCTTGGCTTTCAGGCGCACCATTTCTTTGATTCTCAACGTATCGAGCGGCTTTCGATATAGCTTGGCGACGTGGTATCTATCTACAACAACCGCCTGGGTTCTGAAGACTTCCATTGCCGCGTACATGTAACCATCATGCATGTCGGCGCATACCGTTTTGACTGTTTCTCGAAGCGCGTACGGAATGAATTCAAATCGCGGCTAGGACCGCTGCATGCGCTGGACCGAACGCGACAGCACTTTCGGGGTTACGTCGCCAATGTGCGGGCGCGACCTCACGTCGCATGCGCACGGCAACTTCCGCTTCGCCAAACGAGCCGTACCAGCCCATTGACCACTGAATGCGCACCGAACGCGTGATCCTCGACGCCGCGCGCCATGCGCATGATGTCGTCAGCTGCGAGCTTGAGACCCGCGGTTAATTTTGTGACGCGTGGATGGTGTTTCTTTTCCGTCGTGATGCCGACTATCTGCGCCAACGTTTCTATCGATGCGGGATTAATTGCCGGGGACATTCACCGCTCCCTCCGACTCAGGTGAATTGCCGGGCACTGTTGCCGCATCGGGTGGGGCGACCGGCTCAGGTTGATTGACCGTGGCAAAGTTTTTGGTTCCATCCGCGAGTTCGACATAGTGAATAGACCCATCGGTCAGAGTGGAACTGGCGTTGTCTACGGTTGCGCCTTGCTCTTTTACGTCAACGGCCACGCGTTTGATGACTGTGCCGTAGTCGGCGCGTATGCGCTCCACCGTGCTTTGAACATGGTCAATATGGCTGGTTACACCAGCAATGCGAAAACCGCCGTCACCGAGATAATTCACCGTCAGGCCGGGCTCGCCCAACGACGCGTGCAGATCGTCGACGATGGTGTCGGCTGCCGTGATGTGCGTCTCGATAGCGGCGCCCGGTACCCCACGCAGGGCTTCTGTGGCGGCGTCGGCATCTTTTACCGTGGGGACCATGCCGGCGACAAGAATATGATCGCCCTGATGGCTGGGATGCAGGTCGAGCGGTTTGAGTTGCGCGAGAATACGGTCTGTCGTCAGCCAACGACCGGCCTGGGAGTTCGGCGGAGGGCCTTTGGGGGTTCGGCTTGAGACGGCTAGCACCGCCGTGCCACAGAGCGCGGCCGCCGTCGCCGCCACGACGCTCAAGCGGACCACACTGGCGCGTGAACGCGATACAGCAGGGCCGGGCGGCGGCAGATTGCGGTCCGGGGGCGAAGCGAGCATCCGTTGCAGCAGCGCGAGATCCGCTGGCCAGACTTCATCGGCGGGACCGACGCATAGCACGATGTCGTGATAGCGCCTGGGAATCCAGTCATACAGCGGGGGCGCGGTGGGGCCGGTGCCCGCCGCACCCAGCGTAATGATGCCGTCACTTCGATAATCGAGGTCCGTCGCCGCGTCGGTCCAGTCGCTAATCTGTATATCGGCATGCGCTTCCCGGCCGATCCGTAAGATGCCGAACGTTAACTCAAGCCGGGCGCCGGCGTGAACCCCGGTTAACACACGCAGTTGCTTTTTCATGGGCGAAGTGTCCTGAGCGAATTAAGACCGCCGTAGGTAGACCTGCCGGCGGGGGCGGAGCGCAACAATCGGCGCTAACCCCGCGTCTAGGTTATCGAGCATCTCAGTTTGAACGCTTGCCAGCACCGATCCCGTGGTGGATTCGCCCCAGCGCCGTGGGCTTCGCCGACCAGAGCGCCCTTGAAAAATGCTGCCGCAGCACCTGGGATGGAAATCGGAGACCAAGCTGTGCGCCTTCCCGCCGCCGGGCGATACCTGTTAGCGCTTCCCCTAAGCGAAGCTGGCGCCGTGCCCAGATGCTTGATCGGCCCGCCTTGGGTGCCGCCCCAACTTTTGCACGCTCTCGAGCATTTTATAGTTGTGACGCTGGCGATATTCGGTCGGCGACATCGACAATCTCTTACGGAATATGTTGCCGAGCCGGCTACCGTTACCCATGCCGCTGCGGCGGGCAATTTTTTCGACCGGCAAATCGGTCCCGATTAGCAGACGGCACACCCTATCCAAGCGCAGTTGTAACAGATAATCGGAGGGCGTGATGCCCATCACGTCCCTGAAGCGCCGCAGGTAGTTCCGCTCGCTCATCGCCGCCATTTGAGCCGCGTCCACCATCGAAATTGCCTGGTCATAATTGGCCTCGATCCAGCGAGCCGAGACGTGAATCTTGTCGCGTACGAGAGGGGTGCCGTTATCCCGCAGTAAAGGCGAGGACAAAAGTTTCCGGCTAAGGTCATGAAGCAAGCGCTCGGCAATTTGGTGCGCCGCCTCCAGGCCTAGATCCCGCTTGATGACCGATAGCGCCGCGCTCAGGGATACGCAACGTTTATCAGCGTCAAAACCGCGTCGATCGGTATGCGCTTGAACCGCTTCTGGCATACTGTCGGACGATAATTCCGACGAACTCAATGGCATTGTGTCTAACCGCGCAGCCTCATACTCGGCATGACCGACAATCGTGCCGTCTGCAGTGAGCAATGCGTCGGAACTGCCATATTGACGGAAATCAAGGCGTTCGGTACAGACCTCAAGCGCCGACGAGCACCGCACCGCACCACACCACCACTGAACGACAGCAGGTGCACCTGATATTCGACGCGCCCCTGGCTCCCACCGTATGCCGCCAATTGATTGGCCTGCTGGAAAGCCTCGGCGATAAAACCAGCACCCAATAGCGAGAAACCATCAAATAAGACAATACCAACCTGCCTTACCTGTTGGCAGACATGCGCATTGGCCATCCTATATTGCGTGTCACCGGCTGCATGCGGAAAATGGAAAGCGCTAGATTCATAGGTAGCCGAAGTCATCTCTTCTCTCGACGCGTCCCCTCGGTGGTTTTCTGGCCGGAATCGAACGTTCCGTTTTCCTGGCATCCTTATCCACTTACCTGCCCATTGGGGCGAAGATACCGCTTTACCATGCGGTGTTCGCATACATGACACAACGGGTCAGACCCTGCCGTTACCACCGGTAACGGAGATGTTCGTGTGAGCCCTTACGCCAACGAGGGCAGTCTGCGGTCCGATCCATTCACGGCGGTTGGCAAACCGACAGGTGCAGCGACCTTCGCTTCTAGAAGAATAGATAACCGGTGCAAAAGTATCCAATAGCCAATTTTATATCGGCGATATCCAATTTGATATCGCTCACATCCGGGGCAAGAAAAATGGCGTTGGTGGACTTGACGCCTACTCGAAATATAGTATGGTTTCCTGATTGATGGTCAATCCAATTTTGAGTAACCAGCATCCAGTTGATTGACATGAGCGTCACAAATTGCGTCTGGCTGACTTGCCCGTCGCCTTCCCCCGTGATAACGCTCCTCTCTCAGGATCGCCCATGACCGAAGCGCTCGACCTGGCTCTGGTGCAATAGCGGTGGCGAATCGGTTAGCGTGTCGATCTGATCGATTTAGGCGCTTGTTCGGTGGCACGCGTTGCCTCTCGCAGAATTTCAAGTCTTAGCGTTTGACTAAATGGAAATTAATGTACGATAACAAAACCACAATATATTACGGCATCCTAATTGCGTGCCGCCAATTCAATCTATTCGGGTCGGATTCCCGTTCGCTTGCGGCTTAGGCGGGTTGAAGCAGGTTGCTTTAGCGTGTGCAATGTTCGGTTCCGTGTAGAAAACGACCGAGGAGACGCACCGAGAGAAGATATGACATCGGCTACCTATGAATCTAGCGCTTTCCATTTTCCGCCTGCAGTCAGTGGCGCGCAGATGTGATGGACAATGCGAGTGCTTGCCGATCGGTCAGACGGATCGGCATTGTCTTGTATGATGGTTTCTCTCCCTTGGAATATCTGTTACGCGTGCGCGTGGATAGGGCGTGCCGTCTGCTGATCGAGACCGATTTTCCGGTCGAAACAATTGCCCGCCGCTGCGGCATGGGCAACAGTAGCCGACTCGGCAAAATATTCCGAAAAAAATTGCTGATGCCGCCGACGGCATATCGCCTGCGTAATAAGGCCCCATGACCGCCCGTGAATTTGAACCGCCCTGCCTACGCAAGCCCGGATGGGCCGCACTTGTCGACCGCTGGTAAGGGTACAGGGGGCTTGCTTACCACATGCAGTCGATAGCCTGAGGCGTAGACGGCATCGATTTCAATGCCGCCGCGACCATCCAGATACAATTTTCGCCGCAACTGATGAATATGCTGCTCAAGTGTACGGCCCGTCGGGTCAGCCGCCGCCCCCCAGATTTCGACTGCGATACGGGCACGGGTGAGTAGCATGCCGGGACTGGAGAAGAACAACCAGCAGAGGGAAAATTCACGCGCCGTCAGCCGGACCAGCTCACCCCGGTAAGTGATTTGATGAGAACGCTGCTGTACACAATAGTCACCGATGACTATTTCTGTGGTTTCGGTCGTGACACGACGCCGCCTTTGCACACAGCGGGTCACCCGAGTGTAGAGTTCGACCACTTTCACCGGCCAGACAACGATATCATCCGCGCCCAGCTCGAAGGCGCGTGACATGCTGTGTTCATGGATGAAATGTCCGATGGCGATCACGCCGAAATCGCTGCGCGAATGGGCGCGCCATGACGACAGTAGCTCGAGCGGGCCTAGGCTGGGATCCGCATCGGCATCGACAATGACGGCGTCGATAGCCATGCCTGTCGTGACGTGGCGAATCAGATCGACCATAGATTCAATATAGACCGTCGCGTCAGATTCGGACAATTGAGGAAACAGCTTGACCGTCTCTAACAGCGTACTATTCTTGGTTAACACCGCGACCAGCATGACATGCCTTTTGTCATCGCATTCCCTAGACGGAATATCAGCACTGCCCCGGAATCATGCCTATTCCTGGCGCGCGACGCAAACTGCCCCCAATTAATTAGGATAACTGTGTTTATGACCCCAGTATGGAGCGTGTGGTGTATGGCGACCTAAAGGAACATTTCACATCGCGTAAAAATAGTATAACTATTTGAGCGGGAAAGAGCACGCAAAGTAAGTCCCACAGGTGGCTCAAAACCTGGCTGCTTTAAGCCCGTGACCTGATGCGGAATGTACTGCCGCGCCTTCGACACATTCCGTGTCTATCATCAACGTGCTTGTATTTGTTTGGAGCAATGGATGATTTTTCAAGGGATTACCGTCTATCAAGATCGCGCGGGCGATTGGCGTTTTGTGCTGGCGAGCGGCGACCGTTGCGTCACCCATCCGCTACGTTTCATTTCCGAAGAACAGGCGCTGAGCGTTGCACGAGCGTCCTTCGCGCAACTGCCTGCGCGCATCGTTCCATTTCGCTGTGATGAGCCGGCCCACGTGCCTGCCACCGAGGCGCGCCCCAGCCTCTAGCGGTCGGAACCAGCATCCGACATCGGTCGGTGCGCGTTCGCGTTACCAGTTTGCACTGGCTTAACGGCCGGACCCCGAGCAAACAATGGCATCTCGCAAGGTGCGCCGGCGAATCCGGTGGTGGATGTCGAACCGAATTGGGTTGTCTTGCTGGCCGACGCGCCGGTGCCAGTATCGGTTAGTCTCGTTTAGCCGGTACGTCGAAGTTGAGATCGGCTAGGTCCACACCAGCCCTAAAAAATTAAAGCCGCCGAACGTAGACCAACTGGCAGGGCGAATCCGTTCGGCGACGATCTCAGCAAGCCGATAATGACCGCTCTTGCTCGGAATCCGCCACGTCCGTATCACCATTCCACCCGCCTCACTTTCTTCGCAGTGCTTAGGCAGCTGGAACACACCGTGATTCAGCATCACGGCCATGCCACCGATCAGCGCCGCGCCGGATGCCTTGTAATAGATGCCGTCGCGCCGCAGCTCAAGCAGCAACTGGTTTTGCAGGCAACGTGGGTCAAGGATAAACAGGGTTTCTCTCATACACACTCCCACTCGCTGAGTGCCATGGCGGCTCGGCGTAGGCGCTTGGCGACCGACGCACCGCGCGTCTTGCCGACCTCATCCAGGTATTGTTTGCGTAAGGGCCGGGTATGGCGCACCAGATCGGCGACTTCTTCGGCCCAGATCAAAGGTTTAGGAGCATGCATAATGTGGCGTATTAGACCCACTCAGTATGAACGCTTACCGTCACCCATGCCGTCGAGGATTCGCCCCAGCGCCGTCCGTTTCGCTGAATGTCGCACGCAGTCCTTGAATAATCGGCATAAAATTAGGACTCCAATTCGAACCGAAACCGGAGGCGACCATGTCCGACCCTACTATTTCCGCCGCCGTGCGCGAGCGTATCGTGGATGCGGCCAACACGCTGTATGCGCAGAGCGACCAGACGGCTTTCCCGAGCGTGAGTGCCGTGCGTCGGGCCGCTGGCGTTGAGATGAACGTGACCAGCTCGGTCATGAAAGACTGGCGGCTGGCGCAGACCGAGCAGGCTCAACCCGCCGTCGTGGCGGTGCCGCAAACCGTCCAGCAGGCGGGCGACGCGGCGATTGCGACGCTCTGGAGTTACGCGCAGGAGGCTACCGAGGCGCTGCGCAATGCACAAAACGCCTGGGACGCGGAGCGCGCGGAACTCGACGTGCTGCGGCAAGAGATGGCCGAGGCCTTCGAGGCACAGGCTGGCGAGCTGGACGCGGCCCAAACCGCCCTTGAGCAACTCCGCACCGAGTTGGCCGAAGCGCAGGCTGGCCTGGCGCGCGATGCCGAGGCGGCCCGTCGCGTGCGGTCCGCGCATCAGGGCATCGCTGCTGAGCTGGAAAACGCCGCCGCGCGCACGGTCGAGCTCGAAGGGCACGTGAGCGACTTGCGTGCCGAGTTACAGCGCGCCCACACCGAGACCGAGCAGACCCGCGCCGAGCGGGACGCGGCGCGTCAACGTGCGGGCGAAGCGCGTGAAACGGCGGCGAAACTGGCAGGGCAACTGGAAGCCACGCAGACGCATAGTGTGGCGCTGCTGAGTGTGCTGCAGGAAGTCGGCGTAGGCGCTAGGCACTAGGCTAGGCACTAGCCCGCGTCACGGTCTGTGCGGGGCTCTGGTGCAAATAGAAATTTGGCCCTAGTCTGGGCGCCATATCTAGTGGTAGCTTGGCTAACAGCCCGCTAGCTATAATTGATCGGCAAACTCGATTTTGCTATTTGCACCAGAGCCTGACTAGTTAGCCTTCGACTAATATGAGCGGCTTACCACCAAATTTCTGCTGCGATACAAATAGACCAACGACCACCAATGCACCGCCGAGATAGGTATTTAAGCCAGGTATTTGGTGTAAAAACACGAGTGCCAGTACCGCAGCAAAAAGCGGCTCGGACAATTCAAATAACTGTACTTGTGCGGGCGTTGCCAATTCAATGGCGCGTGTGGTGCAGTAAAAACCGCCGACCGATGGCAGCAGCGCCAGGGCTAATAACCCCACGCATGCAGCGATTGATAGCCCTGGGAAAACTACCCCATTTTTTAAAAGCGGCAACGAAAGATACAAACTCCCAAACAACAACAGTCGGCGCGTCACAGCCAGGCCACTGCCGAGTTTTATCAACTTGGCTATGACTGAAAAAGCACCGTATCCAATTCCCGCCGTCACGGCGTAAGCCAGTCCAAGTAGGTTCGATGGTCGGGAAACGCCCAAAAACACGGCCAAGCCGATCATGCAAATTAGTAGGCCGGCCCAGCGAGTCCAGCTGACTTCATCACCCAGGAAAATCCGACCTAATACAAAAGCCACAATCGCCGCCGAGGCCATCAGCGTAAGCACGACATTTGCGGCAATATCATATTGATAGGCTGCAGTTTCAAAATAGAACAACATGAATATGCCGAAAAATGCACATATTCCGGCGCGAATATAACTTCCGACAGATTCGAAGCGTCCTCGCAATATCACTAGCAGAAAGGAAAACCCGATAAGGCTTTTAAGTAGAGCGATCGTACTTGAATTTAATCCGCTTTCCATTAAAAATTTGCTAAATACGCCAATGGTGCCGTTCAGTGCTGCGGCCGCTGTGGCGTATATGGCGCCTTTTGCATTGGGTGACAATATCAGTTGTTTCATTCAATTATCTGCTTAATTTTCAAGGGCGAGTTCATCTGCGCAGCAAACTTCATCGAGTCGATACGAAAAACCAAGTAAAGTCTCCATAATTGCGGCTTCAATTTGCGCTTCGCTTTCACCGCGGTATCGAAACCGGCCAAGGATTGTATCGTAGCCACCATGACCATCGAACAGATGTCCGATATCCGGAACCACGCTCGCATACAGCGGCCCAATGTTATCCCAATCCACCCAAGTTAAGACATTTCAGCAATTTTTCTGACTCATGGCCTTGTGCGGTTTTCGACCTGGGCTACGTGGTTTTGAGCGATTTTCACGATGGCGGTACGTCCGACCGGCAATCAAG